>Ga0182030_10001668_pt1 | contig 46194 bp, 47 predicted proteins | sample 812S3MmetaG_FD_121299 | JGI IMG/M metagenome (GOLD analysis project Ga0182030, IMG submission 121299) | Permafrost microbial communities from Stordalen Mire, Sweden - 812S3M metaG (Illumina Assembly) | ecosystem: Environmental > Terrestrial > Soil > Wetlands > Permafrost | place: Sweden...
GCCTTCGTTCTTCCTGCGCCGTCCTCCAACCCCCCCCCCCCCCCAATCCTCTACTTCAATACTAGTACCCATAATTCAACCTCATCTTTCAAGCTCTCACCATAAATCTCCCTCGAACTCTCCTCCCCTCTCCTCTCACGAAAAGGATATCCCACCCCCCACCGTAATAATGACCATGGCCTTCTTCTTTCGTCTGTAGCGCAGACGGAGCAAGATCCTTGTCGACCCAATCCGACGAGCGGATTGCTCTGTGCTTCTTTGCGCAACTTGCGAAGCCTCGAGTCCCATGTTACCTCCTCCTCCTCCTCCTCCTCTAGTCGTACCAATCCCCAATTGATGTGTTGCCCAGAGAGCACCCTTTCTCCCTCCAGACGATCTGCTTCTCGGGATTCTTGTACGAGTCCTCTCCTGTCATCTCGAGCCTAGGCAGATTCTTGGGACGTGAAGATCGTTGATTGTGGATCCTCAACGAGTACCTTCCGAAAAAGACCCAGACGCTCGAATTCTCCTCCAGCGATCCCTTCCCTGCAATCGCGAAACTTGGCCATTCCGCATTCCTGCCCACGTCAAATCTTCATCGTTCGACACATTGCGATTCATCATATCGCTGAGACGACATTAAACAAGATTCTTTGTGACGAGAGTTTGACTCGTCTGAAAGGCGTTGCGCTCGAGCCATCTCGGTGCGACACGGGAGTCTGATACAAAGATCGCGGAATATTGGCCTTGTCCACTTGATTTCTACCTACACACCGAGAGATATTGGTCAGATCAACAGAATCCTGGTGACGAGAGGGGACATCAGACCTTGGTGTCGCGGTGCGCGAAGCAGTCATGGACTATGCTGCATGCAATGTGGTGTATGTGGATCGCGCAGCCCAAGAAGATAAGCTGGTGAGGAGGGAGGATGTGGGATCGTCGCCTTCGTCATTCAACCTTTCAGAGCGTGCGGAAGGTCCTGGGCTGACACGGCGGAATACCTTCACGTTGGATGTCAATTTGAAGACCCTGCTTGCAACGTTTAGTGAAGGTAAGCTCGAAGCATTCCCCCTTCCAAGTGTGCCCTGCTCATCTCGCAATTAGTTCATGTTTGTATATCTGGCAAATCATGTGTATCGAAACTGTCCGAATTGAACCAAGCTTCCATCGTCGACTTAATACCAACCCTCGTCTTAATAGATATCCCATACGAAGATCAATTACCAGAGCGACCCGCAAGGGATATTCGAACACCTTCCCCAAACTCGAGGTTACAGATTGATGGTCTACAAGAGGAACCAAATATCGAGGAAATATATGGGCTCAAATTGTTACAATGGATAACATCAGAAATCCAATATCACAGCCTATCGAAGCTGGTTGTTCCTGTTGCGGTTGTGGCGATTCCTGACCTGACTGCTGTCGGTCCTACTTCCAGTGCGCGATCTCTGGATGGGTCACAAATGAATTACGAATCTTTCGCCTCCAATTCGAAGCCAAGCCCGGTAGTACCGCTGGACCAAGGACGGACGATGAAGTACTTGGATGCAGGTGCAATAGATGTTTTGACGAGTCCACTTCTGCAAGAACGGTTACCAAGCCTGGGGATTCACGCATATCGGGCACATAGAGACGCTTCTAAGGATCAAAGGGCGTTATTAGAAATGAAGAGGGGCAGAAAACGATCGTGGGTCGGAGTAGATGATCAAAAGCCTTACGCATATTTACGTGAGGCTATGGTATCTGGCTTAATGGATGGGATCTGTAAATTGGGAGGCGACGATGAACCACCGGGTCATATGAGAATATCTATTGCATTAGATCGCCGAGAGAAGATTGCAGAGGCAATTGGCTCATGGCACTTTTCCGCGCACGATTTCACCGACGACGAGCTCCTTCATGCAGCCCTACTAATGTTACAGCATGCGCTTACGATGCCCGAATTAGAGAGATGGCGGATATCCACAGGTGAGTACACAAAATTGGTGGCCATGTCTCGGGTGATGTGTGACGGCGCATGCTGACAGCCGATGCAGAGAATTTAACAGGTTTTATGGTCGCCAGTCGCTCGGCGTACAATGCCTTTGTCCCCTATCATAATTTCCGCCACGTCGTCGATGTCTTACAAGCCATCTTCCACTTCCTAGTCCAATTGGGACGATTGCCTCAATATCCTCTGTCGAGTCCGAAACCAGCTCCTGTCCTTTCACCTATCGCTGCTCTCATAAGACCTTTCGATGCTCTGACACTTCTTATCACTGCCATCGGTCACGATGTTGGGCATCCTGGTGTGAACAATGCTTTCCTCGTCACCCTCAACGCTCCACTCGCTCAACTGTATAACGACAGATCTGTTCTCGAGTCATTCCATTGCGCCGCATATTCTCAAATTCTACGACGTCATTGGCCTGCTGCCTTTCAAGGAGTCGAGATGAGGCAACTCATGATCAGCTCAATTCTGGCAACGGACATGGGTCTTCATTTTGATTATATGAAGAAACTTGGCTACTTGCAGGAGAAGTTGCATGAGAATAAAGGAACTGATGGATGGAATGGGCGTCTTCTAGAGGAACAACGGACCCTAGCTTGTTCACTACTGATCAAATGCGCTGATATCAGCAATGTGGTAAGTGGGATTATTCGAGACAGAATTAATGAGCTGAGAAATGTTTAGGCACGACGATATGATGTTGCAGCCCAATGGACGATGATCCTGACCGATGAATTCTCTCGCCAGGCTTCAATGGAAAAGGATCTAGGGATACCGTCTGCACTCTTCGCCGCCCCGGTTCGAGAGATCATTGAGCTTGGGAAATCCCAGATCGGATTCATGAACTTGTTTGCGATACCTCTTTTCCAAGGAGTCACCGATGTCATGCCAGCTATGGGATTTTGCGTAGACGAACTTCATCGAAACAAGTCCGTTTGGGAAGACAAGATAGCCGAAGAGCAACAACGATCAAGGGGAGACAGTGATGACTCTACTATGACGGATGGCATGTTTTCCCCGCGTACGATGAGCCTGGCGACACCTTCTGATGCAAGTCACCAGAAGACAGGTAGTCCTACTTCAACCGCGAGAACCAACACCGACTCGAATCTGAGAATAAAGGCAATGCTAAGCAAAAGCCCATTTGCGCAGTCGAGGCATCTGACTGAGGCGGACGGTCGCAGCCGCTCGTTACCAGAGATTTCCACCAACGAGCTCCGCCGTGAATCTCTACATCCTTCACCCAAGGAAATGGTACCAGAATCAAGTTCACGACGTCCATCAAAACTACAATTAAGCTACGCTACCAACAGTGCTCCAGGACTCCTCGACCACCCGAGCGAAGATGCTGATGTGATCGAAGAGGAAGAGCATCAAGTTAACGGCGTCCAGGTCCAACCATCGCTCGTAACAGATGCTGTCGTTGTCGATCCGCCAACGCCAAGTGATGAACAGAACCCAAGGAACGAGAACAAGCAACGTAGTAGTGATACAACCGAGAGTGCGATATCCGCGAGTGGAGACTGGACGTCTCAAGCAACAAGTGCGACAACCAGCAAAATGCCATTGTCACCGAGCACTCAAGCGACGAGTATAATGAGCGAGGATAGCGTAGAAAAAGGCCTGACACCAACTGCTGCGAGTCCGGTAGCAGGCAACAATAGCCAATTGACTAACTCTACCGGCTCAACACTAGGCAAGAATGATGAAGTTACCCAGACGGACGAGACTCCCAAGGACGGAAACGATGGAAAAGGCGTACTGATGGAAACAGTACGGAATCTGAAAAAGAAACCAAGTCGATTTCGGATGAACAGTTTGAATTTCTGGAAAAGAAGTAAAAGTTCCAGTCCACCTATGCCTGTTGGTGGGAGGAGGGTAGGCGGAAGCGAGGACGAATCAGGCTCGCATTATTCATGACGCACTTGATGATCATGGCTGGAATGTTGTAGGATTATATGTACATTGTGCTCTTGGTACACGTTGCATGTGCGTGGAGGGGGGATTATTGTGTTTATGGGCTACACTCGCAATGGGAAAGGAGGAGGCGTTTTGGGATTTCGTCTAATATAGGACGCGAATGGCATTTTGTTGCGTTGCTCGGACGGCGTTATGAAATGGAATGGGTGGTATAGGTGGGATATGAGTGATGGTTATGGATTGCATGATTGAGTGGATGGCCGTGGGTTGGTGAGAATTCTACTACATGAGGTAGATGGCAAGATATGTGCATAGTTCCGACGGCTAGGGATGGGTTGTGGATAGCTTACATGGCGTGATGTCAAGGACTTCCTGGCTGACTGGCTCAGGCGTAGCTGGTGAGCGGGGCGGAGGATGAAATAAAGTTAATGATAAAAGACGTTCAACTCTCAGTATGCTTCCATATTTCTCGTCATTCGTGCACACAGAGCTCGAGATTAGAATACCTAGCAGGTGCGTAATATTCTCGTATGTCTAAAGTCGAGATACATTCACAAGCCTTCTCGGGTCCAGTGCTCAACCCTTCTGATTGTACGAACCCGTGAGCGATCTTCAGAATCTCCAATGCGAACCTACCTCTTCTCACCCAGATCCCATCTTTCGTCTTACATCTATAGGCAGGTACCTACTCAAACACACCGAACCGGGTGAGAAGAGGCGCGGGGGCGGGGTGTTGTGGCTGACGCAGCTATTTGCGAATGAAATGGAATGTACTTTATTAATCTTATATCTCAATAAATAATAATGCTTTTGTATCTAATTCTTTATCTAATTCCATCCATGTTTTATAAGATTAAGGTCTGGCGAATAAGGCGGCTAGAAAATAATAATAAAGTGCCGGTAGAGAAGGTTTAGCCTAGTTTTAAAAGAATTATATAAAAGAGCATTATCCTGTTAGAAAATATATCCGTTTAAGGGATACGCTTTAAAAACTGCTTTATATAGCTGAAAATAAATCTGTTATATTTAAAATAAAGTCTAAAGTTAGCTAGAGTTTGGGTATAATTGCGTAATACTGATATAATTGCCGCTTAGTATTTATAATCCTCTATTCCTTTCCCCAAAAGCAATATAGCCCTTTATACTCATTTATAATAATCCTATAAACATCCACGCTAGCGCTTTAGAATACTTGTGCATTATATTCAGAGGCTCATAACAATTACTCCCATCTTGCAAGACTATGAAATAAGAATCTGTATATGCTCCTTTTATTGCCCAGATCTCGTCTATAAAACAAATTCTACAAATACGCTCTCTTGTCTAATATATGTCGAAGAGTACATTTTCACACCTCTGCTTCCAAAACACAGCTACCCAGCCAGAACAGATAGAGCAGATAAAAAGGCAGACTTTTCGCAGTTGCATTTCTACTAACTTATTACTCAGCCTGCATATTTAGGCGTGATGCCGGAGCACCGTTCGAGCAGACCAGCTATGTCTTCTCTGATCGAGTAATTGGAGACGAATCGAGCTCTAACGCTGCTCCAACGCTCCCCCCAATGCTGCTTATGGCTATAGCATGGCGATGTGGGTGTTATACGACGACAGCGTCCCCAGATGCGGAGCCCGACAGATTCACAGCTGCTGCCCACTCACGGAGCAGGCAGATATACCGTGTATGAATCGATATGCATCTAATACCAGAGTTTTCTCCACACCTCGCAATGCTCATCAAATGCACAGGCCATGCCCCGGCACGCACCACAACTACCGCGCACTCCATAGCCTAGCTTGTGGGTGCTTTCAGCCGGCCTGCTTGCCGCATTACTGTCTCCGGACACTGCACCAGCAGAGGGCGCTGGATTGGAGGAACAACCTTGTTGCCACCCACCCCCAGGGCGCGCGCCGCGGCCTGACTGGTTGCGCGCGCCCTCTGTCAACTCCTAAGTTTCGTAAAAGGTAGTCGCACCAGTCGCACCAGTCGCACCAGTCGCTGTAGGGCAGCAGCGCCGGCAGGCAGGAGGTGCAGTGGGCGTTCGGCGCTAGCGATACGCGAGGAGGGGCAGAGTCTTCATTGTGCTCTTCTCTCCCTCTTTCATCCTCCATCCCCGACAACCCACCAATTCTTTTCGCGAATTTCCAGATTCGCGATTTTTCCTGGTTCCCTCCCCCATACTTTGTTCGCACTGTCCCTTTAGTCGTCTGACCGGATCACTTTGCGTTTTACGATCAACTAATCAAGCAATAATACAAACAACTCTCTCAATCAATCAACACATTCTCTCAATTCCTCTCAATTCAACTCCTTAAGAAGTTCGTCTGATCTCCTGTGTGTACGCGCTGACCTTATACTCCTCGATCTTCTCACCTTGCATCTAATATCATATCACCTCTCTATTCCTTGTCCGCTCTGTGGAGTCCTGTTTTGCCTCGATGTATCTTTCTTTGCGTGATCCGCGTTCCGTTCGTCTCCGCCTCTCCACCAGCTGTCAGCTCACGTATTTGTAATACCCGCCAGATCAGTATCTGACTTTAGGCAGCGAGTTCTAGTCGAGTCTATAAATTTGATAACGCAAAATAGCCTCCTGTTTCGCTCTGTAACTATAACAGCCACACGAACCCAGGAATGGCAGCACACTCCTCAGTGGCTGACAACGGCGGCCTAGCCCAAGTTGTAGGGCATTCAACTAAGCTCGAAGAAGTCTCAGCAGCGTTTGCCAGAGCAAATGAGGAGCGAAAATATTACGAGACTGCTGTGTGTCAGGGAGGTCCACAAAGTGAGCAATATGACTACACGTGAGGGTAATTAAAGAATACTAAGATTTGTTGGAAAAAGGAAATCATTACGAATTGCATCAAGAAAAAAACTATGCCAAGAGAGTCATATGGCCACCACTGTCCGCAGAAGTGAATGCACCAGGCCAGATATCCCTAGACATGTTTAAAGCCAGTCGTGGTGACAAAGATATTTTCAACCACCTTGAAACAACGAATCTACAACCCACATCAACCTCATCAAGCGCTCTCGCATCAAAGTCGTTGCCAAATCACGTCGAGCTAGGCCAACTGTATAATCCGCTACATCACGGCCGCAATATAAGGGTATTCGAGATCTTCGCAGGCGAGCTGAACCAACCTCTGGCGGGTCAGTTCCACTACTGCAACCTGGACATGCCGCACCTGGAATTTGAGGCTCTGTCATATGTTTGGGGTCAATCCGTTACAACCAAAGCGGAAAACACAACTAAAAAGAACAAACCCATGATAACATGTAATAGGCATGGTTTAAGAGTAACTGTTAATCTCATGCAAGCTCTTCAGCACATCCGCTCGAAATCGGATACGGTTTTCCTGTGGGTAGACGCAATATGCATCAACCAAAGAGACCAAGAGGAACGACGCAACCAAGTCAGTCTTATGGGACATGTTTATAAGAAAGCCAAGAGAGTTATAGCGTGGCTAGGTGAAGGGTCTAAGCTGGTGTCGTCGGTGGAGTCCCAGAGTACCGAAGATACTAACGCTCGAAAGGCGTTCAGCGCAATTTGTAGTGTGGTCAATCATTGGGGACGCCAGAGGAGTGATGAGCCGATGGCAAGGTTCCAGTTTCATGATGAGATTTGGCAGGAAAGGTCGCTGGACGGTAGTTCCTTAAGTGAATCGGAAGGAATGTCCAGCACGCCCCAGATAGGTAAGATATGTAGGTTTATTAGCTTTATTGATTAATGATATGAGAGCAGGCTCAGGAGCATTACCGACTAAGCAGCATGACGAGGTACTAGACCTCCAAACAAACTCTGATCAACGGATGAACATATCGCCCCTACAAGTACCCATTGGCTATCTTTTCGACCAACCCTGGTTCACGCGTGTTTGGGTCATCCAAGAAGTCGTCCTAGCCCAGAACACCATAGTGAAATGGGGACATGCGGAGATTTCATGGCACTGGATTGGACTGGCTGCCGCAATCATACGCACAAATTACCCTGAGCTATGTTACCAGTACGAGTTTGGGTGGTGTGGCATTTACAATGCCTATCTAATGTTCCGCATATCGAACATGAGCGATCTACCACCACTGAAACTATCATTTCTCCAACTCCTACGGTTAACTCGACAATTCTATGTGTCCGATCCTCGCGATAAGGTTTATGGCTTGCTTGGGATCCACACGACAGACAACGATCCCCAAGAAGGCCAGTTATTTGTGGACCCCGATTACTCCATCAGTGCTGCTGAACTATGCATACGGGTCGCACGTAAGGTAATCTCAGAAACTCAGAATTTGTCTATCCTTTCGAGTTCTCAATGGCACGTGCTCGATCGAGATGATCCTCTACAAACCACTGTGCCGAGTTGGGTTCCGGAATGGAACAGTGTGATCCGCCCCACTCTTAGCCCATGGGGCTCAGAAGACCGCTTCTCCGCTGGGAAATCTTTCCCTTTGCGACTGGAAACTACCCCCAATAACTACAGTCTCGTCGTGGAAGGAACTGGAGTTGGTGTCGTTGTACAAATCTTTGCTATTGAAATCGGATCTATGATCTTGCGTTTTTCTCCCACTATGAACCTAAAAGCATTCCTTGAAACTGAGCGAGGACTCCGCTTACTCTCACGAACATTGACAGCTGGCCGAAACTGGTACGGCACGCTCCTCCAGGGCAGTAATAATTGCCTTGCCGATTTTTCAGCCTACCTTCTCAAGAGTGTCAATTCATTCAATGGAGTGCATGGCCTTCCAAATTTGGAAAAGCCGTTTTCGTCACAAGCAGCATCCGTCCTTGAGAGGCTCGCTGCCAACGGTGACATGTCCTCCTTCCAGGCGGCCGCGCGTCCAGTATGCCAACGCCGAAGTATTTTCCTTACCGATGATGGCTTCTTAGGGCTCGCGCCAGATACCATCGAAGACGGTGATATCCTATGTGTTCTATCTGGGGGAGATGTCCCATTCTTACTGCGACCTATCAGACCTAAATCTAACTTCCGGATGGAAGAAGCTCAGCCGACTAATTTATGTACTAGCGACTTATCTATCATGAAGTACTATCTTGTCGGCGAATGCTACGTTGAGGGATTAATGCAAGGAGAAGCTATTGAGGCCCTGCACAAAGGAAGCGCTATTCGTGGCCCGGTCGAGCCGAGCCTGGTTGTGGAGGACATAATGTCAAAAGTGGATGAATTGAAGGGCCGGAAACGGAAATATGGGAAGTTTATAGCTGAGCTCCAGCTAACAGTAGACATGTTTGAAAGTACAACTGAAATTGCTCTACGGAAGTCATGGTTTGATATTTGCTAAGTAATAAGGTTCTATAATATATTATTATGGCTATTCTAGGGTTAGGGGTTTCATTGAACTAGTTACAGCTAGAATTACTGTACGTATGACTGGTCACCGAGGAGGCATTCTGCTTTCGTCAAAAGAGTAGTCTGGCCTAGCTCCCAATGAAATTTCCTGTGTTACCTAGACCATGTCTTACCACCTGACTCACATCAAGCCAACACAAGCTCAGCGCCAAATTGGTCATCTTCCCCTTCCCACCAAGCCAAAGCTCCACCTTGAGGCCCCCACTCTTATGCCATCCTTTGGCGTCAAATGAGAAAATCGTCAGCCAGTTGAGGTGACCATGATGTACGCTGACTTTCTTGGGCTAGAACTTACACCCTCTACATTATTCGAATGTATATGTGCGGTGTGGGGCGCTTTCGGTCGTTCTTTGGAGCATTGGATCGCTGTGCCCATTGCGCGTCCCGCTGCACTTAGTTGAGGCGAGGGAAGAAGTAGTGAAATTGAGGGAGGAGTCGAGGATGGTGTCGAAAGGCAGGCGACGATGACGACGAGGAGGAGGATGGCCAGGCTCGTGATGGCAGCCAAGAAGAAGAGGTCGAGGACCAGACCACCCAGGAGATACGAACAAATCTCTGTCTTATCCAACGATGAGAGTGATTCTACCATAGACTGGCACCAGCCCGATATAATCTATGATGACAGCTCAGGCAGATGTGGGGCAAGATATATTGAGAGCATGGATGCAAAGTTGGAGAAGAGGTAGCGTTGTGGTGATTTTCGTCAATCAGAATTAGCACTACGAAGGTTACCGCAAAAAGTTAGTTGTATTGCTAAAGTGTCCTATAAGAAGTCTGTAGTCTTGAAAGCCTGAATACGCTGTAGAGCTTATAATTACAAGGTATATAGACACTAATAAGACTAGTTTTAGTACTTATAATTAGTAACTATACACTACTACTATGAGACATCGCGCTGGCGTACACGACAGTCGTGATCTTGTCCCTATTGGCTGAACTGCTTGGTCTGTTAATGCGTGGCACTTAGGGACGATGATAGGTAGGCCAGCCACGTCAGTGACAGCGCCTTGCTGTGCCCCGCGTTGATTGGTTGTATAAATTACAGCAGCTTTTACAGCCACCTAGGTAAACTTTACTTTTAAAGTTCAAATCGACAGCACTCGTGCAAATACGAGCTTGTCGTTACTATCATGGCCCTCCCTATACAACCCTCCTGCCGCGATGACTTTGCAATTGCGATAATCTGCGCATTACCACTCGAGTACGATGCCGTTTCCTTGCTGTTCGACAAATTTTTCGACGAAGACGGTGATTGCTATGGAAGAGCCTCTGGGGACTTCAACAGCTACGCGACAGGCCGCATTGGCAAACATGATGTTGTCTTGGCTCTTCTCTCGCAAATGGGCAAGACGAATGCCGCTAGTGCCGCTGCCAGCCTTCGTTCGAGCTATGGCGGTGTACGGCTGGTCCTGCTTGTTGGCATCTGCGGTGGTGTTCCTAGTGGTAAGGACAAGGAGATCTTACTAGGTGATGTCGTTATCAGCAAGACTGTAGTGCAATACGATTTTGGCCGGCAATATCCTGACAAGTTTGTACGCAAAGACACTTCCAAAGACAGTCTTAGCATACCAAACAGGGATATCCGCAACCTGTTAGTCACGTTCGAGACCGACCGTGGTTTGAAGCAACTTCAACAGAAAACTGCTCACTTCCTCAGACAACTTCAAGCCAATGCCACTCAAGACAAGCCCGAAGGCAGGTATAGTTATCCTGGGACAAAGGAGGACAAGCTTTTCTTGCCGAGTTATCGTCACAAGCACCATGTGTTACCGACACCACCATGTATCTGCCGCAACTGCAACTGCATTTCCGACCCCATCTGTGACGATGCTTTACATTCATCTTGCGATGATCTCGGATGCGACAGGACATACTCATACCCCAGGCCTAGGGAACCGCTTGAGCGGAAGCAGCGATTAGAAAAACGCAAGAGCGACAAGGCTCAAGAGCCCGCCATTCACCTTGGGCCTATTGCATCAGGCGATACGGTGATGAAGTCCGGAGAAGACCGGGACAGGATCGCAAAGAAAGAAGGCGTCATTGCGTTCGAGATGGAAGGGGCTGGTGTTTGGGAAGAGATACCTTGTATCGTCGTTAAAGGGGTATGCGATTATGCAGACTGCCATAAGACCAAGAAATGGCAGAATTTTGCAGCTGCAACAGCAGCGTCTACATCAAAGTCCATTTTGGAACGCTACACCCGAACGGACAAAATCTCCCAAGGAGGTATGGACATGTCTGGGAGAGACTTGATGATTCAAAGTGCATTTAGATTCAATTATCGTCGGGCTACTGAGGCTAGCCACGTTAACAATATATCAGGTCAACAAGCTATGGATAGTTATCTTGCAGGTAAGACTTTGTGAATGTGATAAATACATTAGCCTTTCAAAAACCTCGCTAACTTTTTCTGTTTACAGAATTAACTATGCCCAAATGTGTGAGACAGCTCTGGCCGACGAAGCCCCGAGATGACCGCGAAGTACTTGGAATACGGAAAGGAGGCCTGCTGCCAAACACATGTCAATGGTTGCTGGAGCACGGGTTTTTCAACGCATGGTTGTCGTGGAACGGACGCTCTCTGTTCTGGCTTTATGGTGGCCCAGGAAGAGGCAAGACAATGCTCGCGTTGTCGGTCGCCCAGGAGCTTGAGAGACGCACCGCTGGGAGTACCTTGTTCACTGTTGTATTTTTCTACTGGGATGACGTTCACCGGACATCTGTCGCGATGCTTCGTTCAGTAATCTATCAACTTATCGAGAAACACTCGTGGGCATCCAAATATCTCGAAGACGAATACAATCACCAAGGAGAAAACTTGTTCCAAGAAAACGAGAACGCTTTCTGTGCACTCTGGAGGGTCTTTCAAAAAATAAGAAATAAATATCCGAACTATACACTTTACATCATCCTAGATGCGCTAGACGAGTGTGAGCCAACTTCAAGCCAGTGGTTCCTAGATAGACTGCTTTGGGAACTCAAGTCACCTGATCCTTCTATGATGAAACTCAAGATCTTTTTCACGGCCCGTCCACTACACGAGAGCATTAAAACTAAATTTGGTAAATTCGGCACTTGGCTCGAGATCAACCGACTTTACATCGATCACGACGTGAGAGCCTACATCAAACATCGCGTCCGCGAGTTCAAGAATATATTAGATGCTGAAGCATTAAGCCGTATTGAAGACAACCTTGTTAGAAAATGTGAGAGTATGTTTCTTTGGGTTGAGATTGTGACAAGAGAGATGGATAAAGTCCCTCCGGATGAGGCAGAGGAGCTTCTAGGACAATATCCAAAAGGCTTGGATGCAGTCTACAAAAAAGTATTAGAAGAAATCGCTCCCGGTTTTAAAGAAGCAGTTCGACTCCTGCTGATCTGGGCTGTGTCCCCCTTCCGGCAGTTGACGCTACCTCAGCTCGCGATGGCTGTCAGTCTCTCCCGAAGACCTGAGGCTAAGTTCCTTCCTAAGGAGAACGACGCCATGAATGCTCTGAGAGCTATCCTCGCTCACGCGAGATCCTTGATCCAACTGGACGAGACTACTCAATCGATTCGTCTGGAGCATTCCTCGCTCAAAGACTTCCTCAAGCCAAAAAATGCACAAAACCATTTTAAAATCTTTCAAACGCTCGCCCACAATCTTTGTCTCGATGATATGGAGGATGTCAGGGTGAAACGCTCAATTAGGCACAGTTTTTTCGGTCGCGACAGAAAGCCAATTTTTCGAGTACATTTCAAAGAACTCGAACCTAAAGCCAATGCTTTAAGGCATTACGCATGCGATTTTTGGATGAGACATGCTAACGAATGCTTGGAATTGCTCAAAGCGTTCAATTGGACGTTCTGTGGACATTCGGATTTCTTTTTTACGCCGCTACATGAGCGCATTCGTAACTCCTTTAAGAATGTGGATATTCTCAAGAGGCAGGATACGAAATGGACAAGATGCCAAGCCGTTATGAGGCGGGTGCATTCGGAGCAGGTCCCCGACGACATGTTCATCGTTGCGTCAGCTGAGGGATGTCTACCATTTGTGGAGTATTACGTTCGTGTTCACATACTTGGCCCTTCCCCTGATCCTGCCCTTCGCCAGCAAATTTTAGATGAAGCTCTTCTAGAAGCAGCGGAACATGGTCAAATCATGGCGGTAGAGTATCTCATAAGTGTCGGAGCTAACATAACAGCCACCACAGACTTCTGCTCCGAGGGATTGGGTCCTCATGTTGCCGAGCCTGTTAGGCAGGCTAACTGTGGAAGGACTGCTCTTCACTATGCGGCAATTATTGGCCATCGTATACTTGCGGGACTACTTCTTGAAGAAAGCCAACGCCGTCAAATGGATACTAACCCCAAAGACATCAGAGGACTCACGCCGCTTCATTATGCTGTAGAGCAAGGTCAGGTCGAAATTACACATCTCCTCCTGAAATATGGGGCCGATCCCAGATGCAAGGACTTGGGAGGCTCACAGCCCTTACATTACGTAGCAAGGCGTGAGTACTGGCCAGTTTATGGAAATGAAGACTCTTCATTAAATTATTCAGAAAAGGTCAGGTCGCAGTTATCTACATTGTTGATCGAGTTTGGCGTGGATGGAAGGGATCACAACATGAATGGTATGACACCGTTAGACTATGCTATGGAACAGGCCTTGCATGATGGAGAAGACCGTAACTTCAAGATGCTGCTAGAGGCAAGTATGAAAAGTGTTTTGGATCCAACACCTAATCGCCAAGACACAGCAAACGCACTACAACGAACTACAGACGATTGGCGATATGAGATGGCAAGGAAAATTCTGGGCGTTGGAGTCGACATCGAATACCGAGACGAATATGCGAGGACGCGGTTACTCCGAGCAGCCAGAACAGGCGAAGTAGAAATGGTTTTTCTACTACTTGAACGTGGCGCAAATATTCTAGCCAAGGATGAAGACGGCAACACCGCGTTGCATCTCGCCGTAGGCGGATTATTTGATTCTCCTGGGCTGCGACTGAACACCGTTCAACTTCTTGTCAATGCCTGTGGTGCGCTACTTACTATGCGGAATGACTTGCAACAAGTGGCGCTCGAAATTGTGGAAGATTCCTGGTATACCAAACACGCTCCCTACGTCGAATGCGTTGGTTGGTATGAACCAGCAGGTGTGGAAGATATTGATCCTGGTGATCGTAGCGAGTGCCTATATGCGTGGTACTGGCTGACGAAAATGTGGGAACAAGAGACTGGCTCTGGTTGGGGAAGTCCTCCTCCGGTTGGAGTATATTAAGGATTGGTTTCTTACCAGCCAGAGCCCTGATGAGTACCTTGTTAAAAAAGAAGGAAATTCAACGGGATGTTTGCTGACTATCGGCAAAGCCCACTGAAAATATTGCGTCTGAACAAGGCATGGATATTCACCTTGCCCCCATTGGGTTTCCAATCCCATTGACCTAACTCCATTCCCAACGAGCACTACGGGCACTACAGACACTATACCCAACTCATTGATTGCCAATACCTTCGAAGCAATAAGTAATGCAATTTGCGTTCATGGAGGACAACGTAGACCGAATATACACCAGCTCTAATAATCTTCCAATGCTGTTGCCAAAGTTTTTTTTTGTTTTGCGCCGTATGCGTCGGAGCACTCTTGCCTTTTGATCGTATCGCTTTCATACAACAATAAAGCTCCCCCCCCCCCCCGGGGGGGAAGGGGGCAATCCCATCCTAATTCGATTTTTTGATACCTTACTGGGCCTTACGTGTTTACACAAACCCTATATATTCCACGTATTATTTGCTACAACATTAAGATTTATAAGACGCCATATTTAATTTAATCTAAACCTAGCTATGGCGATTCTAAAACAATAAAAAGTTTAAGAATATAGAAGACACACTTGCATATAAATACTAGTAGAACCTCATTTTAAGCCTCATCGCACTAGCCCTCCTCGCATACCTCTACCACTAAATTATATCTAGATAAATATCTTACATAAAATAAATCAAGTAAACAAGTATCTAAACCATCCTATTTACTCCAGATTATATATACATCACCACCCACCGCCAAAATACTCTAGATTTTAATATTATAAAACGTATATAAACACTCTAATGGTATACTACTATACCCACCTTATTTGGAATACCTTTATATCATATAAACCTTTATTTAGTCCTATAAAAGCATCTACAGCCTTAAAATCTCTACATCCTTAAAAGTTCTACAGCTTTATTGACTCTATACTATAGTATATAGTACAACTAATTTAAGCTGTATACACCATTAAAATAATTTTATTGATAAATATTTATTATTTAGTGCTTCTAAAATCATTTTAATAATATCAAATATTTATAACAAGCTATAGGCACTATACATCATTGAGAAGAACCTGCAACGTCTGCTAAGGTAGGTAGGTAATCTTTGGGTGCAGCACGTGATCTCGCTCCACTGGCGCTATTATCGCAGGTAAAGCAACCCCCCAGCCTTCTCCAAATTGAAACAACGCAACTCACTCTCACTCTCTCATCTGACTACATGAATCAACACCTAATCTCATAATTCAGTTTTCCCAAGAGCGAAGCCTCGATTCAAACCATGAGTCAACAAAGAATAACACTCTTCTTTCCTCGCATCTCGACAAAGAAGACTTCGCCTGACACCAAATGCCATTTCCTCGAGCTGCCCGCCACGATTCGCCTCCGAATCTATCATGAAGCCGGCCTAGTATCAAGCAGATCGATTGATCTGAACTACTGGAGCTCACGCAAGAAGCAGAACACCCCCATATACGGTGCGCGGGAGGAAAAACTCTTACCAGCATTGCCCCTGAGTCTATTTGCCGTATGCCGCTCGATCCACGATGAGCTCCGGAAAGTCCTATATGGAGCAAATCGCCTGAGAATCTCACTTAAAGCACCTCGGGCCTTCAAAGCGCTGGAACGTTTGAGTGATGCCACTCTTCGAGAAGTCCGATTTCTAGTTATCCGAGTGAATGTCTCATCTTGCGAGACAAGGTGTTGTGGGGGCCGTGGCTATAGATGTGGCAATAATTGGTTTCAGTGCTTAAACCCATCTAGTCATGATACCCCTTTGTCCTCGAACGCAAATCAGCTTGTTATCTCACAATGGCAGCACATCTGCACAAAACTGGCAAGCAGCCTCCAACCAAGCAAAGTTGCACTATACGTGATCTGCGATTGCGCTGATCGAACGACCGCGCAGATGATTACCAAACCGCTGCTGTTGCTACCAGTCCTACGAGACTGTGCGCTGCGGCTTGCCATGCGTGCGGACGAAGACATCAAAGTTATGGCGAAGGACGCGGTAATGTATCTTACCCGCAGTCCGCCGCCACCGTCTCCGCCACCTTTCCGATTCCTAAGCCTCCCCAAGGAAATACAACTCTGCATTCTCGAGTATGCTGGCCATATCCCCGTTGCCGAGATCATTTGCACGCAGAGGCAACTCCGGTATTGGACATCATGCCGGGCACAGGGAGCAATCGCACATACCGTCGACATCAAGAACACAACACTGGTGGAATGCTTCTGCAGTGCTGCTCATTCTGCTTTCAGCTTTCGCTGCCCTTGTCCTAAGCTAGCCTCACCGTTTGCTATGTTTCTCGTAAGCCGCGAATTCAGGGATTGTGCTATGCAAGTTTTCTATGGGCAGAACTCGTTTTCCGTTGCGATGGAAGGGCCTGCATCCATACGCCAGGACTCCGCAATTCCGTCTTCACGTCCCGATACTGGGAGTGAAGGTGAGACGGTCGAGTCTCTGTCAGAGATATCTATTGTGCCCGGCCTTGCTCCTTTCCCGCTCCCAGCGATCGCTCACCTCACATCCCTAAATCTCTTTTTCGAGTACTCGGATTTAAAGTATCTTCAACCTGATCTGGCTGGATGGCACAATTGGCTTGAAACAATTCGTTTGCTGTCCCGAAAAGCAAACCCAAAGGCTCTCACTATTCGACTGCGAATGAACGAAAGTTTTTATTCTAACTTCTATAGTGAGGAGCGACCATTCGGTTCAGAATACGAGAGCTTTATGCGGCAAACATACATGAATCTTGTCCGACCTCTGAAGGTCTTACATGGGCTGAAGAACTTTTTCGTTTATTTGAATTGGGATACGAGTTCTGAGTTCTTAGACGGAAGACAAGAAATTGAACAGCTACTCGAGAAGATGGTGATGGGGCAGAAATATGATGCTTGGAAGTGTGGGAAGACTGTCCGTTACGAGGGCGATTGGCGAGAGCTCTTTTGAGGCAGATTCGGTTTGAGCATCCAACATTCGTTGCTACTGGCCACTCGTGCCGAAAGTCTTGCTGCCGATGGGGAATAATTAACATAATACGAGAGTGCTCCCTAACAACGGCTTGAGGCCGTCATCGTACCTTAAATTCTGACTTGTGCTAGCACCAGGCTTCCTTGCAATCCTGGATGGTGTCCAGTCATACGAACAATGGGAGCAACTGCGGAACTCGGCCATGACGAGAGAGGTGCAACGGAAATCCCCAAAGTGCAGTATGACGCTTCTTGCTGCTAGGAAGTAGGGCTGGTGTCAGTGGCGAGACAGTACCGGGGCAGAATTACGGGCAAATTCAAACAAGAGAATCTAGATTTTTGTATAAATTAGGAAAGTGTCGGTTTATCCTTAGTGGTACTAGGTGAGCCATAAAATCTTTGGTAGAAAAATGCTTAGCCTTGGAGTAAAGAGTATATCATTTTTCCTTGCCAGTTTAATGTGCTCTAGAGTAAGGCTATCTGGAATTCCGCTATAGCACGTAGAGACCTCTCACTCTTGCTTGTATTCAAGGTGGTTGGGGAATTAGTGCCCTTGTGCTTAGTTGGGATTTGGAATTAAGGAATCAGATCCCAATTGTAGATGAATTTAAGGCGAATGCATATGAAATGCCAATGTGAGGGAAAAGAAGAGCGGGAGCTAAGTGTACAAGTGATTTTCGTGGTTACCCTGGCGTTTATATACAAATGGTGAGATTATTTTATAAGATTTTCCTACTATGCAAACTTATTGCAACGTAGATACCTCATACAGACTTGTAATTCCTTATCCCTAGTCTTCAAGGGATAATTTATCAAAATTCAAAAGACTTTCCACACGCCGTGAACGCTAATTATACGTAGACTTGAACGGTTCTCTAATCGTCCAGCCCAGAATTCCAAAAAAATCTCCTTTCGTGACTTCACATCTTCCTAGATCCAAAGGGTCACCCTAAATTATCATGCCATTCTTCACTACCAGAGAACTAAGTATACGACAAGGTCAGCTCGCATCCTAGGCAAGTAAGCTAGCTTGGCAGCCTTGCGGATTTGCGAAAATAGATAGGGCTGTGTCTTTCATACGGCTTTCAACTGTGTTCTGAAATTGGTAGTCAAGGCTCGAAAGATGTTAAAATTCACTAGTACCAGAAGGCGATCTGCCATTGGAGAGCCACCTCGTTGATTCTGCTTGACCCACCTCTCAAACTAAGCGATAATTGTTTGTAGGGAGATGAAACTTGCTTTACAGATAGTAGTTGTGCGTGCAAGTTCATAGCGGTTGAGTTCCGAATCTCCGACTGCAATCTGATATGCATTCCATAATTTGAGTTCCTGTAAAGTTGAATTTCATCCGAGTTTACTTTTTGCTGGCCTAATTTCGGCATAAAAGTTTCTGCTCTTGGAATTGTGTCTCGTTCTTTGATGTATTACGGGACATGGTGGCGATGCATTCTCTTCCCATTTTTCTGAAGACCACAAGAGGTTTAAATCAGTGGCGATTCTTAGCGAGACTTTTTGTCAGATTGTGGTGTTTGGGTAGGAATACTCACCGTAGAATCTCTGATTTAATCGATTCTGGCGTTTCCTCCACTCATCAGGGTTAGATAAGCCTGTCTAGTCATCATCTAGGAAGAGTACCTCAGACGGCCGTAAATCCGCCCTAATCTTATGAAAACGACGTCGATTCTCACTCCATCTATAACCATTAAGGGTGCTATCGCATGTACCGAGCCCAGGAGGTTTCGTCTGGGGTGCAAGCAAACGAAGAGTCGTTTTTCTAGCGTTGGGGTGGATGTACATTGCTTACATTTGGACGTTCCTCAAATGTTCACTCGATGAGGGTGGCGATTTTATAGTTCCGCTTCCTGTTGCAGCACTAAAGCACGTTGGTATGCGTCGGTCTTACGGCCTCACAGACCCGCGTACTTCCTATAAGGTATTCTCGGATGAAGAGGAGGCTCTACAGTAGGGCTTCGTAACGTAAGTACTAATCCATGATATTTATAGTATACTGTTACAGTAGTACAGACGCTGTATTCAGAGCTGGCGTGTCACCCTTCCTGAACTTGGCGAACCCATTACAATACCGACCGAGACCCTCGTCCAATCAGTAACGCTATCTCCCGCCTGAGAGGCCTCCCCTGCTGCAGCTAGCAAATTGGGATCGAGAAAATACCTACAACAAAGAGCCACCAGCTGTGTTCAATATTCTATTCGGCGGAAAGTGACTATCATCAACAAAATGTTATTTGATGATACAGAGCAAGACCTGGTGTTGGCACCAGCGTCATACTGACACCTTTTTTTACAGCCAAAACTGGCGGATTTCTTGTGTAGAAACGCGTTTGAAAACAGGAATGTGAGGTGTGATGACTCCAAAGTAGTATTGTTGGTCACGGAGGAGCGAGACCTCAGAAAAATGTTCAAGGACATTGAGATTAAGTCTTCTATTGTGAAGAGAAAGTTTACAGAGCTATCCTACCTAAGCAGAGTCAGATTAGCCACCGCTAACCGTACGTTATACGTGGCGCAGCACACTTGTGCTAAGTTTCGTGTGTCCACCTCCTAGGTAGCTTGCATTGGAATGATTTGGAGACAAAGAACCCCCTTGGCGGGCATGAACTGACTTGATTTGCAGCGTCTTTCTCTTCATCCAATTCTTTCCGCAAAAAGTTTCGTGATCTGCAAAGAGTTGTGTGTGCTGGGGTCAGAAAGGAGCTCCAACTCTCTGCGTAGGACTTAGGGGCCTGCAACAGCAAGAATAAACTAATTGAATCATCATCATTGTGCAACAACCACAAATGGGAATTAGCTGTAATCAAAGATATAAATTGATTCATTTGGGCTTCAAATTATCCCCATACATCTTAAACGTTCAAGTTATGAAAAGCGTTGTTTTGAGCGCAGCGCAGTCGCGATTTTGGTGTTCTTGCCTTCGCTGACAATTCTCTTCCATCTCAGACGTTTTTATCTGATATATATCTAAGTACATTATCAACCCATCCAGTTCTGCCTGACGCCTTTATCGCCGAAACCATCATATGCATTCATATCGCCTTCAGCCTCGTTCATGATCTAATAACAGCCTCGCATACCCTCCTCATCATCAGGCACACTACTCTGAGTCCCTATAAATAGGCCCAAGTTGGGTGCTCCCGCTCCATACGTCGACGGGTCCTGAGAGGAGTGAAGATTATGACCATTCAATCCTAGAAATTGCGAGGATGGTGTATGCGCCATGAAAGCGAAAGAATCGTTGTTGTATGGCCGAGTCGGTGAGGTAAAGGAGGGTAACGAAGCTGCTGTAGACATTCCACCCTGGGGGCTTGGGATTCGGTAGCTTCCTTGTTGACTTTGTGCGGGAAATTTCGGCTGCATTTGTTGATATAGTTCGCTATGAGGGGCGTGTAGTGTGTTTAACGGAAAGCCTGTGTTACCAGACATCAGATGCTGCTGGAAATGGGAGGGGAATTGTGGCCCAGCAATGAATGAGCCGTAGTTGTTCGATCGCTCTATTTCATAGTGAGAAAGTTGTCAATTTACTCGCAATCAAGAATTACCTTGCTGTTGGGTGGCTTGAATACCCGCCTTCTGCCTGGTACTTTCCTGCTCCAAGAAAGCCTCCACTGTCCGTTTTTATTAGTACTATTTTAGTGGACTCGGGGATGCGAACCTACCAAGTGCTTTCCCATGGCCATCCCAAAAGTGTGTTTTAATTGACCCGGGTCTGCGATACGCTTTCGGGCATCCAGGAAAGAGACATGGTATGGCAGGCTTATGAACCCTATTCTCGTTCAAATGGCGGGTGAGTTCGCTCTGCCCCGAGAAGTCCTTCTTGCATTCATCGCAGCGAAACGTATACGTTGAGGTAGTCTGGGCGTCCATTTCCATCAGCGATGACCTCAAATTTGGCTTGAGGGGAGAGAAGTAAATGCAGAAGTCAAGGGACTCTTAACCTTTCATCCCTTTTCAATCCACTAGAGGAAAATATTGTATCTGTGTTTGCGGGTAGATACATGACCTCTCGGCCCCTGCCATGATTGTGCCATGATTCTGCCATCGTTAGAGTCCAGAGAGATGCAAAGTTCCGGACACTGAAACATCGCATGGTGAGTATCTGGCGTTGGAATTGTAAGGAAAGGAACACTCGTCTGAAGGCTGAAGTTGACTATAAGTTATACCTCTAGACCACACTTGCAGTCCTCCACTATTATATACTCTCCCCTTAAATAAAACGTAGCGCGTATGGTTTGGGTATAAGTGCGGGTAGGAATCCAGGGTGTTAGACCAGTAGAAAACACTAGTGGAGAGCCATATCTAGGGCAGGGCCAGGGCAGAAAGCCTTCGTAAACCTTTTATATGCACCCTTGGCTTGATACCTAGACCAATTTTTGCCCTGTGCGAAGAGGTCCTCAAGCCACTCAGAAGTCGTGCTTCATTGAAAACTGGGGCTGTGGCGGGCGCTACGTTTTATTTAGGGCGGAGTACAATGAAAGAGGCATTTACGTAGGGACTTTCCGGACACAGTGGTGGCGATATGGATGGAAGAAGTTCCATCGTCTGAAGCTGCTGAAAAGAGTTAATCGACTTGAGTTCCATTCAGGCTGCCTGCAGCCAAGGGAGCTTTTGACCAAACGGAGAAATAACTGTGACGACCGAGTGAGAGACTGGATGAGAGACTGAGTGCACGTAAGAGTTGGTCGTGGAGACGCTCCCAGCCCTGATGTGTGCACACTATTGCACAATGCAATGTAGCGACACGCTATGAGATGCTCCTGAGAAAAATACCCCATAAATCGTCCACGAACGTCTTGAAGTTGCATTGACAGTACTGTATGGAGTAAGGCGATTAGCCTTACTCGCTACGGAGGGAGCGAGCGCCCAGATTCCCAGATTCTCCCTGAATACTTTTGCCCGGTGGTACAGTACACGCAAGCGAAGCGGGTCTTTCCAAACCATCTCCTTGCGACCTCATTCACGATACCACAAACCGATCCTCGGTCTCATCCTCCTTTTCAGTTCAGCTGAATTCCCATTCATCGTAGACGTTTGGTATTGAGCAACCTATTCGACACGATGCAGCAGACTAGTGTTCAGTACGGGAAGCTAACAGGACTACGAAGGTTGATGTTTGGGGAGAAGCAGGAAGGGCATAATGAGAAGTTGTACAGTAATCTCAATAGAGGATGCGCGGACTTGGTGGCCTTTGCTAATGATATCTCGAGAAAGGAAGGGAAAGGACGACCATCGACAGAATGCCATATGCGCCATTGCGAGGATAGAAACAACAATAGCTTCAAGCCCAACAATACAAAGACCTGAGTCCTCAACCTCGAATCCACAATCACAGCAATTCGCGCAAACGAACAAGGACTTCGATATTTAGGCATAAATGAAGAGTTCGGATCCAGGAATTTGGTATGGAAAGACCGGCGGACCCCCGAATTGCGATAGCAGCGCTCTCTCGCTGGTTCTGCAGATGTAACACGAGAAAGGCAGCATCAATGGAATGTGCAGATGATTCGTATCACACTTGCGGATTCTTTCAATGGAATTGTAGCACTGGGTTCTGCATGGAATAACAACTTCCAGCACTTTTCGCGATTATACGGAGCAGCTTGACTTCGTCCTTCAAGCACGTCCCGGATCGACCGATCAAATCGCGCTACTGGCCATATATTTGATTGAGCATGTGCTAGGGGATGTATTGGTAGTGTTTTAGACACGAACAACTGAATTTGGGGACGAAGAGCTCGTTGTGTTTGAAACCGAGTCTTCTCTAGCGCTCTAGATAATTCACTATCTACTGCTCACCAACAGAAGACGACAGTTGAAGTATCTATTGCTTACTAAAGTACTAGTGTACTATGGGTATCTCTCTTTGGTCAGGTCTATTATGCGGGTCAGAAAAATGCCTTTGCAAGAATATGCTATGTTACTTGTACCCCTTCAATTATGCGTCATTGCCGATGAGAGCTCTTTCCGAAAGACATGAACTGGAAGTTGGTGGAGTAGCAGTGTACTTATTATATCGTAGCAGAAAAAAAGTCTCTGAGGCAACCAGTAGGTTTTCCGATGGCTTTGCTGGATATATTGTGCTTCGTGGACTGGAGTAGTCTCCAGCCTGGAGGCTGTAGTACAAGAAACAGAAATCCAGGTGACTCGGGGCCCAAGGTTATGGAGCGTTTATTTCATCAAGATCTTTCTTAGCAGGAACTTGTTCTCTATTTATCTATTTATACCCAGCACCAGTGTTTGTTGGTTTTACAGTATTGCGGCTACGTGCATATGAGATGTGATCATTTCTATGTTCAGCGACTGCGAAAATACAACATTGAGTACGCGGCGGGTACAACCACTTTACGTGACACCATAAAACAATTGCTATAAACAACTTTTCTTCGAAAGTATCAACAGATCGTATCAACTGTCATTTTATAAAACACTTCAAAATTAACGTGACCAAGTTCCTCCCCTGTCTTTTTTCGCAGGCGCCAACCCAATCAATAATAGCTTGCAGCTGGGCAGTCAATCGGAAGAAAGCTCTAGGGTAATCCCTGGGAAAGCGCATACCTCCCCATCCCAAGGATGCAAATTCAACTAATGGTGCATGTCTTCTATGTTCGTGGCTTAAATACGAGCAATCGTGGCGCCGCAATGCAATTTGGGAGTGTGCCCGCTTCTGGCCGTTCGCACAAGAATTTCTATTCATACTTCAAAGCATTGTATAATCTCCCTTACCTCTTCACCATACTCACCTGGCGTTGCCATATCGTGGTCTGCTATAGCGAGTTGCTCAAACGTTGTGTTAATGCCAATGGTTGTGCTCTAAAGCTCGATATCCCTTCCAAAATGAATCTAACGCTTTTGTAAATGTATACAGAAGCGGGATAAATTTCGCAACAGATTCTGCGGGCGCAAAAGCCACCTCTGTATGCATTCTTGAAATGTTTTAGGTTCATTCTGGAAGGGATACTGGAATGAAGTTGAATCACTTCATCAGGTCTCTGAAGGTGAGCAAATTTTTTTCCAGGGGGGACGTTGATGAATGCCTTCACGGATTTGCCAGCATATGTGGGGACCACGAGGGGAATAGGAACATCGCCGCTCCCCAGGACGTGGAGGAGCATAGAATCATCAGCAGGCTATCTGATCACCATGAACCAATTTCCCCCCTCCGTATACGCCTCCCCAACATACTCCACCATCATCGCCTATTCGCCTTACTCCCCCAACTCGACTTCCTCGCATAACTAAATATACTGGAGACGAATCACTCCAACTATCCCTCACAGTCGCCACGGCATCGGCTGCCGGTCTATGCTTTGCTTGGTCGACCTCGAGAACAAAGCAGCATTCGCACATTATTCATCCGGGTTTCGGTTTCTCGAGGTCGGAGGCAGTGGGGAGCGACGGATGTATTGGAGAAGGCGGAGGGAGAGGAGGTGTGGATATCAGGTGGTTCTCTAGTTCTTGATTCTCAGAAGAAAGGCTGGGAAAGCCATCTTAATATAACTACAGTACAGATCCACTAGTCCCCCAGCCCCCCACATGCCTCAGGCACCACATACTTGAACCCTTCCTTCCAACGGGAGAGAATAGCAACGTCGCTAGAGTGCGGGCTTGATTGGCCCACAGGAGGTGCCGCGGATGGTTTAGGAAAGGTGAAAGGCTCCTTGAGGCTCGCTTACTAAAGTCCTTGGGTATCGACTACTGCCCAGGTAGCAAGAGATCCAATGGCAGCTTCAGAAAGCTCGGTAGGAGGCAGAATATTATACGCCATTGTGAAATAGCAATTGTCTTGTTGTATTGTGCAGGTATTGGATGTTGGCAGTGTGGAAAGTATTTGTTGGTGGGTATTGACGACTTGACGTTGAGTAGCGATTCTACTTTCCAAGTAGGAAGTCACAAACAGGAAGCGCATTTGGGATGTAAGGCGGCGAATATATCTACCTCTTCAGAGGAATTATCACAGAGAGTTCGGACGCTTGACGATCGAATATGGCACAGGATTGTTTTGCACTTACCAACACTCCATCAAGGCTGCCTCATGGGTTCTTACGAAAGAGACGTGGAGAGCATTATGGGCAGTATTCAGGGTCCTATCTTGAATTGCCAACGACGGCACATGTCGCCAAGGCACGAGTATCCGAAGGACGTCCATCTTCTTGCGTTGTCTGATTTCTAGACCGAGATTCCAAGCCTAACTCAGATTAGCTATCCAGACGATGAACACTGTTTTTCTCCCTCCCTCTTACCGAAAGAAGTGATTAGATATGGCAAAGACAATTCAACAAACCACCAAATTTATTGTCCTAGCTGCCGTGCATCTAGAGCTACACCTGTTGAACTGCAGGCGCGGAATTGCTGGTCAAGATATCAAATCCGCGGTTAAATTTGGGTGGAGAGGTCCTCCAAGCTGGGTTGCGAGCAAATTTTTGTAAGAAACGTATACAGAATCCAAATCTATTCCTGGCTCGCTAATATCAAATACTTTGGCCAAAGGAAATGGGGTTCTCTATGCCGAGGCTATGATGTCTAATTTACTCTTCTAGAACTTCCAATAATCTGAACGGCTCCCTTAAGATATTTGAGCAGGTCGGTTGCCGGTGGTATAATTTCCTAAAGCTTACAGAGCAGCCGGCATGCAGCCCTCCTTCAAGCGAAAGAGTGCAACGGGCGTGAGAGAGCTAACACCTTTAAAGCAGCCCAAGCTCCTACCTCTTGAGAAGCCCAGCTCGGGAGCAAGGTGGAATTGGCTCGTCTTGAAAGCTTTGCGGACTATTTTGCGGGATACCCGCTGTCATGGTCACGTGAGGAGGCTACGTTAGCTCCTACCTTAGCATCTTAGATTTAGTTCGAGAGCTTCTCTCTCTTCTCTCTTTAGACGTCTAGAATACCAATGAACTTGTACTACTCTCTTGGCTACACCGAATTAAGGGCCTATCTAAGACAAGTACTGCGAGTGTGACACCCGCGCCCAGTTCCGGACGCGGCTAGTTCCAGTCCTCCCAACTAGTAGAGAGAAGAGCTTGGTATTCATGGCTTAGGGTAATGCTGTTTTCAGCGGAGGCAGTTCCTAGTGATGACTTTTGCAGTGGGCTATAGCTCTCAGTATCTAGGAAAGACTGGACCTGGTAGCTATCGGTGAGTGCCACCTAATATTCACGGCTGCTAAGGGGTACCGGAAGAAGCTCGGGATTGTTCTCAAATGTTCCTTCTCATCAACAGAACTTGCAAATGTGTTCTTGTGTTCTTGCAAGCAAGAGGGTTACAGCTATGCAGAATTCAAGTTACTAGAAATTTCCTTCCTAGAAAGCTCCACGAGCACGAAATAGGGCCTGCAAAGCATTGTCAAACTCATCCGGGCAATCGAGCCGTTCAAGAAGATTAAAGTGATTCCAATTGCGAGCATCGAGCGGCGAGCATGCATCGAGAAAGAAGCATGAGAGAACGAAGCATCAGAGAACGAAGCGTCAGAGAACAAAGCCTGAGCGGACCAAGCATGGCAAACGAACTATGGAGTATCTTTAGAATTTACCTATTCTAAGCACCAACACTCACCCCCTCAACCCAATCCCCACTCTTCCCACCCTCCTTCCTTGTCACTCTCAATCCATCAATCCGCATCCCCTTATCCACCGCCTTACACATATCATATACCGTTAACGCAGCTGTACTCGCTGCTGTAAGTGCTTCCATTTCTACTCCCGTTTTGCCATCACAGGATACAGTAGCCGTAATCTCTACACTACCAAACCCTGTTCCCACTTCCTCGTTTGAGTTCGTGGATGATGCAGCTATGGGTTTTGGAGACAGTGGAGGAGTATGGAAAGGATAAGCATCACCCTGCCCCGTCCCCTGCCATTTCGCAACCACTTTCTCCACACCCTCACCCCTTCCTCCCTCCCCTTCCCCACACATACCCTTCCCTTTCTCCCCACGCTCTGCCTCACCCATAACATCTTCCTCAGCCCCGCCCCTGACTTCCAATTCGACCCCAACATGCGTAATGCTAATCGGATGACACAATGGAATTAATTCACTTGTCCTCTTAGCGGCCATGATCCCCGCGATCCTAGCTACGCTAAGCACATCACCTTTCTTGAGCGCGTTGTTACGGATTAAGGGGAGAGGGGTGGAGTTTGAGAAGGCGACGGTGCAGACGGCGATGGCGGTGCGGGTGGTGATAGGCTTGAGGGAGATGGGGACCATGTGTGCGCAGCCGGTGGAGGTTAGGTGTGTTAGTTGCGGGGTGGGGGACTTATTTGGTGCTGGTGGTGATGGAGCTTTTGTGGAGGATGAAAATAAAGAGTAAAGGCGAATGGATGTGTGGGATGGGGTGCGTGTGAGGAGGTGGGTGGGAAGTTTTTGCCAGGGTTGGGGTGTGGAGGAGGCTTGGCGCCTGGCAAAACTTCTTGGTTGGTTTCTCAGTCGTGGATTGTCTATAGATGAATTAGAAGGGGCATGACGCAAGATGAGGAGTATAAAAGTAGGAACGATCATGGATGAAAGGTATTTGTATGAATCATGTCCAATTTGCTATGTATGCAACCTACATACAAAGGGTATCCTGTCTGAAACGCCACCAATACAAAGCTTCCCATGTATTCGTTTTCCATAAATGCATAAGATAAAAGAGACCTACCCACCTATCAATATCATGGGTCGATTCTTCATATTCTCCAACTCGCCCATACCAGCATGTTTTGCCTTTTTTCGACTCACTGCTAACCCAATAACATCTAGTAATTCTCTTTCATGAGCAGTGCCTCCAAGTGGTCCTTGAGATAAAGCCAGACCTTGCCGTCGGTCCATCTCTAGCTGTCTCATAGCTTCTAAGGCGACCTCATCAATCGGGTTGCCATCATTCGTCTTCCTCAGAATGTCTCTTAGGGACACTTCCGCGTTGCCGAACAGACAGACCTTCAAATTCCCATCACTAGTAATTCGAAGCCTGTTGCAAGTCCCGCAGAAATTATGTGTCATACTCGTGATAAATCCCATTCTACCAACAAATCCTGGTATTTCATAGGTTTTACTCGTATCATTCTTATGGTCTTGAACCTTCCTCAGGCTTGGATATTTCTCTCGAATTATGTCCAGCATTTCTTGATATGGCAACATCTTTCCTTCACTCCACTTGTTCCCGTCGAATGGCATGTACTCGATGAACCGCACTTCCAGGTCCTGTTCTCGGCCGAGCTCAACGAAGGGAAGGATTTCTCGTTCATTCATACCCCGCATTACAACACAGTTGATTTTGAGTTTAATGCCTGCGCCCAACTTATTTATTTCCAGGATTCGTTCGATAGACTTCATTACGGCTTCGAACCCTTTCCGCCGAGTCATAATCTGGAATTGCCGAGGGTCGAGCGTATCGAGGGATAGGTTTACACCAGTAAGGCCTGCTTCTACCATGCTATCCAATTTTCTGTATAGTGAAATGCCATTTGTGGTAAGGCAGAGCTCTCGCAGACCTTGGGATCGAAGAGAGCCAATTTGATGCATTAAAGGAAGAATATCTCTGCGCACAGTGGGTTCGCCTCCCGTCAGCCGAATCTTCGTAACGCCCTGGGAGACGAAGATGGAAGAGAGGAGGTAGATTTCGGGAGTTGTGAGGAGATCTGGTGGAGGGGACTGAGGAACTCCCTCCTCCGGCATACAGTAAAGACATCGTAGATTGCATTTCTCTGTTATGGATATTCGGAGATAGTCGTGTTGACGCTGAAATGTGTCCGTGAGGAAGGAGGAGAACGGTTTGGCGTTCTTGATAGCTTCGCGTTTGCTCAGCGGAGGTTGTATGGATGGCTCTGGAGGAAACGAGTGACTTGGATACTCTCTAATCGCTGGTGCTACAGCAGCAGATGGAATTCCACGCCGTGTGTTACTTTGTAGAAGGTGACGTCGAACCCCACCAGACGTAGTTATCCGGCTTGTCCTTCCCAATGATGCCATGGTTTGGGCTGTGAGGTTACGTGAAGGGCAGACGTTGTATTTATGTTGGGTGCCACCTCATCTTGCCTCCAAATGATTTGTTGTTGAAATGCCATGACGGAGATGATAGCACGCAGGAAAGTTCTTTAAGTGGGGGGATGATTGGAGCAGATCTCCGCCCGGCTGACTCCGCATTGTTTAGGGCGCTGCCATGCGAGGTGTGTAATCGTGGAATTCAGAATTAATAAAAGGATTAGTGATAGCTTGAGATCATTGGCAGGATGAGGTCTTCGGGCCTCCAAAAGGTTGAAAGCGATTCATTCTCAGCTTTGTGCCAAAATGAAAGTATGTTTATTTTACCCCTCGTGATTTCGTGATACTAGTAGGCGCATGAACTCCTGAGGCAATGAAGCAACCTGAAAGTCAACAAAACATTCCAGAAACGACTCAAACACAACAAAATGCGGTTCTCTCGTTCATTGAAGTGCAAGTCTCACCACATTCCACTCCCTCCCTATTACTAACCTATTTATTCTTCTAGCATCCTCCCAATCCCTCCCAAGTCCGAATGGTGCATACATAGCAACGATCCTCCCCTCCAAGCTCAGCATACGAGAAACGCGTTCTCTAGAGATCATACGCGTTATTTCTCTTCCTCCCGACCTAGCAGAATCTATAATATGGTTTCTATGGTCAGCATCATCTGATCGAGTCCTGATCGCATCTTCCTGCGAAGTACGAGTTTATTCAACAACAGATCCCCAATTCTCCGCGACGATCACTAATCCGACATCGGGAACTACAAAGGTTACATTCTTAGCATTTGGGGCTACAGACAATGAAGTCTGCGTGTGTTCGGAGTTTGGCTTGAAACTTTCCATCTTCAACCTGACGACTTCCAAATCGGTTGATATAAATTCCCCGAAATTCTATAATCCAGGTGTTGCTGCAAAAGGAATATCATATCGCCCGAAGACCTCTAATTTGGCCCTCCTGACGAGGAGTGGTGGGAAGGACATAATTAGTATACATGCGCGCGAAACATTTGAGGTGACCAGATCCTGGCATCCAGACACCATTGATGCACAAGGAATCAATTGGAGTCCAGATGGAAGATGGCTTGTGGTTTGGGAATCGGCGTCACAAGGACACAGATTATTGATATATGCCGCGGATGGGTATTTGTACAAAACTTGGAACGGTCCGATACCTGTCACGGAAGACGACACAGATATTTCTCTGGGGGCCGGTATCAAATTATTGGAATGGAACAAAACGGGCTCTCATATGGCAGTCGGTGACTATAGCAGAAGAATAGCTCTGCTTGCAGCTCCATCGTTCGCGGAGTCCATGAATTTACTCCATACAGCAACTGTCAAGCCAGCAGAGACTGTTCAAGTAAGAGGTCCGGCGCAAGAATCCGCTTCCCTGCTGACATTTATAGATATGGCAGGAACATATTGTACCCTCGCAGAACGGAGGATTTGAGCGAGATTTTGTACAGGCTCCACAAACGATATGCCCCCCAACAGCTGGATCATCTCCAACTGACTCGAATACGAAGACCGGAACAAACATAATGACTTTTGACAACTCAGGAATATTGTTAGCCACAAGAACTGAAAATATGCCGACCGCAGTATGGATTTGGGATGTAGGAACCAAGATTCTACGAGCAGTCATAATACTCCATTCTCCCATTGCCAAGATCACTTGGCACCCAATAATCGACGAACTACTCCTTATAAGATGCGATGGCGATGAAAGTAGAGGTCTTGTTCATCTGTGGGATCCCTCATGGGACAAGCCTAAGATCATTGATTTTGCATCACAAATACCCGGAGGGAAGGTCATTGGCAAGACCGTTGGAAGATGGCTCGGTATGGATTCTGTTAGTCCCGCGATATTCTTCAGTGACACGCAAGATTGTATTCTTGCTTCAGTATCTAGTTCCGAAGAAGAGCTTCCATGGCAAGATGCTGAAGTGAGAGGTTTTGATATTTACGGACAGCAAGAGGAGTCGCCGTTGAATCTTGTGGCTGCCGATGAGAAGAGACCTTATACCAGAGTCGACGCCCTTATGGATGATGATGGTATGACGAGAATGAGCGGCGGAAGTGATGAGGTTGAAGATACATTCCGATTTCGAAAGTTCGTCGAGCCTGCACGTAATCCGTGGGATTCGTGATCCAATCAGCACAGCCCTAACAAATATTTCCAATCCCTGTGCGTGCATGTCGTTTGGCGGATCCAGTGCCTTGGAAATGCCATCGAAGTCACGGATGAGACTCCATCACCGCGCCGACATCTCATCTCCCTACCACAGATCTTCATTGGTTTGGATGAAAGAAGCAAAAGGCTACGTATAGCCATCCATCCGAATCTGCTACGCCACAGTGACATTCAGGTCTTGCCTTAATCTTAAATGTCTGAGAAGCAATTTTGGTCGATGATCTCGAGCTGCCTAGTAGGAGCCTTAAGGGCATTGTTAGAATATGCCCCGCGTCGTCAGCACTCTAATAAGGGACACCATGATATTGGCTTTCAAAAGCGTTATTAACAGACGAACCATCGTGAAGGATTCAAATTTATGACGTTCCAGCCAACAAATCAGGGAACCCCGGTAGCGGGAAACCCCTGAGCGACGCTGCATCTAGGGTCCACCCACTTCAGAACCGAGAAATATGAAGTTCTCAAAACGCTCAGCTCTCAAACACCTTCCAGCCAAGCTCCAAATGGACGTGCATGTCACATTCCTTGGCTCGTCATGGGTCAACGTAGCTCTCCCACGTCTCCAACCTCCTCACTCATAAAATCCATCTTGAGGACTTTCCTGTATATTAGTACCCCTTCGTTTTCTTGTCTACCATCCAATTGATCTGGTCCAGACAGCACCATGGCCTCAATGATGGACACCCTCAATACTTCCAGCATGCTAATAACAGATCATCCTTACTATCCTCTTCAAGTCGAAATAGCTTCTTACTTGGCCAACGAATGGAGTATGCCAGTATTATTGGGTGTATTTGCTGCATTGTGCGCGACCATATTCTTGGGTACCATGAGCATCGTGAATAGAGTTCACCCCAATCTACCTGCGGGCGAGAAGGCTGCAATTTGGTGGTTAATCTTATGTACGTCTCAATAAATTCTTGTCAATTGACTCCATCGAGTATTGCTGATGGATGTCGTGATAGCTGGAGCAATCCATCTGTTCTTCGAAGGTACGGGAGTCAATTAGACGAGAAGGGATGGGGTTCAATCGCTGATAACTGGAGCAGGATATTTCTCTCTCAACCATGGACGTATGGGACCAGCACAAGATCTCTTCGGTCAATTATGGAAAGAATACGCATTATCGGATTCACGATACTTGACTTCTGATCCATTTGTTCTCTGTATGGAGACCGTCACCGCTGTTCGTACTTCCTACCCTTGCAAAACCCCCCAAATTCTTCTCCTACCAACTAACTTCTACCATTCAGTTCACCTGGGGCCCTCTCTGCTTCGTCGTTGCAGCCTTCATAACAACTGGGCATGCTCTCCGTCACCCACTCCAAATCATTGTCTGCGTAGGACAGATTTACGGCCTCATACTTTATTATGCCACAAGCATGTTCGACCATTACTACAGGGAGGTCACATATTCGAGACCGGAGTTCCTATACTTCTGGGGATACTATTTCTTTATGAACTTTCTTTGGATGATTTTCCCGGGCAGTAAGTCTTTTGATCAAATGGGAGGGGCGGAAACCTGTGAGGCTAACAACGGCCAGTCTTGCTCGTGAGCAGCGTCAGGACGATCGCGAAAGCATTCAATGCGTTGGATAAGGCAAACTCCTTGAAAATGAATGGGAACGCCAATGGAAAAGCGAATGGGCATACGAAGAAGACGATGTAGAGAAGGGATAGACACCAAATTTTGAAGCTCCGTTTGAGATATCCAATGGGTCTTTGAAAGTTTCGTTAGAGACACCGGGGACGACAATTTCGATACCCAGGCGCATAGGCAGAATACACTTTATCGGGAGATGATTAGATGCGTATACAGTAGATAGAGACACGATTTGAATCGATTTTTATATACCGAGCTTTTGGTACTGGATGCGTATCTTATATGCACGACGCCTCAATTGCATTTTCCAGCGTGAGAAATTCTCAAAAGCTCAAGCCCCATCCACGTTAGACAGCACATGGATAGATCGCTATCGCCATAAATAAAAACAGCTTACGAGTATGTTTCAAAGCTCAAATTCATTATCCAGCCACTGATTACCCCAGTCAATTCCCGCGCGTTCCCCTAAACAGTTTAAACCCTTGCGCAATAACTTCCCTGTTTTAATCCCCGTCGCCCCAAGCAGGGCCCGAGATCTGGGCCCTTCTCCCTCCCTTTACCCTTCCTTTACATGCTTGCTAACTCTCATCTTGCACAACATTTTGACACTTCTCAAGATCGGTCACCATTTCCAACATCCTGATATTCCCAATTGTTAATTGATGTAAATAACTGAAAACGTGGATGAGGTACGATTCTGTCCACAAAGCACTTGTGGCGCAAAGTAGCTGACGGCCCTGGACGCTTAAGAAGAAAGTGGGTGCTGGACGCGACTAAGCGGCTTATTGCCAGGGAGCTGTCTGTTAATGCGTAAACAAACTTGATGTTGTGTTGAGATATAGAATTGTGGTGCACATATATACAAACATTGCCATTAAGATTACACTGTAAACACTCTCCCCCCGAGTTTTGCGCCAGATCCATCGCCTTCACAGCTTCGTACATATCAATACTTTTTTGAGTTGGGGATCAAGTGATATACAGATTTGTGAGAGTGATTGGAGTGATTGAAAGTGGTTGCTGCACCAACGCCAGGGCAAAAACCACCAATTAGAAGCCCCAGCATCAGATCAGCAGAACGAGAACTGCAGAGCACCACCTCATTCAGCTGCAGGAGGGAGCGCAATTGCGTTGCATTGTGCCTTCCATACAGAACGACGATTCGACGAAGCTCGAAGTTCTCATGCGCGTCATTTCTATTCGGGCGTGTGTTGGAGGCGGAAAGTGTGAAGATAGAACTTCGCTCTGAGGTGTGTACTTGCTTACCTCTCGTACCTACTTACTTGCTGTAATTGTGCGACGCCTACCACGTTCCTTCCCGCGCAATCTGGACGTTTGGAAGGAATGTGCCTGAAAGTCAAACTGACCAGTCTTTCCGGCAAGTAGAATTGAGAAGAGGACATGCCTCCCTCACCAACCACCGACAATAAACCCACACCCACAACACCCCGCCGCGCATCCGCAACTCGAAAAACGTCTGCGACTCAAAACGTAACACCGATACGTAAGGCTTCTGCCCAAAAGAACGGGAATGGAACACCGAAGAGTGCGCCTGCGGTTGGGAGGAAGAATACTGGGAGTGGGAAGAAAGTGGAGCCACCGAGCCTTTTCCAGGATTTTTTGCTGGGAAGGCCGAGCCCGCAGAGGAGGGTGGGGAGCAAGGGTAATGGCGGGAGCGGTGCGAGGAGGAGAAGTTTGGATGTTGTGAAAAAGGAAATGAAATTGGGTGTTGAGGAGGTCGCGAAGGTGCAGGCTCCGGGGGGTGTGAAGGACAGGGTGAAGCAGTGGCAGAAAGAGATTGTGGTTGAGAAGGATGAATCTAAGAAGGCTGAAGATGCGGAGGAGGACTGCGATTGTGCTCACCTTGAGAAGGGGAAGGATGAGGGAAGCGATTGTGAGTGTGGGAAGGAGAATGAGAAGGTGGAGAAGAAAGAGGATGGGGTGAGGATACGAGATAGTCAGAAGAGACCTGGCCGACGAAAAAGTAAAGAAGCTGAAGATGCGGCTGTGAAGGCGTGGGGTGACTCCAAGGAGAGGAGTAAGAGTGCTGCGGCTCCGAAGAAGAGGGTTATCAGTGATGATCACTGGTTGAAAATGGTGGCGGGCGTTAAGCCGCTGAATGGTCCTATGAAGACTAGTCCGGCGAAGAAGAGTCCCGAGGAGTCTCCGGGAAAGGGGAGACCGATACCGAAGGATTTTCTGACGAATATTAGAACGGCTGTCAATCCACCATTGGAGAGAAAAATTGGTGATTGGGTAAAGAGAACTGCGCATGAGGAGCCAGAGCCTCTACCAGATGACCTGCTAGAAGAAATGCCACGGGATAAGCCAAGGAGTAGGAAGGTTTCGAGACTGGCAACACCAGAAGATACTCCCAGGAAGAGAAAGGTTTCAAGGCAGGAACCAGATAACGAAGCCGACATTAAGGATACCCCTCCAAGGAGAAAACCATCGAAACAAGAGCCTCCTGATGATGGGATCCGTATTAAGCCATCGCCGGATCCCTCTGACGACGGTACCCGAATCCGTCCATCACCAGATCCAGTGGACGATGGCATTCGTGTAAAGCCATCAAGGGATAACTCTTTCACCACGGGTGATGACAGTATTCGAATAAAGCCAATTCGTAAAGAGAGACAGCCCAAAGAAGAAAATCGTTCTGAATTTAGAACTCCTCGGAGACGAAGTGAGAAACATCTCAGACCACCAGAGCCAGAGAGTTCCTACGACATGGAAAGTCAGCATGATAATAATGATGAGGATACGATGTCCTGGGATACACCTACCCGGAAAGAGTCCATACGTAGACCTCGAAAATCGTCCTCTCCCACTGAAGACTCTGTGTCTGAAGTTCCCTTCGGCAACTCTGCCTTCAGTGTATTAGAACTTCCGCTTGGCGCAGAGGCGGGAACATTGAGGAGGCCGATGCCAAAACGAAATCCTAGTTTCGCAGTTCCCAAAGTTCTGAAAAAGGTATATAACGAAGGCATGAAAATTGTCCATGATACCGTGGATCCGCCACGAGTTGGAGTCAACCAGCCACCGAGTATAGAGTCTTGGTTGAATGGCACAACAGACCCATTTGTAGATCGACCTTCCACCACTCCTGAGTCTACCCTGAACGTCCCAGAACCGCCATCGAGGATGCGTAGCTATAAAGAAGATGATCGGACAGAACGCGACCTGATGGAAAATTCCGATGGTGAGCGGAGAAGGAGACGGCGCGCTCAGAGCTCTGTTGATCCCGATAACAACCGTCAAGGCTCAGATGGTGTAGATTCTCCCTTGACCAAGGCCAGAGAAACATTGCCAAGTATGGAGAATTCGCCCCCTCTCTCTCCTACTAGCCTTCGAAGGACTCCTGCTACTCGTAATACCTCGTCACCAAAGTCGGCTAGAAAGGTACCGCTCAAGGAGGCTTTGTTGGACGCTTTCAGGGGCGAGTCGACCACCTACAGATCAAAAGGCAATCCTCTTGCGGATATATCTGGTTTACGTGACAACCGAAATCCATCAGGTTTCGAAAGTGAGCGTGATCGTCCCCCTGCTCGAGACGAATCTTCCAAGGATGCTCCTCCAGTCCCAAGACATACTAGTTTCGAAAAGCGGACAGATGAAAGTAACAAGCCTCTTCCTAGCTTCCCAAGAAGGCAAGCTCCTATAACTGGGGAACATCGTTTGTCAACAATAGCATCTGTCGAAACTTTTAGTACAAATTCTTCAGTTACAGAAACTACTTCTGAACTCTCACAAACAACCATTACCCAGGACACCGTTCTTACTGGACCAACGGAGTCATCCCTTTCTCAAAACAGCAACAAATCTGGTCTGAAACGAAGACTTACCAAGCACTCAGACCTACTTTCTGTATTATCATTGCCTGACTCTCCACCACCTGGAAGAGCAAAAAGTATAAGGTCAGCTAGAAGTGTGAGGACTAATCGAAGCCATCTTGAAACTGCCACCATCCCGGATCTAATGCGAGAACTGGCCGAGGACGAAAGAAAATACATTCGAGAGCTAAAAACATTGGTAGACGGTGTAATTCCAGTCTTGCTCACGTGCGTTCTTTCGAAATCAGACTCTGCCATTGCGGCTGGCCTTTTCATCCCCAACACCCAGGGGGCGGACACTTCATTCACCAAACCTATTGTGGACATGGGAGTTGCTTTGGAACGCATGAAATCTCTTCACACTCGAATTCCTCTCAACGACACCAACTCGCTTCTTGCTTGGTTCCAGCAGGCTCATAAAACTTACGACGATTATTTAACAGCCTGGCGTATGGGATTTCAGGACGTTGTCGTCAATCTTGCACCTGCTTCGAACAATTCTGATTCAAAATCAGATATGGACGAATTACCGCGCAATGCTCACGGCGACGTGGTCAATAGTAATGGAGAGCGTGTTGATGTGGCTTACTTGCTCAAGAGACCATTAGTACGAGTCAAATATCTAGCCAAGATTTTGAAGGTATGGCAATTCTCATTGTTCTAATTTGACATATAGCTAATATAAAACAGGGACTTGACAAGAACCAGCCCTCCGATTTTACTCGAACAGTCATGCAATCCTGGGCTGACCTCGAGGCCAAGGGACGCCGCCGTACGAAAGAGGAGCAGGCTCGGATGGTAGACAATGCTGCGAATCGCACAGATACATCTCGTGCTCGAGATCTTCAAACGTTGGCTCTGGCAGAAAATGTCAAGATCGATCAAACCCGACAAGTATGCGCCAAGGATAGCTTCTCACTCGACATGGCCCACTCCAATGGTCAACGCCTTGAGTGCCAAGTTGAGCTCCTTCTTCGCGACAAACCTTCCGACCTAAAAGACCCTGGAGATGTTCTCGTATGCGCCTTTGATGTAGATCACAAATGGCTCATGTTCCCCCCGATCGAAACTAATCTCATATCTGCTCGACTTGACGATACGACGGGAGAGGTAGTAGTACTCGTTAGAGGTCCGAAATGGGAGGAAGTCATGTTGCTCAAGAGCGATGATCTTGAAGCTGCTACTGAATGGGTTGACATGCTTGGTAGCGTACCAATGCCTCCACCAGTGATCCGCGACGGCTCGAGTCTTATTTCAAAAGCATCTGTCGCACGGCCATCGGTCACCAAAGCAAAGCAGTCTGATATAGAAGTCCCAATCGGGGAGCGGCGACGACGAGAAGCCGAGGAGATGGAAAGCGCTCGCAAGAAGCAACAAGAATTTGGCAGAGAACAAGGAAAGACCACAGTTCTTGGTGGTGGTGAAGAGTCAGTCATTAGTGGACCCATGCCCAAGGACCTGAATGAAGCTATGAATAAGGCAGGAGGAAAACAGTTTACTGCAACCAAGCATGCGCGCGCCAGGTATCATGGGCGCGGAGATCATTCTCAGTCGCCAACCAGCCGATCCTATCTTTCTACACTTCCCGAGTCTCGAACAGCGTCATACGATTGTGTTTATGAATCCAAAAAGGCTCGTGTATCCGGCCGTAAATATGAGATGTCAGGAGGTTTGGCTTTCGAACAGGAGGACCTGTCAACACCCACATCGCCGGAGATCACCACACCATTGAAAGAGTCCATGAGCTCGGAACCGAATGTGTTGAAGAAGCAACGGCCTACAACTCCTGCCCGCGACGACGGCGCTCCTCCCCCACCAGCTCACCGAGTCCCAACCACTCCCCTGTCTTTGAGGACTCCTCCGATTCTTGATAGTCCAACTCCCAAAGCAATAAACCGCAGAACCTCCTCGCCGTTGAAGCACGAATACCAACCCTCCTTAGCTTCCGATACATCACCCACTCAATCATCCGACTCTGAAGAAGGTTCATTCTCCGAGTCCTCCGACGAAGATGAACTTGAGCTTGTTGAGCTCCCAGAAGTATTGACTTCCGGCGTTTATCCCACAAAAGTTTCCCCACCGGGCTCTATCTATAGTCGACCTAATTCAACTATTTACCCGTCCGCCTCAGCTTCTCAAGCTCCTTACCGTACAATGAACGGCCCGCAAGCACCCGCCCATAGCAAGAAGCTTGTTGCGACAATTACGTACTGGAATGGCAGTCGATGGGAGGCCCTACACCCGGAACCTTGCTCTATTGTCGTAACAGCTGGACGTATTGAGGCTTTTGAAATGAGCGCTGCTCATTCGTCACCTCATCTATTTGGACCGTCCGGTGCATCAGAGACTGCTCAAGACGATGCTGATAAGCCTCGCCCACTCATCGCCCAAGATCTTACTCCTCTCGTCAACCTTCGTCAAAGCACCGGCATTGATGTCGAGATCTGTTCCCCCGTAAAGGCTGAAGCCCTACTTAAATGTTCCGGTACAATTCGTTACCGTGCAATCACAGAGTTCGGATGCAAGCAGATCTATGAGAATGTCCATTGGGCTCGGATGAACAATGCATACTTCAAAAAGTTGGAACAAGACCGAATTCTTCAGAATTATGGCCAACCATACGAGGCCGCTGTAAATACTCGACGAGCCTCGTGGTTCGGTCGCAAGAGAAGCTATCGTGCCTCCACCCGAGCACCCTCAGGCACGGCAGATGACGAACAAAGCACACAATCCGCCACAAGTTCCATAGCCAAGCGTCTCCGACGCCTCAGCGGAAGCAACATCTTCAACCTTGACAAGAGCTCCATCACAACTCCCGCCAACCCCGCAAGCCAATATACGAGCTCCTCAAACTCCATGTACTCTGGTCCAACCCCACCCCACACTCCAAGCAGCCCCTCCATCGCATCAAACCAGACCTCGCAAGCCAACCTTCAAAACCGCGGCTCCGAAAACCTCAAAATCCGCATCTTGCGCTACGAGTCTGGTGGCAGGTGGTTCGATCACGGTGACGCTCGGCTTACGGTCACGGCTCCACCACCTGGCATGCGCCAGCGCTCATCTTTACATAACGGTATTGAGCGGAGAATAATTGTGAGACTTAAACCGTCGAAGAAAGATACTGAGGGACCAGTGATTCTGGATGAGGTTTTGGGGGCTGGCTGCTTTAATATGGTGGGGAGTAGGGGTGTGGTGGTGAATGTTTGGGAGGATATTGTGGGTGACGATGGGGTTGTGGGGCGGATCGGACGGGTTGGTGGAGTTAGTGGGAGGCAGAAGAAGTGGATGTTTCAGATGGGGAATTTGGGGGAGATGAGGTGGATTTATAGTTTGTGCGCTAGTGGTCGTTGAGTTGAGATATTGGAGGGAGTGGGATTGTATTTGCGGAGTTGAGACTTTGGGGGATAGAAGGAAGGTTATGATTGATGATTGTATGGATAGTTTTTCTTTGGGTGTGGGGTGGGGGTCTTCATATTGTCTCATGTTTTTCGAGACATTGATGCAAATTTTCTTTTTGTTGTAATGATAAGTGCATATAGATGGGGATGGGTGGCATTAATGATTATGTTGTAGATTAAGAGACAATGGAATGGAGATGTCTATGGCAATATCTGATATCAACTGTTAAGTGATTTTTGGATTGTCGGTCGGGGAGTTGGGTGTGTGAATTCAAAATAGACCACCTGCATTGGAAGCGCTGAGTTTTCGACCTTCAAGATCTGCTGTCCTTTCGGTGCCGATTTTAGACTAAGGTAGCTTTCCGGTTGATCTAGTGATCCAGATGTTTGCGAATGTGATTGTGTAAGGTATTTGGTAACATACACTGTAAAGTATGTAACTTCTGACCGCGAATATCGGTACGAAGAGAGCTCCTTAATGTACTAGTCGAGAACTACTCCCGGGGTGTAATGGTCAAGAACTACCTAAGTGCGTCTCAAATCCAGGCCGCAGCTGTTAGTGAGGTGTTAAAGGTATTGTGTCGTCTAATACGATAATTAGACCGTTAATTAAGATATGGTAAATTAGGATTTGAATGTGCTGTTTGATGTGATATAGTAAGGAAGTTGGGGAAAGAGGATGGGGTGTATAAATAAAATTGTGCTATTCGCACTTAGACAATTGGCATAGTTATATATAGATGAAAGGCGGGATAGAACTTGAAAAACAATTTTACTAGATTGTACTTCCTAAATAAGAATGAAGAGATTTTCTGACGGTCGTCCAAGCAAGACGGGGATAGGATCTTGGGTTTGGAAGAAATTTGAGATTGCGTTACGAAACAGGATACAACGAGAGACGTGGGGTGTGGGATGCAGTTACAGATTCTTGAAGTCATCAAATATGGAAGGGAGGTAGAAATTGGGCATCAAGAATTAGATGTGAGAACTGGAAGGACAATTTCTTTTTATTGACAAGCTTATGTGACCTGAACGCCAAGCCTGAGTATACACCAGTGAAAGCAACCATATCCTGACAAGAAAAGCGCAAAGCATGTCAGCTGTGATGCTAACCTATGCTATGAGCTTGAAAGAATTACGCAAGAGAGTATATCCTATGTCATGGATCGAACGTAGCGGCCAGCGACAATGCAATGATCTCTCTCGAAAGGCTCTGTTGTGAATGATTAGCTAAGCTGAAACATTGAGAACAAAGAAACGTACCAAGAGTCAATTGTTCCAAAGGCTTAATTCTCTCCTCTCGCATCTTCTGTACTTCTCTCGTGAACACAGCTTCCGGTGCAGCGGTACTATCAATACAATTTGCCTTGATAGAAACCACAACACCACCTCCAACCTTCAAAAACAGATGAGCGTTCAATCCAACGATACGAGCTTGATCCGGTTGCGCAACATCAGCGAAGATGACATCGACCATGGAAACCAACATTCTGTATCTGAGCGGGTGACGAGCATCTTCAATGATTGGAATAACGTTTGTGCGGTGCGTAGCCATGTTAATCAAATCTCTACCCGATCGATGCGAGAACTCAACCGCGAAAACCGTACCAGTAGGGCCAACAATATCCGCAACGTGGGAAACAGATGTTCCAGACGCAGCACCGAGATACAAAACCTTGGATCCGGGCTTGATGAAAATCTCGTCCAAACCACCCAAGACACCGGCTGCCAACTTACTGCGGAAAGGGTTCCAGACTCGGTATTCTGTTTTGGTTACGGAGGGGGTGCCGTCTGCGTTGGTGGTTGCGGCGTTTTCGACCGAGATGCGCTTTTCACCGTATACAGACTCGCCGGGGGCGAGGTTCTTGGTTACTAACATGTCTTCCTTGCCACGAGCGACGAAGATACCGGGGTGACGATGGGGTTCCTGCAGATGTTAGATTGGAATTGAGTGAGATTGTTTGGGAAACGTACAACGATAGTCTTTGCGCCTCCTTTTGCTCCTCCACCTCTTCCTCCGCGTGGTGCTCCACGACCTCCTCTTGGTGCGCCGCGTCCTCCTCGTCCGCCTCTGCTATCACCTCGACCTCCTTACCCTCCGGTCAGCTACTTTTGCTCTCCAAGATATGCGCCAAACAGCACCGCAAAACAAAACAAAGCTCAATGATCATAGAGAATCAATCTCGAGATTTCTGCGCTCTGCGAGAATGTATAACTGACCTCTTCCACCGCCTCTTGAGAAACCTCCTCGTCCACCACGATCACCTCCTCTTCCTCCACCAAATCCACCTCGTCCTCCACGATCTCCGCCGCGCCCGCCTCGGGGTGTAAATGCCATCCTATCGTTTGTTTGAGGAAATTACTTTAATTAACGATTGGATTGCAGCTCATGAATTGTGGTCGCAGAGCTTGGGTTTGCTTTGCGGTGAAATTTTATTTTTTTTAGCGAAAGGTTGGAAAGCTCAAAGCCACTTTGGGGCGTGAGCTAGCCATGCTAGTACTAGTAGTATATTTTTAGTCACGTGACATACATTCTCCCCCACTTCCAATTCCATCTCCTGTTGGTCAATTACCCATCACTTTCAAGAGTGTACTTTCTACAATTCTCTAAGGCTACCGGAGGCGATTGAGATATGTTTGATCTTTTTGAAAATTTTCCTACCGAGGAGTCACGGGAAAGTACAGCTTGGAAGTATTTGAGTTTCCAGAAGATCTTCAACCTCCGACACGATGACACGAAACGGGAGGCTGTGTACAGTGAAACAAACTACTAGAACCCGATAACATAGCAAGAACTCTAAAGTATCTACCATCTGATGTTGAGGGGTCAAAAGTACTGTCGGGGGCGAGCGTTGCGTCGGAAACTGTCGCGGCTCGTCTGAAGTGGCATATTCCATCAGCAAAGGTCGGATGAGTTCACGTCTCATCCAAGCAGAAGTCTGGGATGGATTGCTATTGGCAGCTCACGCCTTACTGCCCTACGACTTAAACCGGGAGCTGATTTTATCATTCTCAGTCAGAGTGATCTCATCGCCCTTGGTCGGGACAAGTCTCGAAGCCTCTCCCGTCGCACAGGCAACAACGTGGCCCGGCGGTCTCTGCGACGTTTCTTCTGGAAAATCCCATAGGTCGTTCTCAAAGACAGACCAATAATCAGTAGAATTACGCCATGACCATCTAAACAGATTAGATAGAGATCCGCTGATTTTACCGCATTTGTATAGAGAGTTCGGAAAATTCCCCCAATCTTAGTTGATTTGGAGATCTTATCATCGCCCATGATACTTTTATTAGTATCCCAGCAGGCTATCTCTCACTATCTGTGTTCCAAAGTTTCTTGATATTCGTCCGTTGATACCAGCCTGGTTTCGTCTGGGTCTCGAGAATGACAAGGGGCTGTCTCGCCAAATTGTCTCTACTTGGACATTCTGTCCCAACTTCGACCCCCAATTGGCCATCTGCAATTTAAGGTTAATCTTTTAACAGTTCTCTGTCGTCCTATCTCTCGTCATGGGATGGTGTCAGTGCTTTTTTCAGACATCAGATATGCCAAAAGTTCTTAGTCTCGGCTTGGTATTTATGCTATTACTGGCATTTACGGCAAATTCCCCTGGCTACAATTGGCTAGAAGATATCTTCTCGGACCATTTACAAGCCTTTGCTAATGCATTAAGCTTGGATGTTCATAAATGGGCCCTGGTTGGGGCTCTGTCTAAATTGAGCCTAATCGGATTAAGCATAGCAAGCCCTGGTCTCCGAGGATGGTTCACGAGCGGACAATGAAGGATCCGAAGAGATCCTTCCATGGCATGGAGAGCTCCAGAGTCCATATAATAAAGGTGATGATCTCTACATCTTATCTTTCTGATCAGCACCATTTACAAGTCTTTCCAGTGCCCAAGCCTACCACCCTCATTCTTTTCAACGAGCGCCCCAGTGGCCGCCACAGTCCTTTTTACAAACACATTCTTTAATTTAATTCTTCCATCTAAAACTTTTCCAACATCATCATGATCTTCCCAACATTATCTACATCCCTTTTGGGATTTGCTTCTCTTGCAGTTGCTGGTAGGTTCACCATTGTGATTTGTTGAGCAACAACTAACTTTGAAAAGTACCATATCTCACTTCAAGATTTCAGAATGAGGTCGCGGTTCGAGGAGTTAGCCCACCTGCCGCACGAGGGTTGACCTGGACACCTCGTCGTGATATCCCGCAACGAAACAACGACAACAACAACAACAATGCCGTCACTGATATCACGATCACTCAATTTGTCGACACTCAAGTCAGCAGCAGTCAAAGAAATTCTGATGTCGAGCTCGTCCAGCTCATTCAAGAAAAGATCGTTGTTATCGACAACTCTCAGAGAGACAGGGACAATATCCGAAGGAACACTTTTAAAAACAGGAACAACAATGTGGTATGTACTCTCCAATCAGTCACGCCATTTAATCTAATCAATTCCAGAACACTGTTGTAATCGTTGTCACTCAAGTCATTGACCAGCGCAACTCAAACAATGTCAACACACGTTACTGGACTCGCCAAATCCAAAGCAACGAAGATATCAAAGAACAAGTCCTTGTCGTTGTCAGCGACTCTAACCAGCTGACCATCGGAACCCCGACCGGTAGCGGTTCTGCCTTGCCTACTGGATCCAGTCAAAGCTTCGGGACATATGATCCCAATGCTCAAGCTTCCGTCAACAACAGCAGCAGTTCCCAGATCCTACCATCTGGTGCCGGTGCCCCCAGTTGGTCCAATGCCCAACAATCTCAGGATCCCGCAGACATTGTTCTGGACAATCCATCTCGGGCACTCTTTGTAGAGTTTGTCGATGAGGAGAGCTCATCTGATAGCGCGATTGTTGTTTCAGCTTCACAGTAATGAGTTATGTCTGGCGTTCTTCTGATTTGATATATGTAAATAATGCTAGTTCATGATGATTGGGAAGTTGGAAGATTGGATAGAGGGGGAACTACGATTTGTCGACGGTAGAGCCGAGGCATGAGTAGGGAGTCTGGGAGCTTGAGATTAGGTATGAGGGTGGGGAGTTTTTTTTTGGATAGCCATATATCAAAATTAAGACTTGGTTAGAAATATCGTCACTCCTCGTTGTGAATACAAGGAGGCCTGGTAGACTGAACCGGGATTGTATGCCAGACGAACTCAATGCTTTAATTGTGGAACCAGTATTGACAAGCCTCTGACAACGTGGGGCAAGCGTTTGGAATACCTGATACAGACGAGAGTTATGCCTTCAGTGCTAAGACGGTGCTTTCGTATGATTATGAGGTTTAAGGATATGCAAGGTTCCGAATTTCTCCCATAAATTCATGGAGAACTCCATTTGGGAAAGGCAGCTGCCGGGTTGGATGCAGGTTCTATAGCAGGCTCAAATCTCGTGACCCGTGACCGTCGTCGCTCCCATTCTCTCAATTCATCCCGAAGTGGTACTCCAGTCTATAACCCCCTCCGATAGAGACGATCTCGTATACGAACATCAGACCCATGGTATTCTTTCGAAATATTACCACAATAGATTATCACACGTGATGTTTCCACCCCTCCCCTCCCCTCCCCTCCCCAGCCGCTCCCATTCTTCCGCCCCGCTCAAACTAGGCTTTTGTCAGGGTTCCAAACCTCCAAAACCCC
>Ga0182030_10001669_pt1 | contig 46182 bp, 40 predicted proteins | sample 812S3MmetaG_FD_121299 | JGI IMG/M metagenome (GOLD analysis project Ga0182030, IMG submission 121299) | Permafrost microbial communities from Stordalen Mire, Sweden - 812S3M metaG (Illumina Assembly) | ecosystem: Environmental > Terrestrial > Soil > Wetlands > Permafrost | place: Sweden...
CACATCGTCAACCCCGAGGTGCTGCCCTCCTAGGCCTGCTGTGAGCGCCCAACAACCCACCATCATCGCCACTAGTGGCGGCTTCTTTGCCGACGGCTCCGGTTCCGATCCTCAAAACCTGCGGCCCGGTCCCTTCTTTAAGTTGGCGGCTGAATTGGCCGGTGCAGGCCCGCATCCGCGTCTCTGCATCATCGCCACGGCGGTCGGCGACGACATGCACCGACTGGCCGCCCAGCACAACGCCTTCGCCAAAATCGGGTTCGTGAGCTCACATCTGGCGCTCTTCCCCATGCCCAACGTGTCTGACGTCCGAGAGCACCTGCTCTCGCAGGACGTAATCTGGGTCGGCGGTGGGAGCACGGCCAACCTACTGGCGTTGTGGCAGGTCCACGAGTTAGGACCGGTGCTGCGGGAGTGTTGGGAGGCCGGTGTCGTGCTGGCCGGCGTCTCGGCGGGTTCGTTGTGCTGGCACATTGGAGGAACCACAGATTCGTTTGGACTCCCCCTCCAGGTCATCACCGACGGTTTGGCCTTCCTCCCCTACAGCAACAGCCCGCACCATGATGCTGAACCCGAGCGCCGCCCATTGATCCACCGGCTGATTGCCGAAGGGGTACTCCCCGACGGCTACGCCACCGAAAACGGCACAGGACTGGTCTTCTTCGGCACTGAACTCCACGAAGCGGTGTCCGAAGTGCCCGGAAAGACGGCCTACGCCCTGGTGCGATCGGACGGAAAGACGGTGGAGACGGCGCTGACTACTCGGCTCCTCATCTGAGCGAGAGGTACGGCGGCGGCGGGACCCCAAGTCCCATCGCCGACGTCCTTTTCGCTAGTGCCTGATGTGACGAGCCCGGCTGATGACGTCCAGGGTCTTGCGTCGCAACGTGGCGTTGGCCATGGTTAGCGCCGATCCGAGCAGGATCAACAAACTCCCAATGGTCAGCAGCGGCAGGACGTTCATACCCGTCACGGCCAGTGGTTGGTTGGCAGAACCTGATCCCGAACCTGAACCGTTCGTCGAACTACCGGATCCACCGGATCCACCGGATCCACCGGAACCTCCGGTCCCAGTTTTGGTGGTCGTCGTAGTCGTCGCTGACTTCGGGGTCGTCGAGGTGGTGGTCGAGGTTGACCCGGTGACGTAGGAGATCTGAATCAGACCATTGCTCTCAGCCATTGAACTGGGCTCCACCGAAGTAGTCGATGCGCTGGGCACCACTCCGTCCGCACCACCGGTGTAACTCGAACCACCACCGCCGCCGCCGACGCCGGCTTCAAGGTTCTTCGTACACGCATTCTCGTAGGCGCCACTGCCACCGCCGCCGCCGCCGAAGTACCCGCCGCCGCCGCCGCCACTGCCAAAGAAGCCGCCGGTGGAGCCGTTGACGCCGTTGCCGCCGCCTCCGCCGCCCAGGCCGCCGGCGGCGTTCGCACTAGTGGCGAGGCACACGCCATTGGGGGCCGGCACCGTGCCACCTTTACCACCATTGGTGTCTCCGGCTTCTCCGGCACCACCTCCGCCTCCGCCACCGAGTTGGCCCGCGCCCGCCGTGTCGTTCAGGTTGCCCCCCGCCGTACCGGCGTTGTCGGCGTTGCCGCCGCTGCCCCCTGTCGTTGAGTTGCCGGGCGCGCCGCCACCACCACCACCACCCGCCACCAAAATCCGATCGGCTGCTGCATAGGTTCCGGCGCGAATGTCGCTGGCCCCGCCGCCGCCGCCGCCGCCGTTGAGCGAGCCGTAGCCGCCACCGTTGTACCCACCCCGGCCGGCCGGGTAGTTCACCACCGCGGATGCCGCCTCGCCAGCCGTGCCGATATTGAGTTCGAGGGTCTTGCCCGACACTCCCGAGAGTGTGCCGGTGACCTCTGCTCCCAGGCCGCCTTGGCCGGCGGTGCCTGTCCCGCCCAAGCCTTCGGTGCCCGGGGATGTGACCCCCGCTCCCCCGGAACCGCCGTAGAGAGTCACGATGAAGGACGTCACCCCTGACGGCGGGGTCCAGAGGCAGGACTGCTCAGAGGAAGGGAAGGACAATGTCGTCGTCGTCCCAGAGACTGATGTCGTGGGCGTACACGTCGGCCCGGCGGCCGAGGCAGGCAACACCCCGCTGTCGACCAGCGAACTCACACAAAGTATTCCGAGTCCTGCAATCGTGGCTGCTCCAAATCGCGAGAGTTGCTGCAGGTTGTGCTTCGTGTTCATACATCTCCTCCGTCGGTGGCCACTTCACCAGGGAAACCCGGTGGGGTGCACTGTGGTGGGAGTGGTCGAAACCAACTCCAGCGGTTGTGGCATTGATGCCCGAACGACGGAGTTCCTTACGTCAAAGCTCCAGAATTCTGGAGGATTGACGAATTTTCGAGGTGCAGTGCCTGGCCGTGAGGTCAGCGCGCGGCGGTCTCCCACGCTGAGCCGGCGTGGACGGTGTCGGTATCCCTACCGGAACGGATGAGTGCGCCGGGCCGGGCGTCGGTAAAGACGCCCTCCCGCACGATCTCCGTGCCATTCACCAGCACGTGGGCGACGCCCACCGCTTCGGCGTAAAGCCGACTGGCTCCACCGGGCAGATCCTTGCGGGTCCGCACCGGTCCATGGCCGATGGCGTCAGGGTCGAGGACCACTACATCGGCCCAGGCGCCCGGGACCAAACGCCCACGATCGCGCAGACCGTAGAGGCGGGCCGGGACATCGGTGAGTTGGCGCACTGCTTCTTCCCAGCTCAAGAGCGAGCGCTGTCGCACGCCATCGCCCAAGAGGGACGTCGAGTAGATGGCCCCACACATGGTGTCGAGATGGGCTCCGGCATCCGAACCGCCGACAATGGCCCGGGGGTCGACCCAGACCTGGGCTCGCAGCGCCCAGTCCGCCTCGGACTCGGGAATGGGTGGGCGCAGACCGGTGCGGAGGTGGTCGGCGACCACCGCATCGAGCAGGGCGTCAAAAGGTGGGATGTCCCTCTCCCGGGCCACCGACCCCACCGTTCGACCCTCGTAGCCCGCGTTCTCCTCGGCGAAGGTCTCTTCAAAAATGAGTCGCTCCCACACGGCCAGGTGCCCCAGAATCCCCGCCTCCTCGGACTGCGCGCCCGCATCGAGCCGGCGCCGGATCTCGGGATCGCTCAAAGCCACCATGCGTTCGGGCACCGGGAGCATGAAGATCTCACGCCAGCCCGGAAGGCCGTCGAGGATGGCGCCGTGCTCGAAACTCAGCCGCAACTGCATGGTGTGCGGCAAGGTCAGAGCGACCACGGTGGCTCCTCGCTCGGCCGCCGCGGTGCCGGCGGCTAGCTGGCTCCACACACCGTCGGGGTTCATGGCCGAGACGCCGAGCACGTTCCAATTCACGGGTCGATCGGCCAGCAGCGAGATGGTGCTCAGCAGATCGATGTCGTCGGCGCTGAACCCGTTGAGACAACCAGCGATGATGAGTTCCACCGTGGTGCCCTCGTGCGGGCGCACGGCCGCCGCCAGGAGTTCCAGTTCGCTCCGCAATGCAGCGCGGGACGGCACCGGTTGACCGTCGCCGTCATTGTGGGTGTGCACCTGTGAGGTGGAGAGTCCGAGTGCGCCTTCGGAGAGTGCTGCGTGCAACGCATCGACCATGGCGCTCAAATCGGCTGGCGTAGCGGGCGAACCCACGGCACGCTCCCCCATGGTCAGTCGCCGCAGGGTCGAGTGACCGACCAGGAACCCGGCGTTGACACTCAGGTGACCCTCGAGTCGGCCCAGCCAGTCACCGAACGAAGTCCAGTTCCACTCCAGGCCCTCCGAGAGCGCGGCCAAGGGCATGCCCTCGACTCGGGCCATCATCCGCGAGAGGTAGTCGACATGATCGGGTCCACACGGCGCCAGCGAGAAGCCGCAGTTGCCGCCCAGTACCGTCGTCACCCCATGCAGAGGTGACGGGCTGGCCGTCGGATCCCAGAAGAGTTGGGCGTCGTAGTGCGTGTGGAGGTCGACAAATCCGGGCACCACGAGAAGGTCGGTGGCGTCAATGACCTCATCCGCGCCGGCTGCGCCCACCGGGTTCGGATCAATTGCAACGACGCGCCCGTCTTCGATCGCTACGTCGGCCCGCCGCATTGGTGCGCCGGTGCCGTCGACCACAGTGCCACCGCGAATGAGCGTGCTCATCAGCTCGTTCTCTCGGCCGACGACAGAGAGACACCGGTAACGACCACTCGTTGGCGGGCGAAAGCCTGCATGCCTTCGGGCCCGAGCTCGACCCCCAAACCGGACTGCTTCCAGCCGCCCATGGGGGCGTACATGTCGATGGCCGACAGCCCGTGGGTATTGACAAACACGGTGCCGGCCTCGAGCCGGCGGGCCACGCTGGCCGCCAACGCCCCATCGCTGCTCCAAATGGAGGCGCACAAGCCGAATGACGAGTCATTGGCCGCCGCCACCGCTAGGTCGATGTCGTCGTAGGGCAGGATCGGCAGCGCCGGGGCGAACTGTTCCTCGCGCACAATCCGAGCAGCCGGATCGGGCGACTCGACCAGTGCCGGCGACACGAAGTAGCCCCCACTCCCGGCATCCTCGGCTCGTACGCGCCCGGGCCGGTGCACCTTGGCACCCCCGGCTTCTGCCTCGGCCAAGAATGATTCGACCCGATCCCGCGAACCCGCCAAGTGGACCGGCCCCATCGTTACTCCGTCAACCAGACCATCGCCCACCACCTCGCGGGACAGCCGCTCGGCCAAGGCGTCCACTGTCTCGGCCAGTCGGTCCCGGTGCACGTAGAGCCGTTTAATGGCCATACACACCTGTCCGCTGGTCACGAAGGCGGCATCGAACAACCGGCCAGCCAGTTCGTCGTTGACCGACACGTCCGGCGCCAAGATGGCAGCGTCATTGCCACCTAGCTCAAGCACCACCGTCCGGGTAGTACCGGCCGCGGCCGCCATCACAGCCTGGCCGGTGGCCACGCCGCCGGTGAACGAGACCATGTCGACATCGGGATGCCGGACCAAGGCGGCACCCAAGGCAGCATCGGGGCCGTTGATCACGTTGAGGACCCCGGGCGGAAGCGCGTCCGACATGGCGGCGGCCACCAGCAGCACCGTACCCGGGCAGGTTGGTGGCGCCTTGACGACAATGGTGTTGCCGGTCAAGAGCGCGGGCAGGACCTTGTTGGCCATGACCGACACCGGCCAGTTAAAGGGCAGGATGGCGGCGACCACCCCGTGAGGTACCCACTCCACCGTGGTGCCCGACTCATGCACCCGACCGGCCAGTGCGTCGGCGGCCATCGGGGCGAATCCGGTGGCCATCATCCCCATGGTGCTGGCGTCGAAGGTGGCCTCCCACAACACCTTTCCGTGCTCCCGGGTCAAGAGCCGGGCCAGGTCATCCCGCTCGACGGCCGCTACTCCGGCCTCGGCGGCCGCAATGACGGCGGCGGCGCGATCAGCCGCGCTCCGGGCCGCCCAAGCAGGCGCGCCCCGGCGGGCCGCCGCCACCGCCCTATGCAGTTGGGCCATCGACGCGGCTGGCGCGTCAAAGACCACCTCGGACGGGTGGGCCGGATTGGTCACCGGATAGGTGCCGTCCTCACCAGGCACCACCGCACCACCAATGACCAACCCGATGCGTGCCGTGCCGTGCTCCCGTGCTATGCCCATGCCATCCCCCGAGATCGATGTCCTTCTTGACGATAGTGTGACCAAATTGTGGAAACCGGGGGTGGGGACGGGGGCACGCACGCAACAGCGACGCTGCTGCCCGACCCCGAGCCACGCCCCATCGTCCAGCCCATCATTTCGGTCGACGACCACCTCATTGAGCCACCCGACCTCTTCGTCGGTCGCCTCCCGGAGGCGCTGGCCGACCGGGCGCCACGGATAGTCGAGGATTCCACTGGCAACCAGAGCTGGATCTTCGAAGGCCGCAACTACCCCAACGTCGGACTGAACGCCGTGGTCGGTCGGCCCCAGAATGAATGGAGCATGGAGCCGGCTCGGTTCGACCAAATGCGTCCCGGCTGTTTTGGCATTGACCAGCGCGTGGGAGATATGGATCGGGCCGGCATATGGGCTTCCCTCTGTTTCCCCTCCCTCGTGTCGGGTTTTTGCGGCGCCGTCTATTCGCGGGCCACCGACCCCGATCTCGGGCTGGCCTGCCTTCGCGCCTACAACGACTGGCATCACGAGGTGTGGGCTGGCTCGTATCCCGAGCGCATCATCGCCCTACAGCTGCCCTACCTGGCCGATGTCGAGATCGCCACCAGCGAGGTCCGCCACAACGCGGCCCGGGGGTACAAGGCGGTCAGCTTCCCCGAGTTCCCGGCCCAGCTCGGCCTGCCCTCCATCTTCAGCGGTCAGTGGGATCCGTTCTTCGCCGCCTGCGAGGAGACCGGCACCGTGGTCTGCCTGCACACCGGTGCCTCGGCTTGGGCGCCGCTTCCCTCCCCTGATCCACCTTTCGAACTCCTCCCCACGCTGTTCCCGGTCAACGCGCTGGTGGCTGCAGGCGAATGGTTGTGGTCAGGCGTGCCCTTGCGCTTCCCCAACCTGCGCATCGCCATGTCCGAAGGGGGCATCGGATGGGTGCCCATGCTGATGGATCGAGCCGACTACGTCCTGCACCACTCGGCGGCCGGATCCGAGAGCACGGCATGGCCATCCACCATGCTGCCCAGCGAGGTGCTGCGACGGAACTTCTGGTACTGCTCCATTGACGATCCGTCCACCACGGTTATGCATGAGGTGATCGGCACCAGCCACATCATGGTGGAAAGCGACTATCCCCACGCCGATTCGTCGTGGCCCGACACCCAGGCCGTCTTCGCCAGCAACTGGGGCCACCTGTCCCCCGACGACCAGCGGGCCATCGCCGCCGGCAACGCCGCCGCGCTGTTCTCGCACCCGCTCCCCGACCGCACCGACTGGCGAACCGCCGCACCATGACGCCAGCCCTCACGCGTCATCCGCTCCCTCCCGGAGCAGGCCCGATCATCGATGCCGACGGCCACGTCGTCGAACCTCTCGCCGCCTGGGCCACCCTCCCCGACGCCCATCGCCCCCGGGTGCACCTCGATGCCAACGGCTACGAGCACGTCATGGTGGGCGACCAAGAGATCCTGGCCGTGCCGCTGGGGACGTTGGCCCGCCCGGGTTCAGCCTTCGACGACCTGGAAAACTTCCGCACCCTCGAGGACGCGCAACCGGGAGGGTCCGACCCCATTGCCCGTCTGGTTGACATGGACAGCGAAGGCATCGACCAGGCCGTCCTATACCCGTCGATTGGCCTCTACGCGGCGGCCATCACCGACCCGGAGGCCGCTGTTGCAGTAGCCCGGGCCTACAACGACTGGCTGGCCTCGTACTGCGCTGGGGCGCCGCGCCGTCTCTTCGGGGCCGCCATGCTGCCGCTGCAGGACCCGACCGCGGCCGCGGCAGAACTGCGCCGAGCCGCCAGCGAGTTGGGTTTCCCGGCCGCCTTCGTGCGCCCCAACCCGTGTCTCGGCCGATCGCTTTCACACCGGGCTTACGAACCTTTGTGGGACGTGGCCGAAGAGTTCGGCATTCCCATTGGGATCCATGAGGGCAGCTCGGTCATCATCCATACCTTGGGATCAGACCGCCCCTTCAATCCCCTCATCCTCCATGCGGTGTCCCACTCCTTCGAGCAGATGCTGGCCTGTGCGCAACTCATCGCCTTTGGCACGCTCGAGCGTCATCCGGGTTTGCGCTGCATCTTCTTGGAATCCTCCGGCGGGTGGGGGCCGTTCTGGATCGAGCGGCTCGACGAGCAAGCCGAATCCTTCGGTGGTTTCTGCCCCGACATGGTGCTGACCCCGTCGGAGTACTTCGCCCGCCAATGCGCCATCAGCTTCGAGGTCGACGAGAAGACCTTGCCCGCTCTGGCCCCCTTTGTCGGCGCCGAGCGCATCGTGTGGGGCAGTGACTACCCGCATCACGACGCCACCTTCCCGGGAGCGGTCGACGCCATTCGCGCCACCCTGGCTCCATGCCCGACCGCCACTCAGGCCAAGGTCCTCGGGCTCAACGCGCGGCGTATCTATTCCCTGCCCAACCACCTCGAAGGCCCGGCCGCACTGGTCAACGACTACTTCGCCGCCGTCACCGCCCAGGACATCGACCTGCTGCGCTCGCTCTACACACCTTCCGCCTCGCTGATCATCGACGGCACCCCCCACGAAGGCATGGACGCCGTGCTGGACTACTACCGCCGCAACGCCTTCACGTTCGAGGACTTCCGCCCCGTACCCGGACCGCTCGAGATCGAGGGCACCACGGCGTCAGTGAACATCGAGCTCCACATTGGTGGGGCCGACAGCCGCGTTCGTGACGTGTTCGAAACCGACGGCACCCACATCACTGCGCTGCATGTCACTGGCTTCGAAGACTCGCTGCGCGCCACCGGTCGCAGTTAGCCCCTCTTAGGCCCAGCCGAGCTCCTTCAGTCGCGGGTCGCTCATGCCGAAGTGGTGGCCCACCTCGTGAATGACCGTTTTGCGGGCCAGGTCGACCACCTCTTGGTCGCTGTGGCATGCGGCACAGATGGTGGCCATAAAAATGGTGATGCGATCGGGCATTGACGCCGAGTAGTTGTTCCCTCGCTTGGTCAGCGGAACACCTTCGTACAAACCGAATAGCCGACCAGGCGGGCTCTGATCATCGACCAACACGGCGACGTTCTCCATGGCGGCTCGCAGTTTCGGCGGAATCCCATCGAGCGCATCAGACACCAAGACCTCAAAGGCCTCCACCGTCATCTCAATCAAATGAGGCTGCGCACCTTTTCGATCATGGCCACCGGATCGCCGCCGACCGGAGTGACATTGATGTGCGTCACTCCCGCGTCGCGCATGGCGGCCAGCCGCTCACGTAGGTAGCTCTCGGGTCCGCACAAAGATGTGCCCTCCAGCAATTCTTCTGGGACCTTGGCGGCTGCTTCCTTCTTGTGACCGTCCAGGTAGAGGTCCTGGATCTCTGTCGCCTCTTTTTCGAAGCCGTAGCGACAAGCCAACGCGTTGTAGAAGTTCTTGCCTTTGGCCCCCATTCCCCCGATGTAGAGGGCGGCCGTGGCTCGGCCCAGCTCGCGGAATGGGGCTACTTCGGCTTCCTCACCAATGGCCAGCAGCCCACCGGCGGCAATCTGCAAGGTTCCAAGGGAATCGTCGCGTTGGGCCAAGCCAGTATCGAGAGCGGGGCCGAACACTTCCTTGGCTTTCTCGGGCACGAAGAAGAGCGGGAGCCAGCCGTCGGCGATCTCGGCGGTCATGGCCACGTTCTTCTCGCCCAGCGCGGCGACCCAGATCGGGATGCGCGAGCGCACCGGCCGCCCGATGATCTTGAGTGCCTTCCCCAGTCCGGTCCCCTCACCCGCTGGCAGAGGGATGTGATAGGCGGCTCCGTCGTGGGTCAGGGGTGCTTCACGGGCCCACACCTTGCGACAAATGTCGATGATCTCGCGGGTTCGGGTCAAGGGGCGGTCATAGGGCACGCCGTGGAAACCTTCGATGACCTGGGGACCAGAGGCACCGAGCCCCAGGGCACAGCGACCGCCTGATAGGGCGTCGACGCCAGCCGCCGTCATGGCGATCAGAGTGGGAGTGCGGCTGTAGATGGGCAAAATGGCCGCCCCGATCTCCACTCGTTCCGTCTTGGCCGCCAGGTACCCCATCAGGCTCGGGGCGTCGTAGCCATAGGCTTCGGCCACCCACACCGTGTCGAGCCCGACCTTTTCGAGTTCGGCGGTCTGGCGGGCCGACTCGGCGAAACCTCCGGCATAGTTCAGCGGCATCGATAGCTTCACGTGTGGCTCCCTTCCTGGACGAGCCACAGTAGAGGAGGTGGGTAACATGCCGCCATGCTCGCCAATGGCCCCTCGTTTCGTCTCCTGCCGCGCCTGGACGACGACAACACGTTCTTCTGGACTTCCGGCGAGGACGGAGTGCTTCGCATTCTGCGCTGCAACAATTGCCAGTTCTACATTCACCCGCCCGGACCCATCTGCCCCCAATGCCTCTCCCGCGATGTGGCGCCGCAATCGGTCAGCGGTCGGGGTCGGGTCGAGACCTTCACCATCAACTACCAGGAGTGGATCCCAGGTAGCGAGCCCTACGCCATCGTGTGGGTCTCCCTTGACGAACAGCCGAGCGTCCGACTGACGGCCAACCTGATCGACGTCGAGCCCGACGACATCGTCATCGGCATGGAAGTCGAAGTGGCCTTCGAACACAACGACGACGTCTATTTGCCCGTGTTTCGCCCCACCACTGATGGAGGCGATCGGTGAGCCCGTTGCACGAAGAACCCCTCGAACGCCGAGCCATCATTTCGGGCATCGGCCAATCGGCCATCGGCCGCCGTCTCGGTCGGTCCGAACTCGAGCTCACCATCGAAGCGAGCCTCGCCGCCATTGCCGACGCCGGCTTGACTCGCGACGACATCGACGGCCTGTCGACCTATCCGGGGATGGGTACCGGCACCGCAGGCTTCGCCGGACCGACCACGCCCGAGGTACAAGACGCCATGGGCCTCTCGCTCAATTGGCACGACGGAGGCGGCGAAGGTGCAGGGCAAATGCGGGCCGTGATCGCGGCAAGCCTGGCCGTGGCGGCCGGACTGGCTCGCCATGTCCTCGTCTACCGCACCGTGACCGAAGGCAGCGCGCAAGGAACCGGCGGTCGCCAAGGCATCGGCGGCTCGGGCGGGGGTGGTCGAGGCATTCCCCGCATGGGCGGCTTCCTGCAGTGGTCGCTCCCCTACGGCGCCGTCTCCGCCGCCAACTGGATCGCCATGGTGGGCCAACGCCGAGTGCACGAGTTCGGATTGACCAGCGAGCAACTGGGTCAGATTGCGGTCAACGGTCGACGCAACGCCGCCCTCAACCCCAACGCCATCTACTCGGATCCGCTGAGCTTGGATGACTACCTGGCCTCTCGAGTGATCTCGTCACCGTTGCGGCTCTTCGACTGCGATGCCCCCTGCGACGGCGCCACCGCCGTCATCGTGTCGCATCGCGATGTGGCCGGGGATCTCGACCATCCGGCGGTGCAGATCAATGCCGTCGGCACGGCGCTACGCGGTCGGCCCAGCTGGGATCAGTTCGATGACATGACGACGATGGCCGCTCGTGACGCCGGCGCATCCATGTGGGAGCGCACCGAACTGGTGCCGGCCGATGTGGATACGGCCCAGCTCTACGACGGCTTCTCCGTGCTCACCATCGTCTGGCTCGAAGCGCTGGGATTCTGTGGCCGCGGCGAGAGCGGTCCGTTCATTGAAGGCGGCGCCAACATTGCCCGCGACGGTCTTCTCCCCCTAAACACGGCCGGCGGTCAGCTTTCGGGCGGTCGCCTCCACGGCTTCGGCCTCATTCATGAGGCATGCGTGCAACTGCGAGGCGAAGGCGGCGAACGCCAAGTGGTCCGGCCCGGTGGACGGGTGCCCGAAGTGGCTGCCGTGGCCAACGGTGGTGGACCCATCGCCGGGTCGATGCTGTTGACCCGCGGCGTTCGCTAAACGACAAACTGCGCCACGGGGCGCCCCGATCAGTCCGGTGTAGTGCCAGCCAAGTGGTGAGCCGCCCGGGACGCCAACGCCACCAAGGTCAGGGTCGGCCCGTACCCGGCTGACGTCACAAAGACCGACGAGTCGGCAATGACGACGTTGTCGAGTTCGTGCATTCTCCCCCATCGATCCACCACCGAGGTAGCCGGGTCGTCTCCCATACGAACCGTGCCGATGACATGCCGGCTCTCGGGAATCGGTGTCTCGCCGACGCCGTGGTACGACACGCCTGGCGATGATGTGTGGAGCGTCCAGTCGGCCCCCATCTCCTCGAGCACTCCCTGGAGAATTTTGCCGTGATGCTTCGATGCCACCAACTCGTGGTGCCCCGGCTTGTAGGTGATGCGGGCCACCGGCAGCCCGCGCACGTCCCGAATGGACGGACTCAGATCAACCGTGTTGGTGGCATAGGGGAGGTCCTCGCCTTGCATCACGAAGACCCACATGCGATCACCGATGTTGGAGTCGCGCATGGATCGGGCGTGATGCCTTCCCCACGGCACATGACGCGCTTCCATGGTGAGATGCCCCCCGCCGGCATGTTCGACCAAGCCACCGCGGATCCACGGGAGGCCGCCTTCGGCCGCCGCGGCACGCGAGGCGTCGTCTTGGACCATGGCGTCATCTTGCACGTGGGTGACCGAACGTCCCTTGTGCGGATGAAGACGAAGGTCCGGGAAGTGGCCGACCACAATGGTCTGGAAGTGCACCATAAGGTGACGGCCGAGTGCCGGGTGCTCCATCCCTGAGAGCAAGAGAAGACGCGGCGTCTCGATGGCGCCTCCGGCCACGATGACCACCTTGGCGTCCATCGAACGTTCGACCCCATCTGGGCCGATGTAGTCGACACCGGTGGCCCGCCGACCCTCGGTGCGGATACGCGACACACAGGTCTCGGCCATGAGTTCTGCTCGCCCGGTGGCGAAGGCCTTGGTCAACAGCGCGATGGGATCCCCTTTGGCATGAATGGGGCACCCGAAGAAAGCGCAATAGCCGCAGTTGTTGCAGCCCGGCCGACCGTCGTAGGGCACGCTGTTGGCTGCAGTCGGAGCTTCGTAGGGATGGAGCCCGCGGCGCTCGGCCGCGGCCGACGACAACACCGCGCCATACATCGGAGCGCCCGGCGGCATTGGATAGGGACCGGAACGCCACGCCGCAAACGGATTCGCCCCGGCCCGGCCGGCGACGCCGATGGCCCGCTCAGCTTCGGCGTAATACGGCTCTAGTTCGTCGTAGGTCACCGGCCAGTCATTGACATGCGCATTTTCTTGTGGCCCGTAGTCAGACAGGAGCCGAAAATCCTCTTCACGAAAGCGCGGCACCTTGCCGTCGGCGTGGACGCCCCCACCACCTACCGTGGTGGGGATGGAGTTCACTTCGCCGACGTGGGTGTGCTCACCGTCTTCGGCCGAGAGTCGAAAGGCTCGGGGTTCGATCAGGGGGTCGGGCCCGAGGAAGTGGCGGGAGAGAAACTTGATCTCGTCGTTGGAATAGTCGTAGGCCGGCTTCGTGAGATCGTTCGGGTCGAGCAGGTGGTTGCGGCCCTTCTCAAGGATGACCACCGACCACCCGGCCCGGGTCAATACTTCGGCGGCGGTAGATCCGCCAGGTCCCGACCCGATGATGATGGCGTCGGCCGTCATGGTCCCGACACCTCGGCGTCGCTGTAGCCGCGTGGCTGCACGTCCCCATCCCTTCCCAAGTAAGCCCAGCCCACGCCGTCCTTGTTCCCTCCGTATTCGGGTGCCCCGTACATGCCTTCGCAGCAGTGGCCGTAGAGGAGGAGGCGGAACTCCTCATTGTCCCGGAGGCGGCGACGCTGTTCGGCGCCGTCGACCTGAGCGAAGTCATCCCCTAGAGCGGCCAGCCCATCGGCATAGATCTCCTGGAGACCGACGACCGGCCCATTGAACTCTCGCTCCGGTTTGCCCTGCGAGCCCTCAATACGCATGCGCCAGGCCAATTCGTCCATTTGGGTCAATGTGTGGAACGAGGTGAACCGAGCGTCCCCGCCCATCCGTCCCGACGATGGACCACCGGCCCAGATTCTCGGCGGATCGAAAGAGAAGGCCCCCAACAACAGGTCGATGTAGTTGGCCACTTCGGCCTCCTCAGCTCCTGGAGCCCCCTGGTCAGAGGGCATAAGTTGGGAGCAGGCGGCGCGCAACGTCGCGTAATCGGCGTCGGAGAACCAGACGGGCATCGGTGCAACGTAGCGCGGGATCTCCTCAATTGCTGACGCTCATGTCAGGTTACAATCGATCTTTCGCCGCCCCGGCTGGTGGGTCGGCCACGGGGAGGGCGAGCATGGCGCAGGATCAGTACCGAGTTGGGGTCGATGTGGGCGGCACGTTCACTGACCTCATCTGCATTACCCCGGACGGCCAGGTCGTGCTCGACAAGACGCCCACCACGCCTCCTGATCAGTCGGTCGGCGTGCTCACCGGTATTGGGCAGTTGGCCGACTCTTTCGGGATCGACAGCGAAGCGTTCTGTGCCAACCTCGAAGCCTTCGTACACGGCACGACCACCGCCGATAACACCATGATCGAGATGAGCGGAGCGGTCACCGGACTTCTGGCCACGGAGGGTCACCGCGACGAGATCGAGTTGCGCCGTGACCACAAGGAGAACATTTGGGATCCGGCGTATCCCCCGCCCCATCCCATCGCCCGCCGGCGGGCCCGCATTGCGATTCCCGAGCGCTGTGACTTTGAAGGCAACGTCGTCATGCCACTCGACGAACAGGCAGTTCGCCGGGGTGTGCAGCGCCTCAAGAAACTCGGCATCGAATCGATCGCCGTCTGTTTCTTATTCAGCTTCGTCAATCCCGACCACGAACGGCGCGCTCGCGAGCTGATCCTCGAAGAGTTCCCCGACGTTCGACACATCTCCCTTTCACACGAAGTACTTCCCCGGGCCCCTGAGTTCGAGCGCACCTCCACCACTTTGGTCAATGCCTATGTGGCACCGAAGATCTCGGCCTATGTGGATCGACTGGTCGAGCAATTGCGAGTGTCGGGTTTCGACGGACAAATCGTGCTGATGCAATCGAGTGGTGGGGTGATGCCACCACAGTCGGTCAACAAGCGCGCCGTGTCATTGCTGGGATCGGGTCCAACCGGAGGCGTGATGGCCGCAGCTATCGCCGCCGGTCGCAGTGGGGTGCGCGACTTTGTGGCCGCCGACATGGGCGGCACGTCCTATGACGTCTGCTTAGTGCAGAACAGTCAGCCGGCCGTCGCCACTGACTGGAACTGGCGGCACCGCTATTACGTCAACCTGCCCATGGTCGACATCCACAGTGTCGGCGCAGGCGGAGGTTCCATCGCCCGCGTTCGCCAAGGGGCCTTGTTGGTCGGCCCTGACTCGGCCGGTTCCTTCCCTGGACCAGTGTGTTACAGCCGCGGCGGCGTCCAAGCCACGGTGACCGATAGCGATGCCGTGCTCGGCTATCTCCCGTCCAAGGGCTTCGCCGGCGGCCGCATGGAGCTCGACATTGACGCCGCCCGCGCCGCCATCGGTCGTGACGTGGCCGAGCCAATGGACCTCAGCATTGAAGATGCCGCTTGGTCGATTCAGCGCATCGTCAACGCCAACATGGCCAATGCCGTTCGTAAGGTGCTGTCCCAGCACGGGGCCGATCCTCGCACGCTCTCCCTCATCGCCTACGGCGGTGGCGGGGCCGTCCACGCTTGGGCTCAGGCTCGCGAACTGGGTATCGACCGAGTGTTGGTACCCAAGGCCTCGCCTGCCTTCTCCGCTTTGGGCTTGCTGGTGTCCGACTACGTGGTCGACCTCATGCGGGCTTACGTCGTCAAGCTCAGCGACATTGACTTCTCCAGGGTCCGCAAATTGGCCGAAGAACTACGAGCTGAAGCCGAAGAAGAGTTGGCTCCGGCCAAGTTGGGTGAGGGCACAGTGCAAGCCGATCTCTTTGCCCAGATGTGTTACCACGGGCAGAACTTCGACATGTCGGTACCGTTGCCCGAAGGCGAATCGCTCAACGAGGAGCACCTGCTCGACCTGGCCGATCGATTCCACAAACAGCACGAAGCCAGCCGGGGCTTTGCCTTCCCCACCCAGCAGCCATTGGTGCGGGGCATTCGCTTGGTGCACCGAGGCGCCACGCCCAAGCCACCGGTACTGGCCAAGATGGGCACGGTGACCGATGCCGCCGAGGCTCGGACCGGTTCACGACCGGTGCACTTCGGCGAAGGCTTCTCCGACGTGCCCACCTACAACGGTGCAGTCCTTGGCGCCGGTGCCGTCGTCGAAGGACCTGCCCTCATCGAAGAGCCGTTCACGGTGGTCGTATTGGCTCCCGGCGATGTTGCCCGTCTCGACGAACACGGCAACTACGACATCTCGATCGCGCAGTAGCGAACTAACGGTCAGCGTCAAGCAGACCCTCACGAGGGCCGTCGGCGACGCCGCCTGACGGTCGAGCTGACTACAAGAATCATCAAGCCGCTCGGTGGTGCATCGAACATCGAACCGAGTCTTGAGTAGTCCCAGTCAGATCACGGCGAACGTCTCGGCCGCAAGGGCCGAGAAGTTGCTTTCAGCGCGGCAGGGTCAGAATCCGGCCGGCAATGATGTCGCGCTGAATTTCCGAGGTCCCTCCGGCGATGCTGGCGGCGCGACTCCACAACCACTGGCGCGCCCACGGTCCGGCCAAGGCCGAGGTTGGATCGCGCCCAGTCACAGCCAGTCCGGTCTCGGAGAGATGCTGCGTCATGGTGGTCCACATCAATTTCACCCAGCTCGACTCGGGGCCGGGTTCTTCACCTCGACCCAACCTGGTCAACGTACGGAGGTTGTGCAGGCGAAGCACCCGGAGGTCGATGTAGGACTGTGCCAAGGCGTCAGCCACCAGTGGGTCAGACAGCGATCCGTTGGCTTGAGCCTCCTCCAGTAATCGGGCTAGGTACGTCTCGTGCACCACTTGCTCTTTAAATGGGAAGTTGGTCCCTCGCTCATGAGCCAAGGTGGAGCCGGCGACCGACCACCCTTGTCCTTCTGTGCCGATGACATCTTCGGCCGGCACGAAGACATCGGTCAGGAACACTTCATTGAATTCGCTGTCTCCGGTCATCTGGACCAGGGGGCGAATCTCAATGCCGGGCGCCTTCATGTCGATGATGAGCGAAGTGATGCCTTGTTGCTGTCGTGGTGCGTCGGGATCGGTGCGAGCCAGACACATGCCCCAGGTGGCGAACTGGGCATAGGAGGTCCACACCTTGCGGCCGGTCACCAGGTAACCGCCTTCGACCGGGACCGCCTTGGTGGAGAGGGACGACAAATCGCTGCCGGCGTCGGGCTCACTGAAGAGCTGGCACCAGATCTCCTCGGCGGCCAGGATCGGCGGCAAATAGCGCAGTCGCTGATCTTCGGTGCCGTGGGCGAGCAACGTCGGTCCGACCAAGTTGATACCGACCCGGTTCACCGGCTGCGGAGCCTGGGAACGGGCGTATTCGGTGTGATACAGCGCCACTTGGACCGGCGTCGCGCTGCGACCTCCGTATTCGCTGGGCCAGTGGACGCCGACCCAGCGGTCGGCCGCCAGAGTGGCCTGCCATTGCTTGCCCCAGGCCACCTCCTCGGCCACGTCGACAAAGGCTGGTGGTGTCTGTACGTGGGCACCGAGCCATTGGCGCAACGACTCGGCAAAAGCTTCGTCCTCAGGTTTCAGTGCGAGATCCACTGGCTCCCCCATCGGTTCCCTGACATCGGGGTCACGATAGTGGGGACCCGAAGCCACTCGGGTAATCGGAGACAGCACCGAGCAATTCTGGCCGCTCCAATCTGTGCCCGAGGCGAGGCGACGGCGGCAGTAGGGTGCCCTGCGTGACGGCCCGTTTGCGTGCGACCTGGGTACCCGAAGCGGCCCGCCGCTACCGCCGACCAAGCGGTCCGTGGGACGTTCCCACGCTCGATACGTTGATCACGGCCCACAGCGGCGAGGTGGTCGATGGTGACACTCGCCTCGGACCCGTAGCCATGGACGATCTGGTGGCCAGAGTGGCCGGCGGCTTGCGAGCCCGAGGAGTCCGAAAGGGAGAATCGGTGTCCTGGCAGCTGCCCAACTCCCTGGCTGCTGCCGTACTCACCCGGGCGTGCTGGCGCATTGGGGCTGTGGCGGCACCGGTACTGCACTCATTCGGAACCACTGACGTCGAGCGAGCCTTGGCTCAGATTGACCCCGCCTTGGTGCTCGAACTCGATCTCGGTGCCGCCTCGGACCCGGTCGCCCTGGCCGATCTTTTGGGCGACTCCCCCGTAAAAGTGGGAACTAGCGGCGTCCGCCCTTCCGACGTGGCCGTCGTTCTCTTTACCTCGGGATCGACCGGGACGCCCAAGGCCGTACTCCACACTCATCGGGGCTTGAGCTGGAAGGCCACTTTGATGGCTCAGGTCCACGGCCTCGGTGCCAGTGACGCCGTGCTCATGCCCGCCCCAATGGCCCACATTTCCGGTCTGCTCAACGGCGTGCTGGTCCCCGGTGCCGCCGGATTGCGGGCGGTCTTGGTGCGCCGCTTCGACGCAACGCAAGCCCTTCATCTGGTGGATCGGGAACGGATCAGCTTCTTGGCCGGCCCCCCCACCTTCTTCGTGGCCATGGCAGGCGCGCTCGGCGCGCCAGAGGCAGCGGGACTCGATGTGTCATCCATCCGTCTGGTCTCGAGCGGCGGAGCCTCAGTCACGCCAGCTTTCGTCGAGGAGACGGCGCGCATCTTCGACTGTCGGGTGAAGCGAACCTACGGTTCCACCGAGGCCCCGACCGTGACCACCAGCACCAATGACGACCCATTCGAGGCGGCCCGCGACACCGACGGTCGGGCCGTGGGTTTGGTGGAACTTCGGGTCATCTCTCCCGAGACCGGGACGACCGTGAAGGTGGGCAAACCGGGCGAACTTTTGGTCCGCGGTCCCGAGATGTTTGCCGGGTATGCCAATGCCGACCAGACAGCCGATGTCATCGCTCCGGGCGGCTGGTTCCGCACCGGTGACCTGGCCACCGTTGATGCTGACGGCTGGCTCCGTATCGTCGGTCGCCTCAAGGACGTCATCATCCGCGGCGGCGAGAACATCTCGGCCTCCGAAGTCGAGGCGGCGCTGGAATCCCATCCGGCCGTGCGCCAGGCGGTGGCCGTCGGCTACCCCGACCCCCTCATGGGCGAGCGGGTGGCCGCCTTCGTCGTCACCACCGAGTCCTTCGATCTGACCGCCTGCCGGGACTGGTTCGCTCACCAGGGAATAGCCAAGTACAAGACGCCTGAGCGGGTGGAACGCCTCGATGCCCTTCCCTTGCTGGGATCAGGGAAACCGGACCGGGCGGAACTGCAGCGCCGAGCGGCTGACGGCCCCAATTGAGGTTCCAGGTCACCTACAGCCGGACCAGGCTGGGATAGCGTCAGCCGGATGGTCCCCCACCGTGTCGTGCCACTGGCCCTCCTCGCTGTCCTCACCGTTGCCACCCTCGGATTCGCTGTCTTGGCCTTGACCATGGCCCCGCCCAGCGCCGACTTGGCTGTGCGAAACGGGACTGCCGAGACGTTCAGCGCTCATCAATTTTCACTTGCGCTCTCCGATGAGGCGTCGTCCGGCACAGGGAGTTCGCAAACCGCCCTACGCCTGGTGAATTACACCGCGCCGAACCGCCTGTTGGTCGTGCAAGGAAAGTCGAGCGCGTTGATCAGCCCGAAGAGCGTCGCGAGAGCGTTGGCGCAATACACCGACATCACGGGAGGCGCCACTCCTTGGGTGCGCAGCGGTTCGGAGTTCATTCGCACCGAATCGTTGGCCGACTTTGAGTCGCGACAAGGCACCAAGAGCATTCCCGGCACTGTGACCGAGGTCGCCATCGTGCGCAGTCTGTATCTGGTGAAGTTCCAATTCACCATCACGACGAAGAACACGACCGCAGCATCCGGTCAGTCAGTGAGCGGGATTACCGAACACGGCATTCTGCGAGTATTGAAGATCAACGGTGCGAAGGCACCGCCGATCAATTGAGCCGCTAGCTGATCGCTTGACCTGCGCTCAGCCGATCACCGAGCAAGCCGGCAATGCGATCCCGATGGAATGGCGCGTCACCAAAACTGACCTGGTCGAGCTGGGCCCGTTTTACGTAGAGATGCATGTCGTGCTCCCAGGTGAACCCGATGCCGCCGTGCACTTGGAGTCCTGCCCCCATGATCCGTCGACTGGCATCCGAACACCACGACTTGGCCATGCTGGCCGCTAGCGATCGTTCCGAATCGTCGGCGCCCACACACCAAGCGGCGTAATACACCGTCGAGCGCATGCCTTCGAGGTCGACCAAGGCGTCGGCCAAAGTGTGCTTGATCGCTTGGAACGATCCGATCGGCTTGCCGAACTGCACCCGGTCCTTGGCGTATTGCACGGTCATGGCCAGGACCTGATCGGCCGCTCCCAGCATCTCAGCACTGCACGCGGTAGCAGCCCGGTCTGCCAACATGGCGGTGGCTTCGGCCCCGCCAATGCGTAACGCAGGCGTCCCCTTGAACGACAGCACCCCCAGTTCTCGAGTCCGATCCATGGCCGCGAGAGCATCAGGTCGACCCTGAATTTCCAGATCGACCGCGAAGGTGGCGTCGGCACTGATCACGATGGCCACATCGGCCGATGGGGCATAGGCCGCCGGAGCCAACGATCCGGTCAGGGTCACGCTTTCCCCATCCCCGCTGACAGCAAGCTCCCCCGTCGGATCAAAAGCCACGCAGCCGACGGCCGTGCCTTCCGACAACGCGCCACGCCACGCCTCGGTGGCGGCAATGGCCCGAGCCTCTGGCGTACACAATGCCCCGAGCGTCAAAATGGTGGGCAGGAACGGAGCGGCCACTAGGCGCTTGCCGATCTGCTCGCACAGGACGGCCACCTCGACCATACCCATGTCCAAGCCGCCTTCGCTCTCGGGTAGCTCCAGAGCCAGCCAGCCTTGATCGGACATGGCGGCCCAGGCGGCCTGATCGAATCCCTTGGGCGCGTCGTCGACCAGGTTGCTTTCGTCGTGGCTGGCCGTGCCCGGCAACGTGCCAATGATCACCCCTTCGCCCACCCGGGCCCGGAGCGCATCGTGATCGGCGAAGCGGTCGAGCAGCACGGCAGCCGCATCTCGTAAAGCTTCCTGGTCACCTGAGAGGTCGAAGTCCACGGGGCGGCATTCTAGGTTCCCTGACACCAGCGTCACCTACGCCAACGCCTGTGCCATGCTGGAAGACCCATGGATCTGCGCACCACGGCGGAGCAAGAGGCCCTGCGGGGCGAATTTCGCTCCTGGTTGAAGGAACATCTGCCCTGGCCCTACGGCGAGGGATTGCCCCCGCGATTCGACGACCTGGCCGAAACGGTGGCTTTCGGGCGGCGCTGGCAGGCTGCACTGGCCGCCGATCACTGGGTGGGCGTGACCTGGCCCACCGATTTCGGCGGACGAGGCCTCGGAGCACTGGAGAACTACGTCGTCATTGAGGAGTTGGCTCGTGCTCGGGCCCCTGAATTGGTAGGGCGCATCGGCATCAACCTGGTTGGCCCCACCTTGATGGCCCACGGCACCCCCGAACAAAAGGCCCGCTTCCTCCCCAAAATCCTCTCGGCCGAAGAGATGTGGTGCCAGCTCTTTAGCGAACCCGACGCCGGGAGCGATCTCGCTTCGCTGACGACAAGAGCCGTTCCGGTCGACGGCGGCTACGTCGTCACTGGTCGCAAGGTCTGGACGTCCTATGCCCAATTCGCCGATTGGGGGTTCTGCCTCACTCGCTCCAATCCCGACGCGCCCAAGCGCCAAATGGGCATCACGGCGCTAGTCATCGACATGCACGCCGATGGGGTCGAGGTCCATCCTCTGGTCCAATCCACCGGCGAAGCCGAGTTCAACGAGGTCGAGCTCAACGAAGTGTTTGTCCCCGAGGACCGGCGCGTCGGTGAAGAGGGGCGCGGCTGGTCCGTCGCCGGATCCACCCTGGCCCATGAGCGGGGCGTCAATCCGCGCCAGCTGGTCATCCACTCACAGCTCATTGAGGAGCTGCTGCGCCTGGCCCAGGCCAACGGCAGCTTCGACAACTGGCGACTGCGCCAGAAACTGGCTGAAGCGGCCACCGAAGTCCGGATCTTCCAGATTCACAATTGGCGCTCGCTGACCCGTCTCTCCAAGGGCGAGGAACCCGGCCCGGAAGGCAGCGCCCTAAAGCTCTATTGGAGCGAGATGTCCAAGCGGCTCCATCAGACGGCCATGGAGGTGTTGGGGAGCGAGTCGCCGCTGTGGCAGGGCGCACCCGGCAACCCGGCCGATGGAGCCTGGCAACGTTCGTGGCTCTACTACCAAGCCTCTTCCATATTTGCCGGCACCAATGAGATCCAGCGCACCCTGGTGGGCGAGCGCGTCCTCGGCCTGCCGCGGGACTGAACGAGAAGCGAGAGGATGGGAACGTGACAGATACCTTCAACGTGGTCCGCTACGAGACGGATGGCGCGGTGGCCACCATCACCATGAATCGACCCGAAGTGGCCAACGCACAGGACACGGCCTTGATCGATGAACTCGATGCTGCCTTCGACCTCGCCGACGCCGACGACGCCATCCGGGTCGTGATCCTGGCCGGTGCCGGGAAGCACTTCTCGTCCGGCCACGACCTTCGGGCCATTGTGGGTGACGGCGAGAAGGACGAGTGGGTCCAGATGCGCGAGACCCCCGAAGGCAAGTTCTTCCATGAGAAGACCATGTACTACGACCGCTGCCTCCGCATCCACGACTTCCGCAAGCCCACCATCGCCTCTGTGCAAGGCAGCTGCATCGCCGCCGGACTCATGCTGGCTGCCATGTGCGACCTGATCGTGGCTTCCGACGACGCCAAGTTCTCCAACCCGGTCTTGCGACTCTCGGGCGCCGGGGTTGAGCTGCTGGTCGAACCATGGGAACTGGGCATCCGCAAGGCCAAGGAGTTCTTGCTGACCGGCGACACCATCGATGCCCAGGAAGCCTGGCGCCTCGGTCTCGTCAACCGAGTGGTCCCGCGCGCCGACCTGGTCACGGCTACCCGGGAGCTGGCCGACCGCATCGCACTCGTCCCCCCCATCACGGCGCAGACCGTCAAAGAGACCATCAATCACACCGGGACGCTGATGGGCAAGAAAGATGCCCTCAAGTACCACTTCATGGCCCATCACTGGGTACACAACACGTCCACCGCGCTCAATGCCCTGGCCGCCCGCCAGGAGAAGGGGACCATGAAGGAGGTCTTCGCCGAGCGGGACCGGGGCGACAGCACCACATGAGCGGGCCCTTGGAGGGGATCCGAGTCATCGACGTCGGTACCCGAATCTCGGCCCCATTTTGCGCCGGCCTCCTCGGAGAGTTGGGAGCCGACGTCATCAAAGTGGAACTCCCCGGTGGCGGGGACTTCATGCGCACCATGGGCCCCTTCATCCCCGTGGAAGACGGCCCCGACTACTCCTTGTCCTGGTCGGTGGAAGGGCGCGGACGCCGAGGTGTGACCTGCGACCTGCGCCACCCTGAAGGCAAAGAACTCTTCAAGAAACTCGTCGCCACGGCCGACGTGCTGTGCGAGAACTTCCGACCCGGCACCATGGAGAAGTGGGACCTCGGTCCCGATGATCTCGACCCGACTTTGGTCTATGTGCGCATCAGCGTCTTCGGGCAATCAGGTCCGTACTCGCCTCGTCCCGGTCTCGATCGCTTGGGAATCGCCTTCGGCGGTTTGTTGCACCTGACCGGCGATCCCGATCGACCTCCCGTTCGTCCTGGCGTCACCGTGTCGGACTACCTCACTGGTGTCTTCGCCGCCTTCGCCGCCGTGTCATCCCTCTACGGCCGAGACCGGGGCGGAAAAGGTACCGTTGGTCAAGGTGAGGTTATTGACGCTCCGCTCTACGGTGCCATCTTGCGCATTCTCGAATGGACCCTGGCCGGGTACGACCGCTTAGGTATCGTCCGCCAGCGGGAGGGCAATCGCCTCTCCCATTCGGCCCCGCTCGACAACTACCCCTCGGCCGACGGCTTCTTCGTGTGCATCGTGGCCGGATCGGACGCCAACTTCAACCGCCTGTGCCGAGCCATGGAACGTCCCGACTTAGCCGCCGACCCTCGCTTCGCCACCTTGGCCGAGCGGGCGGCGCGAGGCGACGAGATCAACGGGTTGGTGGCCGAGTGGACGTCCTCCCTTTCGGCCGACGAGATCACCGTCCGCTGCGTCGAACACGATGTGCCCATCGGCACGGCCTACAGCGCGGCCGACATTTTCAACGACCCGCACATGCAAGCTCGGGGCGACCTGGTGGCCATTGACGACTCAGTCATCGGACCGGTGCGCCAACAAGCACCATTCCCCCGCTTGACCAATCAGCCCACGCCCGTCCCCCGTGGCGCTCCCCGCCTCGGCGAGCACAACCGCGAAGTCTGGTGCGATCTGATCGGACTGTCCGAAGCAGAACTCGAAGATCTGACGGCCCGAGGGGTGTTGTAGTCAAAGGTCGACGAACCTGGACCTGCGATTTGTTCGCCCCGATCCAATTCACCCCAGAATGCAGCAACAGGCGGGGCCCGGACGAGATGTTCTCGCCCAGGCCCGCCCGTTGTGTGCCAACAAATGCGCTAGTTGCCCGATGCCGTCACGGGGTTCGGGATCGCCAAGTGCGCTGGCGCTCCTACCGTGGCGCCTACGCAAGTACTGAATGCGCTGAACAGCTTGTCTTGCGAGACTCCCAATGTCGACGTGGATGTGTTCACGACACCCTGGCTGTCCGGGTTCGGGAACGCCGGCACTCCATGGGCACGCACGCAGTTCGCCTCGGCGGCAGTAACTTTGCCGGCGAACATCGTCGATCCAGTGGCACCGATGGCGCTACCGATCGCCGGGGTGTTCACTGGGGCCTGCGACACGGCCGCCGTGGCGTGTGGAGTGCTGGCTGCAGTTGCAACTGCCGTGATACCAAAGGCCGAGCCGGCCAGCATCAAGCCGCCCAGCACTGAGCCAACGGCAATCTTGCGCCGCGAGGTCCAAGACCGCTGACCTCGAAGGTCAATGCGATTCTCCTGCAGTTCGTTCGTCATGAATCCTTCTTCTTTCTCGTAGGGCATTTCCTTACGTGCCCCAGTTGTAAGTAATCAGCGGCAACAGCTTCTCTACATAGGTTGTTGACTTTTTGTTACCTGCCGGTGTGCACACTCAACGCAACAGATCTTGAATCCCTCATCCAGGGAACTGACGACACGGCTGCCCCTCCAAGAGGCGCCTCGAGATGGCTTGGTGATCCGAGACATGGAAGAACACGAATCGTCCACACAGTCGTGATGTCGACCTTCCGTGCTCCCCATCAACCAGCCCGCCGCTTTCGGCGGCTTCGGCTTCCCCGGCGAACTGTGCGCCTGCGCCTCACCGTGCTCTACGGAGTCCTATTTCTGGCCTCGGGTGCCGGACTGCTCGCCATTACCTATGCCTCAGTGGTGCACATTGACGCCGTCAGCACCAACACTTCGAGTGCAGGCATTGTGGCTTGTTCAATAGGCATTCCGAGTACGACTACGACCGTTGCGGGGACGACGGAGTCCTCGAAGTGCGCGGAATCCTCCCCACCGGGACGGCTTACCGCCCAGGTCTATGCCTCAGGAGCAGCGGCTGAGGTAGCAAAACAGAACCGCGACCTGCTCAAGCAATCGGGATTAGCGCTTCTCGCCATGGGGTTCGTCTCAGTTGTCCTCGGGTGGTACGTGTCGGGGCGCGTCCTGCGTCCGCTCCGGACCATCACCGCATCAACTCGGGAGATCTCCGAGAAGAACCTGCATCAGCGACTCGAGATCAGCGGGCCACGCGACGAACTGAAGGATCTCGGGGACACCATCGACGGGCTGTTGGAGCGTCTGGAATTGGCCTTTGACACGGAACGTCGCTTCGTGGCCAACGCCTCTCATGAGCTCCGCACGCCGCTGGCCATGATGCGGACATCCCTCGACGTAGCCACCAGTAAGCCCGACGGCGTGCCCACAGAGGTCACGCTGCTGGCCACCAAGGTGCGGGAAGGGCTGGACCAGTCCGAGCAACTGGTGGAGAGTTTTCTCGTTTTGGCCCGAGCCCAACACGGCATGGTGGTCAATCCTGCCATGGTGGACCTCGCTGGTGCCGTGGCCCAGGCACTGAGTGAACGCCAGAACGACATCAACAGGCGAGATCTGAAGGTCCAGTTACACCTCAGCCCCGTATCCGTCCGCGGCAGCAAGATCCTGTTGACTCGCATGGTGGGCAATCTGATAGACAACGCGATCGCCCACAATGTGGAGGCGGGCCACATTTCGGTCACCACTTCCGATCACGGATCGCACGCCTGTCTTGAGGTGGAAAACGGCGGAACCGTGCTCGAACCGGCCCAGGTGGCCGAACTGGGTCGGCCTTTTCAACGGCTTGGCCGCGAACGTATCGCGTCCAAAAGTGGCCATGGGTTGGGGCTGTCCATCGTGGCGGCCATCGTCTCGACCCATCGCGGCACACTCCGCCTATCGGCGCCCCCTGAGGGAGGGCTCAAAGTGGTGGTGGAACTACCAGCCGCCGACGGCGACGAGACGGGGCGGACGACGTGAGAGTTCTCGTCGTCGAAGATGTGCGGCGACTAGCCGACGACATCGTTGAGGGATTACGCGATCGCGGCATGGCGGTCGATGTGGCTTACGACGGCTTGACCGCCATGTCGAAAGTTGATGTCACGCCCTACGACGTAGTGGTGCTCGACCGGGATATTCCGGGCATGCATGGCGACGCCCTTTGTCGCTACATCTGTGACGGTGAGCATTCGTCCATGGTGATTATGGTGACGGCCTCGGACGAACCCACCGAACGGATTGCCGGTCTCGGGCTCGGTGCAGACGACTATCTGGTCAAGCCATTCCACTTTGCCGAACTCGTCCTACGCGTCCAGGCCCTGGCTCGCCGCCGCCCAGCCGCTCGGAGCCGGCACATGCGCATTGGAGATATCGAACTTGATCCGATTCGCAGGACTGTCGTGCGAAACGGGCACCCGTGTGATCTGTCGGTCAAGGAGTTCGGAGTGCTCGAGGCTCTCATGGAGGCTGAAGCTTCACCTTTGAGCGCCGAAAGTCTGTTGACCCAGGTGTGGGACGAACATGCCGATCCCTTCACCAAGACGGTCTCCGTCACTATGGGGCGACTGCGACGCAAGTTGGGAGAGCCTCCTGCCATAGAGACAATCCCCGGAGTCGGCTATCGCATGATGCACATCGACGACTGAAGCCACAGTCTGTCCGGAATGCGTCTACCGGACTTCGTTGGAGATGAGGGTGGCCCTCACCGGAGATGGGGCTTTTGGCGTGGCCAGTATCAGCGGTGAATGAAGACCTTTACGCCAGGGAGATCATCAAAAGCGGGGTGGTCTGCCGTAATCACTACCCTTTGTGATGCCAGTGCGGTGGCGGCGATCACGAGGTCATGAGCCCCCCTCGGCCGGCCTTGTCTCCGCACGGCGACGAGGAGCTGTGCATGAGCTTCAGCGACCTCAAGGTCATATGCAAGAACGGGAATCGAAGTGAGCACACCTTCCAAGAATTCATGACGCACCACGCGCGACTTTCCCTTGGACAGTTCGACTCCCACCCTGAGTTCGGCAATTGTGATCGCCGCTATTGCAACGTCGTCATCGTCCTCGATGACCCCGTCGAGCCCATCACCAGTGCGCTCTGAATCAATGAGAAACGTTGTGTCGAGCAAGAGTCGTGTCAGTTCCGCTCCTGAAGAGTGAGGAGGTCTCGAGTGCTTGCCAGATCTGATCGCCAACCAGCGTCAGTTCGAAGTCGACGCAACATAGATTTCACATCGTCTCCCCTTCCAATGACAATCGGCTCAATCTGTGCGACTGCCCGACCCCTCCGGACAATGGTGATTCGTTCTCCACGGTGTTCCACTGCGTCAAGCAGATCTGCAAAGTTGCGAGCTGCGTCTGTGGCACTCACCTCGGTCATATAATCAGATTATCAGATATTGAGAATGGTCTGACAGCCCGGTCAGCTCCAGCCAAAGTGACTTTGCCGCGAGGTCTCCTGATTTCGCTGGAGGCGATTGTCACCTTGGAAAGTGAGAGCTGACCCCTGAGGAACGAGCCGCATCGCTCAGGTACTCCAGTCAGGAACTTCCGCATCCGCGATGACTACATCATCCTCGCCACTACGTAAATCAATGGATGGCTCGCCGATGGCAAACCTTTCGCCTCTCGCGATTTGAGAGGTATCGCGGAGGAGTCGCTCAAATATCTCATCGTCCGTGACGCATGATTCAGGCGCCGACGGCCTATTCATGTCGAAGTGCAGTTGACACCGCTGCACGAGAGACTTCCGCCGCCGCCGGATTGGTACGTGAGCGTGACAAGCTCTGAGTCACCGTTGGCGAGGGCCAGGGAGTAGGTCCCCCCTCCCGCGGGCACCGGCTGACTGAGGAGAACCGCTCCGGTGGTCTGATCGACGACGGTGAGCAGCGACGGCGCCGTGTCGACCGTTTCGAATGTGGCCAGGCCCGGCCCGCGCGCAATAGTTGACGTGCTCAACGGAACCGCCGGGATTGTGGTTGTAGTTGGGCTGGTCGTGGGTGTCGGCGACGTTGTGGGCGTCACGCTCGGGCTCGAGGTTTGGCTGACCGTCGGGGACAGGGCCGATGCCGGTTGCGCTTGTGTCCCTGTCGCCGCGGCAGCTGCCACCTGCTGGGTCAACCAGGCGGCCAGAGAGGCACTGCACCCGCCGATCAGGTCCGGCTCGGCATACCCCGAGCTGGGAGCGAGTTGGAAACCAAGAGCACCCAATTCCAGGCAGTTAGCTGCCGCATCGACGTCGGTATACCCCGGGTTGGGCGAAACCTCGGAGGCGAAAGTGGCTGGCCAGCCGGGAACGTTCGACCAGTCGTTGGCATCCACTACCGAATAAGCCTTGGCGTTCTCGGCCTCATGGAGCACCACCATCTTGATGACCTGATAGCCGCCCGCGCTGCCGACAAACGGGGTGAGCTGCGATCGAGAGTATTGCGAGACAGGAGGAGATTGGTCCCACGTGTCGCCAAAGGCGCCGTTGTTGGTCGCCGGGACAATCGTGTAGGTCCATCCTGGGACCTTCCACTGCGACGGAATGCTGGCGACGATGCTGGCAATCGTCGAGTCCAGGGTCGGCGAGATTGACGCAGCATTCGACGGCGCCGAATTCGTGGTGCGGGGCGCCACCGTGGTGGCCGTGGTCGTTGCCCCAGCTGACTGTTGTGCGGGGATCATCTCAGATTGCGAAGAGGTCGACGATGCTAACGCGGAGTTCGATATCCCAGGAGAGGCAGTGTGTTTGGCGGCACCGGATGCACCGGTGATCAAGCTCACCGCGAATGCGACGCCCATTATGGCGACCATGGCAGGGCCCCCTCGTAAGTGTCCTTTGGGTGTCCTGCCACGTGCGGGGGCGCGTCGATTACGACTCATGATTACGTTTCCTTTTTGATTTGGACCTCCTCGCCAGAGCGAATGCTCCATTTAGCGGTGCTTGTCCTCGTGTGCTGCATAGAGGTTGCGACTCGCCGGTTCTTACACCGAACTACGCCACTTCTTGACGGACCACCACGTAAGAAACGCAGTCCCGCCCCATCTCCTCAGGACCATGGACTCTTTCGACACGCCCGCGATGGGCATCTACCCACACGTCACACGAGCCGAGCAGATTCTCAAAACCTCGCCCATTCCGGTCGCCCGGAATGCCGCGCCAGTGGCTCGAGTTGCTCCCATGACATCGACGCCGAATTCGCTGCCGCCAAAGCGGGAACGGCGACGGACCGAAGGCAGACAACAGGCCCAACCTCGTTTGCCGCCACGACGGGCCGTCCGGGCCCTGATCGTGGCCAATGCGATGGTCGCCTTGATTGTTGTCCTCTGCGCCGGTCACGTCCTGACCACGCACGGCGATTCCGTTTCCTTTCATCGCCTTGCCGTGGTCACCACTTCCACGCCCAGCACTCTTGCCACCACAACGACGACTGTTCCGACAACCTTTGCGCCCGCCTTATCGTCTGTTACTCCGTCGATCACACCGACCACCGTCACTACGGTGCCACCGACCTACGTCACCACCACGACCGAGGTTCCACCGACGACCACCACTACGGAAGCGCCGACCACCACTACGACCTCCGTGTCGACAACGACCACCACGTCGATCCCCTAATCGGTGGCGATCAAACGCTCCAAGGCGCGGCGATCCACTTTCTCGCCGGCGGTGAGTGGGAGTTCGGTCAACACCACAAGATCATCAGGCAGCTTGTAGCGACTCAGGCGATGTTCCGCGAACGACCGCAGTTGCGAGAGGTCGGGAGTCGTGGCTCCGGCATGGGGGACGATCACCGCCACTCCGATTTCACCCATCACCGGGTCGGTGCGGCAGACAACGGCCACCGACGCCACGTCGGGATGGTCGGCCAGGACGCCCTCCACCTCGAGTGGGTACACGTTGTAGCCACCGCGCACGTAGCGCTCGCGGGCGCGGCCGGAGAGACGGAGGCGCCCCGATGGATCGAGCCAGCCGAGGTCACCCGTGCGGACACTGCCGTCTTCGGTGAACACGTCTGCGTTGGCCGTGCTGTTGCGCCAGTAGCCCCCCATCACCGCCGGCGAGCCCAGGCAGACCTCCCCGATCTCGCCCGGCGGGAGCGGCGTGCCGTCTTCGGCCAGGATGCTGAGGCGGACGCCCGGTTGGGGCCGGCCCACGCTGATTTCGGCATCTTCGAGGGGATCGGTGAAGGCAGTTCCGCAACCGATGCCCGCTTCGGTGCATGAGTAGCGCACGGCCAGCGGGGCGGGGATGCGCTGACGGGCCTCACGAATGAGAGCGGGTGTGGCCGGGCCGCCGCCCATGACGACGGCCCTGACCGAGGAGAGGTCAGTGGAATTGAAGGTGGGATCCCGCAGCATGAGGGCGACCTGAGTCGGCACGCCGCCGAAGGACGCGATCTTGAGTTCGGCGATGTGGGCCAGGGCGTCGGCCGCTTTCCACGGACGGCTGGAGAGATGCTGAGTTCCCCCCTTTTTCAGGTTGCCCGCCAACTTGGTCGTCGGTCCCAGATGCGCCAAGGCGGAGCCGGCCATGGAATGACCTCCTTGTCCCCACTGATCGCCCACGTCGCATTGGGTGATGAAGGCGATCTGATGGCCTCCGAATATGGCGCCCTTGGGCGTGCCCGTGGTTCCCGAGGTAAAGACTATGGCGATGGGACGATCGAGATCAGTCGGGAGTGGTGGCGGAGCTTGACCGGGGTGACGGAGGTCGGTGAGGACGCTGTCGGGCCTGTCGGCTGGTTGGATGAGCGCGAGCTGACCAGGTTCGACGACGTCGGCGGGAGCCAACGCCTCGGTGGTGATGATCAGGTGTGGGTTGGCCGCTCGCAGCACGGTGGCCCGCTCGGCTGAGACCAGCTTGGGATTGATGGCGGCAGTGATTGCCCCCAGCTTGGCGGCGGCCACGTACGACACGAAGTGTTCGATGACCGACGGCAACACCAGGGCAACCACGTCCCCTTCGCCGACGCCGCGCTCGGCCAAGCCCACCGCCGCTTCGTCGGCTAAGCGATTGAACTCGGCGTAGGTAAGGGTCAGACCCTCATCGCTGACAAAGGCGGGCCGATCGCCGAAGCGTTGGGCCGCCTCAACGGCGATGTCGACCAGCACCTGGTCCCGGTGTCCGGATCAGTCCGAGAGGCCGACGATGACCGACTTCGTCTCGGTGAAGGCCTCAATGCTGCCCCATCCACCTTCGCGGCCCAGACCAGATTGCTTGTAGCCACCGAAGGGTGCACTGGGCCACACGGTGTACTCGTTGATCCCGACCGTCCCGGCCCGGATGGCCTTGGCCATGCGAAAGGCGCGAGCCACGTTGGTGGTGTAGACGCCGGCACCCAAGCCGTATTGGGTGTCGTTGGCCAACTGCAGTGCGTGCGCCTCGTCCTCGAAGGGCATGGCGACTAACACCGGTCCGAATACTTCTTCCCGGGTGATCGACATGGTGTTGTCGACGTCGGCGAACAGGGTCGGATTGACAAAGTTTCCTTGCGACAAGTCACCACCGGGGCGGTCCCCTCCGGCAACCAGGCGGGCCCCTTGTTCGGGCGCCCGGTCGATGAAGCCCATAACCCGGTCCAGCTGGCGCTGGTTGACGATGGCGCTGGAAGTGGTGGCCGGATCAAACGGGTCGCCGAACTGCACCATGCCGGTCAACGAGGCGGCCGCTTCAATGAACTTGTCGTACACACTGGCTTGCACCAAGGAGCGGGTCTGGCACACGCAGCCCTGGCCGGAAAGGCCCATAGACACCATGCCCATGGCCATCATGGCGGCGCCTTCCACGCTGGCGGCGTCTTCGAAAATGATGCTGGGTGACTTGCCACCAAGTTCGAGAGTGACCCGCTTGATCGTGTCGCCACTGGCTTCGAGAATGCGCTTGCCGACGGCTCGACTCCCGGTGAAGGTCACCTTGTCCACGCCGGGGTGGGTGATCAACGCTTCGCCGGTCGGGTTGCCAGGTCCCGGCACCAAGTTGAAGACGCCCGGTGGGAAGCCGGCTTCTTCAATCAGCGCGGTGAGCTTCAGGGACGTCAGCACGGCATGTTCAGACGGCTTGACGACCACGGTGCAACCGGTAGCCAGGGCGGGAGCGACCTTCTGGGCGAAGAGCATCATGGGGGCGTTCCACGGGATGATGGCGGCAACCACACCGACGGGCTCGCGGAAGCTCATGATCTGTACATCGGCTCCCGTCGGGCCGGCTTCATAGGTCGGATAGGTGTCGCCGGTGATCTTGTCGATCCAGCCTCCGTGGTGATCGAAGACGCCAGCGGCCATCTCACTCGAGACCACCGACATGGACGAGAAGGCGATGGGCATCCCCATCTCCAAGGTCTGCAGCTGGTTGAGTTCTTCACCGTGCTCGGTGATGAGCGCGACCAACCGGTTGAAGAATTGCTTGCGATCCTTGGCGGTCATGCGGGGCCAGGGACCTTCGTCAAAGGCCTTGCGGGCCGCTGCTACGGCGCGGTCGACATCAGCCACACTGCCGACGGCAAAGGTAGTCACGACCTCGTTGGTGGCGGGATTCAGCTGCTCCCAGGTGCCCCCGTCGGAGGCGTCGACCCACGCCCCGTCAATGAACAGTTGTCCGGCTTTGACGCCCAACTGGTCGCGATGTTCGAGTACCGATATTGCCATTGCTTAGGTCACCCCCTGGGAAGACCGAGCACGCGCTCGGCCACGATGTTGCGTTGGATTTCCGACGTGCCGCCAGCAATGGTGCCGGCGAACGAACGCAGATATTGGACGGCCCATGCGCCGTCATAGAACGCACCGGTCTGCCCGGCTTCCATTGGTCCGGGTTCAAAGTGCGCCAAGTCCCACTCGGTGAAGCGGCTGGGACCAGGCCCGTCAAGATCGAGTCCATCGACTCCCAGCGCTTCGAAAGCCAGCAAACAGGCGCGGCGTTCGGCTTCGCTCGAAAACAATTTGAGGAGGAGGTGCTCGGGGGGCATTTCCCCACGGGAGGCTTTTCCAAAACCCCGATAGCCAAGACAGCGCATGGCGTGCGTATCGATGGAGAGTTGGGCGATGGCCTGGGCGATTCTGGGATCGTCACCGATCGTCCCACCGGCCCCGTTGTCCCGAGCAGCCAGGCGAACGAGCGCCCTGACGGTGCGCTCCATCTTCGAGACGTTCATGATCCAGAGCATGCCGCGCTCGTGACGCAGCGATCCTTGACTCACCGCCCATCCCTTGTTCAGTTCACCCACCAGGTTCTCGGCCGGCACTTCGACGTCGGTGAAGAAGACCTCGTTGAAGTCGGCGTGTTCGGGGTCAGTCAACTCGGGCAGCGGGCGGCAGAGGATGCCAGGTGTCCGCATGTCAATCACGAGCACGCTGATACCACGGTGCTTGGGTGCCTCGGGGTCGGTGCGCACGTAACACATGCACAGATCGGCCTGATGGGCCCCTGACGTCCACACCTTTTGTCCGTTGACCACGAAGTGGTCTTCCCGTAGTTCGGCCTTGGTGGTCAGCGAGGCCAGGTCGCTGCCGGCGTTGGGCTCGCTCATGCCGACGCACCAGGTGACCTCGCCCCGCAAGGTGGGCATGACGAACTTTTCGATCTGTTCTGGGGTGCCGTATTCCACCAAGGAGGCGGCACAGATGGAGAGGCCCTGAGGGTTGAGTGAGCGAACGATCATGCGTTCGGTGAGTACTTCGAAATAGACCATTTGCTCTTGGGGCGTGGCGTTGCGCCCACCGAGTTCAGGCGGCCATCCGGGCACGAGGTAGCCATTTTCGAACATCTTGCGCTGGAAGTCCCGGGCCCAATCGGGCATGTGGGCCGAGGATTGCTTCAAATTCTCCATTGCCTCGGGCCCGGGCTGGTTTTCGTCCAGCCACGTCTCGAGTTCCTGCCGGAACGCGGTCAATGTCTCGTCGGGAGCCAAGCGCATGGCCAACTATGACACGCGTGTCAGTCCCCGAGCGATTCGCCGTCGGTCTCGTCGTCAGCGCCAGCAGAACCCTCTTTGAAACCCTTGCGGGCCGCTGGGAGGGCCTGTATGGCCAGGACGATCCCAAAGGCGGGCTCGGTGAGGAGGATGGATCCGGCAATCTCATCCCAGGTAGCGCCCACTTCGGCGGCCAGGCGGGCGTGGCGTTGGACGCCCCCGGGCTGGCGGGCAATCACGGTGCACACCATGCGGATCAGCTCGTGGGTCTTGCGATCGGGCGCCCGGAGGGAGTCGATGGAGGACATCCAGGCGTTTTGGGCTTGCAGAACACCCGGGGCCCACTCGTGAAGGAACTTTTCCGAGGGGAATGGCCAGACGTCCTCGTTCATGTTCGCTTCGTCGTGCTCAGGGTTGGGCTCGGGCGGCTGGCTCATGGAGCAGCCACTTTATCGGCGGTGATTACGAGCCGGGTTCGGGGTCCTTCGGTTGGCCAAGGATGCGCTCGGCAATGACATTGCGTTGAACCTCGCTGGTTCCGCCGGCGATGGTCAGGCACCGGGTCGAGAGGAATCCTTGTCCCCAACGTTCCGCCTTGCCGTCGAGCACCGCACCGTCAGTTCCGTAGAGCGCCATGCCCATCTCCTGGACCCGTTGCTCATGCTCGGCCCCCAACAGCTTGCGGACGCTCGAACCGGTCCCCGGGTCGACCCCAGACAGGGTGCGCAGTGTGGCCCGATGGCCCATCAGGGAGATGGACTGGGCCTCGACGAGGAGGTGGCCAAGTTCAGCGGTCCAGGTAGGCGAGATTTCGGAGCCCCGGCGAGCCAGGGTACGTATGAGCGACTCGACCCCGTTGCCGAAGGAAGCGCCCGACGACATGTTGACCCGCTCGTTGGCCAACGTGGTGCGCCCAATGCGCCAGCCGTCGCCCGGTTGACCGATGACGGCATCGTCGGGCACGAAGACGTCGTTGAAGAAGACTTCGTTGAACATGGCGGCGCCGGTGAGCTCGCGCAACGGGCGGATGTCGAGGCCTTCAGTGTGCATGTCGACAATGAAGTATGTGATGCCGGCGTGCTTGGGGGCGTCAGGATCGGAGCGGGCCAGACAGATCCCGAAGTCGGCCACCTGGGCCAGCGAGGTCCACACCTTTTGGCCGTTGAGAAACCAGCCCCCCTCGACCTTGGTGGCCTTGGTGCTGAGCGCAGCCAAGTCCGATCCGGCTCCAGGCTCGCTGAAGAGTTGGCACCAGGAAAGCTGCCCCAACAGCGTCGGGCGCACCCAGCGCTCCTGTTGTGCTTCGGTGCCGTGGGCGATGATGGTGGGCAGCGCCCAGGCTCCGACCGCCAAGTGCGGGCGGGCAATGCCGGCGGTCAGCAATTCTTCGTCGATCACCAACTGGTCCAACGGGTCGGCGCCTCTCCCCCAGGGCGAGGGCCAATGGGGCATGACCAACCCGGTCTCGACCAGAGCGGCGCGCTGCTCGTTCGGATCGGCCGCCGCCACCTGGGCGACGAGCGGGGCTAGGACTCGGCGTCGCTCCTCGGCCTCATCGGGTAGGTCGGCATAGAGGCCGCGCCGGACCCCGCTCAGCGCCAGCTCGGCCACCGAGTACTCAAGGGCCCCCACGTCGGCCAGCAGCAACCGGGTGGCCATGGCTCGCTTGAGATAGAAGTGCGCATCGTGCTCCCAGGTGAAGCCAATGCCACCCAAGATCTGCACGCATTGTTTGGCGCAGTGTGCTGCCGACTCGAGGCTCAGCGCACCGGCGACCCGGGCGCTCAGGGAGGCCTCGGACACTCCGTCGTGCTCGGAGGCAACAGTGAGGCCCTCCGCTCCGGATGAGGCGTCGAAGGCCGAGGCGGCATCCCAGGCCACTGCGGCCGTTTGCTCGACGGCCACCAACATGTCGGCCAGAGCGTGCTTGATGGCTTGGAATTGGCCGATGGGTCGGCCGAACTGCACCCGAACCTTGGCGTAATCCGAGGCGGTGTCCAAACACCAGCGAGCGGTGCCGGCGCTTTCGGCGGCCGCTAATACCAGGGCCAGGTCGCGGACATCATCGGTGGTGAGGTCGGGCAGCGAAGTGCGATCGGTCAACGGAAGGTCTTGGGCGACGACGTGGCCGACGGGACGGGTGGAATCGAGCGCGGACAGGGTCTCCGTTGAGAGGCCGGCGCTTTGCTCCAACAAGCACCAGCCACCTTCGGCCACGGGGGCCAAAATGAGTGCCGCCGTCGGAGCGCCAAGGACCGGGCGCAGGGTGCCGCTCACCGTTTTTCCGTCGGGACTGCGCTGGAGTGCGCCGGCACCGAGGGCGACTGCGGCGGGGGTGGTCCCGTCGGCCAGCCCCCGAAGGTGGGCCGAACGCTGTGCCGCGCTGCCGTGGCGGGCGAGGATGGCGGCGACCAGGACTGTCGGGAGCACGGGTCCGGGGAAAAGGGAGTAGGCGAGTTCTTCGAGCACCACGGCCAACTCTTCAAGACCAAATCCGGCGCCACCATCGTCTTCGGAGACGTGGAGACCGAGCCAACCTTGACTCGACATTTTTTCCCAGGCGCCCGGGAGGTCGGCCGAAGTGGATTCGGCGGCGTTGCGGGGCACGCTCGGCGGGCAATGGGTCTGCAGCCACCGCTGTGCCGTGAGTCGAAGCGCTTCGTGTTCTTCGGTCAAGGCGATCGGCACTATGCCTTCCCTTCGCTTAGGTCGACGGCCACACCGTCACGCCACAAGGTGATGGCACCCACCGGGCATCCTTCGGCGGCCACGCGTAGGCGATCTTCGTCCGTCGCCGTCGCGTCCACGACGATGGCGTGACCATCCTCGGCCAGGTCGAACGTGTCGGGGGCCCAAAAGAGGCAATTCCCCGAGCCCATACATGTATCCCAATCGACGGTCACGTCCAGTGGGGTTGCTGATTCAGCCATGGTTCGTGTGCTCCATTTTCATCATTCGGTGCGCAACAAGATTGCACTCGTCGGGACGCCCTCACCCGACGTCACCAAACAGGTCTTCGCTCCGTCGACCTGGCTGGTCGAGGTGCCTCGCATTTGTCGCACGCCTTCGGTGATCAAGTTGAACCCATGCACGTACGCTTCGGAAAGTCCGCCGCCCGAGGTGTTGGTCGGGAGTGAGCCACTCCCCCAGCGCAGATTGCCGTCGGTCACAAAGTCTCCGGCTTCGCCCCGCTCGCAGAACCCGTATCCCTCTAAGGACAGCAAGATAAGCGGCGTAAAGGCGTCATAGATCTGGGCCACGTCGACGTCGGCCGGACCCAGCTGCGACTGGGACCACAACTTCTTGGCGCAGGCCCACGCCGGTCCGGTTAACGGGTCCTCGCAGTAGTAGTTGACCATCGCTTCGTGTTGGCGATGCAGGCCCTGGCCAAATGCATGCACGAGGGCGGGAGGGTGCGGACAGTCCTTGGCCCGTTCGGCTGACACCAGGACGGCGGCCAAGGCTCCGTCGGTTTCGAGGCAATTGTCGAACAGGCACAGCGGTTCAGAAATGAACCGGGCCGACATGTAGTCGTCCAACGTCATCGGCTTGTCGTACATGAGCGCGGCCGGATTGCGATTGGCGTGGGCCCGAATGGCCATGGCCACTTCAGCCAACTGCTCGCGACCGCCGCCATGTTCGTACATGTAACGGCGGGCCAACATGGCTACCTCGTCGACCGGACGAAGCAATCCATGGGGTCGGGTCCACTGGGCCTGAATGGGCAGGCTGTTGGGGTTTGAGGCCCACGGGCGCGAGCTGCGGGCCCCGCGCTTGCGCGAGCGCCACGCCACCACGACGTCAGCTTGTCCGGTGGCGATGGCCATGGCGGCATGACCGATGGTGGCGCAGCCGGCCCCACCGCCGTATCCGACTTTGGAGAAGAAGGTGATGTCGCCGGCGCCGATGTTCTTGGCCATGGTGACCTCGTCGGTCGTCTCCATAGTGAATGAGACCAGCCCGTCGACTTCGCTGGGGGCTATTCCGGCATCGCGAAGCGCGGCCACCACGGCCTCGCAGGCGATCTGCGTTTCGGGCCGATCAATCGTCTTGGCGAACTCGGTCTGTCCGATGCCGACGATGGCCGCGGCGTCTTGGAGTACTGGTTGGTGAGCCTGGGCCATAAAAGGTGACGCTACAACGCGGCGCTGGGCACCGTGTTAGCCAACTGGCCACACCACGGGAAGCGACAGGGGCGATCGGAATGCCAAACCCTCAATGTGCGGCGCATCGGCGGCCGGATCGAGGGTGAATCGGCCCAGGCGGTCGAACAGGGTGTTCATGGCCACGCGGGACTCCATACGAGCCAGGTGCATGCCGAGGCAAACGTGGACGCCAAATCCGAATCCGACGTGCTGGCGCACCTCACGGAACATGTCGAAGGTGTCCGGGTCCTTGTACTTGCGCTCATCACGGTTGGCCGCTCCGAGTAGGAGGGCCACGTCGGCGTCCTTCTCAATCTTGACGCCAGCCAATTCGGTGTCCTTGGTGGCGCGGCGGAGAATGACGGACACCGGCGGCTCCCAACGCAATCCTTCTTCGAAGGCTTGCGGAAACAATGAGCGATCTTCGTAGAGGGCGTCGAACTGCTTGCGGTCATTGAGGAGCGCGAACAAGAGGTTGCCGGTGGCTCGGTAGGTCGTCTCGACACCGGCCGGCAAAAGGAGTCGGAGGAAGGAGTAGATCTCTTCGTCGGTGAGTTTCGTCCCCTCGACTTCGACCCGCACCAACTCGCTGATGAGATCGTCACCGTGCTCGGAACGACGCTCCTCCATCACGCTGGCGAAGTAGTCGCGCAACGCTTCGGAAGCGGCCACGCCGCGGTCCCAGTTGGCGGCCACACTGGTCAGCTCCACTGTCCAGCGTTGGAACATGGAGTAGTCAGACCGTGGGAGGCCGAGGATCCGAGCAATGACTTGGGCCGGGAAGTTGAAGGTCACTTCACGGACCAGGTCGGCCTGACCGCGATCGTAGAAAGAGTCGACCAGTTCGTTGACCACTACGGCCACTAGTCCGTCTTCCCAACGCTCCAACACCTTGGAGCGGAAGCTTGACGACACCATGGCTCGGGCGATCCGGTGCTCAGGCTCATCCATCTGCAAGATGGTGCGGCCCATCACCAGTCCCATAATTCCCTCGTAGACGCTCGACGAGAACGTCTCGTTGTCGCGCAGTACTTGCACCGTCTCTTCAAAACCGAACACCGTGATCGGAGCAGGACGGTTGGGGTCGGCTGGCTCAGCCCCCTCCCCCAGGTCGATCGATCCCGATTGCACCGGGCATTCCCGACGCAGTTCCTGCATGCGCGGATAGGGGTTGCGCATGTTCCCGGAAACGGTGTCCTTCAACTCAAAAGGATCGAAGGGAACTGCCGTTGATTCGGCGGTGTCAGTAGTAACCATGTGTTCCCTCTCGTTTAGTTAGGCGTCAGCACTGCGGACACACGTGACGCCAGTGTCATGTATAGCAAACGTTCGTTGGGCAGTCGAGGCATAGCAAAGTCCGGCCGTCAAGTTCGACGTGGGCCTCAGAAACGCCCAGAATGGTCGTGTGGCCAACCCAGAACAGCCTGAAGCCTCGACCACCCGGTACCGAATTCTCCAGATTGCGCTGTCCTTAATGTCCCAGCGGGGCGTCGACGGAACCAGCATGCGGGACCTGGCTGCGGCGGCTGAGCTGAACGTGGCGTCGCTCTATCACTACTTCCCCTCGAAACGGGAACTGCTTGAAGCCGTCCTGGTCGAGCATGGATTCCTGCCCATGGTGGATGATCCTCCGGCGCCCGATGCGGACACGTCGCCCGACGCCAAGCTGGCCGCGCTGTTGGCCGAAATGCTTACGGCCATCCTCGATGTGGAGGACTTTGTCCGGCTCATGTTGGGCGAAGCCATCCGAGGAGAAGAGACCGCCCGAGCGGTGGGGCTCGACCTCTTCACCAACTTCCAGGCTTCATTGGAAACCTGGATTAAGGAGAACCGGCCCGATCTTGATGCCGAAGCAGGCTCACCGGCAGTTGCCCGTCTGCTGAGAGCCATGATCGTCGGGATCTTCGTCGAACACGCCGCCGGCGTAATGGGAAGCGAAGACGACGACACACCCTCACTCATGGTGGCTCGGGCCAACGAAGCTGCCCAGATTCTCGATTCGGCGCGCTACGCCGGCAAGCCCGCTGCTACGAAGCAGGCGAAGGGTTAGCCCGCAAAAGGCGCTTCAGTACTTTCCCGTTGGGATCGCGTGGGAGTTCGCTGACGATTTCCCACTCGTGGGGCACCTTGTAATCGGCTAACCGCTCTCGGACATGTGCCGCCAACACCTCGGTGTCCACTGGTACCCGTAACTCCACCACTGCCTTGAGATGCTCCCCGTCTCGTTCGTCTGGAATGCCAAAGACGGCACAGTCCACCACGTCGGGATGTTCATAAAGGACCTCTTCAATTTCCCGCGGGGCAATGTTCACGCCACCCCACAGCACCATGTCCGAGACGCGATCGGTGATAGTCAGATACCCGTCGGCGCTGAGGTGCCCGATGTCCCCCACCGTGAAGGCATCATCGAGCCAGGCGCCCCTCGTGGCCTCAGGGTCATTGCGGTAGCTGAAATGTTGCGTCGAGGGCGGGCGAATGTAGATGATGCCGTCGACTCCTGGTTCGCTCGCTTTCCCATCTTCGCCAATGACCAACACTTCGACGCCGGGCCATGGTCGACCGACTGAACCTGGGTGCTCCAACCATTCGTCAGGACCAATACGTGTCGCTCCGCCCTCGCTGGCTCCATAGAGCTCGTGGAATGCCGTATCGGGAAAGGCCTCCATCATCTTGCGCTTCACCGTGACTGGACACGGGGCGCCACCGTGGACGACCAACGCGAATGTGCTCACGTCCGTTGCTACTCGGGTGCTTTCGGGCAACTGCAGAACGCGAATGAAATGCGCCGGCACCATGAACGAACGAGTACCGCCGTGCATTTCAATGGCGCGAAGAAACGCTTCGGCCTCAAATCGCTCGGGCAACACGATGGTCGCCCCGACATAGAGAGCGGTCAAACCCCACCCGGCATGGGAGGCGTGATAGCACGGCCCGGACATGACGTAGACGTCGTCAGCGGTCCAGCCCCATAGCTGTGCTTGACCCCCCATGGCGGCGTGACGCACCTCGGGATTGCCCAATCCGGCGTGGACGACTCCCTTGGGACGAGCCGTCGTGCCCGAGGTGTAGAACACCAACTCAGGGCCGGCACCGCTGTCGAGGGTGTCATTAGCCGGAGCGGCCGAGATCAACGCCTCATAGGAGTCCACCGTGGCCTCCGGGCCGCCGATCAGGATGCGCTCGACGCCAGCGACGTCGGGCAATTGGTCCGATAGTTCGTAGTGGCCGACGATGACGGCGGCACCTGAATGTTCGAGCAAGTAGGTCAACTCGGCCGATTTGAGGTGCCAGTTCAATGGGAGAAATGGGGCCTGCGCCATGGCAGCCGCCGTCGCCACTTCGAAGGGCTCCAAGCCATTGCGTACCGCCGAGGCCACCGGTCGGCCCGGTCCGGCACCACGAGCTTTGAGGACGGCGGCCAGGCGCTGGGCCCGTTCATTGAGCTCGCCATAGGTACGAGTTGCTAAGCCACCTTCGGCATCCGGGACGATGAAGGCAATCTGGTCTGGCGTCTCACGTGCGTGCTCGGTCACTCCTCTGGGCATGGCTCGGAACGTAGTGCGAGCGCACGGGGCGTGCCACCAGCGCGGGTGGGTTGGCGCGCACATCGACCTGACGATGACGTTGCTCTAAGGACGCCGGGAGTCCTCGTCGCTACACTCACTCGCATGTCAGATTGTATCGTTGTCTCGACGACTGACTTCGGGCCAGGTACCTTTGGTTCGATTCCTCAGCAAAGTGACCCCACACTCTGGGCACCGTAAGCAACTTGGTTTTACGGCCTCTATCACCGTGATTGAGCGCGACACCATCCCCCGAGCTGGTGACAAGGCCGCCCGGGCCATCGACAAGGAGTAGATCGAACATGGCAAAGGGCAGCGGGACCAAAGACGATCCTTGGCAGCTCAAGACACCGCCCAACACATCCGAGTACACGATGTACAAGGACGAGAAGGACGGGGTGCCGATTCTGGTCTGCACCGTTGGAAAGACCGTGCTGCACTACGACGAACGCTGCCTCAATGATCTGCACGCCTTCTTGAAAAAGCATGGTGACTGGGTCGACCTCGGTTCGGCCGATGAGCAGAAGGAGGCCAAAGAAGGCACGGTGGAGGCGTGGGGTCGTTCAACCTCCAACCCGATTGGCGGTTGGTACGGTCTGAAGAAGGGTCTTCGTGGGCGGTTCGGCATGTACATCCCTCCGCTCATGGAGGCGTTGGGTCTGGCCGAACTCGAGCACAACCCTCGCAACAACCGCATGAAGGCGCTTTGAAGGAGGTCCGGTAGTCGCAGCGAACCGAATGGGACCTCGTTGCGTCATACGTCATGATGAAACCGATCACGTTGGTGCTTCGAGTGGGGACATTGGCCGCGTGCACCATCCTTTTCGCGGCGACGGGAGTTGCCGCTTCTCAGACCCTCCCGGCCAAACCATTCATTGGTCTCCCTTCCGCTCACTCAGTGGCGGCTCATCGCTACGTAGATTCGGTCCAACTCGACCGCGGGGCCTTGCGAGTGGTGCCAGCGCCAAAAGGAGACGAGCCCAGCATCTCCCGCGCTGATGCCCTGACCAAAATGCTGGCCAATACCCAAACCATGGGCTACCGCGCTGTCGTATTGGGCTTCGGTTTGGTCACCATCTCTTCGCATGCGTCTGGCGTCCCGACCGTGAAGTCACTCCCAGCGTGGATCGGGTTCTCAAAGGAATACGCGGCGTATAGCTGTCCGGCCATGATCGCCCCCGCCAATGGCGAAACCACGACCACGCTCCCCACCTTGCCGTCCGATGGATACGCCGCCTTTGTACTAGACGCCGCCAAAGGCTCGCCGGCAGTGACCTTTGTTGCGGCCAGCGAGCCCTGCGGCAAAGTGGTGCCGTCTTCGGTCGGCAAGGCCAGCGAGGTGATCTCGATTCCCTGGCAAGCCACGGGACCACTCGTCAATGGCTCGCTGCCCGTTCGAACGACGATTCCACCCTGCGGCACATTGCGGGGCATCAGTTCTGGCGGGTCAGCTGCATCAGCGACCATCACCCTGGACGTCACAGTCCCCGATGTCCATGGCCAGTGCAACGGAGCCAAATCAGTAACGGAAACGGTCAATTTGGGCGTCCCGAACCCTGCCCCAGGCTCACCACCCCCGGTTGAGAATTCCGGGACCGAGATACTCCATGGGGCGGTCGGGCCCACGAATATGGAGTCTCCCGCCTAGGTGCACAACAGCTGAAGATCGGTCCGCCGGGAAGAATCTGAGCGCCAGCGTTGTTTCACCATTGTGTCAGTAGTGAATCTTTTTGGAGACGGGTGCGCCACAGGCTGGACCTGCGGGAGCGAGGTGCAGGGATGACGCTTGAAGTCATCGTCCTGGCCTTGGCGGCGAGTGGATTCACTGCCATGGCCTCAGTGGCTCAACGCAAAGCAGCAGCTCCTGCCCCGGGCGAATTGAGCTTCAACATTCATCTGGTGGGCTACCTGCTGCGTCGACCGGTGTGGTTCCTTGGCATCGCGTCGATGATTCTGGGCTTCGTCTTTCAAGTGGCTGCATTGCGGGTAGGGAGCTTGAACGTGGTGCAGCCGGTCATCGCCACCGAACTGGTGATCGTGTTTGGGATCATTGCCTTGCATGACCCAAAGCGGGTCCACTGGCGCGATTGGATAGCCGCAGCAGGCATGGTGGTCGGCCTTGGCGCCTTCCTCGGCTTGGCCCGTCCGCACGGTGGCCATGCTTCGGCATCCATGTCCATGTGGGCGCTCGCCGGAGTCTCCACCTTTGCCTTGGCCGGTGTGCTCGCTGCACTGGCCTACCTGCCCGGGAAAAACGGACGCCGCGGTGGAGCCGGACGTAAGGCGGCACTTCTCGGGATCGCCGCCGCGGTCGGCTTCGGTTTTGTGGCCGCCGTCGTCAAAGAACTCAGCGGGCACCTTTCCCAAGGACCAGTCGGCGTGTTTTCCAATTGGTCGCCCTATGTCTTGTTGCTCTCGGGTGCCGCTGCCATGTTCTTGGCTTCCAATGCATTCCAAGCCGGATCACTGGCGGCATCCCAACCAGGTCTGACCATCGTCGATCCTCTCGTGGCCGGCGCCTTGGGCGTCCTCCTCTTTGGCGAAAGGCTCCACGACAATCCGCTTGCCCTCTTGGGAGAAGCATTGGCCCTGGCGATGGTAGTAGCAAGTGTGATCATGCTCAGTCGAAGTTCGCTCGTCCAAGACGGCGATGACGCACCGGAAGCTGCTGTGGCGCCGGTGCCCGCTCGCAGCGAAGTCGTCGCTTGGGTGCCCAGCGATCGGCTGGCCAGCACAACCCGCTCCACTCCTGTCGTGTCGCGCCGGACCAACCGGCACAAGGTGAAAGTGGCAGGTCAAGAGGTTGACCATCGAATGGTGCAGCACACGTGACTTCCTCGGCCGAGATAAGCCCACACGTGCAAAAAGCTCGTTGGACCCATCCGGCTCGACTCGGACGCATCATCGCTGCCGCAGTCGGAGTGGCCGCGTTGTTCATGATTCCCTGGACCATCTTCTTGGGCTACACCCTTCCTCGTCGCTACGACGCCCGCCACTGGTCGCTCTTGTGGATTGGGTTCGACGTGATTTTGTGTCTCGTGTTGGCTGCCTTTGCCTGGCTCACCTGGAAGCGCCGTCAACTCATGCTTGTCATGGCCATCATCGCGGGCACGCTGTTGTTCTGTGATGCCTGGTTTGACGTCATCACGAGTTGGGGCAATCGGGACCATTGGTTGACTGTCTTCACAGCGCTCTTTGCCGAACTGCCGCTTTCAGCCTTCATGTTCTGGCTGGCGTATCGAGCGATTCGGCGTTCGTTGGCGGCCTTCTACTCACTCATGGGCGATTCCGAACATCCAACCGGTCTTCTCCGCGCACCAGCTCTCTTCGCGGCGGTCGAGAATGCTCCAAGCCAGGAAGCACTTACTCCGGAAGATCCATACCCGGAAGGAAAGATCGGCCAAGCTCGGGCGGGAGTACGTTCCATTACCAACGACCTCCATGGCGCCTTGGACAGCTTGGCGCTCATTTCGAATAACAGCGCCGTAGACCGATGTGGAATTGAACAGGCCCGCCATGCGATTGAGCATGCCCTCGGCGAGGTTGAGGCAAAGTAGTCGGCGGTCTATTCGACTCCGTCCACCACACACATGGTGGCAATCACGTCACTGCCGCGGACTATGCATCACCGTCCCGGTCGACTGATTCGGCAGAATGTAGACATGGACGACAACGACGAGGGAACCTTGCTGAACCGCTTGGAGACATTCATCGGTCAGTGGACAATGTCGGCCCAGTTTCCTGGAGCGCCTCCCATAGGAACGATGGGACTCACTACTTTCGAGTGGTCGCTCGAAGGACAGTTTCTCCTTCAGCACAGCGAATTCTCAGAGCCCGGCCCTCCCGAGGGATTGATGATCATTGGCCCCAATGCGGAGAGCGTGAACTACACGCAGCACTATTTTGACTCGCGAGGAGTCGCCCGCCTGTACGCCATGACGTTTGACGGGGACCTTTGGACACTCCAACGAGAAATGGCGGATTTCACTCCGCTGGATTTCCGGCAACGATTCATTGCAACATTCAGCGAAGATCGCTCGGCCATCAACGGTCGATGGGAACAGTCCCACGATGGTGCGACCTGGGAACAAAACTTCGAACTGATGTATCGAACAATTCTGTAGACATCGATAGCAGATCTGGGTTCGACATCGAACGATTTGCTGAGCTCGAACTTCTTCGACGACAGGAACGCCGTGCCTCATTGGGGAATGCTGCGAGTGACCAGAGCCTGACTTGGGTATTGGTACATCGAGTTCCGGACAGGGGTGGGGCATGGCGATCGAACGCAGCATTGAAGCAGACGCCTTCCTGGCCTCCATCGACGCCGCCGCGCCTGAAGTGATCAGTGCGTGCGAGGGCTGGACCACCCATGAGATTGCCGCCCACGTCACCGGCATCGCCATAGAGG
>Ga0182030_10001670_pt1 | contig 46164 bp, 31 predicted proteins | sample 812S3MmetaG_FD_121299 | JGI IMG/M metagenome (GOLD analysis project Ga0182030, IMG submission 121299) | Permafrost microbial communities from Stordalen Mire, Sweden - 812S3M metaG (Illumina Assembly) | ecosystem: Environmental > Terrestrial > Soil > Wetlands > Permafrost | place: Sweden...
ATCAGAATTTCCGTGGGTCCGGCCACAAAATCGATGCCCACTTCGCCCGCCAAGAGCTTCTTGGCGGCCGCCACGTAGATGTTGCCCGGGCCCACGATGCGGTCGGCGCGCGGTACCGTGCGGGTCCCAAAAGCGAAGGCCGCGATGGCCTGGGCGCCGCCCATCTGGAATACATTCCGCACTCCCAGAAGCCCAGCCGTGCCGAACACTTCCGCCACGGGCCGCGGCGAAGCGACGCAGATGTTGACGACGCCGGCCACCTGTGCCGGAACCACGGTCATGATCAAAGTGGATGGCAGCGGATAGCGGCCCGCCGGAATGTATGCGGCGACTGTGTCGAGCGGACGGACGATTTGCCCCAGACGCACGCCCGGCTGCATTGGGCGCGACCATTCGCGCGGCATCTGGCGCTCCGCATAGGCGCGCACATTGGCCGCGGCGGTCTCCACGGCCTGGCGAAACCGCGGCGCCAGGCCGGCGCGCGCTTTTTCGATTTCACGCAGCGGCACGCGCACGCTCCTGCGCTCCAGGCCATCGAAACGGCGCGCGTATTCCATCAGGGCGCGGTCGCCGCGGCGGCGCACGGCTTCCAGGATCGGCCGCACCACAGCTTCGGCTTCCGCGAACCGCGCCGCCTTGCGGGTCAACAGGCGGCCGGCTTCTTTTGCTGGCAGAATGCGCATCACAGCACAATCTTGTTCAGAGGATATTCCACAATCCCCTGCGCGCCGGCCTGCTTCAGCCGCGGAATGATGGTCCGTACGGTGGTCTCGTCCAGAATGGTGTTCACCGCCAGCCAGTCCTCGTCGCTCAAATGGGAAATGGTGGGGCGCTTAAGGGCCGGCAGCACGGCCAGCACGGCTTTCAGATTGTCCTGGTGCACATTGAGCATCAGGCCCACTTTGCCCAGCGCGTTGATGGCGCCTTCGAGCAGCATGCGAATGTCTTCCAGTTTCCGGCGCTTCTCCGCGTCCTCCCAGGACTGGCGGTTGGCGATCAACTGGGTATTCGATTCCATTACGGTGTCGATGATCTTGAGCTTGTTGGCGCGCAGCGAGGAACCAGTCTCCGTCACTTCCACGATGGCGTCGGCCAGTTCCGGAGGCTTCACTTCGGTGGCGCCCCAACTGAATTCCACTTTCGCCGTGACGCCGTGCAAAGCCAGGTAGCGCTTGGTGGTGGCCACCAATTCCGTCGCCACTACCTTGCCTTGCAGATCCTTCACGGATTGAAAACGGGATGCCTCCGGCACAGCCAGCACCCAACGCACTTTGCCGAAGCTCTGTTTGGCATAAATCAGGTCCGCCACGGCTACAACGTCGGCTTCATTTTCCTCAATCCAGTCGCGTCCGGTGAGCCCGGCGTCCAGAATTCCGTCCTGAACGTAGCGGGCCATTTCCTGAGCGCGAATGAGCATGCACTCGATTTCGGGGTCGTCAATCCCGGGGAAGTAGGAGCGGCTGCTGGTGGTAATGGAGAAGCCGGCCCGGCGAAACAGGTCGATGGTGGCGTTCTCCAGACTACCTTTCGGAATACCTAATTTCAGTTTCACTTCTTGCTCCCATAAACGGTCCGAGGATCGTACGCTCGCTGGTCCACTATTTTCCATTCTCCCGCGTCCAGGCGGCGGAAGAAGCAACTCTGGTAGCCTTCATGGCAAACGCCCGGCCCTTGGGCTTCCACCTTCACCAGAACGGCGTCCAGATCGCAATCGGTAGAGATTTCCTTCACCACCAGACGATGGCCGGAGCTTTCTCCCTTGAGCCAGAGCTTCTGGCGCGACCGGCTGAAGAAGGTGGCAAAGCCCGTCTCCACGGTCATTTGAAACGCCTCCTGGTTCATATAACCAACCATCAGCACTCGGCCCGTCAGGTGGTCCTGGATCACCGCGGTGACCAGGCCACCGGTTTTTGCAAAGTCCAAATTCATCGGCACACAATAAAAAAGCCCGCCAGTGTTACTGGCGGGCGTCCTTTCCAATTCGATTGAATTCCAATCAGAAGATCACCCGTCGCGGATGGGCTTGGTGGTGATGATGATGCCGGGCGACGGTGAAAGTGCTTTCCATGAACTTTTAGTCTAACAAAATCATCCAGCGTGTTGCGCGCCGGCCTGTTGCTGATTCATCTTCGCCATGCGCTCCTGCTGGTTGCGCGTCAGGTGCGGCACCAGACCGAGGATGCGCTCCACCAGCATCAACTGCCCGCGGTGGTGCATTTCGTGCTCCTTCACCGACATCAGCATTTCAAAGCGGGTCTTCGAGCTGGGCTCTATGGGCGGCGCAAAATGCACTACTTCTGCCAATACTGCGTCCGGCAGCAATTCCACAAAAGTGGCAAACTCCTCGCCTTCATTGTGCAGCGCTTTGATGATGTCGTCTTTGGTGGTGAGTTCCGCTTCGGCGGCCTGCTCCAGCGGCATCATCGCGCGGAAATTCTGGAAAGTCAGTTCAGCCATGCGCTGGCCGTGGATTTGCATGGGAATGGACGGCATCATGGCGATGTGCGCCAGCGTCTGGGCAACCGTGCGGGAACCTTCCGCTGGTTTGAAGCCGTATTGATCGGCGGGAATGTCTTCGGCAATCTGAATGGTATTTTCGCGGACCGTGCGGAAAGCCCGGCCCAGATCCTTGGCTGTATATGACATGAATTTCTCTCCGTGGAAAAATCAGACGTTCCTATTATAAGGACAATGGCGCCCATCGCCTAACCGCCGGCGATGAGAATGGTTGCGATTGGGTCACACTTCGACATGCGGAGACAGGTATCCTGTAAGCGATGCGCCTGCTGGTGGATGCCGTGCCCCTGCTAATCCGGAGCGCGGGCGTCAAGAGCTACCTCTATCACTGGATCGAGCACCTGAAACTGGCCGCCGGGCCGGGTGAGAGCATTCACACGTTTCCGGCATTGCCGGCCGGCGCTCCACTGGATCATGGCCGCTCCGTGGCCGGATTCTGGCGCACGCAATCCGCACTGGCCGCGCTCGCCGCCACCAACTACACGCCCGCGCCCGTGATGGATTGGGTGGGCCGGGACGCCGACATTTTCCACGCCAGCAGTCTCACGTCGAAGACGCCGCGGCGGGCGCGGCTGACGGTTACCATACACGACCTGACTTCCTGGCTGATGCCGGAACTGCATCCAGCGGCCAATCGCCGCGCCGACCAGAATCTTGCCGCTCTTGCCCGGCGGGCCCATCGCGTGATTGCCGTCTCTGAGTGCACGCGCCAGGACGCCATACGCGTATTGGGGATTGCGCCGGAAAAAATCGACGTCATCCACTCCGGTGTCGCCGAGAGCTTCTTCCATGTGGAGGAATCCGCGGTGGCAGCGGTGCGCGCGCGTTATTCGCTGGGGAAACCGTTCATCCTCTCAGTCGGAACCATCGAGCCGCGCAAGAATACCGACCTTCTGCTCTCCGCCTACGCCGCCCTCCCGGACGCGATGCGCGCGGAGTTCGACCTGGTACTGGCCGGGCCCCTGGGTTGGGCGGCGGCCTCTACCGTCGAACGGCTGCGCCGCGTCCGCTACCTGGGCTATGTGCCGGAAGCCGATATCGCTCCGCTCACGGCTGCGGCGACAGTCTTCGCCTATCCATCGCTTTATGAAGGCTTCGGCTTCCCCGTGGTGCAGGCCATGGCCGCCGGAGCGCCGGTGATCACTTCCAACCTCTCTTCCCTGCCCGAAGTGGCGGGCGATGGCGCGCTGTTGATTGATCCGCGCAGCTTGGCCGAACTGCGCGACGCGCTCAGCCGCCTGCTGCTTTCCCCGAACCTTCGCGCCCAGCTGGCTGAACGTGGCCGCCGGCAGGCTGCAAAATTCCAGTGGCAAATTTGCGCCGATCAGTCCATGCAGTTCTTCCGGCAGGTATCACAGTAGTGTTACTAAGCGCGCGCTATCCGATCACAGCGTACGGCTGGTACCGGGCAGGACTCTTAATACAAAAGTAGGGCTTGATCCGTGCAGCTGGAAACTGATTAACTCTAAGTGAGGATCCCGATGACCCCATCCATTTCGCAAAGAAGCCTGGCCGACCGTCTGAACGAGGGAAAACTTCCTGTCGGCGACGCGCTTCGTTTCGCCATGACGCTGGCGGATGCCTTGCGTAGACTTCACGATAGCGGACGTGTTTATGGCGCCCTCTCGCCCTCTCACATAGGCTTCAACGGAACCACGGTGGAGCTGGGGGCCGCGCCGGACCACTCGGGCGTCCTCACGCCTTACACCGCTCCGGAAGTGCTGCACGGCAAGCCGGCCGATGCCCGCAGCGATATCTTTGCCTTCGGCGCCATTCTGTTTGAAATGCTGACCGGCCGCCGAGCCTTCGACGGCGATAGCGAAGCTTCACTAAGCGCCGCTCTGATCGGTTCGGCGCCGGCGTCCTCAGGCAGCCCGCTGGTGGACCGCCTGGTGGCAAGCTGCGTGGCGAAGGATCCCGCGGTGCGCTGCCAGCGCATGCAGAAGATCATCATGGAGCTCAAGCTGCTGAGCGTAGCCGCGCGGCGTGCGGAAGTTCCGGCTCCCAAGCGCGGAGAGGCGGAAGCCCAGCTTCGCGCCGAAATGCAGCAGATGGAAGCCCGCTTCGGCGCCCGTCTGGAATCGCATCAGGGGCAGTCCGCCGCGAACCTCCGCGCCGAAATTGAGCGAATCGAAGGGCAGGTTTCCAGCCGTCTGGTGAGCCATGAACAGGCCGCGGCGCACACGCGGGAATCCCATGCTCAGGCCATCGCGGAGCTGCAGCAAGGCCACGAACAGTCACTGCGGCAACTGCAGGAAAATCACGAACGCTCTCTCAGGCAACAGCACGAGGGCCACGAACAGTCTCTGAAGCAGATGCAGGATGCGGCCGGCGAGGCCATCAACGCGCTGCGCGGCCAGCTTGCCGACGTCAGCGCGCGGATTGCCGAGGCGCAGCAGAACATGGCTCAGCCCATCGCCGAAGTGCGCGAAATGGGCCAGCAGATTGTTGGCAGCGTGGAGCATACCATCGCCCCCATCGGACAACGCCTGGCTGACGTGGAAGAAGCCTTGCAGGATCTGCGCAACCGTTCCACTTCTTTGCAGGAGAACGTGGCGGCCGATCTGAACGGCATCGAACAGAGCCTCAAGGCTCACGCCGCCGCCATCGAATCCGCGCGCACCGCTACGGCGCAGACCGACGACCTGGTGGAGCGTGTGGTGGAAGCCCTGGAGCTGCTGCAGACCAGCGTGCTCGATCAGCATGGAGAACGCGCCACGCTGATCGACTAACGCGGCGTTATTTCTCAGCGCTTATTTCTTAACAACCGGCGGTTTGATGTCGGCACTCTGTTTGGCCAGCGCATTCGTCGGGAAACGCTGACGCAGCTGCTTGAACGCGTCGTTCGCATCGGTCCAGCGCCCCAGTTCCACCAGGCTCTTGCCTTCATAGAAGAGCGATTCCGGAATCCGGCTGGAATCCGTGTAGGTATGCGCCACCTGGTCGAAAGAGGCGGCAGCCTCCTGCCAGTGCGATTGCGAATACTGAATCCAGCCGATGCGGTACAGAGCTTCGGAAGCCTGCGCGTCATTGGGATACCATTTCAGGAAATCGCGATACTCCTGAAGGGCCAGGTCGAACGATCCGCCGGTGCGGTCGCGCTCGGCGTTTGCAATCAGGTCAGAGGCGGAAATCTGCGGCGCATTCGGGTCGGGCGCATTCTGTCCCGCAGGCGTCACCGGCATCTGCATGGTTCGGACGGCGTTACTCAGGTCGCCCATCTGGGTGGCCAGTTTGGCCACGGCGGAATTGAGATCAGCCAGCGAATCCTTGATGGTGCCGACGTCGGAGGAAAGTCCTTGCACCCGGGCGCCCATGCCGGCCAGGGAGATTGCATTCTTACTCTGCTGTTCCTGCTGGTCCTCCAGCGTCTTTTCGATTCGATCGCCAATGGCGGCAAGCGACTTGTTGGATTGATCGGCGGCGGCGCGGGCCTGGTCGGCCTGTTTCTGCGACAGTTCCGCAAACTTCTCGTCGAGTGACTTCTGTAAGGCCTTGACTTGTTCCTGCAGCGTAGCTATATCACGTTGCAGTTCCAGGATACTCTTGTCGGCGCAGAACACCGCGGGAGCCAGACACAGCGCAATTGCCAGGCAGCGTCTTAACATGCAGTCCACTCCTGTAATTATCGTACAGCCGGCGAGTCTTTCCTTGCACCGCACGCCATAGTAATGGAGAATAAGATGCAGCACTCAAGGGAACCCGATGGATGACTTCGAAGCAGGCCAGAACCCGGCGGACGGCGAAAAAACGGACCGCGACATGTTGGGGATTATCAACAAAACCGGTCACTTGGTGGTGGCCCTGCTGGAATCGGCTTCGCAGGCCATCGTAGCCATCGACCGCACCGGGCGGATTGTGCTGGCCAACCGGCGCGCCGACGAACTTTTCGGTTATACGCGCCAGGAACTCTTGGGGTCGCGGATTGAAATGCTGCTGCCTCAGTCGAAACGTAGCCACCACGTGCGGGAACGGGACGACTATTTTGAGCGGCCGCACATTCGTCCCATGGGGAGCGGATTGGACCTGCAGGCGCTACGCAAGGACGGCACGGAATTCCCAGTGGAAGTGAGCCTGAGCTACATAGAGGCGGGCGAAGGACGGTTCGCCATCGCCTTCGTCAGCGACATTAGCCAGCGCAAGCATCTGGAGGAGCAGTTGCTGCATGCGCAGAAGATGGAAGCCGTGGGGCGCCTGGCTGGAGGCGTGGCCCACGACTTCAACAACATGCTGACGGTGATTGCGGGCTACAACCGGATGATTCTGGATGAACTCTCCGCCATGGATCCGCTGCGCGGCTACGCCGAGGAAGTGCTGAAGGCCGCCGACCGCGCCGGAGCCCTGACCAACCAGTTGCTGGCGTTCAGCCGCCGGCAGATTATGCGGCCGCGCGTGGTCAACGTCAACACGGTGCTGTCCCAGACGGAAAAAATGCTGCGCCGCCTGATTGGAGAAGACGTCGAACTGGACATGCGGTTGGCCGCCGACGCCGGTAACATCAAGGCCGATCCGGGCCATGTGGAGCAGGCCGTGGTCAACCTGGCGGTGAACGCGCGCGATGCCATGCCGCTGGGTGGACGCCTCACCATCGAAACGGAAAACGTACATCTGGACGAGAATTATTCCCGCACCCATATGGGGGTAAGCCCGGGGGACTTCGTGCTGATTGCGGTGAGCGATAACGGCCACGGCATGGATGCCGAGACGCGCCGCCGCATCTTCGAGCCATTCTTCACCACGAAGGAAAAAGGCAAGGGGACGGGACTGGGGCTGGCCACCGTCTACGGCATGATCAAACAGACCGGCGGCGATATCTGGGTGTATAGTGAACCGGGCAGAGGCAGCACGTTCAAGCTGTACTTCCCGCGCGTGGCGGAGCCGGTGAGTGATTCGCTGGAGGGCGAAACCGCCCCGGCGAAGCGCGCCGGAGGCCAAACTGTCCTGGTGGTAGAGGACGAGCCATCCGTGCGCGATTTAACCGTGCGCATTCTGCAGCAACTGGGCTATGAGATCCTGACGGCGTCGGGCGGCCCGGAAGCACTGGAGCTCTGCCAGACATACCCTGGCACCATTGACCTGCTGCTCACGGATGTAGTGATGCCTGGGATGAGCGGCCGTCAATTAGCGGACCAGTTGCTACTGGAGCGGCCCGACATCAAGGTGCTGTTCTTGTCCGGATACACTGAGAACACGGTAGTGCATCACGGCGTACTCGATGCGGGAGTGAATTTCCTGCCCAAGCCCTTCAGCCGCGAATCCCTCGCCAGGAAACTGCGCGACGTGCTCTCCAAAGCCTAGGGTTGCCCTGGAATATTGGCGCAGCTGATCGCCGTGGCTTAGTTCTGCCTCTCTTGCCCAGCCGCGACCGTCGGGAGCGCTACGCGCCTGTTGCAGTGCAGCGGGTCGGCGGCTCCAACGAGGCGTCGGACGTTTGCCTGAACGTTATCTCCACAGGGAAAAAAGAGAAGACAAAATAATAATGGGGCAGGCATAACTGAAGCCTGCCCCAATAGTTGATCGCAGCAGTTAGAAAGTAAACTTTCCAGTCACTTCGATGATGCGTCCGCCAACCAGGGACGCGCCCTGGCCCGAACCGTAAGGACTGGTAGGCGGTCCGACCAGGCCGGAAGTGGTACCCATGCTAGTGCCCGCCGTGATGGAAGCGGACGGGTTGGAGAAGTTCGGATGGTTCAGAACATTATAGATCTGCCCACCGAATTCGAAGCTATACTTCTCCTTGATAAAGAATTTCTTGGTGAGTTGCGAATCGATATCGAAATAGCCGGGGCCGCGGAAAACGCCGGGCCCGGTGATCCCGAAATCGGTCTGCACCGTCGTCGCAACACCGGAGGTAGTGTTGTACGTCTCGAACTGATTGGGGGTGTAGCACGGCGTGTCGCTGGTGCCGTGAACCGCCGTGCAGTTGCGGAGGATATTGGGGTCGATGACGGATGCCAGCGGCGTGCCGCCGGTGCCGCCGCCGGAGTTGATCTGCGCAGCAATCTTACTGTCTGAAGACGAGAAGGGTGTTCCCGTAAAGGCGTAAATCTTCATGCCGTACGTCCACCCGCCCACCAGCGTGTTCAGGAGTGCGCCGGCGAATTTGTGTGGTTCGGTCCAGATCAAATCGCTGACGATGGCATGGCGCACATCGAAGCCCTGGTTGCCGTAGCCAAAGTGCAGGTTGTAGGGGTTGTAAACCGAACTGAGGCCCAACGCGTGAGACCAGGTCCAGCCGATCTGACCCTGGAAACCCCACTTCATCGAGTGGCGGATCTGCACGGTCATGCCGTCGTAGTTGGAATATCCCGCGGTCAAAACCTGAGTCACAGTTAAGAACCGGGGATCGGGCGCCGCGGTAGGCAGCGGAGTAGCGCCCCCGAAATTGGTGCCGTAATACTTATTGGTGCCGTTGGTCAGCAGCAGGAACGAGTTGGCCCAGCCGTTCGAAATCTGCTGGTCGTAACCATGGTTCCCGGTATAAGTAACAGCCAGGACGTCATGGGCATCCAGCGTGCGCTCCATTTCGGCGCTCCACTCGGTGACCTTCGGAGCGACATAGTTGTTGGGCGGCGAATAATAACTGGGGGCCGAGAATGCAATCTTGCCCAGCGCGGCCTGGATCTGGGTCAGGTTATAGCCCGCTCCGAATCCGGAGGTAAAGATATTGTAGGCTGCCTGCGCCGCGTAGGCTGAGCTGTTGGGATCGCTCGCCGGACCGACCTCGCCGAATTTGACGCTGGGACTGAATTTGCTGGGGGCGTTGCCAAACACGCTGGCCGCCGTGCTCCCCGCAGGAGAGTTGCTGAATATTCCGATGCCGGCACGAATCACGGTTTTAGGATTCACACTCCAAGCGAAGCCAAATCGCGGTTCAGGAACGACGGCTTCCAAATGCTTGTATTCGGTGCGTAGCCCGGTGGAGATGGTCTGGTTGTAGGGCACGCTGGCGCCACCGACGTAGCCGGGCATTCCGAACTGGACGTTCATGCGGGCGAAGCAATTATCCAGACAAACCGGATTCTCGCCGTGTTCGGCGCGGAAACCCAGCGTGAGCGTGACATTGCGCCGGATCTTCCACTCGTCCTGAACATAGCCGCCCAAACCACCAATGCGAATGTGTGCCGCATAGATATCGGGGAAGCTCTGGCTGAAGGAGTCGCCAAGCCCCGTGGCATTGATCTGGCCGTCGGTGAAATCGGTCAGATCGGCGAAGCTGTAGGTGCCTTTATAAGCGCCGCTCGCGATGCTGGTGTCGGTAATCTTGTCGTAGACGTAACCCACGCCGCCTTTGATGGTGTGCCTACCCTTAACCCAAGTAATATCGTCGCCTAACTGCATCTGGCCCACGTTGCGACCGGTCGGAAAGCCTGCGCCGACTCCGGTGCAGCAACCATCGCCTACGCTAAAACTTTCCGGCATTAGTGAGGTCGTTTTATTGAAATCAGCAACGCCGAAGATAGCCGTGTACCACATGCCGGAGCCGATGAAGTTGTTCACCAGGGTCGGGGTGATGGCGTAAGTATAGGTCAACTGGCCCTGATCGGACGGCTGATTGCTAACCGAATTAAAGGTCGGGCTGATGAAGCTCACGGCGGTAGCCTGCAAGCCCCAATCGTAGTTGTAGCGCGCGCTGATCTTCTGCTTCTCGGTGATGTTGTAGTCCACGCGACCCGTGATCAGGCTCTCCGTATTCGGGATGTTGGCGTTGGCGGCGAAGGCGTAAGTGCAAGGCACAGTAGTGCCGAACACGCCGCCGCTGGGCGCGGTTATGCCGGCGTTCCAAAACGTTCCGATACCACAGCCCAGGTGGTTGTTAGAGTCCTGCAGTGGACCCGTACCATTGGTTTCCGGAATGGCGTTCTTCGCGCCCGATGCGCCGTTCCAAAGGGCGAACGCATCCTGATAGAGGGCCGTCGCAGCGGCCGGGATGTGCGCCAGGGTGTACTGCTGAAGCTGCGGAGAAGGAATCGTGATCTTCGTATTGGAACCCGGCAGCGCGTACTGCAAGCTCTCGTAATTGAAGAAGAAGAACAGCTTGTTCTTCTTGATAGGACCGCCGACAGATCCGCCGAAATTATGAGAATCGGACCGCGGTTCCTGCAGCCCCACCTGGTTATTGAAGAAGGTGTTGGCGTTGAAAATCTTGTCGTTATAATTGTTGAACAGGTTGCCGTGGAAGCTGTTGCTGCCGGTCTTGGTGACAAAGTTCACCTGCGCTCCGGCCATCTTTCCGTAGTCCGCGCTGAAGGCATTCAAGACCACGGAAGCCTCCGCCACTTCATTGGCGCCGAGAGTATTGTTGCTGGCCCCTGAGTTATTGAGGTTCAAGTAGGGGTCCATGTCGTTGGCGCCGTTGAGCGTGAACAGAGTCGTCGCTCCGGGAATTCCGTTGGTGATGAAACCGGCGCCGCCCTTTCCCACCAGATTGCCGGGAACAGTGAAGGCGATCGTCGTGATATCGCCGCCATTGGCCGGCAACTGGGTCATCTGCTGCGTATTGAATCCGGTCGCCTGATTGGCGTTTTCCGTCTGCAAAATGGTGGCCTGGGCCTGCACTTCAATCACTTCCTGCGTGCCTTGCACCGCCAGGACCAGGTTGACGGCGGTTTCCTGCCCCACCAACAGAGTGAATTTTTCCGTCTTGGATTTCAGCCCGGTGGCTTCGGCCGAAACCAGATAATCGCCGCCCTGCAGGAGGGGGAATCGATACTGCCCCGCTGCGCTGGTCACCACTGAGTGGGTTTCGTTCGTGTCGGAAAACTTGATCGTGACTTTGGCCGTGGGAACCACCGCGCCGCTGGCGTCAGTGACTACTCCCACAATGTCACCCGTGGTGGCTGTCTGGCCATGTGCGGCCGGCGCAACCACCATCAAAAACAGTAGGGACAAACCGGCCATGGCCAGTGTGGAACGCCCCAAGTGCGTCAATACCTTCATTTCTTGAAGACCCTCCCTGGTCTCGGAAACTAACCTCTGTTGAACCTCGGTTGATGCAAAAGACCGTAATCGCAATAAACTAAGGAAAATTTTCTATTGAGTTACCCAGTAACCGCCGTGGCTTTCGCCACCGCGAAATCCTCAACCAGGAGGGGAAGCTCGCCAAGACCACCCAGAACCTTCCCCCAGGTTCGCGATCTTAACAACGGTGCGTATGGGTTCTATGGATATCACTGTTTCGTCACAATTGCAACTTTTTTGGGATAGAAAATGTGGCGCTCCGGTAACTTTCTGGAGGGAGCAAACGTCGGCTTTCGGGCGAGGCAGGGGGTCGAACTTACGGATTTTAAACGCGGTACGGGCTTCCGGGGCCGCCTGAAGTCTATGCGGGCGGTTTGACCCCTCCTCCCCGGGAGGTTCCACAAGGCCGGCAACGGACGGGCCATTCGAACTGGTTGAATCGGACTACTTTGCCTTAAGCACTTTCGTGATGGTGGCAATCTCCGCGGGCGTGATGCCCTTGGCGGTGTCGTGCAGCAAGGCAAAGAAGTGCGCCACTTCAATGTCGGTATCGGGGAAACCGATATTGCCCTTCGGCCCTTCCGACGTCGCCAGCACTTTGCCCTGCGCATCAATCACGGCAAACCACGGAATCCCATCGATGCCGTCCTTCGATCCCAGCCGCCGCGACAGTTGCTCCGAGCCGGCATTCTTCTCGGTATCAATCGTGACTACGGAATAATATTTGGCCAGAATGGGAGCAGCCTCGTTCTGCTGGAAGAATTTCTCCATCTTGTGGCACCATCCACACCAGTCGGCGCGGAACTCCACCCAGCCCGATTTACCGGACGCCGCCAGTCCCGCAAGCGACTTTGCGAACACCGCATCGGCCGATTCGCCGGGGAAGAATTCCGTCAGGACGGCCTTGAGCTTCGCCGGAGCCACGTTCCCGGCGTCGAGAATCCGCGGTGCCGTGATGGCGGTAACCAGTTTCCCCTCCGAATCCAGAATCGTAATCAGCATCGCGTCGTCTTTCGGCAGACTGGCGTGGATCTTCAACGCGAACTGCCGGACCGCATCGGCGTCGGCTACGGTGACGGGAACGCCGACGTAGCCTTCGAGCAGGTGCGGCAGATCCGGATCGGCGTGAATGGCCTCGTGAACGGCGTCGCAGAGTGTGCACCAAGTGCCTTCATAAAGCACGGCCAGGCGTTTGCGCGAAGTCTTGGCAGCGGCCAAGCCATCGGCCAGAGCCTTGGCGGACTGCGCGTCAGGCGCCAGCCACTGCGGCTCGGCGGCGCCGTCTGACGCGACGGGAGTCTGTGCCGACACAAAACAAGGTGCCAGGAGTGCGGAGGCTAAGACCGCGTACCGGAGTTTCATATAAACCTTTCCGATTGGGCCTGGAACTATTCTAGTGAGAAGTTCTGCCGCTCGCCACAAACCGATCGGTTGCGAATGGAGGATGTCACATTCGTTTGCCGCGCCTCAATTTTCGCAACAAAGGGTGCGGCGCACTGATTCCCCGAGTGACAAGTGGCCCTTTGTGGCCATCGTATTACGCACAATTGGCAGGATCGCCGCGTCCGTATCCAGCCAATAAAAACTTTGAATTTGCTGCGTGGGGCCGCCCGGATTATTATAAAAGAGAACCAAGTTGGATTCGCGGGCTTGTCCGGAAGCCCCGTACTCGCACTCAGCCGTACTCTGTGCTCCGAGTGCCCACAAATTCAAAACTTAGGAGAAAAAACGAATGAAAAAAACTCTGTTTGTAGCAGCACTGTTGTCTCTTGCGACTTTGGTTAGCGCCAAGTCTTACTCATTGGTCTTCGATTCGCCCGCACAAGCCGGCACGGTGCAGTTAGCCAAAGGCAGTTACACAGTGCAGGTGACTGGCGATAAAGCAGTCTTTACCGACGAACACCACAAGGTAGTCTCCGTTGCAGTGAAACTCGACGACAGCAAGGGTAAGAAGTTCGAATACACCAGCATGGAAGCCACTCACAAGGACGGCACCGAGATCATCAAGTTGATCCATCTGGGCGGTTCCACCACCACGCTCGAATTCGGCGACTAAGCACAATTCAGCCGGTAAACAAAGAGTATTACCCCGCTTGCGCTCGTGGCTACGGTGCTATGGGCGCAGGAGGGTGCGGTTAGTGGGTTTGCCATTTGCCTGTTCGCAACGGAGGCGCCGGCAAGCCTGCTGCGCGATCCGAGTTGCACCCCTCGTCAGAGTAGTCCTCTCGACCTCCCAATACTCTGAAGCTGCCACGCTATTGTTCCGCCTATTTACCTTCCAACGACATTTTCCCTGGAACCTCCTGGCGTTCAGAAAGCCGGTCTCGGCATTGTACTCTTCAGGAGAACCCTTTTCCATCTCAACCCTTATACATTTAAACAGACGCATTTTTCTGCGACCGCAAGAAGTGGTGGAGGCGGGGGGAGTTGACCTTAAACCCCGCGTTCAGAACGCGGAACTTGCTGATTCTATTATTGCCTACATTGCATAATTAGCCCGTGTTTCGTCCACGTTTGCACAATTTTGCACGGTCTGCACAGGGTCAGAAATGGACGGCAGAACCGAACGTGGAAAACCGGAAGAAGTTCAATTGATCGGTATGCCTGCCTCTCCGGCAAACCTGCTGCGAAAATCTTTCCAATCGTCCCCCTTGCGTGCAAGGACCTGCGCGACATCAAACCATGAATTTGTAGTGGGTGATTCCTGCTTCAGTTTCTCCATACTGAGGCCGGACTTGGAAATGAGTGTCCAGAAGTCCCTGAAGCCTTGCTTCTTGGCTTTTTGGTGGGACTTCTCCGCTTCACCGGCGCGGTTGTGGGCATTGCTAATGTCGGTGCCGCCTTTGATCTCGATGGCCACCTTGTTGCGCAGCTTCCCTTCAAACTCCTCTTGGATACGGATGTCCGGGTCGGTGCTGAGCGCGAGAACCACCTTGCGCTTTGACGCGTTTGTGATCGTGATCTTCTTGGCGTCCTGGCTAACGATGAAACCCTTTACGATCTCGGCCACCGAGACAAAAACATCGAGAGTCGCTTTCTTGCCGATGGCGTTGTTATTACTCCCATAGAGCTGAGCGCCGAGGGTGAGCAAGGGTAGCTCCGAAACGTCCCGAGCGGTGATTCTGGGCGAAATCTGTCGCACCAGTTCGGCGAGATGTTCGCTCATGACGGTGCAGAAGCTCTCAAGGTCTGGCCGCTTGTTGGCGTTCAGAAGGCCGCGGGATTCCATGCTCTTGAACGGACCCATATCGGTGCCCTTGCGGTAGAACCGTTTCTGAGAGATGCCGAGCATCAGGCGATAGTAGCCGATCAGTGTTGGCTGATGCTCCAGAATGGCGGGAAGCGGAAAGACGTGCTCATCGCGGATTCCGGCGGCTGCGAGGCGTTTTTGGGCGTCCATCGGGACATACTGGGAGATTTGCTTCTTGAGCAGGCGGGGATCGATCAGGCCCAACGCCTCGCTCAAAGCGTCCATGAGCGCGGTTTTGCGCGCAGCCACTAACATCTGATGGAAGATCACTTGCCGCGACGGGCTCAATGGCGTGGCGCTCACCGGATCAGATCTCCATTCAGGCGATCCTCGGCAATTTGCAGATAGGACGGGTTCAGCTCGATGCCCACGAAGCGGCGGCCCAGTTTGAGCGCCATTAAGCCCGTCGTGCCCGAACCAATGAACGGATCGAGGATGAGTTCCCGCGGGCTCGATCCTAGCTTGATGCACGGCTCCACGAGCGCTGGAGGAAAAGTGGCAAAGTGGGCTTCCGCGTAGGGGCGGGTGTGGATGTCCCAGACCGTACGTAGATTGCGGCCGTTCGGGCCACGCACCGCGACAGGATCATAGCGGTAATGTTCACTCTTGCTGAAGAGGAAAATGTATTCGTGGCTGCGCGTGGGACGATCCTTGACGCTCTCGGGCTGACAGTTGGGCTTGTTCCAAATGATGTCCGCCCGCAGAAACCAGCCTTCCTTCTGGAGAGCGAAGGCAAGAAGCCACGGCACGCCAATCAAGTCTTTGGGCTTCAAACCTTCGGGAGTCGGGGGCCGGACGTTCATTGCGCGTACCGGGTTCTTCTTGTCGCTCGCGCGCCATGTGCGGCCTCCAGAAGTGTAGGAGTCACCGATATTGAGCCAGAGTGTACCGTCGCCCTTCAATACCCGGCGCACCTGCGAAAACACCCTAGCCAAGTGCTCGACGTAGTCGAAAACCGAGTCCTCAAGACCGATCTGGCCAGTTATACTATAGTCGCGCAGCGACCAATATGGCGGAGAGGTGACGCAGCTTTGGAAACTGCATCCGGGTAGCCCAGCTAGGACGGCTTCAGTATCCCCGCAGATCAGAGCGGATGTGCCGTTGCCTGCGCCGAACAAGCGATCAATCCGTTCCCGTTCCGTCGCGTCGAAGCGATGGACTCGGCCATCGCCAGCGAAAAGATTGGGGATCGTGGTTATTCTCCGAGTTCCACCCGGATCGGGCGGCCGACGGCGGCCTGCTGCTGGCTTCTGCTCTTGCACCTTCTAAAGCCTCTGCTCCTGAGATTGATATCGGCGGAGTCCTCAGATAGTTTAGCGCGCTATTGGGCACTCAGTCCCTGCAAAACATTTTCTCGCTTTTTTTGTTGCTCGCGTCTCCCGAGCGTGAGCGCCGGAAGCCAGCCGCGCGGAGGCGTTACGTTTTCCAGAGAGAACTGCACAATTTTGCACACTCGGCAACGTATAAAACCTGTAAGTTATTGATTCTATTGTGGTGGAGGCGGGGGGAGTTGAACCCCCGTCCGAGAATGCCCGTCGTGAAGAGAACTACGTGCGTATCCGGCTCATTGATTTTCGACCAACGCTTCAAAGCCGGCGAGAGCGGCGAAGGCCTAGCCCGATTAGATCTCGACCGCCGGCTCCGGACCGAAGCCTTTGGCCTATCCCGCAAAATGACGCTCACTCACCGTCGCGCGGGCTCAGCGGCTGGAGCGGCCACTTAATTAATTAAGCAGCGTATGCAAACTGCGTGTTGGCAGTTGTGTTTTTCCGATCGTTTTACGGGAGCTCGGAACCCGGCACGCCTCCCCACCACGATTCAATCCCGTCGAAGCCGTTACGCCCCCACATATTGAAATGGCCTGGTGAGTATCCAGTTCCATCCTACCACGCGGGGATTATAATCAATCTATGCTCAACCGGGGAAAACTCGCCCTAGGCTTTGCGGCTATCGTGCTGCTTGCCGTCACGGCCCTTTGGGCGGCCACGCCTATGACCACTATCAAGGTCAGCGTCAAAACCCAGTCGGGAAAGCCCATCGACCGCGCCGAAGTCATCATCCAGTGGAACGCCAACGCGAAGCACCCGCGCTCCAGCTTCGGCAAGAACGTCAGCACAAAGTTTGAGATGCGGACCAACCAGGAGGGCGAAACCACCATGCCGCCCATCCCGCAAGGCAACATCCGCGTGCAAATCAACGCCAAGGGATACCAGACCTTCGGCAACGTCTATACCATCGACGAAGACGAAAAGACCATCGAGATCAAACTCAACCCGCCGCAGCAGCAGTATACGTCGCACTAGCGGACGCGCCCCCGAAATTCGTGGAATCGCGGCCGCCGGCGGCAGCATCTGTTTTGGCAGGAACGCATCAGACACTATACCGGGCAGGCTTCCGCGGACAAGCGGACCCACGCCCCACACCGGAGGTTGATTCACCATGAAGATTGGAATTCTAGGTTCGGGAAACGTGGGCAGAGTGCTCGGCGCCGGTTTCCGCGAACAGGGCCACACCGTAATGATGGGCTCGCGCGATCCGAATAAAGCGGAGGTGCGCCGGTGGGTGGGAAAGGACCCGGGCGCCCTGGCCGGCACCTTTGAGCAGGCCGCGCAGTTCGGCGAACTGGTTGTGCTGGCGACCCTGGGGCGCGCGGCGGAAGAAGCCGTCGCGCTGGCGGGTCCGGCCAACCTGGCGGGCAAGACCGTGATCGATACGACCAATCCGATTGCCGACGCTCCGCCGGTGGACGGCGTGCTGTCATACATAACGGGCCCCAACGAATCGCTCGGCGAGCGCGTTCAGGCGGCCGCGCTGGAGGCGCATGTGGTCAAAGCCTTCAACAGCGCGGGCGCGGCGCAGATGATCCATCCGAAGTATGAGCAGGGCCCGCCCACCATGTTTTATTGCGGCAACCACGCGGGCGCCAAGCAGCAGGCGGAAGAGGTGATTCGAAGCTTCGGCTGGGAGCCGTTCGATTGCGGCACCCTCGTGGCGGCGCGGGCGATCGAACCGCTCTGCATCCTATGGTGCCTTCCGGGCCTTCGCCAGAATCAATGGAATCACGCGTTCAAGCTCTTGACCAAATGACCCCGCGGGTGTCAACCTCTTACAGAGGAAACTGAATCTTGATCATTCGAACCCTTGCGATTCTGGCGTGCGCTTCCGCGGCCTTTGGCGCCGATCAGGTGGTACTGAAAAACGGCGATACGCTCACCGGAACGGTGATTCTGAAAGACGGCGCCAAGCTGACGCTCAAGAGTGAACTGCTCGGCGACGTGTCGATTCCCTGGACCGCCGTGAAGAGTTTGAAGACCGACCAGGAACTGGTGGTGGTCTTGCCTGGCGGCGAGTCCGTAAAGGGCAAGATTTCGACCAACGGAGACACCCTGGAGGTGGCCTCCAAGTCCGCGCCGCTAGCCGGCATCTCCGCGATTCGCGATGAGGCCGAAGAGAAGAAATTTCAAAAGATGGAGCATCCGAATTTGGGCGAGTTGTGGGCCGGCAGTTTCGATTTCGGCCTGGCGCTGGCCCGCGGCAATGCGCGCACCGAAACCTTGACTAATAATTTCGCCGCCGCGCGCGTCACCAAGCACGACAAAATCAGCGCTCACTTCGACGAAATTTATGGAAGCGCCCTGCTGAATGGCGTCAGCAGCAACACCGCCAACGCCGTGCGCGGCGGCTGGGCCTACAACCGCGACTTGAACCCGCGCGTCTTCCTCACCACCCTGAACGAATACGAGCACGACCAGTTTCAGAGCCTGACCCTGCGGGCTGTATTTGGCGGCGGCGCGGGTTGGAATGCGGTCAAAACCAAAAAGACCACGCTCAGTTTTCAGGGCGGCGGCGATTACGAGCGGGAAAACTATACCACCCTGACCCGCAACTCAGCCGAAGTGAATTTCGGCGACGACCTCGCGTGGAAGGCCTCCGCGGCCACCAGCGTCAATCAGACTTTCCGCATCTACCCCAACCTGAGCGACACCGGACAATATCGCATGAATTTCGATATCACCGCCGTTACCGCCATCAAGAAGTGGCTGGGATGGCATCTGACTTTCAGCGACCGGTTTGTCAGCGACCCGCTGCCCGGCCGGCTGCGCAACGACGTACTGCTGTCGACCGGGCTCCGACTGACGTTCGCCGGCAAGTAAGAGGGCCGTGGGACATCGGCTTTTGTCGTCTGTCAAGCAGGCGGGGACGACAGACCACGAAAGGCGCTCTCTGTCCCACCTCGCTATGCCAGGTCGAATTTCTCGGGCCCCAGTTGCTGATCGCTCTTCACGATCACCGTCCGGCCGAGAATCTCTTCGAGTTCCTGCAAGTAGGAATTCTGATTCGACTTCAGAAGCTTGGCGACTTCCGGATTGACGCGCAGCATCACGTCCTTGCCTTCCACGGCGCGGGCGATCTTGTTGGCTTCAATCAGAATCTCACCCACCACGGTCTGCGGGCTCTTCACGTATCCGGCGCCTTCGCAAACCGAGCATGGCGTGCACAGCGTGCGCTCCAGGCTCTGCTTCACGCGCTTCCGCGTGATGGCCACCAGACCAAAATCGTTGAACTGGAGAATCTTGTTGGGCGCCCGGTCCGCGCGCATAGCCTCTTCGAGCGCCTGCATCACCTTCTGCCGGTTCTTGCGCTCGTCCATATCGATGAAGTCGACGATGATGATGCCGCCTAAATCGCGCAGCCGGATCTGCCGCACAATCTCTTTGATAGCGTCGGTATTGGTCTTGACGATGGTGTCTTCCAGGCGGTTCGATTTGCCGACGTACTTGCCGGTATTGATGTCGATGGCGACCAGCGCCTCCGTCTGGTTGATGACGATGTAGCCGCCGGATTTCAGCCACACCTTCGGCCGCAGCGCCTTCTCCAGTTCGGACGTGATGTTGAATTCGTCGAAGATGGGAGTGGGACGCGTGTACAGCCGGATGCGGCTCACCATGGCCGGCTGGAACCGCTGCACGAAGCGCAGCACGTTCTCGTAAACTTCCTCGTTGTCCACCCAGATGCTCTTGAAGGAAGACGTCAACTGATCGCGCAGAATGCGCTCCACCACATTTAGATCATGATGGATCAGCAGCGGCGCCGGACGCCGTTCAGCCTTCTGGCGCATGTCCAGCCAGAGGTTGTACAGGAACATCATGTCGGCTCGCAATTCTTCTTCGGTGCGGCCGTCGCCGGCGGTGCGGACAATATATCCGCCCGGAATTCCGGTGCGATTGCCCTGCAAAATGCGTTTCAGGCGCAAACGCTCTTCGTCGCTCGGAATCTTGCGCGATACGCCGATGTGATCCACCGTCGGCATGTAAACCAGGAAGCGTCCGGGCAGCGCAATGTGCGAAGTGATGCGCGCGCCCTTCGTGCCCAGGGGCTCCTTGGCAATCTGGACGATGATCTCCTGCCCTTCTTTCAGCAGGTCGCTGATGGAAGGCAGCGGCGGCCTTTCGGAGCGTGGTTCTTGCGTTCGCGCGGCGGGCGCCGTCCGTTCCACCGGCCGGTCCTGCGGACGCGCTTCGTCGCCGGACGGGCCGCGTGATTCCGGTCCACGGCCATCCCGCCCATCACGGCCTTTGCGCCGCGTGCGGCGCGAAACCCGGTGCTGGTAGCGCGGTCCCTGTTCTCGCAATGCGGCCGTCAGGCTGGTGGGGACGCGGGCCGGTTCGGGACCTTCGTCATCCATCACCCCGGTGGCTTCAGCGACTTCGTCCGCTTCGCCGGCTTCGGCCGTTTCGGCGCCTTCGGCTTCGGCGGCTTCATCCTCTGCGTCCTCGGCTGCTTCTTCCAGGGCGGACTCGAGTTCGCCTTCGGTGGCGGCTTCGCCTTCGAACGCCTCCTGTTCCGCGGGTGCGGCTTCCGCGATTACCGGCTCCGGCTCTGCCGCTGCCGGGATGAACGGCTCGTCATCCGCCACCAGCGCGGGCACGGGTTCCGGCAGAACCTCCACCACCACGGCTTCTTCTACCACAGTTTCCTCAACCGTGGTTTCCGCAACCAGTTCCTGCATCACGGATTCTTCCACTACAACAACTTCCGGGGGCGCCGCCGGCCTTGCCACCACGGGTTCCGGTTCGGTGCGGTAAGAATCCAGCGCGGCCTTGGCTCGCGCTTCAATTTCGCGAATGCGGCCGCGAATTTCAGCCAGGTTCTGTTCCGCCAAGCTGGCTTCCGGCCCTGCGTCAGCTTCGCCGTGCGCTTCAAAGTGACGATCGGTCACGCGCTCTTCCGGCTCACTGCCCGGGCCCGTGTACTTGGCCAGCGATTCGCCCGGCAGCACGAAAAAGTCGTCAGGCGGCGTCCGCAGCGGCGCGGCCGATTGAGCCTGTGGTTCCTGCTCCAACTCAACGCCGGGTTGCGGCAGCGCTTCGGGAATCAGCACCGGCGTAGCGCTTTCGCGCGGCCGGCTCTCCTGCGGCATGCTTTCCTGCGGCCGTCCCTGCCCCGGCGAAAAGAATTTGGAATCCGGCAGACCGCTGCGGCCTCTGCCGCCCCTGCGCCGGCGTCCTCGGCGGCCGCGATTGTCGCCTTCCTCATGCTGCCGTGGTTCCTGCGAAGCTACACCAGCGGACGGCGTCATTGGCGCCGCCGGTGCTGCCGGCGCGGCAGTGACCGGTGCTGCTTGCGCAACGCCGGCCGGTGCTACGGCTTCCGCCGCCGGAGCCGCAACCGGAGGCTTATCCAGCTTGAAGACTTTGTCCTCCACGCTGGTGACAATCTTGTCGTATTCGTCGTTGTCTTCGAAAAAGTCCGAGACGTAGAGGAACGCGTCTCGATCCAGGCCGATATCGACGAAAGCCGATTGCATGCCCGGTAGGACGCGCGTCACTCTGCCTTTGTGGATGCTGCCTGCCAGCGAGTATTCATTCTCCCGCTGGTAGTAAACTTCAACTACCTGATCGTCTTCGATCACCGCTACGCGTGTTTCGTGGCGGTTTGCCGCAATCACCAATTCCTTCGACATCCAATGCCTCCCTGCGGAGCATCGGAGAGCCGGAACGGATCGGAAGGTTTTACAAAGCTCACTCGAGCCGGGCGTGGAGCAGCTTGCCTCTTACACCGCGCGGCCGGGAACCGCTTCTCTGCTTCTCTGCTTCTCTTCCTCGGGAAGCGCTTGCGCGCCACCGTCCCCAGGGTCTCCTACAGGCTCCCAGTAAAATTTTTCTAATTCACAAATCTTCTGAGGCGGACATTGTTGACCAGCCCCAGTGCCAAAAAACTCGTCCAGATACTTGAACCACCGGCGCTCATGAATGGCAGCGGAATGCCGGTTACCGGCATCAACCCGGCCACCACCCCGACATTGATCAGGATGTGCGAGAGCAGCAGCGCGGCTACCCCCATACAGATATACATCCCGGCTCGCTCAGGCGCCGTCTGCGCATTCTGAACAATGCGCATGATCATCACAAAGTACAAAGCCAACATCAATACTACACCGACAAATCCATGCTCTTCGGCAAAAGCCGCGAAGATAAAATCCTTGGACGGTACCGGCAGGAAGTGGAGTTGTGCCTGGGTCCCTTTGGTTACTCCCTTGCCAAACATCCCTCCCGAACCAATCGCCGTCTGCGACTGAATCACCTGGTATCCAGCGCCCAGCGGATCCACTTCCGGATCCAGAAAACTCACCAACCGCGCTTTTTGATAATCCTTCAGGAAATGCATTCCAATCGGGACCATCAGGGCCGCCCCCGCAACAATCACAAGGACGTACTTCCAATGCAGCCCCGCCAGAAACACGCCCACAGTCAAAATGCCAATATAAGTGAGCGCCGTACCAAGGTCCGGTTGCTTCAAAACGAAGGCTGCGGGAATCAGCACCAGGCCCGCCAGCTTCAGCATTTCCTGAAACTCCAGCTGATCCGTACGCAAATCCGTTAGATAGCGGGCTACTAACAAGATTATCACGAGCTTTACGAATTCCGATACTTGGAAGCGAAATCCGAAGCCCAGTGGGATCCACCGTTTGGAACCGAATGCTGCGTCGCCGATCAGGTAAGTTCCTAGCAGGGCCACCACGGAAATCAGGTAGAGAAGCGGCACATGGTGCAGCAGAGCATGGTAGTCCGAGGGTAAGATCAACACCATCAGCACCAATCCACCCAGCACATAGAGAATCTGCTTCCACCAGGCGCCGTGCGAATCGGGACCCTGGGTGACACTGTAAATTTGCAGAACGCCCACCGCGCAAATCAGCAGCGCGATGATCAGAAGCGTCCAGTCGATGTCCCGAGCCGATAAATGCCGAACCATATCAGTTCCCCGCCTGCCGTGGAATCGCCATTGGACGCAGACCCGCCGGACCCGGCAGACCCAGCGAGCGCACCGCCGCTTCGCCCGCCGCCACCGCCGCGCCTTGCTGGCGCAGCGTCTCAATACGAACTTTCTTATCGAAGTATGCCGACAGTACGTCGCGCACAATGGGAGCCGCCAGCGGCCCTTCGGCGCCATGTTCGAACAGCGCCACCACCAGAATTTCCGGCGCGGCCCGCGGCGCGAAGCCCACGAACCAGGCGTTGTCCTTCAGATCGTGGCCGCCGCCCGCCGCTTTCACAAATTCCGCCGAGGCCACCTGCGCGGTTCCGGTCTTGCCGCACACTTCGATATTCGGCAGCCACGCGCGCCCGCCGGTGCCGCCGCCTTCATTCACCACACCGTACATGCCGTCCACCACGTCTTTCACATACTGCGGATTCAGCGGCCACTCCGTCGGTTTGTCTGGCGTTTCCTTCACCACGCGCGGGCGATGCCACACGCCGCCCAGCGCCAGACCCGAAATGGCGCGCGCCATTTGGAGCGGAGTGACGGTAAGCGCGCCCTGCCCGATCGACACGGAAATGGTGTCTCCGGCATACCACTTGTGGCCCTGCGTGTGGATGGACCACTCCGGCGACGGCACCACGCCTTGCGCTTCATGCGGCAGATCGACGCCGGTGGTGTGTCCGTAACCAACCATGTCGGCGTACTGCGCGATGTCGTCGATGCCCATCTTATTGCCGACAGTATAAAAGTACGTATCGCAGGAATCCACGATGCCTCTGTGCAGCTGTACCGATCCGTGGCCGGTCTTCAAGTGGCAATGGTAGTAGCGCCCATAAAAGTTGGCGCCGCCTGGGCACCGAACCGTAAAGTTCTCATCGATGTTTCCGGTTTCGAGCGCCGCCAGCGCCATGATCGGCTTGAACGTGGAACCCGGCGCCTGGGCCGCCTGGATGGCGCGATTGAAGAACGGCTTATCCGGATTGTCGTTCAGCGCCTTCAAGTCGCGGGCGCTGATGTGCGCGGAGAATTTATTGGGATCGAACGTCGGCCGGCTCACCATGGCCAGAATCTCGCCGGTGCGCGGATCCATCGCCACCACCGCGCCGTTCTTGCCTTCCATGGCCAGTTCCGCCACGGCCTGCAGATCCAGGTCGATCGTAAGTTGCAAGTCCTTACCGGGAACCGACGGCTTCAGTGTCACCTCCACCGGCCCGTCGGCGCGGTTCGGGCGACGGGGTTTGTGGCCCGTGCTATCGACTTCCTGCTGAAGCTGTCCGTCGATGCCCATCAGCGTGTCGTTGTACTGCCGTTCCACGCCGAACTTGCCGATGACGTCGCCCGGTTTCAATTTGGCGAACTCCGGTGTATCCAATTCCTGCATGCTGATCGCGCCCGTGTAGCCCAGCACATGCGCCATCATGCCGTTCTGCGGATACAGACGGAGCTGCGACTCAGTGATCGCCAGTTCAGGAAAGAAATCGTGGTGGGAGTCGACGAAGGCCAAATCGGCCGGCGTCATCTCTTCCTTCAACCGTATGAATTCGTACTTGGGACGGGCTCGGTAGCGCCGCACCATTTCCTGCAAATCCGCCAGATCCAGGTCGAGCCCTTCGGCGATCGGCTTGAGGTGCTCGTCCTTGAGGTCCTCGCGGTTGAGCACCAGCGTAAACGAAGCATGATTATCGACAATCACGCGCCCATCGCGGTCCAGAATGCGCCCGCGCGGCGCCAGAATTGGCATCGACTTGATACGGTTGTGTTCCGCCTGTTCCTTGTAATAATCCGGATTCAACACCTGCAATCGCCAGAAGCCCCAGATCAGGAACAGGAACAGAATCACCGTAGCGTACTGAAAAATGGCGATTTTAGGCACCGCAAAGCGGGTGTCGTCGTGCAGTTGCGGCTGCTCAGTAGACAAGTGTTCGGAATTTGGATCGGTTGGCGGAAGGGTCACAACTGTGCGCTCGGCAGCGCTCCTGTCCTATTCTAGCAGGATCGGGAAAACCAGGAATTCTTGTGGAGCCAAATAAGGCTTTCAACGCGGAGGCACGGAGAAGCGGAGAAAAAAAACAGAAGAGAATAGAAAGAACCGAATAAATCCAGCGAGTCTGATTACTGCAAGTCTCGATTTATTTTTTCTCCGCTCCTCCGCGCCTCCGCGTTGAAGGTTACTTTTTCATCTAAGCGGGGCCTAAGCCGTCACCCGCAACTTATCCAGGAAGTGAAACAAAGCCGCGCCCACCAACGCATTCAAAAGGCCCGTCACCAGCCAGCCTTGCCAGTCGAAAGGCGGCAACTCACGCAATAACGCCCGTTGCATAATCCAGTACAGCAACTCATGCAGAATGAAAAAAAAGTACGCCAGCAGCAGACGCATTGTCACGTTTTCCACGTCCAGCTTCATGCCGATCGACGCCGCGAAATAGCCCACGAGCGTGTTCACAATTCCGTACATCCCCAACGGAGTCTTGGCTAACGAATCCTGCGCCAGGCCAACTGCCGCGCCCATCAGCAGCCCGCTCACCGGATTGCGGCGCATCACGCCCAGATAAATCACCACCAGCAGCGGCAAGTCCAGGAATTTCAGAAAACGGAAAAACAGGGGAACGTAAATCTGGAACAGCAGCGCGGCCAGTGGGATGACCAGCATCACCCAGAAGCGATAGCGCGAAATCCGGCTCTCTCTCTGGTTGGTGAGCAAGATCCGTTCGCCGGAGTAACTCACTGTCCGCCTCCCGGCTGAACTGGCGGCGCCGTACTTTTCGTCGCGGCCGTCCCTTTCGTCGCCGGCGGGTTGGCAGGCGCCGTCGATTTGGTTGCCGCCCCTGGACCGGCCAGTTTCGTGAAATCGGGCGGTTTGGAGTGCGGCGCGTCTTCGCCAAACGTGTGGCCCTGCGCATCGCCGGCAGCTTTGTAGGCGGCCTTCAGGCGGTCGGCGTCGGTGCCGGCCGCCACACCTTGGGCGGCGGGCGTTGCGATTTCCGCGTCCCCGCTGGCCGGCGGCGCGGGCGCCACATACACTGGTTGGTTGCCCGGCGGCGTATCGGGGATCTCCTGGTGTACGCTGTCCAGCACAATTAAGACATCTTCCAGCCCGCGGAACATCCCGCTCGGTTCCAGCATGATTTCTTTGAACGGCTGGCCCGGCTGCACGGATTTCACGATTCCCACCGGAAAGCCGCTGGGGAACATGCGGTCGTCGCCCGAAGTGTAGAACCAGTCGCCCGGCTCGACTTTATCGTCGAATGCCACGTAATCCACCTTGCAGAGATGGCCGTCGTACCCTTTCAGCGTGCCGCGCGCATGGTTCTTCCCGGAAATCACGCCCGCGGCGAACTCCGGATCCGTCACCAGTTGCACTTGCGACGCCGTCAGATATGCCGCCGTCACCTTGCCCAGAATCCCATCGGCCGTCAGCACGCCCATGCCGCGCATCACACCGGAGCCCGAACCGCGATCCACAAACACCATGGAGTTGGTGCCCAGGCCCGTCATGATCACGCTGGCGGCCAGCGTTTTTGAAGGCACCTTGGCCTGAAACAGCTGCAGCGCCTTGGCGCGATCCGCCGTGTTGAGCTGGTTCTGCAGGAACACGATCTGCAGTTTCTGGTTGTCCACTTCCTGTTGCAGCCGCCGATTCTCCGCGTCGGAATCGTGCAGCCGGATGTAGTCGCGGACAAACCCGATACTGCCTCCGCGCACCGCATCCGCCAGTTTGGCCAGCGGCGAGACCGCCGTTACCGTCCAGGAGCGGATGAACCCCACATCCTGGTCGTTCTTCACCTGCAGGGAAAGCAGCACCAACTGCGCCAGAATCGTCAGCAGCAGGACGGTGATGTTCCGGTACCGGTTGAGAAAGGATTCCATTGACCCGGGCAGTCCTTGCCCTTAGTCTATCGAAATCTTGCGCAGCAGCCGGAAATCGCTCAGCATGCGGCCCGTGCCAAGCACCACCGATGCCAGCGGATCGTCGGCGATCGAAACCGGCAGCCCCGTCTCTTCGCGAATGCGCTTGTCCAGGTTCTTCAACATGGCCCCACCGCCGGTGAGCACAATGCCGCGGTCGCTGATGTCGGCGCTCAGTTCCGGAGGCGTGCGCTCCAGCGCCACGCGAATGGCATTCACAATGGTGGCCACGCATTCCGAAAGCGCCTCGCGAATTTCGCTGTCGTCCACCGTGATGGTGCGCGGCACGCCTTCGATCAGGTTGCGCCCCTTGATTTCCGCCGTTATCGGCTTATCCAGCGGGTACGCCGAGCCAATCTCAATCTTGATCTGTTCAGCCGACCGTTCGCCGATCAGCAGGTTGTATTTGCGCTTCAGATACTGCGTGATGGCCTCGTCCATTTCGTTGCCGGCCACCCGCACCGACCGCGAATAGACAATGCCCGATAGCGAAATCACCGCTACGTCCGTGGTGCCGCCGCCGATATCCACCACCATATTTCCGGAAGGTTCGGTGATGGGCAGTCCCGCGCCGATGGCCGCCACCATGGCCTGTTCCACCAGGTGCACTTCACTGGCCTTGGCCCGGTAAGCCGAATCCATCACCGCGCGCTTTTCCACCTGCGTGATTTCGCTCGGAACCCCAATCACAATGCGCGGATGCACCAGCATTTTGCGCCCGTGCGCTTTGTGAATGAAGTAATTCAGCATGCGCTCGGTGACTTTGAAATCGGCAATCACGCCGTCTTTCATGGGCTTGATGGCCACAATGTTGCCGGGCGTGCGGCCCAGCATTTCCTTGGCTTCCTTGCCCACTGCTTCTACTTCACCGGTATTTTTGTTGATGGCGACGATTGAAGGCTCGTTGACAACGATGCCCTTGCCCTTGGCATACACCAGGGTGTTGGCGGTGCCAAGGTCAATCGCAAGGTCAGACGAAAATAAACTAAAAAGAGAGCGTAAATTCATTTAGTAATGTTGGTTCAGTTAAAGGAAAGGACGAGCTTCCGCCGTGCCCGGCTTGGCCCTATTGAATGTTAGCACAATGCCTAAAAAGCAGAAACCGTCGCCGTAGGTGGCGCGGGCGGTGCCGCCCGCGCACCTTGCTCGTCTGGCGTCAATCCACTCTACTGCGTACTTCCGCCACCCGCGATCATTAACGTTGCGACGTTCGTGGCCACCCCGCCCACCGTCACAACCACCGGTTGCGGGCCCGGCGGGACGTTGGCCGGAACCGTAAAATCGATCTGCATTACCCCCGCCAGTCCGCCGGGTATTCCGGCGAACAGCAGCGGTGTCGACGGGATGCCGCCCACCGTTACCGCAACCGGTTGGCGGGGCGCCGGCAGCTTGGAAACCGCCGTACTGGAGGATGGCGTGGCACCCGTGGCCAGCGTGGGCGTCAGATCGCCTTCGCCGGTGGTGAACGCCAGCAGGATTTGCCCCGGGGTTGCCGTCGTGGCGGGCTGGCCCTGCAGGTTCCACACGCCATACAATTGCGGCGCCACCGGCGTAATTTGCAGCGGGAAATACGCAATCTGCCCGTTGTTGTTCACCGCCAGCACCGCCGGACCGGCCCCTGTCTCATACGGAATCTGGATGTTCAGCTGTGTTGGCGATACGTAGTAGAACGGCGCGTTGTTTCCGTTCACCGTCGCCGTCACACCCAATTGCGAAAGCGGCAGCGGGAGGCGATTCGCAATCAGCGTTCCCGGCGCCAGCGCCGTGCCGAACACAGCGGCCTGCATGCCCGGCGCAAACACCGTGGCGAACGATGCATTGTTGGCCACGCCCGTAATTTGCGTAGTAGTGGATGGACCAACCACGAAAGTAACCGGCACCACGAGGTATTGCGGAACGACGCCGGAGGATGAAATAGAAATGGCGGCCGTGTAGACGCCCGGGGAAAGGCCGGCGTCGCTGGCAGAGATGAGGATCAAGGCCGAAGACGAACCCTGAGCAGTAACGCCGTTCACCGTGCCGATGCTCAGCCAGTTGGTTGTCGTGGATTTTGGAGTAACAGCGGCCGACCACGATACGTCCGCCCCGCCGGAATTCAGCGTGAGCGTCGCGATGGATGCATACCCAACGGCTGTAGACTGCGAGGCGGGCACCTGCATCGTGACGCTGGCTGGTGAAACCGTAAACGCCGTTGTGCTGGCGGGCGCGGCCACCAGCGTGTCGACAACCGATGCCGTCACTGTGATCCCCGTTTCCAGGCTGGACGCCGTCACGCTGATCGTCTGGATTCCGGTCGCCGTACTGCCCGCCCAGCACACTGTACCGCGTAGCGCGCCCCACGCGGCCAGGCGCGTAGTTCCGAAGATCTGCTGAATCTGGGTGGTCAAATTGGTAGTTCCCGCCATCAGCTCCGTAAGCTGCATCGGGAATCCGGCCTGCTCATTCACCACCAACTGCGCGGACCACTGGCAGGATGACGGGGCTTGCGGATTCGCCTCCACGTTGGTTGGCGTGGAAGAAACCGCGATCGAAGGGTAAAACAACTGCCCCGTGGCCGGTCCCACGAAAGGCACCGTGATCTGACGGCTCCACGTGGCGCCGCCCGCATCTACACCACCAAGTACGAACGTTAGGTTCCCCGGCACTGCCGACGCAGTATGAACCAGCGATGCGGAAACCGTGCTGCCGCCGCGGATCGTGGACGTGCCAAAAAAACCCTTGATGGACCCGCTATTGTCGACGCCGCCCACCAACATCGACGTCAGCGTGGTCGCCACGCCGCTCAGGTTTTGCAACGTCACCTCGTAGGGCCACGACCCGGGACCTTGCTCATAGACCGGACTGCGCGAAATACTGGGCACCACCAGCGACGTCGCCGTGGGCACATTCACCTGCACCGTAACACCGCCCGATGAGCCGTCGTAAACGCCATCGCCCGCATACAACGCCACCACAAGCCCGGTATCCGCGGCCAGCGTCACCTCGGGTACGGCGAGCGTGGCCGTCGCCCTGGAGCCGTTCGCCACCAGCGCCGCGGTGCCAATTGCCGCCTGGTTGTCAATGAAGGTCACGGTTCCTGTCGGCGGCAGGCTGCCGCCACCCGAAACCGTCGCGGTCAGCGTGACCGTATCACCCACATCCGCCGTCAGCTCGTTGGCCGTCAGGCTGGTGGTGGTAGCCGTGCCGTTGTACCATTCGGTCACCAGATTGTAGACGTTGACGGAACCCAGCCCGGTGGTCAAATTGTACCCGGCAGCCGCGTTGAATCCCATCAGCCCATCCACGCACTCCGGGCTGCCCTGCAAACACGGCACCATATTGTTGCCCACGGTGATGTCATGAAACGCGTCCGCGCTGGTCTGCGCCAGCCGGTACAACTGAGGATTGATGTTGCCCAGTCCGGGCTGCGCCAGAACGCCGCCCGACATCAGATAGTGGTTCAGCAGCGCCACTATGCCCGCAAATTCCGGCGACGCCACCGACGTGCCTCCAACGATGGAAACGCTGCCGCTGGACACAAATTCATATCCATCGTGGCTGGCCGACGATGCCAGCGCCACATCCGGAACGTCGCGCGCATTGTCGTTGGGCACGCCCGGTCCAGTCTGCCAGTAGGGCTTCGCGAACATCTGGCTCGGGCCGCCGCCCGTGGCCACCAGTCCGTCATATAGCGGCGAATCATTCCATGCCATTTCCGGAATGTAAGAAAGCGCCGAGGAAAGCGTCTTGCTGTTGGATGTTGCCCAATAGGTCCCGGAGCCTTCATTGAACTCCGTCCCGCCTACGGCCGTCACCTCCGGGAAGTCCGCCGGAAAACTCACCGTAGGTCCTTTGGATGCTTGCGGAATGACATTGGTCAAATCGCACGTCGCGGCGCCCCAGTCACCAGACGCAATCATCCACGTGATGCCCTGTGCATTGGCCTGCTGCGCGATAATCCGGAACGCCGGAACGTTTTCCGGTTCGCAGGAGCCATAACTCATCGTCATCACCGGCGCGGTAACCTGATCCACCGCGTAGGCCGCCGAGTTGAATACGTCGCTCGAATAGACGTAAACGATGGTCGCGTTGCGGGCCACCGCGCCCGACCATTCGATATCCAGGTCGGCTTCCTCCAGATCGATGGTCCGAATGCCGGGGCTGGTGCCATACAACACCTGCTGCGGCACATTCGGCGGGAGACCGAAGCGCGTGCGAAACGTGGCGATGTCCGTCAGATTAATCGCTGTCTGCCCCAAAACAGCAATCGTCTGGCCCGTGCCGTCGATTCCGGCGGCGTAGAGCGGGGCAATGTTATAAATGGTTGCGATGTCGTCCGGCGCCAGAAAATGCGTGCCGCCGCTGGTCAAATCCGGCGAGGCGGCCAGCGCCGGCCCCTTAATGTGAGCCGGATGCGGCAGAAAATCGTTCAGCCCCATGAAGCCCGCCACTACATCTTGAAGGGCCGCCGGCACCGATGGATCGGTCGCATTGGCGATATGCTTCTCGTTCCTCACCACGTATTGGTGGAATTCCGTATGCAGCGCGCGGCCCACCGTATCCGCCGTGCCGCTAAAGGTAATCCAGTGCCGTCCCCGCGCCACGTCGTTGACGCGCAATCCCTGCGACCGCAGCCACTCCGTCACTTGACGCATATCGCCGTCACTCAGGCCGAAACGCGTGCCGAATTGTTCCGGAGTCAGCCACCGGTGATAATCGGACGAAGAAGCGCTCTGCTGCGCCACCAGAAATTCGTCCAGTCCGTCTGCCGGCTTCAGCAGCAGGGTGGCGTAACTGATTTCCGTCGCGCGGTCGACGGCTCCCCTATCGAATTGCGGCAGGGCCAGCGGATGAACCTGTCCTTTCACAATCACGGTACGGTTGGGGTCCACGGGAGTGAGAACTCGATCCGCGGCTGGGGCAATCAGGCAGGTCAACGCCGCAAGAAACGCGAGTTTGCAGTTGCACGGCCAACTCGCCTTACGAACACGCATTAGAATATGACTTATTCTAACTCCCCGTGCAGGCGCATCCGCTGCACACGTGCCGCGCCGCGTTTGTAAGCCGCGCCTACTCAGCTTCCGCGGCCGTAAAATAAGCGCAATCCGGATGTTGGAACACCAGCGCGCTGACGCTGGCTTCCGGCTCCATCATCATCCCCTCGGTGAGATGGACTCCGGCTTCTTCCGGCCGCAGCAATTGGAATAGCCCCTGTTGATCGTCCAGGTTGGGACACGCCGGATAGCCAAAGCTATACCGCTTGCCCCGGTATTTCGATGTGAAGCGGTCATGCATCGTAAGCGTGGGCGCGTCCGGAAAACCCCAGTCCTCGCGGATCCGCCGGTGCAGCCATTCGGCGGCGCCTTCGGCCGTTTCAATCGCCAGCGCCTGGATGGCATGCGCTTTGAAAAACTCGCCTGCCTTCTTCCATTCTTCCGCATGCTCCCGCACGCACTCGCCGGCCGTCACCACGAACAATGCCAGGTGGTCGCGCCGTCCTTCTTCCGCCGGCAAAATGTAATCGCTCAAACACAATCCGTCTTCGCGCGGCTGCCTTCCGAAAAGAAACTTGTGGATCGGCTGGCTTCCCGCTGGGGCAAACAGGTTGATGCTGTTGCCGTCGCGTTCCGCCTCGAAGAACTGCCACACCGCCTTCACTTTCATGAAGCCCAACGCCGCCTTCTTCACTTCTTCCATGCCGTGCAACAACTCCAACGCTTTCGGATCGTGCTCCGCCAGCGCCTTTTCGAAATTGCCCTTGTAGCCCAAATGCCGCCCGAATAGCATATACGGGTTGATGTAACTCCAAACCTCCGCCAGGTGAGGGACATCGCGCAGTTTGCGCTCCAGATAAGGCGCCGCGGGAATCGGCAGGTCCGTCCGCACCTTGGAACTGCGCCGCGTCCCCACCGGTACGGCCACCGTTTCCGCGGGCGCTTCCGCCAACACCGCCGCCACGGCTTTATGCTCTTCCAGCACTGCCGCGCGCCACGCCGGGTCCATAATGCGGTTCATCAGGCTGAGCCCGGTCATGGCGTCTTTGGCGTAACAGACAGCCTCGCCATACGCCGGCGCGATTTTGCCGCGCGTGAATTTCTCGGAAAGCGCCGCACCGCCCACCAGCAGCGGCACCGCGATGCCCGCCGTCTTCAAATCCGTCGCCGTAATCACCATCTGCTGCGTGCTCTTCACCAGCAATCCCGAAAGCCCGATGACATCCGGGTTGTGTTCCTGGTAAGCGCGGATCAGCGTTTCCGGCGGCACCTTGATGCCCAGGTTCACCACCGTGTACCCGTTGTTCGAAAGAATAATTTCCACCAGGTTCTTGCCGATGTCGTGAACGTCGCCCTTCACCGTGGCCAGAATCACCTTGCCGCGCGCTGCCGCGTCGGCCTTCAACATATACTGTTCCAGGTGGCTCACCGCCGCCTTCATCGCCTCGGCCGATTGCAGCACCTCCGCCACAATCAGTTCATTGTTATTGAACAGCCGCCCCACTTCCGACATCCCCGCCATCAGCGGTCCGTTGATGATATCGAGCGGCGCCGTTCCTTCGGCGCGCTTCTTTTCCAGGTCCGGAATCAATCCGTCCTTGGTGCCTTCGATGATGTAGTTCGCCAGCCGCTGGTCCAGCGGCAGATCCTCCGCGTGCTGCTTCACTCGCGCGCCGGTCTTGCGAAAATGTTCGGTGACGGCCGCAATGTGCCACTGGTTGAGCGCCGCCTTCTGCTCGGCGGTCTGTGCCCGCCAGTCCTCCGGCGCCGTGCGCAGGCTTTCGTCGGCAGCATCCACCGCCGGCCAGTTGAAGAGAAGATTCTCCGCCAGCCGCCGCTCGTGATTGGGAATCGAAGCGAACCGCTCCAACTTTTCGGCGTTCACAATCGCCAGGTCCAACCCCGCCTTGGTGCAGTAATACAGGAAGACCGAATTCACCACTTCACGCGCCGATGCCGGCAGTCCGAAAGAGATATTGGAAATGCCCAGCACGGTCTTCGAATACGGCAGCTTTTCCTTGATCAGCCGGATGCCTTCGATGGTCTCGACCGCGGCCCCAATATAGTTGACGTCGCCCGTGGCGCACGGAAAAACCAGCGGGTCGAAAATCAAATCCTCCGCCGGAATGCCATATTTTTTCGTCAGCAGCTGGTACGATCGCTCGGCCACCGCCAGTTTGCGCTCGCGGGTGAAAGCCTGCGCCTGCACCTTGTCTTCGTCTATGGAGCCCACCACCAGCGCCGCGCCATACCGCTTGGCCAGCGGGCACACGCGTTCGAATTTTTCTTCGCCGTCCTCCAGGTTCACGGAGTTGATGATGCTCTTGCCCTGGCACCATGTCAGCGCCAGTTCGATGGCCTGCGGATCGGTGGTATCGATCATTACAGGCGCTTTGATCTTTCGAATCAGCCGGTCGTAGAACGGTTCGATATCGGCCATCTCGTCGCGGTCGGCCGATTGCAAACAGACATCTACAATGTGCGCGCCGTTCTTCACCTGGCGCCGCGCAATCTCGCTGGCCTCTTCCCATTTCTCCTCGGCCACCAGGTTCTTAAACAGCCGCGAGCCAATCACGTTGGTGCGCTCGCCCACAATCAGCGGCCGCACGCTCTCTTCCGCTTCCACCAGTTCGATGCCCGAATAATAAGCGCGGTGGGTGCGTCCCGGAATGGCGCGAGGCCGTTTGCCCTGGGCCATTTGCGCAATCGCGCGGATGTGCGCGTCGGTGGTGCCGCAACAGCCGCCCACAATATTCAGCCAGCCGTTCGCCAGAAAACGTTCCAGTTGCGCGGCGATGGAAGTGGGCGTCTCCAGGTATTTGCCTTCTTCGTTGGGCAGTCCCGCGTTCGGATAGCACGACATGCGCACCGGAGCCATCTCGCTCATGGTGCGCAAGTGGTCCGTCATGAATTCCGGCCCGGTGCCGCAGTTGAGCCCGATGGAAAGCAGATCGGCATGCAGCACCGAAGCGCAAAATGCGTCGGCCGTTTGGCCCGCCAGCATCGTCCCCAGCGTTTCAATCGTACCGGAAACCATCGTGGGAATCGGCCGTCCCAATTCCTTCCGCAGCCGCTCAATCGCGACCAGAGCAGCCTTCACCGCGCGCGTATCGTTGCAGGTTTCCGCCGCCAGAATGTCCACCCCGCCATCCAGCAACCCCTTGGCGCGTTCGTAATAGACGTCCACCAGTTGCGTAAACGTCACGCCGCCCACCACCGTAATCGATTTTGTGGTAGGCCCCATCGACCCAATCACGAACCGCGGCTTCGTGCCCGTCCAGTATTCCTCCGCCGCTTCCCGCGCCAGCTTGGCCGCGGTTACGTTCAGCTCATAGACGTCGTCCGACAAGCCATAGTCGCCCAGCGAGATGCGGTCGCAATTGAACGTATTGGTTTCGATCGCGTCAGATCCCGCAGCCAGATACGCGCGGTGAATCTCCCGCAACACGTCCGGCCGCGTGCGGTTCAAACTCTCATTACACCCCTCGAGCGCGGCTCCGCCGAAATCCGCGGCTGTCAGGTTGCGCTGCTGCAGCATCGTTCCCATGGCCCCGTCGAGAACAAGGACACGTTCGGCCAGAATGTCGGCGAGCGCCTCTTGACGCTCTGTGGGTGTAGTCATAACAGGTGTGTCTACTAGTTTAACAGGGCCGGATCACCGGAACCGCGCACGCCGCCAGTGTATTCTGTGGATATGAGATTGTGGGTTGTCCTTCTGGCCATTGCGGCCGCCGTTCCCGCCGCTGCGGACACCCGCTTCAAGGCCAAACCAATGACCCGCGGCAACGTGCCGCCAGGCAAGGGCCAATGCGAAATCCGTCTTCAGGTGGATGACCACGTGGAAGTCACGGTTCGCCGCGACCTGGTCGTCATCCACACCGTTGCCGGACAGGACGCCCGCGACGATGGCTCCACCTGCAACATTCCTCTGCCCGGCGAGTTGCCCCGCGGGTTCAATTTCCAGTCCCTCGAAAGCCGCAACGAAATGCACCTGGCGGAAGCACCGTCGTTCCGCAATGATTTCGCCGCCGTCGTGGAGATTCGCGATGCCGCGCCCGGCTTCGGCCGTTACCGCTTCCGCCTCACCTGGGACGCCGGCCCCATCAGCGAATTACAGCGCGAAGAAGTGGGCCATCGCGACGATGGTTTTCTGGCCAACAATGCGCTGACCTTTCGCGGCCGCGGCATGGGCGAAGTGCGCATCAACGGCAGTGACCCGCGCCGCCTGCAGGACGCCACCGTCGATATCGACCAGGCCGGCAAGATCGCCGTTTCCTTCCGCACGGATGGCCCGCATCCCATCGTCTATACCGGCTTCGTGATGAGTCGCGAAACCGGCCGTCTAAAGGCCGACGTTGCGACGGATGACGGCAAACTCCGCGGCTCCATGTTCCTCTCCCTGGACGCGCGGCAGAAAGTGACCAGCATCACGCTGGACGCCACAGACGGCCGCGACCGCCTGCACCTCGCCTGGGACAAACGCTAGAGACTCTTAAGTTAAGCAATTCCAGGCGGCGCTACCTTTCACTTTCTATTGCTACCTGCACGGCTCACCTTGCCAGATAACTCTCAATACCCGCCGCCGCCCTTCGCCCTTCGGCGATCGCCCACACCACCAGAGATTGTCCACGCCGCATATCGCCCGCGGCGAAAACTCCCGCCACGCTCGACATCTGATTGCCGTCGGTCGCCACATTGCCTCGCGTGTCCAGGTCCACCCCCAGTTGCTCAATCAGACCGCTCTTCACCGGACCCGTGAAGCCCATCGCCAGCAGCACCAGCTCCGTTTCGAGTGAGAATTCCGCGCCGGGCACGGATCTTAGTTTCGCGTCCACCCGAACCGCATTCAACTGCCGCACGCGCCCCGTATCATCGCCCGTGAAGGACACCGTGGAAACGCTCCAATCACGCTTCCCGCCTTCCTCGTGCGCTCCTTCGGTGCGCAATTGCATCGGCCACAGCGGCCAGGGCGTGGAAGGCGATCGTTCCGCCGGCGGCTGCGGCAGCAGTTCGAATTGCGTCACTGAAAGCGCGCCCTGCCGGTGGCAGGTGCCCAGACAATCCGCGCCGGTGTCGCCGCCTCCGATGATCACCACGTGCTTCCCCGCCGCCACAATCTGGCCCGGCACTTCATCGCCTTCGCAACGCCGGTTCTGTTGCGGCAGATACTCCATCGCAAAATGAATCCCCGCCAGGTCTCGCCCTGGCACGCGCAGGTCGCGCGGTTGTTCGGCACCGCCCGCCAGTAGTACAGCGTCATGGCTGGCCTGCAGTTCATCCGCTCCCACATCCACACCCACATGAACGCCGGTCCGGAATTGCACTCCTTCGGCACGCATCTGCTCCAGGCGCCTGTCGATCAACCGCTTTTCCATCTTGAAATTCGGAATGCCATAGCGCAGCAACCCGCCGATGCGGTCGCTCTTTTCGAAAACCGTGATGCTGTGCCCCGCGCGCGCCAGTTGTTGAGCCGCCGCCAGCCCCGCCGGGCCGGACCCGACGATGGCCACGCGTTTGCCGGTCCGCACCGGCGGTGGTTCCGGCAGCACGATGCCTTCTTCAAACGCGCGGTCGATGATGGTCTTCTCAATCTGCTTGATGGTCACCGCCGGCGTATTGATCCCCAGCACGCAGGACGCTTCGCACGGCGCCGGACAGACGCGTCCCGTGAACTCCGGAAAATTGTTGGTGGCGTGCAGCATGCGCGACGCCTCGCGCCACTTCCCTTCCCGCACCAACTCGTTCCAATCCGGAATCAGATTCGTCAGCGGGCAGCCGCTGTGGCAAAAAGGAACTCCGCAATCCATGCATCGCGAAGCCTGCCGGCGCAGGTGCGATTCGGCGAACGGCAGATAGATTTCGTTCCAGTCATGCACCCGCTCCGACGCCGGACGGCGCGGAGCGGTTTCCCGCGGCTCAACCAGAAATGCGGCGCGCTCAGGCATGGATGGTATCCTCCTGCTCCGCCTTGGGCGCAGCCGCGCGCAAATCGTTCGGATAGATCTTGATGAATTGCCCCTTCATCTGTTCCCAATTTTCCAGAACCCACTTGCCGCGCGGGCTCCCCGTGGCTGCCACGTGCTTTGCGATCAGAGCATACAGCATCTCTTCGTCTTGCGTCGCCGGAACCAGTTGCACGGAGCCAGGGTTGCAGCGCCGCGCCGCGAAGTCTCCCAGGGAATCCAGCACGTAGGCAAAACCGCCGCTCATGCCGGCCGCGAAATTGCGCCCGCACTTGCCCAGCACCACCACCCGGCCGCGCGTCATATACTCGCACCCGTGGTCGCCCAGGCCTTCCACCACCGCCGTCGCGCCGGAGTTGCGCACCGCAAACCGCTCCCCGGCCACGCCGTTCAGAAAGGCTTCTCCGCTGGTGGCGCCGTAGAGCGCCACGTTGCCGATCAGCACATTCTCTTCCGGCAGGAAGCTGGAATTCCTCGGCGGATACACAATCAATCGTCCGCCGGAGAGGCCTTTGCCCACGTAATCGTTGGCATCGCCCTCCAGTTCCAGTGTCACGCCTTTCGCCAGAAACGCGCCGAAGCTCTGGCCCGCGGAGCCGGTGAAGTGGAACCGGATGGTATCCTCCGCCAGTCCCGCCGAGCCATAGCGGCGCGCAATCTCACCGGAAAGCATCGCCCCCACCGTGCGGTGCACGTTGCGAATCGGCAGCTTGATCTCAATTCGCGTGCCGCTCTCAATGGCCTCACGCGCATGGTCAATCAGCTTGTAATCGAGCGCCTGGTCCAGGCCATGGTCCTGCGGCTCAATATTTCGCCGCGCCACCCGGCTGGGCGCCTTGGTGTCGTAGAGCAGCATCGAAAGATCCAGGCCCTTGGCCTTCCAATGCTCCACCGCCGCGCGCGCCTCCAGCATATCCACGCGCCCCACCATTTCGTCGAACGCGCGGAAGCCCATCCGCGCCATATTCTGGCGCACCTGCTCTGCCAGGAAGAAGAAGAAGTTGATGACGTTCTCCGGCGTGCCCGTGAATTTCGCGCGCAGCTCCGGATCCTGAGTCGCAATCCCCACCGGGCAGGTGTTCAGATGGCACTTGCGCATCATGATGCAGCCCATCGCCACCAGCGGCGCCGTCGCGAAGCCGAATTCCTCGGCGCCCAGCAAAGCCGCGATGGTCACGTCCCTGCCAGTCTGCAGCTTGCCATCGGTTTGCAGGCGAACCCGCCCCCGCAGGTCGTTCAGCACCAATACCTGCTGCGCCTCCGCCAGTCCCAGTTCCCACGGAATCCCCGCATGCTGGATCGAACTCAGCGGCGATGCGCCCGTGCCGCCGCTGTCGCCTGAGATCAGCACCACGTCCGCATGCGCCTTGGCGACGCCCGCGGCCACCGTCCCCACACCCACCTCCGCCACCAGCTTCACTGAGATGCGCGCGCGCGGATTGACGTTCTTCAAGTCGTAGATCAACTGCGCCAGGTCTTCGATGGAATAAATGTCGTGGTGCGGTGGCGGCGAAATCAGCCCCACTCCCGGCGTGGAATGCCGCACCCGCGCGATATGCTCGTCCACCTTGTGGCCCGGCAGTTGCCCGCCTTCACCCGGTTTCGCGCCCTGCGCCATCTTGATCTGCAGTTCGTCGGCATTCACCAGGTAATTCGCCGTCACCCCGAAACGCGCCGACGCCACCTGTTTGATGGCGCTCCGCCGGTCTGTCCCGTAGCGCTCCTCGTCTTCCCCGCCCTCGCCCGTATTCGACTTGCCGCCGATCCGGTTCATCGCAATCGCCAGCGTCTCGTGCGCCTCTTTGGAAATGGACCCGAACGACATCGCCCCGGTCGCAAACCGTTTCACAATACTCGCCGCGCTCTCTACTTCCTCCAGCGGAACCGGCTGCGCCCCAGTCTTGATATCCAGCAGCCCCCGCAGCGTCGAAAACCGTTTCGCTTCCTTGTCCAGCAGGTCCGTGTATTCCTGAAACGTCGCAAAGCTGTCCCGCTGTACCGCAAGCTGTAGCTTGCTGATGGTCTGCGGATTGTAGAGATGATGTTCGCCGCCCGCGCGATATTGATACTCGCCGCCCAGCGGCAATTCCAGGTCGGAATCGGTCAGCGGCTCGAAAGCGTGCGTGTGTTTCATTCTGGCTTCACGCGCAATCACGTCCAGCCCCACCCCGCCGATGCGCGAGGCCGTCCCAGTGAAATAACGGCCGATCACGTCGCGGTTTAATCCGATGGCTTCAAATACCTGCGCGCCGCGGTAACTCTGCAGCGTGGAAATCCCCATCTTCGAAAAGGTCTTCAGCAGGCCTTTGTTGACCGCTTTGATGTAATGCTCCGTGCCCGCCGCGCCTACCGTTTCGAGCGCCAGATACGGATTCACCGCGCTCGCCCCGTAGCCGATCAGCAGCGCAAAGTGCATTACCTCGCGCGGCTCACCGCTTTCCACAATCAGCGCCACTTGCGTTCTGCTCTCTTCGCGCACCAGGTGGTTATGCACTGCCGCCAGCGCCAGCAAGCTCGGGATCGCCGCGTACTCCGTGTCCAGACCGCGGTCGGAAAGAATCAACAGAGTATAGCCAGATTGAACGGCCAGCGAAGCGCGCCGGCACAAATGGTTGAGCGCCCGCTCCAGCCCCGCTCCGCCGTCCGCCGGGTTGAAAAACATGGGCAGCGTATTTGCCAGAAAATCGCCTTGCGACAGCCGCCGCAGCTTTTCCAGATCGCGATTCGTCAGAATCGGATGCGGCAGTTTCAGCGTGTGGCAGTGCTGCGCCGTCTCCGCCAGAATGTTGCGCTCCGTCCCGATATAGCTGGTCAGCGACATCACCATCTCTTCGCGAATCGGGTCGATGGGCGGGTTCGTCACCTGCGCAAAGAGCTGTTTGAAGTAATGGAACAGCGGCTGCGGCTGGTCGGAAAGACAGGCCAGCGGTGTGTCCGTGCCCATTGAGCCGATCGGCTCTTCGCCCTTCGCCGCCATCGGCGCCAGAATCATCCGCAGGTCTTCCGCCGTATACCCGAAGGCGCGTTGCCGCCGCAGCAGCGTGGCATCGTCGGCCGCATGCTCCCGCTGCGGCTCCGCCACATTGTCCAGCGAAATCTGGTTCTCCTTCAGCCACATCTGGTACGGGTTGCGCCCGTACAGCGTACGCTTAATCTCCTGATCGGAGATGATGCGCCCTTCCACCGTGTCTACCAACAGCATCTTGCCTGGCTGCAGCCGCCCCTTGCGTTTCACCTCTTCCGGCTTCACCGGCAGCACACCGGCTTCCGACGCCATAATCACCAGGTCGTCGTTCGTCACCAGGTACCGCGCCGGCCGCAGCCCGTTGCGGTCCAGCACCGCGCCAATCGAACGCCCGTCCGTGAAAGCCACCGCCGCCGGCCCGTCCCACGGCTCCATCAGGGATGCGTGGTATTCGTAAAATGCCCGCTTTTGCGGGTTCATGTGCGGGTTCTTGGACCAGGCTTCCGGAATCAACATGGCCATCGCGTGCGGCAGGGAGCGCCCCGCCATCACCAGTAGCTCCAGCGCGTTGTCGAATGCCGCCGAATCGCTGCCGCCCGGCTGGATAATCGGAAACAGCTTCTTCAAATCGTCGCCAAACAGCTCCGATCGCAACACCGATTGCCGCGCGTGCATCCAGTTTACGTTGCCGCGCACCGTGTTGATTTCTCCATTGTGCGCAATGTACCGGTAAGGATGCGCCAGCGGCCACGTGGGAAATGTGTTGGTCGAAAACCGCTGGTGCACCAGGCACAGCGCGCTCACCACTTCCGGGTCGCTCAATTCCGGATAGAACTTCGCAATCTGCGGCGCCAGCAGCAGGCCCTTATAGATGATGGTGCGCGCCGAAAATGACGGAATATAACAGTTGGGCAGCGCCGCTTCAATCCGCTTGCGCGTCACGTAAAGCCGCCGTTCCAGCTGCTCTTCAGTCATGCCGCGGCCGCGCGCCACAAAAATCTGCTGGATATAAGGCTGTGATCCGCGCGCCACGCGCCCAATCGAAGTCGCGTCGCAGGGCGTGTCCCGCCAGCCCAGCACTGCCAGACCTTCTTCGGAAACCACGCGCTCAATCACGCCTTCACATTCCCGCCGGTGGTGCGGTTCAACCGGCAGAAACGTCATGCCCACGCCGTATTCCCCGGCAGGCGGCAGCGTGAAGCCCAGCTTTCCGCATTCCCGCGCGAAGAAGCGGTGCGGAATCTGAATCAGAACACCGGCGCCGTCACCGGTTTCCGAGTCGCAGCCGCAAGCACCCCGGTGCGCCAGGTTGATCAGAACCTGAATGCCTTTGACAATGATGTCGTGTGACGCCTTGCCTTGAATCTGGGAGACGAACCCGATTCCGCAAGCGTCGTGCTCCATGCCCGGCCGGTATAGGCCCTGGGCTGAAGGTAGACCGCTGATTACAGGATGAGTGTCCATGTTGACTCTTGCAAAGCAACCCGGGGATCGGGATTGGTAAACCGATCGTAGCTGCTTTTCCGAAACGGCGGTCGCCGTTGGTTTAGTTTACCAAAGTAAGAACGTTGCCAGCAAACTCGATCTGCTTGACGGAGTATGATGCCTTGGCCATCGCCGCCAGCAGGTTCGAAGACTGGCGGGAACCTACGGTAACGCAAACGAGCACAACGGCTGGGTTACTGGATTTAACGTTGGTCGGAACGTCCAGATTGCCGAGGACCCGCCCGGAATCCAAGCCCACTGCATCGGCGGATCGAGCGGGATATGGCCGAGTAGCACGGCAAATCGCCAGAGTCAGTTTCCTATATGTCCACGTCCACAATGCGATTGGAGGTAGCGCCAGGGTGCTCCATTTTGAGATCGCGCGGGAGTAGACTGGGGCTATGACAGGTCGTCTTGTTGCCGCCGCGGCTGCGTTAGCCGCCCTCGCCTGCGGCCAGGCGCGTCGGTCGTTCGATGTAGCCTCAGTCAAACCCCATATCAATTGCGAGGCGGGAAGCGGGCGCCCGGCGATCGCCCCGGGTAAGCTCGATCTGCAGTGCGTTTCACTGCGCGCCCTGATTCGCATCGCTTACGGCGGAATGCTCGCCGGCGGAAGTATCGCCGCGCGCCAACTCGAAGTGCTGGGCGGACCGGGCTGGCTGGACGGCGACCGCTACGACGTTTCGGCGAAGGCCGAAGGCCGTCCTTCGATCGATGAGACTGTCGGTACCATGCTCCAGGTTCTCCTCGAGGAACGGTTTCAGGTAAAGGTCCACAAAGAGCCTCGCGACACTGCAGTCTATTTGCTGACGGTGGCAAGGGACGGTCCCAAGCTGCAGCCGGCGAAGGAGGGAAGCTGCGTTCCGTTCGACTTGGGCAACCTGGGACCGCCGAAGCCAGGAGAGCCGATGCCGAAATACTGCGGGGCGCCCAGCGGAAGGATCGGAAAGGGAGGCTTTAAGATGTCGGACTCGTATGGGATCACGATGGCCGAGTTTGCCGCTCGACTGGTATCTTCCGAGGTGGATCGTGAGGTCGTCGACCGGACTGGGCTCACCGGCCGGTTCGACGTCCACATTGAATTCGTTCCCGACCCATCCATGTGGGGGCCCGCCACGGCGAACGGCGTTCCTCTTCCCTCGCCGGCTGCCAGCGATAATCCTGGCCCGAACATCTTCGCCGCGCTTCAGGCGCAACTCGGGCTGAAGCTCACGCCGGGCAAAGCTCCCCTCGACGTCATCGTGGTGGATCACGCCGAGAAACCTTCCGCGAATTAGTCAATTTGGAGGTTTTCACCGAAATGGGGACACCGAAATGGGGACACCGAAATGGGGACGGACGCATTTTACGGCTTCGCTCTCCGCTACAAGACACGGTCGCGCCCGCGAAAAATGCGCCCCTCTCCATTCGCCCCCGTCAACTTGCTCCGTTGGTCCTCTCCCGCCCGGTGGTACCGATACCAAACGGTTGACCTCAACCTGCAGCGACTGCATCCAGCCCTCAATGCCGAACTTCGACGCAGCGTAAGCGGTACCGAATTCGAAACCGATTAGGCCCGCACTTGAGGAGATCGTGATGATCAGGCCCGAACGCTGCTTTCGCATAACCGGCAGGACCGCGCGCGTGACATTCATCGGGCCGATAAGACTGGTCGACAGCTGACGTTCCATCTGCTCCGGCAACAGCTCTTCGAAAAAGCCCGCATAGAAGTTCGCGGCGTTGTTGACCAGCACATCGAGGCGGCCAAACTTGCCCACAGATGCCTTGACGGCGGATTCCGCGTGATGGTCCCGTTGCTACCCTGCTCAAACCCGGCGAATGGAATCCGATCGTCGATGCAATGGCCGACTATCCACTAAGTACGGACCAGGTAGTGATGGTCTGTTCGACGGAGCCGCTCGACCCGAGAAATATAGATCGCCGGAAACTCTCTGCCTCCCGCCTAACACTCCAAACGGTTGATCGCTAGCTGGACCAAGCCCGAAATAGGCTTGGCGTGGGGCTACCGATATTTCCTTCTTAACGTTCCAGGTCCCGATGCCGTTTCCGAGTGGCCGACCACACACTCGGAAAGGACGGGATGGCCCATCTCGGCCACCGCAACTCATCGGCAGAGGACGCCCCCGTTTTCTGCCCCTGAGTTTCCTCGTTGCAAATTCACCGGCGCCGGCGGCTGCCCGAGTACCTTCTCATTGTCTCCGGCTTCGGCCCGGTGCTCGACGGCTGGCTGGTACTCATTGAAGCCAGAAACGCGCTCACATCCGTAATGAGCCCGATCGGCCGCGGCAGCACCGGCAGTTCGCGAAATTGCACCTGAATGCTCAGTGCGCGCTCATAGTTGCGCACATCCGAGCGCTCGAGCGGAGTCACAAAAGTCCAGGAAGCGCCCCGTGCGCCGGCGCGGCCCGTGCGCCCCACGCGATGAGTGAAATTTTCCGGTTCGTACGGCAGATCGTAGTTCACGACATGCGCGATGTCATCCACATGAATCCCGCGGGCCGCCACGTCGGTGGCGACCAGCACGCGGTAAACGCCGTCTTTGAAGCCTTGCAGTGATTCGTTACGCTGGCTCTGCGAGCGGTCTCCGTGGATCGCGGCCACCTTGTGTCTCCCACGCTTCAGAAATTTCGCGAGCCTGTCGGCGCCCTCTTTAGTGGCCACGAAGACGAGGAAAGAACCCTTCTCGTGCTTGAGCAGATGCTCCAGCAGATCGAACTTGGAGCCTTGCGCGACTTCGTAGCCGAAGAAATCGATCTGGCCAGTCGTTTCCGCGGACGCTTCCACTGCGATTCGCACCGGATTGTGCACGTAACTTTCGACAAGACCCGCCACGGATTGCTCCATCGTCGCGGAAAACAGCATCGTCTGGCGTTTCGCCGGAAGCTTATCGAGGATGGTGCGCAGGGAGGGCAGGAAGCCCATATCGAGCATCCGATCGGCCTCGTCCAGAACCACAGTGGCGGCGCCGGAAAGATCGATAAGCCGCCGGTCCAGATAGTCACAGAGACGGCCCGGGGTGGCAATCACCACTTGGGCCCCGGCCTTTATGTCGCGCAACTGATTGCTCTCGCTCATACCGCCCACCACCACGGCAGTTTGGATGTGCATCCCGTCGGCGAGCTGCCGGAATGCCGCATCGATCTGAATCGCCAGTTCACGTGTAGGGGTGAGGATCAGGACACGGATTACTTTTTCGCGAGGCACGGCGGCCAGTGCTTCGATCAAAGGAATGGCGAAAGCGAGAGTCTTGCCTGTCCCGGTCTGCGCGGTCGCCACCACGTCGCGGCCCTCCATGAGTGGCGGAATGGCCTGCGCCTGGACGGGTGTGGGAGTGGCGAATTCGTTCTTATCGAGGTTGTTCCGCAAGGCGGAGCAGAGATTGAGTTCGGAAAAATGCTGCATCAAGTGTATTCGGTTCTTCAGTAGCGAACCGGAACGTTGTGAGCTTTCAGGATAGCAGTATTAACCTTTTGGCCAACGGCACCAGCCTCGAAATGCGGTGTTAAGCAGGATGGCCGGATGACGTGAAGGAGCTTTGTCGGTTCGGAGGTGTGATTTCGAGGATTCCTCCTCCATCACGCGCCACTCGCACAGAGCCCCGTTAACCCCATTTATCGGAGTGTAATAAAACTTGCTTCGTGAGGATTCGGAATGGCGGGATCGCGCAGGTTTCAACGGCCACCCTGATTTGATTCCCGCCGTGAACCTACTGATGCAAGCAGAATCCGGACGGCAAAGCTGCCTCAAGATTGATTGGTTCTCCGGTGATGGGGTGGTGGAATTTCAGAAATTGGGCGTGCAGGAAATATCCTCCATCGCCGGGGAGGCCGGGGAGATTTTCAAGAGGCTGGCCGGTTAAGCCGTACAGAGGATCGCCTA
>Ga0182030_10001671_pt1 | contig 46157 bp, 39 predicted proteins | sample 812S3MmetaG_FD_121299 | JGI IMG/M metagenome (GOLD analysis project Ga0182030, IMG submission 121299) | Permafrost microbial communities from Stordalen Mire, Sweden - 812S3M metaG (Illumina Assembly) | ecosystem: Environmental > Terrestrial > Soil > Wetlands > Permafrost | place: Sweden...
ACCTGGAGCCTCGCCACGTGGACCTGCGGCCCTATATTCTTTTTGGCGATAAGGTGAACATTGTCCCCGGCGGGCTGACTCGCGTGGCTCTCGAACGCGGTTCGCTGGTGGTCAACTCCTCGCAGGGCGGCGGTAGCAAGGACACCTGGGTGCTGGAGTAAGTCGCGTTGAAGGGGACGGGCTTCAGCTCCTACGTTCAGTGCAGCAATGAAACCGGGCTTCAGCCCCTGAGGAAACGCCCATGCTTTCGCGGGTTGCCGACAGTCTCTATTGGATGAGCCGCTACCTGGAGCGAGCGGAAAATACCTTGCGCCAGCTCGACGTGGCCATGGGCCTGATGCTGGACACTGGCGCCGCCAGCCCCGAGACCCGCTGGAAGCGGCTGGTCGCCTCCCTGGGCCAGGACTCCGGACTCGACTGGAACGGTGATCTGGAATCGATGGCCGGCAAGCTGGTCTTCGACCAGATCAACCAGGCTGCTGTCACGTTTTGCATCAACGGAGCGCGGGAGAATGCCCGTCAGGTGCGCGAGGAGATTTCCAGCGAGCAGTGGCAGCGGCTCAACCGGCTTTTTCATTACATCCACTCGCCGCGGGCACAGACTGAGTTTCGCTCGAACATCGGCGATGCGCTGGCTACGGTGCTCGACGGCATCCACCTCTTCACGGGAGTGAGCGCCGCCACGATGATTCATGGGCCTGGATGGCAGTTCATCCGCCTGGGCCGCTATCTGGAGCGCGCTTATGCCACGGCCACGCTGCTCGAGGTTTACCAGTCCGACCTTCTGCAGCCGCAGGAGCGTGAATATGCCGGCTACCAATACATCGAAATGGTCGGACTGCTGCGCTGCTGCACTTCCTTTGAAGCCTATTGCCAAGTGTACACGGCCGATGTTTCCCCCGATCGCGTTCTCGAATTTCTGCTCCTCAACCAGAACTTTCCCCACGCCATCCGCTTCTGCGTGGACAGCATCCGCGACGCCGTCGAAGCAATCCACCGCGGAGGCAGCCGCCGCCCCTCCGACGAGTTGACCGCCGGAATCGGCCGCCTGCACGCCATGCTGGGCTTTACTTCCATCGGGGAGATACTCGGCGGCGATCCGGCGGCCTTCCTGCACACCATTCGCGAACAGTGCCTGCGCATTCACGAGATCATCTACCGCTACTATGTGCATTACTCGATCCAGTCCGCACTGGCCAGCTGAGCGGGCGGGCATGAAAGGAAGCGAGCATGAACTTTTATTCCATTTATCACCTGACGCGCTTCCGCTACGCGCATCCGATCAGCGAGAGCATCATGGAAACGCGCATGAATCCGCGCTCGGACTCCAGCCAGCATTGCCTCGCATTTTCGCTTTCGGTCAGCCCGCGCTGCCGCGTCTTCAGTTATCGCGACCACCAGGGCAATACCGTGCAGCACTTTGACATTCCCGGCGAGCACAATCAGCTAGTCATCGTCGCCGAATCCGTCGTCGAGCAGCAGGCCCTGCCCGATGTGCCCGGCTTCCTATCGCCCGACGCCTGGGGCGCTCTGGACGAGATGGTCGAGGGCGGCGATTACTCGGAGATGCTGCTGCCCTCGACCTTTGCCGTCGAAACTCCGGCGCTCACGCTGCTGGCCAGGCAGATGGGCGTCACGCGGCGCGACGACCCGCTGATGCTGGTGCAGGAGCTGAATCAGCGCCTCTTCGATTACTTCGATTATGAGCCGCGCTCCACGCGCGTCGATTCGCCCATCGACGAGGCCATCGTCAGCGGCAAGGGCGTCTGCCAGGACTTTGCGCACACCATGATCGCCCTTCTGCGCCACGTCGGGATTCCCGCCCGCTATGTCTCCGGCTATCTGTACCGCAGCCGCGAGGACCACGACCGCTCTACCCCCGACGCCACTCACGCCTGGGTGGATGCGCTCTTGCCGCATCTGGGCTGGGTGGGCTTTGATCCGACCAACAATCTGGTCGCACACCACCGCCATATCCGCACCGCCGTGGGACGCGATTATGCCGATGTGCCGCCCACCCACGGCGTTTTCCGAGGCAGCACCGAGAGCGAACTCTATGTCGCGGTTCATGTCGATGCCAGCGCAGAGCCTCCCGCACTGGATCGCAAACTTCCTATCCCCGACGACTGGAGCGTCCTGGTGGAACGCGCCCAGCAGCCACCGGCGCCCCCGATCCCCTTTATCGATTTGCAGCAGATGCAGCAGCAGCAGTAGAAGACGAGAGATCCGGAAGCCGGAAAGAGTGCGTGCGTCGTGTAAGCCTGTTTGGCGCGCGAGCACTTTGATTGCCGGTGAGCCGCGCTCGCTGGAAGGCGTTGGCAATTGTGAGATTCCTCTCCGCTTGCTGTGGGCATTCCAGAGCAAATTCCCTATCGGTATAGAGGAAAACGCATCCGTCAGGGGCTAAAGCCCACAGATTTTGCTGTACTTTGCGGCACGGCTGAAGCCGTGACCTTTCAAAACCCTCTACGCTGGTACTCTGTCCATAAGATTCCGTAATCGCGCCGGCATGGGCGCGGGCCGGGAGGCCCGCGCTACAGCCGGTCAGGAGACCGGCGCTCCAACTGCTCGATTCCGCAATCGCGCGGTCTATGCATTAGAGGCAAATTTGCCCGGGTGGAGGCTGAGGCGCACCCCAAGGCGCGCAGCTGGTAAAGCCGCCATTTCAGTGCGGGCCGATTTCCGACTCGCGCTGGTTTTGGTTCAGACTGGATTGTCTTTGGGGTCAAGCTGGATCGTCTTTTGACTCAGGCTGGCTCGTCCGGAGCGGTTTCGGGCTTGCCCCGAGCATTCAGATCGACCAGCCCTTCGGGGAGCGACATTTCAACCCGCTTGGCTTCGAGATCGATACTCCGCAAATAGCTCTTGGCAAAGGGAATGAGAACCTCTCCCGCCGCGCCGCGCACCACCAGCAAGGCCACCGGCCCGGCCGTCCGGTCCACGTACTCGATCTCGCCTACCAAAACCGGTTCCGCGCCCGAGGCTGCCGAGCTGGCAACATCCACGAGCGCGCATCCGATCAGGTCGCCGATGTAGACCTCGTCCTCGCCCAAAGCGGCCCGCTCGGAGAGGGGGATGGCCACGATCAGCCCGGCGAGAGCCTCGGCCGCAGTGATCGAGTCCACTGTGGCAAAATGTAGCACCACCCCGCCCTTGTGCAGCCAGAAGGCGGCCAGTTCCACGGCGCGCGGTGAAGCGCTGGCCGCCGCGGTAGGCGCGGATTTTGGACCGCCAGGCTCGGCCAAAAGCCAAAGCCGGGAACGGTCGGCAAATTTTTCAGGGAAATCGGTCAGAATATCGGCGAATACCTCGCCTTTGCGCCCTTGCGGACGGCGAATCCGCGCCAGCCAAACCCATGGTTCTTCCTGTTCAGCGCGCTCCGGAGCGTTCATCGCTGCCTCCCGGCAAGGGTGAACGCGGTTCGAGCGGCCACCTCAGGCGTCGTCTTCTTCCAGAATGTCGAGCGTATAGCGGTGATGCAGCTTCATACTGACGGCGCCCAGAATAGTGCGTACCGAGCGGGCCGTGCGTCCCTGCTTGCCGATCACCTTGCCCACGTCCGTCGGCGCCACGCGCAGCCGCAGGACCGTATTCTCGTCGCGGCCCACGCTCTCCACTTCAACGGCTGCCGGTTCATCCACCAAGGCCCGCGCGATTTCGCGAACCAGCTCTTCCACTTCGACCAAAGCGTTTTGGGTCATGTTCTTGCCCCTGACCAGATGCGTCCCCGAATTGACAACCGAAAATCGACGACTGGAATCGGTGCGCGCATCGTATCAGCCGACACCCGTCGCCGTCAGCAAATTTTCTTCTGCGTCGGCTTGCGAGAGCCCACGCACATTGCCAGGGGAGGCAAAAATCAGGCTGCGACAGGGACCGGAGCCGGGTGCGCATTCACCAGCTTCTCGACCCTGGGCGACATCTGCGCGCCCACGCCGCGCCAGTAGGCGACGCGCTCGTGCTTCAGATCGACCGTGGCCGGGTTAGTGCGGGGGTTGTAGGTGCCGACGACCTCGATCGAACGGCCATTGCGGGCGCGGTCCTTCTCAATGACCACGATACGGTAGTAGGGCTGCTTGCGAGCGCCAAAACGCGCCAAACGAATCATCACCACGGCGATACGGTTCCTTTCAGATTGCTGTGCTCTGTTGCACTCTCACCACTCCGCGAACGAAAACCTGTCCGTGGGGCCCCCGATCATCTGGGTCTTCCGGATGGCAGGAATATCCTCATGCCCTTGGAGAGCCAGACGGATGCGCCCGGCCGCGCAAGAATCAACATCTAAGTATCGCCGAAAACCGGGGGTGGAAGCAAATGAGCGTCGCGCCAGGGGTGGGTCCGTTTGAACAAGCAATCCCCTCAGGGGCTAAAGCCCGGCTCATTTTGGCCGGTTTGCGTACGGGCTAAAGCCCGTACCCTTCAACTAAAGCCCGGCACGCTTCAAACTGACCCTCTACCTCCTACCCACTCCCTCGCACCGGCGAACGGAGGACGAAGCGGAAGAGCGGCCGCGGCGCTACCATGAACAAAAGAATTGGGGACGAAGAATTGGAAACAAAGGATCGGAAACAAGGAATTGAGAGCGGAAAATTGACCCATCTTTCAATGTCCTCCGGAAAGCGCGCACCGCATGGTTCGTGAATACCACAAAGGCTACTCCAGCCGTCTGGGCCGGGAGATGGAACTGCTGGTCTTCGGCCACGCGGGAGTGCCCGTGGTGGTCTTCCCCACCTCATGCGGACGCTTCTTCGAGTTTGAAGATCATGGGATGGTCGCCGCGCTCGAAGACCGGATCGACGCCGGCCAGTTGCAGCTTTACTGCGTGGACTCGGTGGACGCAGAGAGCTGGTACAACCGCGCCGCCGCCCCCCGCGCGCGCATTCTTCGCCACATGCAGTACGAGGGCTATCTGCTCGACGAAGTGGTTCCGTTTTTGCGTGCGCGGAACTCGAATCAGAACTCGAATCAGAATTTGAATTTGGGCCTGACGGCACTGGGTTGCAGCTTCGGCGGCTACCACGCGGCGAACATCGCGCTACGCCATCCAGGCATCTTCACCGGCATCGTTTCACTGTCCGGAGTCTTCGATCTGACGAGCTTTCTGGGCGGCTATTACGATTTGGACTGCTACTACAATTTGCCCACGCACTCCCTGCCCAACCTGAGCGATCCCTGGTTTCTGGACCGCTATCGCCGCAACCGCTGCGTGCTGGCCACGGGCTGGGACGACCAGTGCCTGGCCCAGAACCAAAACCTCGACCGCATTCTCGCGTCCAAGGAGATTCCGCACCAGTTCTCGATCTGGGACTCGCCCAACTCCCACGACTGGCCCACCTGGCGGCGCATGGTGCGCGAGTATCTGTGAAGGTCCCCCAGCGCGGCTGTTCGCGGCTCATCGCGGCTGTTCGCGGCTGTGCGCGGCTGAACGCGCCCCCGGCGCACAAAGCACTTCTCCCTCAGGCAGTTGCCTTCCCGGCCATGGCGTAGAGATTGCCGGTCATGGCGTAGAGAATCGTCCGCGCTGTAACGTCTTCGTCGACGCGCGAGCAGATCATCAGGTCGTAGAGGTGGGGATTCTTCCAGTGATTGCCGAAGTACTGCTGCAGGTACTTGGCGCGCTCCTCGTCGACTGCTTGCATGCGCTGCTCGATGTTGACGCCCTTCTCCAGGCGGACGCGCAGCCGCTCGACGCGCTGCCGGTGCGGAGCATAGACGAAGACGTGGAAGACGTCGGGCCTGCACTGCAGCACGCACTGCGAGCCGCGGCCCACGATCACGCAGTTGCCTTCCGCGTATGCCTCTTCGATGATCTTCCGCGAGACCTTCAGCGTCTGCTCGGCGTCAAAGATGGCGTTCTCGCCCAGTTCGAGGCCGGCGGCCAGGGCGGCCGAGCGCATGGCCTGCTGGTTGATGCGCCGCAGCCAGGACTCCACGTGCTCGTCGTAGTGGCGCACGAGATTTGAGTCCACATGCGCCGCGTAGGCGATGGCGTCGATGATGTCCCTATCCAGCAGTTTCCAGCCCAGCCACCGGGCAATGGTTTGCGCAATGGTTCCGCCTCCGCTGCCGAACTCCCGATTAACCGTAATGACGCGGTATTCCAAAGTTTTACCTCCGTAAAAACCGGCAACTCTCCAAGTTACTCCTCTTGTGGCGTTCTTTCCAGCCCCACGCGCCAGCCATCCTGCCTGCGCGCCAGCCATCCTGCCTGCCGTACACTGGGTGAGTACCGTGTCAAGCCCGCGCCGCAGATGCGGATTCTGGTTTGAGGAAGGTTGGCTATGAAAACGATCGGCATATTGTTCGGCGGGGAGAACAGCTTTCCCGGCGCCCTGGCCGAGCACATCAACGCCCGCAACTTGGACGGCATCCGGGCGGAGTTCGTTCTGACGGGAGCCGTTCCGCTGGACAATCCGGACAAATCGGAGCAGGCGCCACGCTACGCGGTCATCGTGGACCGCATCTCCCACGGCATTCCCTTTTATCGCGCCTTTTTGAAACACGCCGTGCTGCACGGAACGGTGGTCATCAACAATCCCTTCCGGTGTTCGGCCGACGATAAGTTTTTCAACTGCGCGCTGGCCGAAAAGCTCGGCGTCGCCGTGCCGCCCACCGTCATCCTGCCCCACAAGCAGCTTCCCGAGGGCGTCACGGACCGCTCCCTGCGCAATCTTGAGTATCCCCTCGACTGGGATGCGGTCTTTGCCTGCGCCGGCGAGCACGGCTTCCTGAAGCCCATCGATGGCGGCGGCTGGCGCGACGTGCACGAGGTTCACAATCGCGAGGAGTTCTTCCGCGCCTACGACCAGTCCCGCGACCTGTGCATGATCTACCAGAAGGCGGTCGATTTCACCGAGTATTTCCGCTGCTGCGTGGTGGGCCAGAAGAAGGTCCGAATCATGGCCTACGATCCGCGCCGGACGCACTCGGAGCGCTACCTGGAGGATCCGCCCCAGGCCGACAAGAAGCTGCTCAAGCGCATCGAGCAGGACGCCGTCAAGCTCTGCCGCGCCCTGGGCTACGACCTCAACACCGTCGAGTTTGCCGTCGAAAATGGCGTTCCCTACGCCATCGACTTCATGAACCCGGTGCCCGACGCCGATCTGCACTCGGTGGGCCAGGCCAACTTCGACTGGATGGTCAAAGAGGTCGCGGATCTGGCGATCGCCAAGGCCGAATCGGCTCCGAGCGTAAGCGAATTGCGCTGGCCGGCCTTCCTGGGCGCCGAGCCTGCCAAGGCCAAAACCGCCCGGAAAAAGCCAGCCGCTACAAAAAAGAGCGCGAAAACAGCAACGCCTGCCCCGAAAAAGTCCGCGGCGGGCTGAGATTGCGCAGGCCGAAGTCGGAACTTCCGCCTTCGGCCTGCTTTTTCGTTCGAGGGGGCAAGTAATTTTTCCTGAATAGTTTACAGAAATGTAACTGGAGAATTGCTGGCGCGAGTTTCACCTCCAGCATCTCCTTCGGATAGAATGTTGTTACCTTTCTGGAAACTTTGGTGCCATGGGATTGGCCCGAAAACTCCGGTAGAGTGGATATGGTTCTTTCAGGGCGCGGGGTGCCGTGTATGAATATATCCAAATCCGCTTTACCGCAATCGCCAGTTCGTTCCAAGCCAGGTTTTGGACGGCAGGAAGTTCGTTGCGCGGTGCGCTTTCCGCTGGAGTTGCCCGTGCTGCTATCGTCCGGCGAGGGAGAGATTGCCGCTGTTACGCGGAATGTATCCGCCAGCGGCGTGGTTTTTGAGATGGACAGCCCGGTGCAGACCGGTTTGGAGATTCATTTTTCTCTGCGCATGCCCGGCGCTGTGTTAGGTACGCCTCACGATGTTCTGGTTCATTGCCAAGGTCGTGTGGTACGCTGCTCCATAAACCAAAGTCACTATCTGGCTGCCGCCACGATTGACGAGTATCGATTCGCCGAGCAGTGACGGTCCAGGCGCCCTTTGGAACAACCACGATCGGTTTGGCGACTGCCTTTATATGAACTTCTTGGACGATTCTCCCGATGGTGAAATCCTCGACGCTCCGGTCAAGCCCGGAACGATTCGGGTAATTCTGGCTGATTCCCAGGCAATTTATCGCGTCGGAATTCGCAAGATATTTGCTCTCGAGGATGATCTTCGCGTCGTGGCCCAGGCCGATTCGCTAGAGAATCTGCGTGCGGCCATTGCCCGCTATCCCACCGACATCGTCTTGCTGGAGGGAAGTCTGCTGGCCGGCACGGCCAACGTCATTCCCGAGCTGCTACGCGTGGCCCCGGACGTGAAGCTGATCGTGCAGGCCGTGGCCGCGGATGAAAACCAGACCGTCGAGCTTTACCGCCGCGGAGTGCGCGGCATCATCAGCCGCTCCATCTCGCCCGACCTACTGGTTCGCTGCGTGCGCCGCATCGCCGGCGGCGAAACCTGGATCGACAATCAATCGGTCGGCTGGGTGATCGAAGCCTATCGCGCCCAGGCGGCTTCGCTGGTCAGCCCGCGCAACCAGCCCAAGCTTTCTCCCAAGGAGATCGCCATCATCACCTGCATCACCCAGGGCAAGCGCAACAAAGAGATTGCCTTCCAGTTGGGAACCACCGAGCAGGTGATCAAGAATTACCTGCGGAAGGTGTACGACAAGCTGGGCGTGAGCGACCGGCTGGAGCTGGCCCTCTATTGCCTGCACAACAAGATTATTCAGACCGATGCGGACGAGGATCTGGTGGCTCAGAAGCTGATGGGCCAATAAGCGGTTCGCACATCCGCATTCCGTCGACGAGAACCTTTCGCTGGGGTCTTTTCATCTGCACCGCGCTGTTGAACACCGCGCAGGGACGGCGTGCGGCTCCGCTCCAGGTGAGCTGGCATCGAGCGGAAAAGAGCGGAAATCGGAAAGAAAAAGCCGAAATCGGAGCGGTTTTCGAGTGAATGGGCTTCGAGCCGATCTTCTGGCCCGAAGCTCTTCATTTTTCTTTTTCAGTTTGACGGTCTCACTTCTGCTTCACTTTCACTGTTTCACTGTCAGCAGGAAGGATACGGTCCGCTGTAGCGTGTTGGCTCCGGAGCCGGAGGTTGCCGTCACGGTGACTTCCGACGTGTTGTAGGTGGAACTGCCGCCGCCGCAGCCGGTGAACATGCCCAGGCCAATTACGCTGACCGCCAGCAGAAGCAGCATCTGCAAGCGGCGCCGCTTTTTGAAGCCCAGCAAGCAGAGCGCGGCAACCAGCGACGTTGCCGGGAAAAACGGCCGGGATTTCGAGCCGAGGCTTGCGGCCGCCGTGGTGTTGGTGACCGTTAGCATCGTCGAGATCGGACTTCCGGACGGCGTTACCGAGGTTGGAGCAAAGGTACAGGTGACGCCGCTGGAGCAACTGAAGGTCACCGCCGAAGCGAATCCATTCAGCGGCGTTACGGTGATCAATGTAGCGTCGCTCGCCCCGTTGTTGGTGGAGAGCGAGGTGGGATTGGCCGTAACGGTAAAGTCCTGCATTCCGGCGACTGAGACGCTCTCGGTAACCTGCGCAGCAGGCGCATAGGTGGCATTGCCCGCCTGATTGGCGGCCACCACCACCGTACCCACCCCGGTGAGGGTCAGTTGGCTGTTGTTCGTGCCGCTCAACTCTCCCGGACCGGAGACGATGGAGAAGGTAACAGGCAAGCCGGACGTTGCCGTGGCCGAAAGCGTGATCGCGGATGCGCCGTAACCTGCCGATGAGGTGGGCGCGGTGAAGTTGATGGCTTGCGATTCAAGTCCCGTTCCACTCAGCGCAATGGACTGGGTGGCGTAAGGGCTGGGCGCGTTCAGAGTGTTGTCCAGCAGATTGAGCGACCCGCTGACGCTGCCCGTTGCCGTCGGATCGAAGCTGACCGAGAGCGTGCAGCTTTGGCCGGCGGCCAGGGTGGCCGGCGCGGTCGGATAGGCAAGCGCGCAGGCCGTGGCCGGCGCGGTATCCAGCGTAAAGTAGCTGGCCGTCGAAGGAATACACGAATTGGTGCCCGAGCTTGGAAGCTCGAAGGTCAGACTTGCGTTGCCGATATTCTGGACCGTTATTGACTGATCGGCAGACGCAATGCTCAGGCCGTCCGTGCTGCCGAAGACCAGACTCGGCGCATCCGCGGAATCCTCCTCCAGCACCGTTTTGTACGCGCCCGCGATGTAGAGGTTGCCGGACGGGCTCACCGCCACGGCAGCCGGGGAGGCGAGGCCGCTGACCATGGTGTTCACCGTGGTGTAGCCGCTGCCGATTGTGATCTCCTTGACGGCGCTGTTGCCGGTGTCGGCAACAAAGATGTCTCCGTACGCGTCCACGGCTACGCCCCGCGGCGCTTTGAAGCCGCTGCCGAGCGTGTTGAGCAACTCATAATTGCTGGCCGCCGTCCGCTCCTTCACCGCGTCGTTGCCGGTGTCGGCCACGTAGACGTTGCCGCTGCTGTCCACGGCCAAGCTATAGGGTCTGTCAAAGCCAAAGGATGTTGCCAGATCCACGATGCTGGGCGAGTCGGGGATGCTGCCGTTGACCGCAATGATCTCCTTCACCTCGGGATCGCCTGTGACGATGGTGCCGAGATCGGCGACGAAGACGTCGCCGCTGCTATCCACGGCCAGGCCGTAAGGCTTGTCGAGCGCGGTCGCCAGCACGCGGGCGTTGACCGAGGTCGGCGTGATCTGACCGGCCAGCACCTCGGAGACCGTACCGGCTCCATAATTGGAGAAAAAGATGTCGCCGCTTTTGTCCACCGCCAGGCCGGTGACTTGGCACACGGCGTGGGATGGGTCTTGACATGACAAATATCCCATCAACTGGGGGTAGAGTTGGGCGGGATGACGCCATCGACCGCAACAATCTCGTACAACGAATTGGCATAGCCGGAGCTGTTCTTGATGAAGTAGAGGTTGCGCTGCCGTCCTCGGTCACGTACGCGGGGCTATTGAGTCCGCTGGCCAGCGTGGATTGGGATCCTGAGAATTGTGCGATCTGTGCGCTGGCGGAAGAGCAGAAGAGAACGCCCGAGAAGGCCAGCAGCAATCCGGCCAGGCCCAAGGTTGCGCCACGAAGGTTCGGGCGAGAGCCGGAGCCCAAGAAAGAAGTGAACAAGGAAAGCACCTTACGGTTCATGGTCTTGCGTCTCCTGCAACCGGATTGATCGCTTTTCGCAGATCGCGAAAAACGGCACTTGCGCCAGGGAGAGGAAAAAATGGAATCCGGAAGTTAGGCAATCATAGACGAACGAATCGCGGTTTCGCTCATGTTCTTATGGACTTGAACCTGGCGGACGGAGACAGCCCTGGCATTTGGAAGCTTGTTGAAAAACTAACTCGAACCCGGAATCGGCACTCAGCGGCTAATGCCCGCGGATTTTGGGACGTTTGCGGCACGGCTGAAGGCGTGCCCTGACGCGATCCCAGCTTTTTCGAAAAAGTTCTTAAACCGGCAGCGCACAGATTGCGGCTTCGACGAAGGGAATGCATGCGGCCCGATTACGGCGTTCGCGCTTCCGGGAATTTAGCGCGGGCCAGCTCCAGCAGGCGAATCAACTCCGCCACTTCCGCCTGGCGCAGATGACCCAGCAGCTCGGCTGGAAGGCGAAGAATCACCGGGTCCATCTTTTTGAGCAACTTGAGCCCGGCCGCGGAGATTTCGGTCCAAAGCACGCGGCGATCATGCGCGTCGCGGCGCTGGCGGATCAGCTTGAGCGCCTTGAGCCTCGCCAGCAGGCGGGTGATGTCCGGCTCGGCGGCGATCATGCGGCTGCCGATGGCCGCGCAGGTGAGCGCTCCCGGTTGCGCCCCGCGCAGAATCCTCAGCACGTTGTACTGCGTCGAGGTCACGCCCCACTCGCGGGTCTTCAGGTGGAAGGCGCGGTTGAGGCGGTCGGCGGTGCGCAGCAGATTGAGCAAAGCCTCTTCCTCCAGGCTTGCAAAGGGCTTTTCCTGCACGATTTCCAGCTTCAGTGCTGCCATCGACTGCCTCCCGCGCTTACTTGGGAGAATTTCTCCGATTGCTTTAGAGCGGAATTCTTGTATCCCACCCCGGCCGTAAAAAACAAGAACGCGGCGAGGGTGGGGCACCCAGACACTCTCCCTTTAGAGCATTCTCACCGATGGTGTAGAGGGCGGAGCGTTCCCTCAGGGGCTAAAGCCCTATCATTCCGGCCTCTTTACGGCACGGCTGAAGCCGTGCCCTTTCAAAGCCACTTACACCTACTAGAAAAATGCTCTAGGAGAAATGCTTACTGCTGAATGAGTTCCAGATCCAGAGTCAGATTCACCTGGTCGCCGATCAGGGCTGCGGGATACTTGGCTCCGATGCCGAACGCGGCCCGGCTGAGGGTGGTCGAGGCCGAGAAGCCAGCGTGCGGCTTGTGGTCCATCATGCCCATAACCGGCCCGCTGGGACCGGTGACGACCAGCACCACCGGCTGGGTGACGCCGTGCAGCGTCAGGTTGCCCGTCACGAGTAGATCTCCGGCGCTTTTGGCCACGCTGGTGCTGGTGAAAGTGGCCGTGGGAAACTTCGCAATGTCAAAGAAACCGGCGCTTTTCAGGTCGGCGTCGCGGGCCGCTACGCCGGTGTCGATGGTGCTCACGCCGATGGTGGCCGTCACCGTGGATTTGGTGATGTCGGCTCCGTTCAAGACAATCGTGGCCGCCACATCGCCGATGCGGCCATGCACGTTCGAGACGGACATATGCCGAATGCTGAAGTCGACCTCGCTGTGCCGCTGGTCGCTGGTCCAGGTTGTGACTTGGGAGGAGGGCTGCGCCAGGGCCAGGGGAGCCGCGAGTGCCAGAATGCCTGTGAGGAGCGTCCAATGTTTCATCGTCGAGTATTCCTTTCATGCCGGGCCAGAGGGCCGTTATGGGGTCGCCGGCAAAACGCAACGGGGAGAGCGCCGGCCGGGTGCGCGCGCAATCAGGGGAAATGGCTGTTTGCTCCGCGCTGAATCTATCTGTAAATAAGATGGCGCAGGATAGATATTCGTTGCAACAAATATTTTTCGTCCCATTTTATTCTTTATAGTATCTTCGAGCCGCTCGGCGGGAAGGGTGACTCGCACCTCCCTTCCCGCCGCCTGCCCACAGAAGGACAGGCGAAACCGAGCGCCTACTTCACATCGTCCAGGGACATGCCTTTGGTTTCCGGTCCGAAGTACATCGCCACAAAGGTAATCGCCGCGCCGATGACCATAATGACCGCCGGGGAGAGCCACAATTCCCCTCCCTCGATGGTGCCGATGAAGGGTATCTTGTGCACCCAGAGGATATAGAGAGGGAACCAGGACATGAGCAGAGCTCCGGAGGAGTAGCCGAAGCCCAAACCGACGGCGCGCCGCTTGGTGGGAAACCTTTCGGAAAGATAGGCGGGCAACATGCCCCAGGCCAGTTTGAGCATGGTGATCAGAACGGTAGCGAATAGCGCCATGCGCAGATCGAGCGCCATAACCGAGTCGTGCAGGAAATAGAAGGCAGGAATGCCGAAGACAACAATGATGGGACAGTAGATCAGGGTCAGTTTTCTTCTGCCCACATAATCGGAGAGCCATCCGTAGGCGATATATCCCAGGAAAGCTAGGAACAGGGCGAAGCCATAGATCCAGGCGAAGGTCGTCGTGTCGAAGCCCTTGCCGCCGCGCGTCAAAATTTTGGGCAAATAGCCGTAGATGGCGTAGTCGGTGAGGAACAGGCCGCACATCAGGAAGAAGACCTGCAGAAAGTTCCACAGGGCGGGAGGCTTGAAGAGGCTGAAAAACGGAGATTTGTCCATGTCTCCCTTCTCATGCGCCTTCTCGTAGAGGGGAGATTCGCGGGTAAAGTAGAGAATCCCCAGCCCCGCAAACACCGGGAAGATGCCCGTGGCGAAACAATAGCGCCATCCGACGGTGAGCATGTCGGCGTTTCCCAGCGTGGAGCTTAAAATTGCGACCACCGCGGCGCCAAGAACATAGCCAAAGGGAAAGCCCGACTGGACGAACCCTCCCACGCGCCCGCGGATTTTATTCGGAGAAAACTCGATGGCGAAGGTATGGCCGGCAGCGTATTCTCCGCCAAAGAAGACGCCCATCACCAGCCGGAGCAGGGCAAGCAGAAACCACGCCGCCGGGCCGATACTGGCGTAAGTTGGCAGAAACGCCGCCAGCAAAGAACAGACACCTACGCCAGACATGGTGACGATCAGCAGCATTCTTCTTCCCAGCTTGTCGGCGAAATGGCCGAAGATCGCCGATCCCAGGGGCCGGGCTGCCATGGTCATCGAGTAAGTGAGCAGGATAACGGTGTACTGCCAGGCCGCGCTCCCCTTGCCGGAGGTGAAGATTTTGGTCAAGATGGGAGCCATCACCACGATAAGACCCATATCGTAGGAATCCAACATGAAGCCAAACCACTGGCCCCACATCGCCGGGAGTAATCCCTTGGGAAGCTGCGTGGCCCCTTGGGAGTTGGAATCGCTCATACTTTTCTCCAATGAAAAATCTTCGGAAGTGACACTGCCCGCATCGGCCCGAATTTCAGGACCGCCTCAGCAGAAATCCTGGCGCAACTGGGCCTGGCTTCTTCGAAAAAAAGATTCATAGCAGGCCCGTAATGTGGGACGGCGCGCGCTAAGCCCTTCTTCCTCAGTTCGCAAAAGTGACACCTATAACCCCTTTTTGTCAAGTTCCATTCTTATCTGATTCATTCAAGGCCAACGCATCGACCCGGCGGGGATCAATCAATATGGATTGCCCGATGCGCCAGGCCGCGGGTACGCCAGGCACGCAACAACTCGAGGATTGCCGGCTTGAATCGGGTGGAAAAACTCCGCGGAGTGGGTTTTGTTTTATAGGTAGGAGCGAATCGAGAACCAACGCTGTCCCCAGCTCACGGTCAGGCGCGCAAGCCCGGTGAGCGGAGTCGCCGGTGTGGCTGGTGAGACAAAATGCCGCTCGCCCAAGCCGCCGGAGCGCCCGGTCTGCCGGTCAGATCAGGGCGATCTGAAGCAAAAATTCAACTGGAAAACTAATGCCGGTAGAGGGCGGTCAATTCGCCGCAGGTCAGAACGTGACTCTGCATTGCGCTCTCGATCTGGCTTCGCGTGGCGCCGGGCGGGAGATTCAACTTTTCATTCAGCGCATAGAGCTTGAAGACGTAGTGGTGCGCCGTATCTCCCGGAGGGCAGGGGCCGCCATAGCCGATGCGGCCAAAATCGTTGCGGCCCTGGCGCGCGCCGTTGGCCAGCTGGTCTTGCGCAGGCAGCCCTTCAGCGAGCGCCCGCGTTTCGGCGGGCAGGTCGTAGAGCGTCCAATGCGTGAAGATCCGGCCGGGCGCGTCCGGGTCGGTGACGATGAGAGCGAAACTCCGCGTCCCCGCGGGGGGCGCGCTCCAGGCCAGCAGCGGAGAGATGCCCGCTCCGTGGCAGGTAAACTCGTCCGGAATCCAACCACCCGCAAAGCTCGCACTGGTCAAATCCATCGTCCGCGCCCTCCCCAGGGTTCCGGAGCCGTAGCAGACCGATTGCGCTGCAGCCACGAACAGAAGCCCCGCCGCCAAGCTCCGCACCGCCTGCCGCGAACTACTTCGAAGGCCTGCCCCGCTCTTTTGTTTCGACGCGCCCATGAATTGCCTGTTTTCCATCGAACTTCGCCGATGCCCAGGAATTTTACTCGGAATTGAGCGAAAAAGAAAGAGATTTATTTGGGGCGGGCAATCTCGATGCGGTCGCGGGTACGAACCCAGGTGTTGCCTGCCATGCGGCCGATGGCGTCCAGGCCCGCCGGGTCGACGCGGAAGTTCTCGACCAGATCCTCGCGTACGTGAAAGCGGACCACCTCGCCCAGAACGATGACGCCGCTGGCGGGGATATGGCCGGTGTAAATGACCTGGAGGAGCTTGCACTCCATCTGGGCGGGCGATTCGGCGACTCGATATGGACGGACAACCTGGCTTGCGATCGGCGTCAACCCGGAGAGGGGAAACTCGTCCACCTCCGGCGGCGCCTCGGTCGAGGAGGCGTTGACCCCCGCGGCCATGGCTTCGCTGACCACGTTGATGACGAACTCGCCCGTTTCCTCGACGTTGCGCAAGGTGTCTTTCTTTTCGCCGGTCTCGCCCTGCTCCGGGGGGCGCAGCGCAGGGCAGAACAGCACCGTGGGCGGCGCCGAGCCCACTCCGGAGAAAAAGCTGAAGGGCGCCAGGTTGGCCACCCCGTCCCGGCTCATGGTCGAAACCAGCGCAATCGGGCGCGGCACGATGATGCCCGTCATCAACTTGTAATTCTGACGTTGTTGGCACTCGGCCGGATTGAAGCTGAGCATGGAAATTTGAGAAGAGCGCACGGAGGTCATACTGATAGCCTAGTCGATGGCGCCGCCTGACGCCTCTGCCGGGATGGGAAAACATTGCCGGCCCGGCGTGACCGTTCTGGTGCGCCCCGTAAAATTCGTCTGCTGGTAACATTCAATGGTGCACAATCGGTAGAGGGAGAACTGTCTTGCCGCGCATTCACTTTCAACAACAGCTCGCCGAACTCAAGGACAGGCTCATCGCCATGGCGGCCCTGACGCAACAGGCGGTCGAGTCCGCCGTAGACGCCTACCTGCAGCGGGACAAGGGCCTGTGCAAGTACGTCAAGCAGAATGAAGCGGCCATCAACAGATCACAGCGCGATCTGGACGAGATGGCCTATGAACTGCTGGCCAAGGAGCAGCCGATGGCCATCGACCTGCGCTTCATCCTGTCGGTGATCAAGATCAACGGCGACCTGGAGCGGATCGGCGACCAGTCGATGGGCATTGCCCGCCGCACCAAAGAGATCATGAAGTGCGAGGAGACCGATCTGCCGGTGGATTTTGCCGCCATGGGCGAGTTTGCCGGCCGCATGATCCGCTCGGCGCTGCAATCGCTGCTCGAGGGCGATGCGCGGCTGGCCGAAGAAGTGCGCCAGATGGACGACGAGATCGACCGCATGAACCGCCGCGCTCACGCCGACCTGCTGCAGCTCATCGAAGACAAGCCCGCCCTCACCCAGCAGGCGATGAACGGCATTCTGGTGGCGAAGAACCTGGAGCGGATCGCCGACCATGCCTCGAACATCGCCACCGACGTCATCTTCTGGATTCGCGGCGCCGATGTGCGCCATCAGTTGAGCCTGTCGGTGGATTGAGAAAAGCAGGAAAGAGCTGTCGCCCCAGGCGAGAGCTTTTCGCCCCGGGGCGGCTGCGGGCAACAGAAGCTGAGTCCAGAGCGTCTTCAACCTGACCGTTTGCGATCAGGATGAACATTTGTGCTCTCCCACCCTTTGTGCAAAGAACGCACAAAGGATGGGGCACCCAAAGTTTTGTTCACACTTGAACCGAAAACGCTCTAGCCGCGCAGTGGAACGGGACTTTCGGAATTCGCCTGCCGGAAGGTCTCGAACTCCGCGAGCGGCAGCGGGTGGCTGAACAGGTAGCCCTGAAAGCAGTGGCAGCCGAGATCAACAAGAAATCTGCGCTGCTCTTCGGTTTCCACGCCCTCGGCAACCACCGACAATCCCATCGCCCGGCCCAACGACAGGATGGTCTGGGCAATGGCGCCGCTGCTGGCGTCCACCAGCATATCGCGCACGAAGACCCGGTCGATCTTCAACTGGTCCAGGGGCAGGCGCTTGAGGTAGGCCAGCGAGGAGTAGCCGGTACCAAAGTCGTCGAGCGAAAATCTCAGCCCATGCGACTTGAGTTCGGTCATCTTGGCCAGAACATCCTCGATATTCTCGACCAGCATGCTCTCGGTGAGTTCCAGGTTGAGTTTTTCGGGGTGGGCCCCGGTGCGGTCGAGGACCGCCAGCACCAGTTCGACAAACTCCGGCTGGCGGAACTGCATGGCGCTGATATTGACGGCAACCTCGAGAGCGGCCGTTTCCTCCCGGCCCGCCCAGGAGGCAATTTGCACGCAGGCTGCCTCCAACGCCCAATCTCCCAAGGGCAGAATCAGGCCGGTTTCCTCGGCCAGAGGAATGAACTCGCCCGGCGGTACGATGCCGCGCCGGGGATGGTTCCAGCGCAGCAGGGCCTCGACGCCCGTCAAGCGGCCCCGCTCCACTTGAGGCTGATAGTACAGCAGAAACTGCTCTTTCTTGACTGCCTGGCGCAGATCCTCATCGAGCGCGGCGCGGGCATTGACGGCGGCCTGCAGAGCGGGTGAAAAGAAGCGCATGGTGTTACCGCCCGCTGCCTTGGCCTGATGCAGGGCGATCACGGTCTGCTGCAGAATCTCATCCGGGCTGCTGCGCCGTTCCCCGAAGACAGTGACCCCGATGCTGGCGCTCAAGAGGCATTCGCGCTTGCCCAGCAGGTAAGGCTGGCCAATCGCGGCCAGAATCTTCTCGGCGGTAGACTCGGACTGGGCCACGGCCTCCTCGTTCACTTCGCCCAGGTCGTCGAGCAGGACGCCATACTCATTGCCGCCCGCCCGGGCCACGGTGTCCGCTTCGGTGAGACAGGCAGCGATGCGCCGGGCGACTTCCTGAAGCAGTTGGCCGCCGGCTTGATAGCCGAAGGTCTCGTTCAAGAGCCTGAAATGATCCAGATCGATCAACAGCAGCGCCTGAGAGCGGTTCCCCTGGACATTGACGGACAAGGACCGGTGAAGGCGCTCGAAGAGCAGGCGGCGGTTGGGAAGTCCCGTCAGCGGGTCGTAGAAGGCCAGATTCCGGATGGTGTTTTCCGCGTCCTTGGCGGGGGAAAGATCCCGGGTGATCGAAAGAATGCAGTCCTCGCCGTCAATCTCCATCACCGAAGCCGACATCTGTCCCCAGAAAATCTCTCCGTTCCGCTTCCTGAACTGGGCCTCGAAATTGCGGCAGCTTGAATTCTGGAGCACCATGTTGACCATGGTCTGCCGGTCGCGGGGGTCGGCCCAGATGTTGAGTTCCAGCGAAGTTCGTCCCGCAACTTCTTCCCACGTGTATCCCGTGGAATCGAGAAATGCCTGATTGAAGTCGATATATCTTCCGTCGTTCAGGCGGTTGATGTTGACCGCATCGAGGCTGGTCTGAAAGGCGGTGCGGTAGCGCTCCTCGCTCGCCCGCAGAGCCTCCATGGCCCCCCCCAGCAGCTGCTCGGCCTGCTTGCGGGCGTTGATGTCTTCGACGATGGTGAGCAGATGAAGCGCGCGTCCCCCGGCGTCATGCTGAATCGAGACGGTCACCTTTGCCCAGGTCGGACTGCCGTCCTTGCGCTGATAGCGCTTTTCAAAACTTGCCGTGGATGCGGCGCCGCTCACGATTCGTTCAAACGCCTCCATGCTGGCGGCCATCTCCTCGGGAGGCGTAATGTGCATGATGGTGAGGCCGGCAATTTCTTCAGGAGTGTACCCGAGATAATCGGCGAAACACCGGTTGCACCTCAAGAGGCGGCCATCAAGCGCGGTATGTACGATGCCCACCGCGGCCTGCTCGAAGGTGGCGCGATAGCGTTCCTCGCTCTCTTTAACGCGCATCTCGGCAAGCTTGCGGCCGGTGATGTCCTGAATGACGCCGCGCATCTTGAGCGGATTGCCTTGCGCATCGAAGCTGATCTTGCCCAATCCAAGAACCCAGCGCTCTGCGCCGTCCGATTGCCGGACAATGCGGTACTCATTGTCGAAAGGCTTCCGCCTGCCGGCAACCTCGTCCGCAAAATAGCTCGTCATCCTCAGGCGGTCATCGGGATGAATCAGGGCTGTCCACCCCGCCACATCGTGCGGATAATCCGATCCGATGCCGAGGACTTCATCCAGCACCTCCGAACTCGTCCAAATCCCGGTGGAAATGTCCAGCACATAGGTTCCGAGAGCGGCGGCTCTCTGCGATTCCCGCAGAGATTCCTCGCTCTCCCGGCGCGCCTGTTCAGCCCGCTCGCGCTCGGTGACGTCATGCACGATGGAAAATAGCACCGTCCTGCTGTCCGTATGGACGGGAGACGAATAGACCTCGACGTCGCGCTCTTCCCCGGAGGCCAGCCGATGGCGAAAGTTGAAATGCATACGCTCCTTGAGCAGCGCATTCTGGCGCAGGCAGGAAACCTCCTGCGCCGGCAAGGCGTTGATCTTGTCGATCGACATGCCCGTCAACTGATTCGTCGAATAGCCGTAATACTCCGAGGCCGCCCGATTGGCGTCCACAATCTCTCCGCTGGCCGGGTCGACAACGAGCATGACCGAACCGCTGTTTTCAAAAAATCTGCGAAAACGGGATTCGCTTTCTTCGAGCGCCTTTGCGGACTGCTTGAGCCCGGTAATATCCTTGCCGGCAACCGAGATACCGGCTGCTTGCCCGGCGACGGCGATGGGATTGAACGCTACCTCGAAGATGCGGCCATCGGCGAGGACGCACTCCATCCGATAAGAACCTTCGGCAATCACACGCCCATAATGCCGGGTCCAATGCGCCGCCCGCTCCGGCGGGAGAATATCCTCCACGCGCATCCCGGCTGCAAGCTGGACGTGAAAATTGATCCGGCAATACTCCGCCAATGCCCGGTTGAAGGCGGTCAGCCGGAGGTCCGGGTCCACCGACCAGATCAGGTCGTCGCTGCTATCGAGCAAGGCCAGTAGTTTGGCGTCAGCTTGATTCGGCATCTCAACCCTTTCCAGCCGCGATGAACTTCCGTTTCACCCATTAAAAACGAACGCATTGAAGGCGCGTGAACGCATGAGCCAAGCCGCCGCGCCGCCTCGTCGATCCAGTTTTCGATCATGCTGGTGGTCGCGTAGTCGTTGGCCTTGCTGGCGACTTCATGCGCCGCGCGCAGGCTCTCCACCAGCGATTTGTTGTCGGCGTGGAGCTCCCTCAGCATCTCGGTGGGGCCCACGAAATCCTCATCGTTATCATGAATCCGCTGCAGCCGAACAATGTGGCCTATGGAGCGGATGGTGGTGCCGCCCACTTTGCGCACCCGTTCGGCGATGGCGTCGGTGATCTCGAAAATTTGTGCGGCCTGTTCGTCCAGCAGCAGGTGATAGTCGCGGAAATGCTGTCCGCTCATGTGCCAGTGGAAGTTCTTGGTCTTGAGGTAAAGAGCGAAAGCATCTGCCAGCAGGGCATTCAGAACGCTGGAAAGGTTTTTGACCTCTTCGGGGGAGAATCCGTCTGGAACCAGCAGCCTGACGGCCTGCGACTCTTTATCATGGGTATGTGTGGACATAGGGGAACTCCTTTGCCGGGGAGGGCCATCGCGACGTCCGGAATGGAGCGTCCGCGCCAGTGCCCCGCGCGGTGCTTTAGATGCGCGGCGTGGACGAACGATTCCCACGAAATGTGCGGCGGCGCGTTGAGGCAAGGCACGATGTTCGAGACTCATCCTCGGAATTTGCGGACCGATTCAGAATCGAGAAGACCGGCGCGCGATTTTCGGAAGAAAAGGCGTAAATTCCGCGGAGTTGCGGAAGTTTCAGCCAGATGAAAAAGGCCGCCCGTGGATTGTTCCACAGAGCGGCCTCTTCCATCTCTTTCTGTTTTTATCCGCAAATCTTGTTATAGATTCCCTTGATCGCCTGGTGTGGATTGCTGGCGTAGTGCAGCAGTACGGCCACAGCGCAGCTGGTGAGCCGGGTCTCGGCAGAATCCGCGCGGCTGGTGAGGATGACCGGGACGCGCGCGCCGAGCACGATGCCGGCCAGCTCCGCTCCGCCCAGATACTCAAGCTGCTTGGCCAGCATATTGCCGCTTTCGAGATCGGGCACCACCAGAATGTCGGCCATGCCGGTAACCGGCGAAACCAGCCCCTTGATCTTGGCGGCCTTGACGCTGACCGCGGTGTCGAAGGCCAGCGGCCCGTCGAGGATGCCGCCGGTGATCTGGCCGCGATCGGCCATCTTGCATAGCGCCGCCGCATCCAGCGTGGATTTGATCTTGGGGTTCACCGTCTCGACCGCCGACAGCAGCGCCACCTTGGGCTCGGGTATGCCCAGGGCATGAGCCAGGTCGATGGCGTTCTGCACGATGTGAATCTTGTCTTCCAGTTCGGGCACGATGTTGATGGCCGCATCGGTAATCAGCAGGGTGCGCGCATAGGCCGGCGTATCCATCACAAAAACATGGCTGATGCGACGCGAGGTGCGCAGCCCGGTGTCGCCCTTCATGGCCGCCTTCATCAGCTCGTCGGTATGCAGGCTGCCCTTCATCATGGCCTGCGCGCCGCCCGAGCGGCATAAGGCCACGCCCGCCTCGGCTGCCTTCCGCTCCGTGTCGGCCTGGAGGATAGGATAGGGGCTGACGTCCAGGCCCAGCTTGGCGGCCAGAGCCTTGATCTGGGCTTCATCGCCGATCAGCGTGGGCTGGATCAGACCCTCGACAGCAGCTTCCACGGTGCCAATCAGCGCCACATCCGAAAGTGGCCAGACAACCGCGGTGGTGATGGCAGGCAACGGCTTGCAGCGGTCGAGAAACTTGTGAAAAACGTGATAGTCGGCGGGATGTTCGACCAACGGGTCAACGGCAACGGATTCTGCCAGCGGCGCTAGATCACTCATCGATTTGTCTCTCCTGGCCCGCGCATCAGGTGACCGGCAGGCCCAACTCTTTGATTTTCTCGCTGCAATCTTCCTAAGATTGTGTCCGGGGTCACAAGCCGAACCGACGTACCGCATCGTAAACTAATCGGCTATCTGCTTTGCTTCCCGCAGGCCCGGATTTCCAGCCTCCCGTTCACCGCTGCTGCGGCTTGGGCAGGCCGAGCAGGTCGTCTTCCTTGGCCAGCTTAAGGCGGGCGCTGTCCAGCTTCTTGTGCAGCCTGGCCACTTCGACCGGCTCCACGTCGGCCGGGGCCGCCTTGGCGAACTCGGCCAGCGAAAGCTCCCACTGCGCGCTGGCCTGGCGGATGCGTCCGGTTTTCTCGTACAGGTCGCCTAGGTGGTCGTGGACTGTGGGGTCGGCCGGATCGCGCTGGATGGCCTGGCTCATGTTCTGCTCGGCCAAATCATACATGCCCATCTTGAAGTAGGCCCAGCCGAGCGAATCCAGGTAGGCCCCGTTCATGGGGTCCAGCTCGACGGCCTTGCGAATCAGTTGGAGGGCCTCGGGCAGCCGAATGTCCTTGTCGGCCATCATGTAGCCCAGGTAGTTGAGCGTCAGGGCGTTCGAGGGATCCAGGTCGAGCGCCTGGCGGAAGAACTGCTCGGCCTGCCCCGTGTGCTTCTGCCGATCGGCCAGTTCCCCTCGCAGGAAGAGCAGGTAGGCGTGGTCCTCGGGCTTCGCCATCAGCGGCTCGGCCTTGTCGAAGGCATCCTCGGCATCCTTCCAGAGGCGGGCGCGGATGTACATCTGGCCCAGCGCCATCAAGACCGTGCGCTGGTCGCTCTTGCTGGCGTCGGCCGTCAACAGCCCCCTGGCCATGGCCAGCCCCTCGTCGGTTTTGCCCGCGTCGCCCAGTTCCCCGGCCAGCATCAGCTTCAGGTCGAGATTCTTGGGGTTGGCCGCAACCGCCTGGCGCGCGACCTCGACCGCTTTGTCGAACTGCAGGGCTGCGTGATAGGCGTCGGACTGCAACTGGTAGCCGTGCACGGCCGTCTGGCCGCCCATGTCGATCATCTTCTGGTAGGCGGCGACGGCCTCGGCGGTCTTGTTCTGCTCCTGATAAACCGCTCCCAGCCGCTCCAGGAAGATGCCGCGATTGTTCTTCTCCTCGGACGTGTAGGCGCCGTTGGCGTGCGAGGTCATGTCCACCATCTTCTGAAAGACCTGGACAGCCTGGTCGAAGCGGCCCAGCACGTCCAGCAGCAGCCCTTCGTTGTAGCCTGCCTCCAGATTGCCGGGGTCCTTCTGAAGCGCTTCGTGGACGGTGGCCAGGGCATCCTCGTACTTTCCCTGGCGGCGCTGAATCTCGCCGATGTGAACCAGCGCGTCGGCGTTCTCCGGGTCGGCCGCGACCAGTTCCCGATAGCGCTTGAGCGCCTCGTCGAGCTGGTTGTCGTCGAGCAGCGCCCCGGCCAGCGCGTCCAGGGTGCGCGGATTGCCCGGCTCCAGGGCGGCGGCGCGCTGAAAGGCCGCAATGGCCTCCTTGGTCTGCTTCAATTGCCCATTAGCCTCGCCCAGCGCAATTTCCATCTTGGCCGTGCGCCGGCCCACCGGAACCGCCGCGATGACCTTGGCCTCCTGCGCAGTGTCGCCGCTGTCGGCATAGAGACGGGCCAGGTTGAGCACCACCTCCTCTGAATCGGGCTCAAGCCCCTGAGAGATCTTGAACTGCTCTTCGGCCTTCTTCTGGTCGTGCGCGACGGTGTAGAGCTGGCCCAGGACCATGCGATCCTCGACGCTCTGGGGCCGCAGGGAGACGATTTTCTCGTATTCCGCAATCGCCTGATTCAGCAGAATGCCGGGAGGCGAAACCGAGGATGGGGCATTTTGCCCCTCGCTCAGCTCGCGCAGATAGATGCGCCCCAGCAGCCGGTGCGCGTCAATGTTGCCGGGATCGCGCTTGAGCAGTTCGCCCGCCACGCTCTCCGCATCGCCTGTACGGCCAAGGTTGAAATAAAGCTCGGCCAGGCTGTTGTTCAACTGCGGCGAAGCCGGATCGGCGTTCAGCGCCAGCTTGTACTCCTCGATTGCCTTGGTCGCCAATTCCGGGTGGTCCCCGGTCGAGGCCTCTTCTTCGGCAATGCTGGCCAGCCCCAGGTGATAGTAAGCCAGAGCGCGATTCGGCGGCGCGGCCGGTTCTCCCACCTCTCCCGCTGTGGTCGCGGCTGCCGGCGCACTCTTGGCCGGAGCAAGCTCGATCGGGCTGACGGATGGCGCCTTGACCGGATGGGCCTGCGCCGGAACGCTGGGAGCGGGACTTTCAAGCCCGCTCTGACCACGAGCCTGGGCGCGAGCAAGCCTGGCCGCCGGAAGAAGGACAAGTGCGGCGGCAACAATCAGCCAGAGGAGCAGCAAACGGGGTTTTCTTGTCATCATCCTGGAATTCCATGCATCTTGGGCCGCGCCTGGCGGGTGAAACAACTTCACACCGGAGAGCCGAAACCGACAGCAGGCAGCCGGTGGGAGCAGCTCTGCCTACTGTACAGACGATTCTAACCGCCATTGGGCTTGAACGGTGAGCCAGATTGCGCCAATTTACCGCTGCCCCCCCAAAAAAAGTGCGCGCATCCACCCGCCCGGACGCCTGCATCGCCGCATTGTTCGCGAGCGTTTCTCGCTTCGTTGACGAGCGCTTCGATTCCGGTTTCTGTTCCGTCCGGTTTTTATTCTGTCTGCCGGTCGAGTGGCTGGCCGAGTTGCTGGGCGGGTTCATGGCGGATCGCTTCCAGCAGCTTGCGATCGTCCTTGCTGAGCGTGGCGCCCTCCAGCAGATCGGGCCGGTTGGCCAGGGTCTTGCGCAACTGCTGCTCGCGGCGCCAGTGGCGAATCTGGCGGTGGTCGCCGTTGAGCAGCGCCTCGGGAACGCGCAGGCCGGCAAACTCGGCGGGGCGCGTGTAGTGCGGGTAGTCGAGCAGCCCCCCGGCGCCGTGCTGCGAGCGCGGGACACCGTCTTGGGCAGGCGCAATCTCTGCATCGGCCACGCCAAAGCTCTCAAACTCGCCCGAGGCCTCGTTGCCCAGCACGCCGGGCAGCAGGCGCATGGTCGCGTCTATCACCACGGCAGCGGCCAGTTCGCCCCCGCTGAGCACATAGTCGCCGATCGAAAGCTCCATGTCGCAGTAAAGCTGGTTGATGCGCTCGTCCACCCCCTCGTAGCGGCCGCAAACCAGCACCACGCGCTCCTCGGCCGCCAGCTCCCGCGCCAAAGCCTGGGTAAAGGGCCGACCCTGCGCCGAAAGCAGAATCACGCGGCTACGCGTGGCAGGTTGTACACAGGAGTTTCCCTCGGGGGCTAAAGCCCTTGGTTCATTGGCTGCATCAATGTACGGGCTAAAGCCCGTACCCTTCACTGAGACTGGTTCGTCCTGAGCTGAGACTGGTTCTTTCTGGGCCTGCTGTGCAGCCAGCCGTTCCGCCTTCGGCTGAATCCCCAGGCTGGCGAGCGCCTCGCCCAGCGGCTCGGGCTTGAGCACCATCCCCTCGCCGCCGCCAAAAGGCCGGTCGTCCACCGTGCGGTGACGGTCGTGGGTGAAGGCGCGCAGATCATGCACCCCTACCGTCACCCGCTCCTCGGCCAGCGCGCGGCGCAGAATCCCGTTCTCGAAGATGCCGGCAAAGAAACCGGGAAAGATGGTGATGATCTCGAAGCGCATATGAATCGATGATATAGGCTGAAAAATTCGCGCGCTCGCCGGGCAATTCAACGCTTGAGCGAGCAGGGTTTCAGGGCAAGCCTTTTGCGCTCCGACCAAAATGGCGGCCAGCGTCCCGGCCTGGGGATTTTGTCCATCGCACCCATCAAAATTGGGCGCCCCAGTTTTTGATTGTGTGCCCAGGTCTCGCTTTTCAGGCTCGGAAAACCACAAATCCGCACAGTTGTGGTAGTACTTTGACCGCGTAATTTCGTCGTTTCCCAGGTCTCAAAAGCGAGACCTGGGGCACCCGAACTCTTGTGGCTAAATCACGAATTCACCAAGTTAAGGTATTAGTGCGCCTTGAAGGGCTTGACCGCCGCCGGCTGCTCTGCGCCCACCTGGCCCGCCTTGATGTCGGCCACATAAAAACTTTCCCCGCGCGTCGGGCTGCCGGACAAGCGGCGCAGCATGGACAACTGGCCCACATGGGTGAGCGCATCGGCGATGGGCCCGTGAAACAACTGCTCGACCGGAGCGCGCAGCGGCGCATCGGAGGCCAGGAATGCGTCCAAAGTCTGTAGCGACTGGAAGAACCTCTGCTGTTCCTCGCCCCAGACGCGCGGCTGCGTGGCCTGCCAGCGATCCTGCCCGATGGCCGCGCTCAGTGTCCAGTCGATCAGGTCGCCCATGTGCGCCAGAATCTGCACCGGCATGCGTCCGGCGGCGGCAAATCCGGCAAAATGATCGGGCGCGCCTTCCAAAGCACGAACGGCGCGATAGGCCAGAGTGGCAAGCGTATGGCGCAGCAGTTCTCGTTTCTCGTCCATATAAGTAACTATAGCGTCCGTGCCCCGGCGCAAAAGGAGCCAACTTGTAGTAAACTAGAAATTCTGAGTCCAAGAGCAGGAAAACACCTATGTCCATTCATCCCGTAATGCAACGCTTGGCTGACAAACTCAAGCGTACCGATCTCCCCGAGTTCGTCCCCGGCGACCAGATTCGCGTCCAAGTGAAGATCAAGGAAGGCGACAAGGAACGCTTACAGGCGTTTGAAGGTCTGGTCATCGCCATCAACCGCGGCCCCCAGGGGACGTTTACCGTGCGCAAGATGAGCTTTGGCCAAGGCGTCGAGCGAATCTTCCCGTTCAACTCCAAGGTCGTCGACAAGATCGAGAAAATTCGCAGCTACAAGGTGCGTCGCGCCAAGCTGTTCTACCTGCGCGGATTGCGCGGCAAGGCCGCCCGGCTGAAAGAAGTGGGCCGCGTCGTGGCCAAGGCTTAGCTCCCGGAAGCTTCGAGGACGCTGCGCTTCGGGCGCCCGACGACCCCGGCCTCGGCCGGGGTCGTCTTTTGTGAGCCTGCGGCAGCGCGAGGGGTAAGCTATCTGCAAAGGCTGCGCGGGAGATCTGCCCGGCGCGGCTCAGCCTGCGCCCTCAACGCAAAAAAGCGCAAGGTTAAAGAAGCCGCAAGGGCAGCCCGCGCATCTGTTTCAGAAGGAATGGATGAATCCCACCGATCAAGACCGCAACAGCGCCTTTGAGCAGACCCTTCTGAGCGCCCGCTACACCATGCCCTTCAGCGAGATTATGAAGCTGGCCGTGGACAGCTTTCGCTTGAGCAAGGCCCGCTTTGCGCTGGCCGCGCTGGGCATGGTCATCGGCACCGCCTCGGTCATCCTGGTGGTCACCATCGGGCTGACCGGCAAGCAATACATCCTCGATGAATTGCAGAAGATCGAGACCAATTCGGTGGAGCTCGAATATGTGGGCGAGGGCGCCGCGGGCACCGAGCACACGGCCTTCAACGACTCGCTCACCCGCGAAGACGAGAAGGCCGTGCTGGCCGAGTTGCCCGGCGTGATGTACTCTTCGCCGGTGGTGGACATGCACGCCCGCATCAGCTTCGGCTCGGGAGTGGTGAAGGACACGCTGGTTCTGGGCGTGAGTCCTCAATACCAGCAGATTCGCAACCTGCTGGTGCCCATGGGCCGTTTTCTGGACGACGAGGACGACACGGCCCACCTCAAGTGCGCCGTGGTCTCGGATAAATTCGCGCACGACCGCTTCGGAAGCGCGGATGCGGCCGTCGGCCAGAGCTTCGAGATCATCGGGCTCCCGTTTACCATCATCGGCGTCTTCAAGCAGAGCGTGGACGACTTCGGCAATTCGGAGATCCAGGACCAGACCATTCTGATTCCCTACTCGGTGGCCCGCTACTTCACCGGAACCGACAATGTGAAGCAGATTTACTTCTCCATGCGCTCGATGAACGAGGTGCCCGACGCCGCCTTGGAGATCAAGCGCATCGTCCAGGCGCGCCATCGGCCCGGCTCGATTTATCAGACACAAACCCTGACGGAATATCTGGCCATGGCAGCCAAGATCGCCAACGCGCTGACCGCCGTCCTGGTGCTGGTAGCCGCCGTCACCCTGGCGGTGGGCGGAGTGGGCATCATGAACATCATGCTGGCCAATGTGCGCTCCCGCATCCGCGAGATCGGCATTCGCAAGGCCATGGGCGCCACCTACCGCGAGATCCAGCTCCAGTTTCTGGCCGAGGCCATCATCATCTCGCTCACCGGCGGCATCGTCGGCACGCTGGTGGGACTGGCGGTCCCTTTTTCCATCCGCCTGTTCACCGACTATCAGTTGCCGGTATCGGGCTGGTCGGTGCTCATTGCCCTGACCGCGGCCACCATGGTCGGTGTGATCTTCGGCACCATCCCCGCCAACCGCGCCGCGCAGATGAACCCGGTGGAATCGCTCAAGTACGAGTAAGACGCCAAGCGGCAAACCGCTCGCCCCGCGGATTGCGCTGCCGTTCGTTTACCGGCGATAGCGCACCTGAACCTGTTCCCTGCAGTCCAGCTGGGAAGGTAAGGAGTATAGTCGAGAATGTAAGGAGTTGACGGCCGTGGCTACTTCTGCAAAATCCGTTCTTGTGCGATCCTTCCGTGCCAAGCTCACCAGCAAGGGGCAGATCACCATTCCCGTGGAGATTCGCAGATCCATGGGCGTAAAAACCGGCGATCAGGTCCGATTTGAGCAGCAGGAGGACGGCATTCGCCTAGTCAGGGACATCGATGAGAATCCCTTTGAAAAATGGCGGGGAATTGGAACTGGATTCCCGATCGAAGGCGAGGGCCGGGAAGCGATCGTCGCGTTTTTCCGGGAGATGCGCGGCAATGACGACCTCGCATGACGACCTCGATTGATTCAAACATCGTCGTCGCGCTTTGGCGCCGGGATGATCCATCGAGTGGCACTGCTGCAATCTTGCTCGACCAAGCCCGAAAACAAGGCGGGCTGGTTGTCTCCGCTCCCGTCTATGCGGAGTTGATGGGCGACCCGAACAGGACTGAAATCGGCCTGAATGAGTTCTTTCGAGATACCGGGATTTTGATCGACTGGACGGTCGACGAAAGGGCCTGGCGTGAGGCCGGAAGAGCTTACCGGGGCTATGTTCAGCGCAGGCGATCGGAGAATGGAAGTTTTCCGCGCCGCATTCTGGCGGATTTTCTGATTGGCGCTCATGCGCTGGTTCACGGCTATTCCCTTCTCACCTTCGATCTGCGGCTCTATAGTGCAGCCTTTCCTTCGTTGTCGATCATTTCAGACTGAAGTTCTCCAAACCGACTCATTCAGGTTTGCGAGTCGATCTCTTTTGGGCAATTTGGCAACTCTCTCTGCGAACTTGTGCCAATCCCCGCGATATCTATCGCAGTTTGCCTGATGGTGTAGAGTGCGGCGTGGACCAGGAGGTCCACGCAACAGCCGGCCGGGAGGCCGGCGTTCCAGGTTCGAGACCCATCGGCACTGTCCACGAAATCGGGAATCGACTCTACACCATCAGGAAAACTGCTATAGGGCCTGTTCACGCCCGGCGATCAGCACTGGAATTTTGTTCACAATCGGGTAGGCGCGGCCGCATTCGGCACACATCAGCCGCACCGCCTGCTGGCCAACTCCAGCGGCAAGAAAAAGCTTGCCCCGGCAGGCCGGACAGGCCAGCAGGTCCATGACGGAAGGGGCAAGGGCCGGCACGGAAGCGTCAAGGGCTGGAGTGGAGGGGTCGAAGGCTGGAATGGACTTGGAATCGGCAGGCATCGTGGCCTATTGGACGGCCGCGCCGGGGGCGGCGCTGGGGTCGGGAACGGCGCTGGCTTCTTCTGCGGGACTGGCCGCGGCAGCGGCGGCGCTCCGGGCGTGGCTGGCAAGCTCGGCCTCGATGCGCTGGCTCGTGGCCGCCTTGGCGGACTCGTAGGCCACGCGGATGCCGTTGAAGATGGCGCGGTCGTTCGAGGAGCCGTGGCCGATGATGCACACGCCGCGCACTCCCAACAGCGGCGCACCGCCATATTCCCGATAGTCCAGGCGGCGGCGGAACTCGTTGAAGGCCTTGCGCGAGAGCAGCGCGCCCACCTGCGCGGTGACGGTGCGGGTGAGCGACTCGCGCAGCACATCGCGCACGAACCGGCCCACGCCCTCGCTGGTCTTGAGAGCCACGTTGCCCACAAATCCGTCGCAGACGATCACATCGGCCAGGCCCGAGAAGATGTCACGCCCCTCGACGTTGCCGATGAAGCGGATGGGCAGCGCCTTGAGCAGTGGAAAGGCCTCGCGGGTCAGGTCGTTGCCCTTGCTCTCTTCCTCGCCGATCGACAGCAAACCGACGCGCGGTGAGTCGATCTTGAGCACGCTGCGAGCATAAATCTCGCCCATGACGGCAAATTGTTCGAGATTGTGCGGCTTGCAGTCCACGTTCGCGCCCACGTCGAGCAGTACGCAGGGATTCCCGGTGGAACTGGGCATGGGGGTGGCCAGCGCCGGCCGGTCAACGCCGGGAAGAGCGCCCAGCACCATCTTGGCCGTGGCCATGGCCGCGCCGGTATTGCCGGCCGTCACAAAGCCCGCGACGGCTCCCTCGCGCACCATTTTCAGCCCCACGCGCATGGAGCTGTCCTTCTTGGTCCGCACCGCGTGGGCCGCCTTCTCCTCCATGCCGATGCGTTCCGAGGCATGGTGAATGACGATGGGCAGGTCTTCGTTGTCCAGGTGTTCGTCCAGAAGATCGCGCAGCTCCGCCTCGGGCCCAACCAGGTGGACCCGCACGGGCAGAGCCCTGCAGGCGAGAATCGCCCCGCGAATCTCCGCTTCCGGAGCTTTGTCGGTGCCTACGGCGTCAAGCGCAATGTCGATGAGCATAGAGCCTGAAGGTTACTTGGCGGCTTCCTTGACGTCCAGCACGGCACGGCCCTTGTAGGCTCCGCACTTGGGGCAGGCGCGATGGGGCAGCTTCTTCTCGTGGCAATTGGGGCAGTCGGACAAACCCACGGCGGTCAGAAAATCGTGAGAGCGGCGGATTGCGGTGCGGCGCGTCGAATGGCGCCTTTTCGGATTCGGCATGACAAGAATTCCTTTCGTTTCTCGGCCCGCTTCAGGTCATCCAAGCCGATTCCCGCCGCCTTCAGGCCGCGCAAAACCCTGTCTGCCTTCCGGCATGAGCTTGAAGCACCCTCAATTCCTCTTGGGGCTTTCTTGCTTGGACTCGATCCGGCCGCGAAGACCCGCCAAGGCTTCCCAGCGGGGGTCGCTCGGACCCACATCGCAGGAACAGGCCTGACTGTTGCGGTTTTCGCCGCAGCGCGGACAAAGTCCCTTGCAGTCCGGCTTGCAGAGCGTTCTGAGCGGCAGGGACAAAAGCACCTGCTCGCGCAGCACATCCTCAAGCGCAAGGCTGTCTTTTAGATAATACCCGATTTCGGTCTCCGGCGCAGTAATGGCCCTCTCCGGAACATCGGCATCGGCCACCACGGGCCGGAAGATGAGGTCGAAATCGGCCTCCACCGGAATGCCGACCGGCTCGACGCAACGCGCGCAGGGCACCTGAAAGTTGCCCGCCAGGCGGCCCACGAGCCGAATATCGGCCACGATGTCCCTGGGCCCGCGATGCTCGTGCAGCACCTCGGCCTGGCCGCTGGCCTTGAGAGGCCCCTGCTGCTCGGCCTCCTGGCCGAAATCCACCGCTCCCGGGGCCAGTTCCAGGTCGAAATCGATGGGCTCCCGTTCCAGCTCGCTTACCTTGAACTCCATGTTATGAGCCTACGGCGCGGGCGCGGGTGAGTCAATGCGCCGCTGCTGCAATGCTTGTACTCCGGCTCCGAACCGCAGCCGGACAGGCAGCTTCCGATCTTCCGTCTGCGCGCAAGCGCTCAAGAAAGGCGGGTTCGCGCCGATGAAGTCCACAAGACGTTGTTGGAAAGGGCATCCCGCATGAAATGGCTACGAAATCTTCCCATCTCCCGCAAATTCATTGTCGCTTTCGGCATCGTTTGCGGTCTCTGCATCGTACTGGGACTCTACACGTTCATCTCCCTGCGGAGCATTGCCGCCAGGAACGCACAGGTGAGCGATAGAGACTTGCCCGCCGTAATTGACCTGGCGGATATGAGGGCGGCCATCAATGTAACGCGCCGGGAAGACCTTCACTTGCTGATGTGCGCGACGCCGGCGTGCGTGGCGGCCGAGAGCCCGCTGCGCCAGAAGGCCATCGACGCTTTTTACGCCGCAGCCAGGGCGTACGAGCCTCTCATCAGCCATCCAGAAGAGCGCGATCTCTACCAGAAGATGTCGTCGGAGTTTACGCAATACGTCGAGGGAAGCAACCGCGGCATGGCATGGATGGCCGCCTCGAAGATTGGCGATGCAAAGAATATTCTTCTCTCCGACGCCTTGAGGATACCTCTGGAATCGGCGTTGGCGACAAACCAGCAAGATTTCGACCTCAATATCAAGGCCGGCACGCGGGCCGCTCACGAAGCCACCATTTCCAGCGTCCATGCCACCTGGATCAACGCCGGATTTACGCTTCTGATTGTTCTTCTCTGCGCGTTCATCGGCTCGGCGCTTACACAGGTGATTGCCCCGCGTCTGGTTCGCGTGCTGGCCGCCCTGGAAGCTTTGGCTGCCAAGGATTTGACGGCGTTTGTTCAAGCAACCGGGACGGACGAGATCGGCCGCGTTGCCGAAGCCTTTGACGCCAGCGTGGAATCGATGCGCGGCGTTTTGCAGTCCGTGGCCCAGGGCGCGCAGACGCTTTCCGCGGCCACCTCCCAGATGAGCGCCCGCTCCATCGAAGCCGCAGGCAACGCCAATGTTCAGTCCAGCAAGACCAACCAGATCGCGGCCGCGGCGCAGGAGATGACCGCGACCATCGGCGAGATCAGCCACAACGCCGAAGGGGCCGCAACCGCCAGCCGCGCTTCGGCCGAGACCGCCAACCAGGGTGGAGCAGTGATGCAGGCCGCGGCCGCAACCATGGAGAAGATTGCCGCGGCCACCAGCACGGTTTCAGAGAAGATGACCTCGCTGGCCCGGCGCTCCGAGGAAATTGGCAAGGTGGTGAGCGTCATTCAGGAGATCAGCGAGCAGACCAACCTGCTGGCGCTGAACGCGGCCATCGAGGCGGCTCGCGCCGGTGAGCATGGGCGCGGATTCGCCGTCGTCGCCGGTGAGGTTCGCCGCCTGGCCGAGCGCACCAAGACCGCGACAGAAGAGATTGCAGGCACCATCCGCAGCATCCAGGACGAGACGCGCGAGACCTTGCAGGTGATGCAGGAAAGCCACTCAGCGGTGGAAACCGGAATGGGAGAAACCGACCGGGCACGCAGGAGCCTGGAGGCCATCATCGAGTCTTCCAGGGAAGTGGAGAACCAGATTAATCTCATCGCCACGGCGGCCACCGAGCAGACCGCGGCCTCGGGCGAAATCTCCGAATCCGCCGGCCACATCTCGCAGCTTTCGGTCGAAAATGCGCAGGGCGCCGAGGAAGCGGTCGAAGCTCTCAAGAATCTGGCCTCGCTGGCCAGCGACCTGGACGGCATGATCCGCCAGTTCCACCTGGAAGGCAACCATCAGGCAGGCGCACGATTTGCCGGTAAGAGCCAGCCGGTCAAGCAGTCCGTTCTGCGGACCGCGCACTCATAACCATTGCGAAAGTTTCCACGGAGTATTCCCATGAACAATATCCTTCGAACGAGTGTAGAGCTAGCCATGATTGCATCGTTAGCCTGCGCTGTGTGCTTCGCCCAGTCCTCTGGGGAAGCAGTCTACAAGGCCAAATGCATGAACTGCCATGGTCCCACGGGACTTGCCAACTCGGGAATCGGCAAGCTCATGAAGGTAAAGCCGGTCACCGATCCTTCAGTCCGGGATATGAGTAAAGTGAAGATGATCGAAGTTACCCGGACGGGCATGGGCAGGATGCAGGGGTTCAAAGGCGAGTTGACCGACGCGCAAATCAACGCTTCGGTCGCTTACTTCCGCACGTTCATCAAATAACAAAGACTCTGCGAATCAAGTTTGTGCGGTCGCCTCAAGAGCGAGCGCGCACTTCAGACAAGCTAGGCGGCAGCCACACCCAGATTCACGCTCCCCGCGCTCGAAGCTCCATCGCCGGGAACTCAAAGGCTGCCGCCGCGCTCCACACACCGCATGAAGCGATGTGGCTCACCGTTCGATCCGGGCGCATCGCAAGTCCCTTCGCCTCCTTCCTGCATAAGTTCCTCCACACCCCTTCTATTCGTCCGCCACAATCTCCATCCCCCATTCCGCATGATGATTCCAACCATATTTTGTGCATCGAGATTGAGCGCGGCGTCTCTTTGGCGCTGTCTACGCTGGGTTGCGACGCAATTTCGAGAAAACTAGAAAAATCCTCCCGTGCAGTTTTGACCCGCGGCTGCAGAAGACCCTGGAAAATCCCGGTTAGAGGATAAGTTACTGATTGTTGAGGACGTAGAAAGCCGGATTGCCAGTGACGAAATCGATGCCTCCGACGTAGAGCTTGGTCCCGTCGCTTGAGACAACCACATCGGATGCAAGAAAGCCGAGCGGCAGGGTGCTAGCGGAAGCGATGTTCGTTCCCGTAAGCGTCGCAAGATCGAACGACTGCATCGTCGTCATGCCGGTTGCCGCATCGGCGTACCAGACGACGACCTTCCGATCCGTCTCGTCTTTCGCGATGCCGATGGGGTTGCCCGTGAGGGTCGTCTGCTTGGCAAGTTGAAGGGTGGTTTGAGTCGAATCGAGAGTTGCCGTGACCAGGAGCTTGTCAAAACTCGAGAGCAGGGCGACCGTTCCCGACTGGAAGAACCGGAGCGGCCAGCCGCCGGCGTTGCCCTGAGCGAGGATCGTGTTTCCCTCCGTGACGCCGGTAAGCAGCAAGGAAGAGATCGGGGTCAGGCTATTGTCGAAGATCCTGATCGTGGTGTCCTGTTCCGAGTAAACCGCGACTAAGTCCTTGCTATTCACGGTCGCCGCATCGATTGCCCACGGATAGCTCCCGGCGTCAACGGAATTGGAATTGTTAATTGCCATCTGCGAAAGATTGATCTGTCCGATGATTCCCGCATTTGGCTCCGTGACATACCCGTAGCCGTTCAATGCGGCAATTGCAAGAAGCGTATTACCGTTCGAGAGCGTGTTACTGGATCCGGAGTTGTGGATCTCGGTTCCGCTCACTTCCGTAAGAACATCGCCGGTCTGATTGTCGACCGCAATGGCATAGTCATCGTTTGCCAATATGGTTCCATTACTTGTTCCGCTGGTATTTGTTCCCTCGGCAAGTAAATACTCTTGAACGAGAAAAGGAAAACCGGGAGCGAAGTAGGCCTTCGTGGCATCGCTGCTGATGGCAAGTGTGGGTTGGTCCGTGATGAGCGGCTTCCACAACACGTTGGATTGAATGGTCCCGTCGGCGCTCGCGACCTGTATTTCGACGAAGTGGGGATCATAGGCCGTTACGAGCCCGTTGGTGGCTGTGCATGGGATGCCGCCTGAAGGACAGAAAAGAACCCCGGTTCCAACGTAGCCCGCCGTGATGTCAGTAGCATCAATCGTTACTGGTTCCGATCCGGAGAAATCCTTTATCGTCAAGATGTCGCCGACCTGGGCCCCGCTGGTCGCGACATGTATGGGATATGCCTCAGCTCCGCCTGCGCCACCGGGAGGAATGAAATCCGGCGACAGGAGGCCATTCGGATCCAGGGTGACAAACGAGATCGTGATCGCCGGTTGTGTCACGGTGACGGTTGCCGTGGCCGTTTTCGAGCCGCCGCTTCCGGTTGCGGTCGCCTTGTAGGTCGTCGTCGCGGACGGCGTTACGGTGACGCTTCCGGATGCAACCGGAGTGACGGCGCCAACGCCGCTGATACTTACAGACGTCGCGTTCGTCGATGTCCATGACAAGGTCGCGGCCGAACCGCTTATGATGCTTGTCGGACTCGCGGAAAGGGTCACGGTCGGGACGTTAACCGTCACGGTCGCCGTGGCCGTGGCCGAGCCGCCGCTTCCGGTTGCGGTCGCGGTGTAGATCGTCGTCGCGGACGGCGTTACGGAGACACTTCCGGATGCGACCGGAGTGACGACGCCAACGCTGCTGCTGATACTTACAGACGTCGCGTTCGTCGATGTCCATGACAAGGTCGCGGACGAACCGCTTATGATGCTTGTCGGAGTGGCGGCAAGGGTCACGGTCGGCAATGGATTTGAGGTCGAACCACCGCCCCCGCCGCTCCCGCAGCCAGCAAGAGCCGCCATGACGATACTGATTGCAACAACACTCGCAGTTTTCATGACTGCTCCTTCTTCCTTCAAATTCTTGATGACTGTTGATTGATTGCCGATGTACACGATATTTCCGCTGGGAGCTCACGGCTGTTCAAAATTGACCACTTCAAAGCTGTACTTATAGCTTTTTCAAAGCTTGCGGCCTATTCAGAAGCTTCCTGAAGCTATATACCCGCCCTCTGGATCTTCGTAAAGGTATTGAAGGCGGATCGAAAGGTGGATGCGGTTGGTCTTCGCCATAGAATAGGCACGTCAAGCATGAAGATGAAAGCGGCAGGCTGATATAAATCGCGGTACCATCATAGTTTCGAGAAACTGAAGCACAAATCCTTCTGTGCGGTTTTGACCAGACTGGGCAGAGGACTCCAGCTAATCTCATTCAAAGGTACTGAAGCCCTTTCCCCGCAGAGGACAGATCGATTCCCCCGGCGGGTAAACACGAAAGTACGAGATATTCTCACGCTAATTTCCCCGCTTCTTGCGTTATAGCCATCCCCCATGGTGCAAAGCGGAGATTTCATAACTGCCCGCAAGGGCAATCCACGGAGGAAACATGAAGAAGTATGCTTTCGCCCTACTCGCAATGGCAGCGGCCCTTGCAATTGCCCCGGCTGCATTGGCCGATTCAATCTCGGGCTCAATTGCTGTCGGCGAAGCTTCAAACAGTTCCGACACCTGGGACGCAACAGGGATCACATTCCTTGGGACCGGAGCGGTCCATCAGGCCACCGGGACGTTAGCCGGTCTTCTGAACGACACGGCGCAATTGACCAACTTCACCTTCGCCCCTGCCAGTGCAGCCGACGGAGTGGAGTTGTTCAACGTCGAGTCCGGCCTTGCCACATTCACAATCGAAAGCATAGTGGTCGATTTCAATGGTTCGTTGGATGGCACTCCGTTCTTGAATCTCTCCGGTACCGGCCTGCTCACCGAAACCGGTTATGATCCCACGCTGGCTACCTTCAGCCTTACCAGCACAACGACTGGAACCACCTCCTTCACGGTCGATGCCACCACCGCCACCGCCCCTGAGCCCGGAAGCCTGGTGCTTCTCGGCACTGGACTCCTCGGTCTGGCATTCGTCGTCTTCTGGAAGAACAAGCCGTCCGTCGTGGTTTTGCACTCGTAGCCGGCTGGTTCCTTCTACCTCCTGATTCTCAAATCCGAGTAACAGAAAAAGGGCGCGTTTTTGCGCCCTTTTCTGTTGTGCCGTTCATTGTCGGTACGCAGGGTATTGAGCGCCCGCTTTGCGTCTCAGCGCGCCCGCGGATAGGTCTGCGAGAGCCGGTCGTGCCAGCTCAGGCGGTCGTCGTCCAGCAGAACCCAGGCAATGCCCAGCCCCAGCGGCAGCAAGGATAGGAGCAGGGCGCCCAGGCGGCTGCGCAACTGCGCGCGTGTGGGGCGCTGGCCGTCGAACGAGCACAACGAGATGCGGGCGTACTTCATGCCCGGCGTGGCTTCGGTCAGGGTGAGAAAGAACGCCTGGTAAAGCAGGCCGACGAGCACGAGCGCCGCAAGCGCCCCGCATTCCATGGGTTTCGCCGCGGGCGGGCGGGCGACATGGGACAGGGCCATCAGAGCCGCTCCCAGGAAGGCCCCGACGATCAGCGCCCCATCCACCAGAGCGGCCATCAGCCGCTGCCCGATGGGCGCCAATTGCAGCGCCGGCAGCGTTTCCCCATTCTGCTCTTCCGGCTGAAACCCCGCGTCTTCCCGCGACTGAGCCTCGATTTCGATGCCCTGCCACTCCAGCGCGGGCCAGGCGTCGGCCGGCGCGGAGCCGGCTGCTTCGGGCTGGGTGGAGAGAGCGCCAGGATCGACCTCGAAGATGCTCAACTGCCTCCCCGCGCCAAGATCGGTGAGCGGCCCATCGAGCAGCCGCGGACGCATCCTGCGCGTGGCGACCAGTTCGCGCGGAAACTCGATGAGATTCGCCTGGATGGGCAGGTCCGGCTCGACGGGCTCGATGGACTCGCTACCCCCGAAAGTCTGGGCTGAGGCTGTCGGCTCCCATCCGCCCGAGCCCGTGAACGAAAGATCTTCCGCCTTCTGCAGCGTGCGGTAAGAAAGACGGGGGGCAAGGCGGGGGGCGGAATCCGGCTCCCAGGCGATGGAGGGACATTCGCTTTCCGAGGCCCGGAGCCAGTCCGGAGCAGCGGATTCGACAGATTCGGCGGACATGGCAAACTCGTCCTGCGCGGCAGACGCAGCCGACGCGGCAGGCTTCGATCGGGCAGTCTGGGCTGGTGCGGCAGGCTGGGCTGGTGCGGCAGGTTCGACAGAGGCGGCAGGCTGGGCCGGAGCGGCAGCCAGTTCTCCATCCTGCGCAGCCCGCCTCACAAGCTCAAGAAGGGGCTCTGTTTCCTGCTTTTCCGGGCCTTGGCGGACGGCTTCGGCAGCCTGCATCTGGCTATAGCTGGGGGCATGAGCATACCGCGCGGCCACGCGGGCGGCGGCCTGGGCGGCGCGGCTGCCGGCGGCCACCCGAGACTGAGCCGGCTGGGCAGGTTGCTCCGCGGACCAGCCTCTGCGGCTCCGATGCGCGGCAAGGCGACGGTTGACTTCCTGTTTCCAAGCTAAGGAGGAATTGGGCTGTCCTGCGGGCAATGTGTTCAAAGTTCAAGTTTCCCTTCTGGCGCGCCCCAGGGCCGGTTCTTGAGGCCCAAAGGCGGCTGGTCCGGTCCTCGAAGCCCCTGCAACAGGGCCCTCGGACGTTGTTTTGAAGAAAGAAGGGAGGTTCACGGAGATGCACAGAAGCTCAAGCGGATTGGGAAATCCGAGCGCGGTCGAAACCAACCGAATTTTGTCTGCGGCCAGAGCTGCGCGGCGTGCGTCCCATGCAAGGCAGCCTGTTTTGCTATGCTGACCTTGGTCCCGGAATGCGTCCTCGCAATTTATGGTTTATCACGATCGTGCTCCTCTGTCACCTGCAACTTCAGGGGCAGGCGTTGACCAATGCGGCACCTCCGGCTGAGCAGGAGGGAGGCCGGACGGGCGCGCCCCAGTCCGCGGCAGCCGGCAATTCCAGCCCGGACGGCCCCGGCGCAGGGCTTTCGCCCGCTCTGCCGGACGATCCCGGCCAGGAGATTCTGCCCGTCGCCCAGCCCGAAGCGGCCCCGGCAGCCGGCGTGCCCGTGCAGTGGGAGGCGCAGAACCAGACCCGCGTGGGCGATACCTGGACTCTCACGGGCGGGGTGGTGGTCCACTATCGCACCTACGTTCTGCACGCCGACAAGGTCGTCTACCACCAGTCCACCACGGAATTGGAGGCGGAGAGCAACCTGCAGCTCGCAGGCGGCCCCAACGATGTGCTCATCAATGCCTCCCGAGGCGAGATGCGGCTGAATGCGCACACTGCGCGCTTTTTCAACGTGCACGGCTCCCAGGGCGTCCGCACCTTTGGCCGCACGACGGTTTATTCGACCACCAATCCGTTCCTCTTTACCGGCAGGGTTTTGATTGAGAGCAGCGAGGGCCACTACAGGATCATCGACGGATCGATGACCAACTGTCTGCTGCCCAGGCCGGACTGGCAGATCATCTCCCGCTCGATCAAACTAGCCGACGGCAAGGCCTCCACGTCCAACGCATTCTTCAAGCTTCTCGGCGTGCCGGTCTTTTATCTTCCCTATCTCCGCCATCCTGTGGACGAAACGGGCCGGGGAAGCGGGTTGCTGCTCCCTGTCGTCAGCACGGGATCGTCGATCCGCGGCTACACCTTTGGCGAGCAGTATTACTGGGCGATCAACCGCAACATGGACATGGTCGCCGGAACGGATTACTACAGCAAGCGCGGCTGGGCGCCCAACGGCGACTTCCGCTACAGGGGCCGCGGGCTCGATCACCTGGCGATGCGCTGGAATGCCTTGCTCGATCGCGGGTTTACCCAGGCGCCCACCATCCCGCCGGTCGCCAATTGCCTTCGCGCCCCGGCCGACGGCTCGCTGGCGAACCAGACCATCAACCAGGGCGGCGTGGACATCAATGCCCTGGGGAGAAAAGATCTCAGCCCGGAGACGCACCTGACCGGCAATATAGAGTATCTTTCCTGCTACGTCTACCGGCTGGTCTTCAACGACAACTACTCGCAGGCGGTCAACTCGGAGGTGAAAAGCGACATCGCGCTCACCCACGCCCACAAAGGATTCGTTTCCTCCGTCTCGCTGGGCCGCTTTGAGACCTTTGCCAGCACCGCCGACGGCGATGAGGCCAAGATTCTGCACTTGCCCGACCTGCGCTTCGACGTGCTGGACCGGCCGCTGGGCCCCTTGCCGCTCACCTGGGGGATGGGCTCGTCACTCGGCTATATGGGCCGCGCCGAACCCGGCTTCCACGCCCGCAACGTAGGCCGCATCGATTTCTATCCGCATCTCTCGCTGCCGCTGCTGATGGGCGGCTGGAGCGTGGTTCCTGAGGCTGCGCTGCGTGAGACCTCGTATACCATCAGCCAGACGCCCGACCTTACCAGCACCAACGGCGGTGTTCCCACCATCAGCCATGAGGCGCTCAACCGGACCGATTTTGAAGCTTCGGTGGACCTGCGCGCGCCGGCTTTGGAGCGGGATTTCACCCTCACCCGCTGGAACCGCGAGCTGCGTCACGTGATCGAGCCGGAGATCACCTACCGCTATGTGACCGGCATCGGCGCACAGGCGCGCAACGTGCTGCAGTTCGACACCACCGACATCGCCACCGACACCAACGAAGTGGGCTACTCGCTGACCCAACGCTTTTATCTGCGGCCCCTCCAATCCGGCCCCTGCGCCGATGCGAACGGGCAAGCTGGCGCAAAGCAATGCCCGGCCCAGGCTCCTCGCGAGTGGGCCAGTTGGCAGATTGCGCAGAAACTCTACATCGACCCCAACTTCGGCGGGGCGCTGATCACCGGCCGGCGCAACGTCTTCGATTCCACCCTGGATCTGAGCGGAGCGGCCTTCCTGACCTCGCCGCGCAATCTCTCGCCCATCACTTCGCGCCTGCGCTTCGAGGCCATCGGCAACCTGCGCATTCAGTGGGATCTGGACTACGACCCCAAAGCTGGGCGGATGGATGCCGACAACCTGTTTGCCGGTTACAGCTGGGGCCGCACCACGGTTGGCGTGGGCCATGCGATGCTCAACGCGATTGGCGACAACGGCAGCACCGTCTCCATCACCAAAAGCCAGCAGGTACAGCCGTTTCTGACCATCGGCAAGCCCTCCGGCAACGGCTTTAACCTGGCCGCCAACAGCGGTTACGACTTCACCCAGGGCGCATTGCAATACGCCACGGTGCAGGCCATCTACAACTGGAACTGCTGCGGCATCTCGGTCGGCTACCGCCGCTTCGACCTCGGCTCGGTGCGCAACGAGACCCAGTACCTCTACAGCTTCACGCTGGCCAACTTCGGCGCGGTGGGCGACATTCGCCGCGCCAACTCGGCCTTCCCCGACCCCACTCTCCCGCCGGTGTATTAGAGCATTTTCGGAAATGGTGTAGACCAGAATTTTACTGGTATCCCACCCATTCCGCAGAAAAACGCGGAATGGATGGGGCACAAAAGTCTATATCAAAAGCTAAAATGCTCTAGGAATTTGTTGAAAATCCCAGGGTTTGCGTCCGCGCATCCCTTCGGCCGTGCCGGAAATGCAGGAGCGGATCAGTTTGAATCCATAGGTTCAATCCGCGCCCCACCCTGATTTTTTGTCTGGGCTCAGGATTTGGCCTCAAGAGGTGGTTGCGGCGATGAGTTTGTAAAGCACAGAACAACGATGACGAGGAAAAGAACGGGAATGCAGAACACGCTGCCTTCGGGGCCGGCGGAGCCTCCAGACCACAGCGGATTGCCCCACGCATGCGTGACGAAGAGGCGGCCCTGCATGAGTCCGCCGCTGTCGGGTACACCGTAAAGGAAAGACTGTGCCCAGTCCCAAGTCATGTGGAAACCAATGGCCCACCATAGCGAGCCGGTACGCCAGAGCGCGGCAAGGAAAACAAAACCGACGACGAAAACCTGGAGGAGCCCTGGCTTGTTTTCGCCGCCGTTGGAAGTGTGGCTCAAAAGGAAAAGCGCGGAGGTAACGGAAGAGGCAAGCCAGAAAGCAATTGCGCGGGCGTGCGGGCGGGAGATAAAACTGCCGAGGCCCATGAGACAGCGGGTAAGGGTGAACTGGAGGTATCCGCGATAAACGTATTCCTCGACAAGGCCGACGAAGAGGAATGCTAAAAGTTGAGCTATGGCCCAGCCAGGGATGGCCCAGCCAGGGATGGCTCGGCCATGGAGAAGCTGCGTGTCGAAGCTGAGTAGTCGAAGGCTATGCAGAACGAAGATAAGCAGCGACATCGCGAGGAATCCCCAGACAGCACCGACAAGGAAGCGCCTGAAAGGATGAGTGCCTCCCAGTCCGAAGACAGTGAGTTTGCGACGCTCGATAACGGCCATGAGCCAGCTAAGAAGAAAGAAGACAGGAAAGGTCATGTCTTCAAGGAGGACACGGGTCAGCATAGGCGCATTTGTGAGCGATTTTACGGCGGATGCGGGTGTGCCCGCAGTCCGGGTAGTCATCACTGTGTGCGGGTGTGTTGCCCGGATGTGGTGCAGAACGATATAGGCGCTGGCGACGATGGATGCAAGGATCGCAAAATAGATCAGCAGGCTCCAGCCGGCCCGGAGGCCGAAGGGCCCCATGAAGACACGGCGCATGGTCAAGGGCCGTTGCGGATCGTATAGTTCGGGAACGAAAGGCTGCGCGGGAGGCGAGTCCATGAAATGCGGTCCTCTGAAGAAAGCGGAATATGGTGCCTGCCGATACTCGGACTGATACGTGTGGGGAACCACAATTGTTCCTGAAGACTTGCATTCAACCTTTGGATTCAAACTGATCCACTGCCATAAATGCCGCAAAATCGGCAGGGCTTTAGCCCCTGGGAGCAAATTTTTTGGTTTGAGTTGGATTCTCGGCAAGTTGTCGGGAGAGAATGGCACTTTGTGAGCGGACCCGTTCTCCCGCGCCCACAGGCTGAGGTTCGGAGCCGGCGAGCGAGGCCGCAACGCACTCGGCCTGGCTGGGTTATCCTTTCCTGAGAGGACTCGCCTTTGTCGCGTATTCATTTTCTGGCCTGCCTGCTCGCCCTGGGCATGACCGCGGGCTGCAAAGCCCAATCACTTTCGCCGAACGGGCAAGACCCGGGGCTGAACCGGCGCATCGAGGTCATGGTCCGCTCTCAGTTCAATGTGCCGCAGGATTACAACGTGACCATCGGCGCCCGCCAGCCGAGCCAGGTTCCGGGCTATGACAAGCTGCCCGTCACGGTCGGACTCGGCGCCAAGCAGTCGGTGGTGGATTTTCTTCTCTCGACCGACGGCAAAACGCTGGCCCGCCTGGAAAAGTTCGACCTGAGCAAGGATCCGGCCTTTTCGATCGACGTCGCAGGCCGCCCCATTCGCGGCAATCCGGCAGCCAAGATCACGGTCATCAACTTCGACGATCTTGAATGCCCCTTCTGCGGCCGCATGCACCACACGCTCTTTCCGGCCACTCTGGAGCACTACGGGGACAAGGTGCGCTTTATCTACAAGGACTTCCCGCTGGTGGAGATTCACCCCTGGGCCATGCACGCCGCCGTGGACGCCAACTGCCTGGCGGCCGAGAGCGGCCCGGTGTACTGGGCTTATGTGGATTATGTTCACTCCCACGGCCAGGAGATCGGCGACGGAAGCAGCGCCAGCTTTGCCGCGCTGGACCGCATCGCCCGCCAGCAGGCCGCGCTGGGCAAACTCGACGCCGGCCGGCTCGACGCCTGCCTAGCCAAACAGGACGAAACCCAGATTCGCGCCTCGATGAAGGAAGCCGAGTCGCTGGCCGTGGATGGAACGCCCGCATTGTTTATCGAGGGGGAACGCATCGGTGGCGCGCTGCCCCAGAGCCAGGTGTGGCTGGTGATCGACCGCGCACTGCGGGCCGCCGGAGTGCAACCGCCGCCCGCGCCGCATCCGTCTGCGCCTGTGCCGCCTTCCGGGGCTGGCAAGTAGCTCGACCGGCTTTGCGCTTGCGCAGGGAGGCTGCCGAGAGGCGAATGGCGGTCATACGGGCCAAATTGAGCATCAACGCACCGGCTCGGGGATTTATTCTTGACGAGTGGGTTCTTCAGGTTCTCACAGGAGATGCCAGGTTGCAGATGAAAGATTTTTGCCGCACCCCTTTTCGTATCGCCGTTCTTGTTGCCTGTTGCGGAACTTTATTGGCCGCCCTGAGCGGCTGTCACAGACCGCCCTCTCCGGACGTGATGGCGACCGTGAACGGCAAGGACATCCTGCGCTCCGATCTGGATAAGTACTATGCTGCCAGCATCGGCGACAGCCAGCAAAAGCCCACCCCCGAGCAGGCCGATATTGTCCGCCTCAACATCCTGCGCCAGATGATCGAGGACGAGATTCTCTGGCAGCGCGCCAGCAAGCTCAAACTGGCCGCCAGCGACGAGGACGTCAACGCCAAGCTGACCGAGATGAAGGCGCCCTATACGCAGGAAGAGTGGGACAAGCAACTCAAGGAGCGCAACATCACGGTGGACGATCTGCGCCGCGACATTCGCCGCTCGCTGACCAAGACCAAGCTGCTGAACAAGGAGATAGAGTCGAAGATCAATATCACCCAGGCCCAGATCGGCGACTATTATGCGGCGCACAAGTCGGAGTTCAACCTGATCGAACCGCAGTACCATCTGGCGCAGATCGCGGTCACCACCATCCCCGCGCAGCAGACCGGCAACCTGCAAAACAACAAGGCCGCCGGCGACGCCGATGCGAGCAAGAAGATCCAGGCGCTGTACAACCGCCTGGAGAGTGGCGAGGACTTTGGAGCCCTGGCCATGAACTTCTCGGAGAACCCCAACACGGCCTCGAATGGCGGCGACATGGGCTTCATTCCGGAGTCGCAGTTGCGCGGCGATTCGGACGTCTATAGCGCCGTCAGCAAGCTCAAGCCGGGAGAAATCACCACCGTGATCCCCGTCTACCAAAGCGCCGGCTCCAGCCGCAGGATCATCGGTTACGCCATCTACAAATTGATCGAGCGGGAACCGGCCGGGCAGCGCGAGTTGAATGATCCACGCGTCCAGCAGGCCATCCGCCAGGGCCTCCGCGACGGCGAGGCGCAACTGCTCAAGAACGCCTATTTCGAAGTGCTTCACGACGACGCCAAGATTCACAATTACTTTGCCGAGCAGATTCTCAAGAAGTACGCGCAGTAGGACGCGCCGGATGGCCCTTTGCGTCCGGCGCCAGATCCCGCCGTATTGAACCGGCCGCTGATAAGAAACAAGCCCTCGATTAAGCTGCTATTGGGGTGATCTGAACGTCGAAGCCAAGGTTTTGCAGACGGTTGACGAGTCGCAGAACGTGCTTGCCTTTGGCTCGGTTGTCGAAATG
>Ga0182030_10001675_pt1 | contig 46114 bp, 50 predicted proteins | sample 812S3MmetaG_FD_121299 | JGI IMG/M metagenome (GOLD analysis project Ga0182030, IMG submission 121299) | Permafrost microbial communities from Stordalen Mire, Sweden - 812S3M metaG (Illumina Assembly) | ecosystem: Environmental > Terrestrial > Soil > Wetlands > Permafrost | place: Sweden...
CAAACGTCAAATCCGCTACAGACAATAACGCCCGTCAAAAACCGGCCGGCCCGCAAACGATTTTTTCGCCGCGCGAAATTCCGGCCACGCCGTCAGCACCACAATAGCCTGCGACTGCTTGACAATTTCCGCCAAGCTGCCCGCGTATTCAATCGGATGCTGGTAAATCCGCCGGTAGGATTCATTGGACATGGGGTCGAAGGCTACGAGGTTTTTCCGGCCACTTTTCAGCAACAGCTCGATGATCCGCGCGGCGGGCGTTTCGCGCACATCATCGCTGCCGGGCTTGAAGGACAATCCCAGAATGCCGATGCGCGTTCCAGCCTTCGTCGCCCGCACAATTTTTTCAACGAAATGTTTCGCGATGGCGGCGTTGGCGGCAATCACACCATGCAGCACGTCCGCTTTCACACCGGCGGTGCGCGCCGAATATTTCAGCGCCGCAATGTCCTTCGGCAGACAGTAGCCACCGAAACCGCAGCCGGGAAAAAGATAGCTCGTCATTTTCGCCGGCGTGCCGGACCAGCGGCGGTCCAAATGCAGTGTTTGAAATGCGGCTTTTACGTCAATGTCGCCAATCGCATCGGCGACCATGGAAGTTTCATTGGCAAAACTGACGAGCGTGGCGAGCAGCGCGTTGGAAACCGATTTGATGAACTCGGCGGTGCTCGGCGTCACGCGGCAGACTTGCGTGTGAAACGGCTCGTAAAGTTTTGCGACGGCGTCAAAACTTAAATCATCGCCCGCGCCAATGACCACGCGGTCGGGCTGGATGAAATCTTCCCATGCCACGCCTTCGCGCAAAAATTCCGGGTTGTTGGCCAAGCCGATGTCGCGGCCGATTTTCCAGCCGGCCTTGGCAAACAGCGGCACGATGTCGCGCGCCGTGGTGCCGGGCGGCACGGTGGATTTGATGACCAGCACCGGCCGGCGCTTCGCTGGCAAGGTTTTCAGCGTTTCGTTGATCGCGCGTTGCAGATAGGAAACGTCCGCCGCGCCGCTGCGGCTTTGCGGCGTGCCGACGCAGAAAAAAATCACGTCCGCGTCCGCGACGGTTTCGGCCAGATTGTCGCCGATGAAAAACTGTTTGCCGGCGAGCGCGTGAAGCTGCTCTGGCAGATTCGGTTCATGAAACAGCAGCTTTCCCGCGCGCAGGCTTTGGGTAATGCGTTCGGCGGCGTCAAAGCCGCGAACAACAAAACCTTTGCGCGCGAAACCGAGCGCCGTGGTGAGACCGACGAAACCCAGACCGATTACCGCGACGCGGGATTTTTTTGCTCGTGCCATAAAAATTTCAGGAAGCGTTCGACGCCCTGCTCGACGTAAATCGAAGGCTGGAAGTTCAGTTTCGTGCGCGCCTTGGTGATGTCGGGACAGCGCCGTTCCGGGTTGTGCGTCAAATAATCTTTGTCCGCCGACGCCTCAAAAATAACTTTGCCCGGGTAGCCGGTGAGTTTCTGGCCGGCGCGGGAAAAATGTTCGGCGAGCTGACGCACGGTGATTTCCGGTTTTTCGATGCCGATGTTGAACGCCTCGAATTGATCGTGCAGCAGCGCCTTGAAATAACCGGCCACGGCGTCGGCGACGTAGCAAAACGTCCGCGTCGGCGTGCCGCTGGAAAGGATGACGATGTTCTGGCCGTTGAGCACACATTGTGCAAAATCGGCGGGCGCGCGGCGGTCGGCCAGCGCCATGCCGGGGCCGTAATTGTTGAACGGGCGCACGACGCGCACCGGCGTGCCGAAAGTGTTGGCGAAAACCCAGCAGAGCGTTTCGCCAAAGCGTTTCGCCTCGTCGTAGCAGGCGCGCGGGCCGGTGCAGGAAACATTGCCGCGATATTCCTCGTTCGTCGGAATCGCCGACGGCGCGGGGTCACCGTAAATTTCGCTGCTGGAAAAAAACAGCAGCCCCTTCAATTTCGTGTCGCGATAGGCGTCGAGCAGATTTCGCAGGCCCCAAATATTCGCGTCGAGCGTGATGAGCGGATGCTTGCGGTAAAACGTCGGCGACGCGATGGAGGCCATGTGCAGCACATAATCCGCCGCCGCCGCGCCCGGCACGGCTGCCAGCTTGCCCGTGGCGATGTCGAAGCTGTGAACTTTGACGGCGGGATACGCGGCGGCAAGCTGGTCAATCCACGCCGGCCGGCCGAGGACAAATTTGTCCAGCAGCAGAATGGATTTTGGCCGGATGCCGTTGTCCGCGAGGTGGCAGAGAAAATGGGAAATGTAATAGCCCAGAAAACCCGCCGCGCCGGTGACGAGCACTGTCGCGCCATCAAAACGCGCGGCTTCCGGCACCTGGCTGCGGATGTGGCGCATGTCTTCAGCGACGACGGGATTGCTCCAGGCTTTCAGTGTTGAATGAGTTGACGGCATTTTGAAATTTGTTCGGCGTAGCATCCCTGATTGACGCACCCGGCTCAAGCCGTTTTTCCGGCGAAGTTCTGCGGCAAAAAATCGGCGGTTGAAAATCATCGTGCCGCTGCCTTATATTTCGTCCCAATGAAGCAGCAACCACATCTGGCGGACATTCCGGTTTTCATTTTGTGCGGCGGCCTGGGCACGCGCATCAAGGAGGAGACCGAGTTCCGCCCCAAGCCGATGGTGCCCATCGGCGAGCACCCGATTCTCTGGCACGTCATGCAAAGCTACGCGCGGCACGGGTTCCGGCGCTTTGTGCTGTGCCTCGGTTTCAAGGCGGACGCGGTGAAGGATTACTTCAGCAATTTTCACCTGCACAACGCCGACTGCACCATCAAGCTCAAGACCAACGAAGTGACCGTCCACGAACACCGGCAGCCGCTCGACTGGGAAGTGACGCTCGCCTACACCGGCGAAAAAAACATGACCGGCAGCCGCGTCGCGCAAGCCACGCGCAAATATCTCGGCGCGTCCGAACATTTTGCCGTGACTTACGGCGACGGTTTGACCGACGCGAATCTTGCCGAGGAATTCCGTTATCATCTCGCGCAAAAAAAACTCGGCACTGTCCTCGGCGTCAACCCGCCGTCGCGCTTCGGCGAAATCAAGGTCGCGGGCGGCCATGTCGTGGAATTCGCCGAGAAGCCGGACCTCGAAGGCCACTGGATCAACGGCGGCTTTTTTTTCCTGCACCGCGATTTCCGAAAATATCTTTCCGAGGATGAAAGCTGCGTGCTCGAACGCGAGCCGCTGGTGAAGCTGGCGCGCGACGGCCAGTTGACCGTGTTCCAGCATCGCGGCTTCTGGGCGGCGATGGACACCCAGCGCGACCGCGAGCAACTGACCAAGCTCGTCGAATCCGGCAACCCGCCCTGGCTGGCGTCGAAGCCATGAAATTCACCGAAACGCCTCTCAAGGGCGCCTACGTCATCGAATTGGAAAAACGCGGCGACGAGCGCGGTTTCTTCGCGCGCTTTTTTTGCGAGCGCGAATACCAGACGCACGGACTGAACTCCAAAATCGTCCAGATCAACAACTCATTCAGCCAGTTCAAAGGCACTTTGCGCGGGATGCACTACCAGCTCGCGCCGAAAGCCGAGGACAAGATTTTCCGCTGCGTGCGCGGCGCGATTTTCGACGCCATCATTGATGTGCGGCCGGATTCGGCGACGTTCCTGAAATATTTCACCATCGAGCTGACCGCCGAAAACCGCACGATGCTTTACATCCCGAAAGGCTTTGCGCACGGCTTCATGACGCTGGCGGACGAGACGGAAACCTTTTATCTCGTCACCGAATTTTATTCGCCGGAACACGAGCGCGGCATCCGCTACGACGACCCGCAATTCGGTATTCGCTGGCCGCTGGTGCCGACGGTCGTTTCCGACAAGGACAAAAACCTGCCGGCGTTCAAACCGGAAACGCACTTGAAATGAAAATTCTTTTCACCGGCGCAAGCTCGTTCACCGGATTCTGGTTTGTCAAAAATCTCGCCGCCGCCGGCCACGAAATCGTTTGCCCCGTCACCGGCGCATTGGACAAATACGCGGACGTTCGCAAACAGCGTGTCGAACAATTGAAACCGCTCTGCCGTTTCGTGCCCGATGCGCCGTTCGGCTCGGAAAATTTTCTCCGGCTCGCCGGCGCGGAAAAATTCGACCTGCTCTGCCATCACGCCGCCGAGATGACAAATTACCGCAGCCCGGATTTCGACGCACTGCGCGCGCTGCAAAGCAATTCTTCGAACCTGCGCTCCGTGCTGAAAATTTTGAAATGCCCGGTCGCGCTGACCGGCAGCGTATTTGAAAATGACGAAGGCGCGGGTGACGAACCGCTGCGCGCGTTTTCGCCTTACGGCTTGTCGAAAGGGCTGACGTTCCAATTTTTCCGGCATTATTGCCACGAGGCCGGCGTGCCGCTCGGCAAATTTGTCATCCCGAATCCGTTCGGACCGTTCGAGGAGCCGCGTTTCACCGCGCATCTCATGCGCAATTGGAAAGACGGCAAAGTGGCCGAGGTCAAAACGCCGGATTATGTGCGCGACAACATCCCGGTGGATTTGCTCGCGCTGGTTTACGCGAAATTTTGCGCGGAAGTCGCCGCCGGAAAAGATTCGTTGTTGAAAAGCAATCCCAGCGGCTACATCGAAAAACAAGGTGAATTTGCGCAGCGCGTCGCGCACGAAGTGAATTCGCGCACCGGCTGGGCGTGCGAATTGAAACTGGCCAAGCAGGAGGATTTCAGCGAACCGCTCAACCGCGTGAACACGGAACCCGCCGTAAAACTTGTTCCCGAATGGAACGCGCAAAAAGCGTGGGACAGCTTTGTCGCGTTCTACCGGTAGAAATTAAAAGGCACCGCCGGGAATCGGCGGTGCCAGGTTTGTTCAATTCAACGCCGCCGGTTCAAGCCGGGCTTTTGTTCGCGCCGCCAAAGTTCGTCACTTTTCTAAAGGCGTCGCCCACCACGCGCATGGCCACGGCGGGATGTTTGACACATTCCTTGCCGTAATGGATTTTGTTCCGCCACAGCTTGGTGATGAAACGCTTCCGGTGCCAGCGGGACACGAGCTTGTGGTGCGCGGCTTCGATTTCTTCGGGCGACATCGCGTCCGTGCGGATGACCGAACGGTTCATGCCGTCATATTCGTCAAAATCGCCGCTCATCAAATGCCCCTTGGCCAGAAGCTGGTCGTAAAGTTCGCTGCCGGGATAGGGCGTGGCAATGGACCATTGAATGGAATCCGGATTCACATCTTCCGCCCATTCCATCGTCTTCTTGATCGTCTCGTGGGTTTCGCCGGGCAGGCCGACGGTCATGGAAAGATGGCACTTGATGCCGATGCGGATGGTTTCCTTGATGTTCATCGTGGCGACCTTCAAATCCAGTTTCTTGCCGCAGTCATCAATGATTTTCTGGTCCGCCGATTCGACGCCGTATTTGATGGCGACCATGCCGGCCTCGCGCATCTTGTGGAGCGTCTCGATGTCCGTCGTGTCGGCGCGGGACATGGCCGACCACGGCATGTTCAGCTTGTGCTTGATGAATTCGTCGCACAGCGCGAGGATGCGCTTCTTGCCGATGTTGAACGTGTCGTCGTCGAAATAAAACGACTTGCTCCCGTAGTTGTCGCGGCAAAACTGGATTTCGTCGGCCACGTCTTTCGGGTCGCGGATGCGGTATTTGTTGCCGCCATACATCAACTGCGGCCACTGGCAGAAATTGCAGGTGAACGGACAGCCCCGGCTGGCATGAACCTGCAGGCAGGGCGTCGGCATGTTGCCCTGGTTGTCCCAATAAATATCCATCGGCAGGAATTCGCGCGCGGGCCACGGCAGCTCGGACAATTCCACCAGCGGCGCGCGGCCGTTGGTTTTCGGCGTGCCGTCCGCCGTGCGGTAAATCAAGCCCTGAATCGCGTCCTTCGGGCCGTGCAAATTCTGCGCCACCTTCAGCACGACGAATTCATACTCGCCTTCCACCGCATAATCCACCTCCGGATGACCATTGAGAAATTCCGGCTTATACATCAAATGATGCGGCCCGCCGAAAAACACCTTCGCTTCAGGGAGGATTTCCTTCACTTTTTTCGCCTGGAGCAAATCGGTGCGGATGGACGCCGTGGCGATTTCATGCACCACCAGATCGGGCGCGAACGCCTTCATCTTGGCGAAATAAACTTCCTCGCTCATCTTTTCCGCGATGGCGTCAATCATCAGCACTTCAAAGCCGTTCTTCTGGAGCAGCCCCGCGCAGTAGGCCAGATAAAACGGGAACGGCATGTAGGGCGAAATGGCCAGCTCAAAGTGCGGCCAGCGGCAGCCGGCGCGGACGCCGATGTGTCCCGGCTTGTTCCATGGGGCGTTGCCCAGGAACACTTTTTTGGCGGCGGCTCCTCCTATTTGGTCATGGGTAGAAATCATACTGCAATCTTACGCCCCGCTTCCGTTCCGTCAAGTAGTTTTTTGAATCATTTATCTAACCTCAACTGATTCATGGACAACGCCCCGTCTTTTCGCCCCGTCTTTTCCCCTTTTGCCTGCCAGCCAGGCCGCCGGCTCATAAGCCGGTTGGGTGGTTCAGAAAAACCCACGATACGTTGAATTTTTTTGAAAGCTCCGCCGCCAGCGCCTTCACGCCAAAAGTTTCCGTGGCGTAATGGCCGCCGTAAAAAACATTCAGGCCGAGTTCTTCCGCCAGCGCAAACGTCCAGTGCGGGCCTTCGCCGGTGATAAACGTGTCCACGCCTGCCGCCGCCGCCTGTTTCAGGTCGCCGCCCGCGCCACCGGTCACGATGCCGATGCGTTCACACATTTCCCTGCCGCCGGGAATTACTTTTGGTTTTGCGCCGGTCGCGCGCTCCAACTTTTTGGCCAGCGCGGCGCGGGAAATTTTTGTCTGCGCTTTGAAGCCGATGGTTTGGCCGTGGCTCTCAAAAAAGGGCTGCCATTTTTTCAGGCCCAGCGCGGCGGCGAGCAGCGCGTTGTTGCCGAGGCGGGGATGCGCGTCGAGCGGCAGATGCGAGCTGTAAACGGCGAGATTGTTTTCGACCAGCAGTTTGATCAGCTCGAATTTTTTGCCCGTCCACGGCTGCGCGGGCGACCAGAACAATCCATGATGCACGACCAGCAAATCCGCTTGGGCGGCGATGGCGAGTTTTACCGTGGCGAGGCTGGCATCCACTGTGGCGGCCAGACGCGTGACCGTGCCGGCATTTTCCATCTGCAAGCCGTTCACCGCGCCGGCGTAATCGCCAATTTCCTTGGTGCGCAGGATCCGGTCGCAGTGTTTGACGAGGGCGGCAAGAGGAACTTTCGGCATGGCGCGATGAAATCAAATCGCCGGCAAACCGCAAGGCGGGAATTCCCCGCCGCGCCGCCTCAGGCATGATGCGCGGTGGCCGTCTGGTGATAAAAGATCGCGGTGTCACCGGTGTTGGCCGGACCTTCGGACCGCACCATCGCCTGGCAGAGGGTGTGGTTGATGTTGAACGGCTGGCCGTGGAGCTGGTAGCCGGCCTTGAGCTTGCGGTTCACCTTGTCGGCAAACTGGTGGAAACCGGTGTGGTAATCATCTTCGTTGCTGACCACGACAATGAAATCGGCAGCGGTTTGGGCGGCTTGAATCATAAAGCGATGCGCGGAATATAACAAATGCCCGCCGGCCGCCAAATAAAAATCAATTTCACGCGTAGCGATACGGCCGGCTCAAGCCAAACGTGTTCGGCAGATGCCGGATTTCGCGCACCGCGCCATCCGCCAGCAGCACCTCGACGATGTCGAAACGGAATTTCACCTCGGGATTTTTCAGGAGCTTCAAATAATCCAGCGCCGTCTGCGAAAGCAATTTTTTCTTCCGCGCGTCCACCGCCGCCGCCGGACGCGTCCAGGCCTCCGACGAACGCGTTTTCACCTCGGCGAAGACGAGACAGTCGCCGTCACGGAAAATCAAATCAATCTCGCCGTGGTCGGAATGGAAATTGGCCGCGAGAAATTTCAGCCCTTGCTTCTGCAAATACTTTTTCACCGCGCGCTCGCCCAGTTCGCCGCGCCGCAAATGTTCCGGCCGCGCCGGGCCGGCGAACCGCGCCTTGAGCTTGTCCAGCAGATTCATTTTCTTGGCCACAGATTTTCACAGATAAAACGCAGATAAAGCAAAATGTTTCCAGGTTTGGGAAATCTGTGTTTCATTTGTGCCCAACTGTGGCTAAATAATTTTCGGCGCCTTCGGTTTCAGCGGCGCGAAGGTTTGCCGGTGAATCGGGCACGCGCCGAATTTTTCAATCGCCGCCAGATGTTTGGCCGTGCCGTAGCCTTTGTGCTCCGCAAAACCGTATTCGGGAAACTGCGTGGCATACGCCAGCATCAACCGGTCGCGCGTGACCTTGGCCAGCACGCTGGCGGCGGCGATGGAATAACTCCGCGCATCACCTTTCACAATGGCCGTCTGCGGCACGCGCAAGGTTTTCACCGGGTGACCGTCCACGAGCGCGTGCGGCGGCAGCGGATTTAATTTCCCCAGCGCCTCGTTCATGGCGCGGTGCGTGGCTTGCAGGATGTTGATTTCGTCAATCACGGCGGCGCTGACCTCGGCAATGCCGAATTCGATTTCGCCGCAGGCGATGAGGAAGGCGAAAAACCTTTCGCGCTGGATTTCGGTGAGCTGCTTGGAATCATTCAGGCCCGCGAGTTCGGCGGGCAAACCGGTTTCCGCCCAGCGCGGCGGCAGAATGGCGGCGGCGACGACGACCGGCCCGGCGAGCGGTCCGCGCCCGGCCTCATCCACGCCCGCGACGCGTGCGACCTGCTGCTGCCAGAGCACGCGCTCGAATTCAAAACGGTCTATGAGTTTGGCGGTCATGGATTTTGAATCATTGTCTCGCCCCCTGGAGAATAATTTCCGTGCGAAACAGCCGCGTGCTGACCGAGCCGAAAGCAATATCTTCAAGAGGACGCGAAGATTTAACTTCCGCTTTCAAAAGTGAAGCGAAAAAATCATTTAGATAATTATCTGACAGGCCAGAAACCGTTGCACAGAAATCGAGTGATTCGTTGTGTGTGAAAAGCCGCCCAGGAACTTCAGTTGCATGAGATGCAACAATACCATAACGGAGATACGGATATACTTGTTTGTGTTTTTTTGCCTTTGCGTTGTATATCAGGACATCATGGGTGGAGATGCCAGTTTTGAATTCCATTACAATGCGCGGGATGGTTACTTCTTGGCTTTTCTTCTCAAAAACACACAGATCTGTTTGAAAGGCGGAACTGCCACGGATTGGACGTTTAACATTCACCGTGAGTGACAATTGGTTGTCAACAGTCACTTGATAGAGTAGTGCTGCGCCGCGTTGGACAAATAGTGGTGGGCGAAGAATCTTCTCTGCAACCTTTTTAGCTATTTCAACAAATGGACTTTCAGCGGCCATACTTAATTACAAAATTTATTCGCAATATCTGACTCAAGTTGCGAAGCAAAAGACTTACCCCAAAGCCAGCGATCTTTGTCTCTTAACGCTGCCTGTTCAATTACCCCATTCTTCACAGTTTGAACATATTTTTCGTAACCGCACCAAATATCATCAAAATGTGATTTGTGTTGAACATCTTTGAAAGCCTGCAACATTTCACAGACCCTAACATCGTAAACGGTAAATTCATCAGGATAAAGAACCGTTAAAATTGCAGAAGCCATTGGGAGCCGGAATCCCCACGTTTTCATTATTATCTCAAGCCGTTGTTTGGAACTTTCAGCCTTGAAGATTGCGCTTGTTAGGACTTTGGCTGCGGAATCTAAGTTTTCCTGTCCCAGTTTCTTATCCAAAAGACGATTGGCAATTTTTGACTTTGACCGGTTCGCTTTCCAGATGACGATGCAAAAGAAATCGAAAGCTGTGATATGTCCATCAGTTCGGAAATGATTTGAAACATCGTTAAAAAGATATTTCTCAAGATGGTAGTATTTTAGGTAGTCGGTATGATCCATTGTTTTTATTTTGTTCGTGCGAGCCTACCGCCTTTCCCAAATCTTGTCGCCACGATTTTTTGCCGGCGGCGGCGCGGAAAAAATGTTGTCGCGCGAAGAACGCGAAGAACGCGAAGGGCGCGAAGGCTTGATGGATTTTTCTTCGCCAGCTTCGCGGCCTGCGCGCGAGCCTAAAAAATCTGTGTTTCATCCGTGTTTCATCTGTGGCTAAATGAAGACATGAAAATCGAATCCCTCCGCATCGGCATGAAAGTGCGCCATCCGCAATACGGCTCCGGCACGGTCAAAGCCATTTCCGAAGCCGTGGCGGAAATCCAGTTCGACGACGGCACCAAACACGCCGTCGCCCCCGAACCCAGCGGCCTCGAACCGATGGAACTCCTCGCGTCCATCAACGGCCTAGAACTGCCCCTGAAACAATTGGTGGCGGAGACGCTGGCGGCGGCGTTGAAACAATATGCGCTGAAGAAATCGGCGGACGCGGTGGAGCAACTCGGCTTGCGGTGGCACGGCGGCAAACTGGTTTTGCACCCGGCGGATGCGACGTTGCAGGCCAAGGAAGTGCCGCTGGAAGTTTTTTTCCACAAGGTCGTGATGGTCCGCAACAACCTGCGCGTGCTGGAACAGAAAATCAACGCGCATGAAAAATTGTCGGACGGCGAGAAAGTGGAGATGCAGCAATACATCACCAAAAGCTACGGCTCGCTAACCACATTCAACGTGCTGTTCAAGGAAAAGGAAGATCAGTTTTAGCCCGCCGCCGTCACTCGCCGACAACCAGACCGAACTGCTGCCGGTCAATCCAGCCCGCCGCCACCGGTGTGCGGATGAAGAAATAATTTCCCCGCGTCCGCAGCAACCGCGCCGGTTCGCCGGCGGGCAGCGTGGAAATCGTTTCGCTGGTGCTCGTCGGCGTCAGCAGCAGCGGCGCATCTTTTTTGAGAACGACGCCGAGGTTCGTCCGGCTCACGACGCCGACATTCGCGGTCAGGGCGGCCAGAAATAGTCCGAACGCCAGCGCGCCCACCGCCTGCTGCCAGCCCGCCTTGCGCCAGCGGAAAAATCCCGGCAGCACCAGCGCGCCCACCGTCAGCCAGAGGCTCGCGCCGGCCAGCCACACCCACGCATCCGGCGGCAGCCACGTCGAGACGGCCTCGAACCATTTCAACTGCGCCACGTCCACCTGCACCACCGACCGCGCGAACTTCAAATTGGCTCCGGCGCGCGGATCAAACGGGTCAATCCACCGCGCCTGCTCCCACGCCAGCATCGCCGCCCCGGCATGGCCGCGCTGCCACTCGGCGAGACCGAGATTCACCAAGGTGCCGGCGGCCGGTGAGCCGCGCGCGGATTTTGCAAACGCAGTCGCCGCCTCGGGAAATTGTCCGGCGTGGCTGAATTTGACGCCTTGCGTAAAATAATCATTGGTGGCCGCGCGGCTGATTTCAGCCGTGAAAAACAGCGCGGCCAGAAAAATGAAAAAATGGAAAAGTCGGAGCTTCACAATTTTTCCTCCAGCTTCAGCAGCACGGCTTCTACGTCGGATTTCAACGCCAGCAAATCCGCCTGCGCCGGCGGTGCCAGGGCGAACCGAGCGTCCGCCGCCGCGAAGATTTTGCGGATGGTTTCGCCAGTCTGGGAATTTTGATCGGCCGACGCCAATTGCGCTAGCACATCACCGCAAACCAGCGCCAGCGGATTCGCCGAGTAATGCGGCGCAACGGCAATGCACAGCGCGTCCACCGCGAGTTGTCCAAACGCCGTCGCGTCACCGGCGGCAAAGGCTTTTTGCAACTGACGCTTGACGCGCCGCAACGCGCGGCGGGCCTGAAGCCGGCGGACAATTTCCGGATGCACCTCCAAAAACCGGCGGCGGCGATCCCATTGCCACAAAACCACGAGACCAAACACCGGCAGCAATTGCACGCAAACAAACCAGCCGCGCAATTGCAACGGTTTCAAGCTGGAAACCGTTTTGCCGGGAGCCGGTGCCAGCCCGCTCAATTTCGGCGGCGCTTCCGATTTGGTTTCGTCGTCCAGTGCGGCCAGTTGCACCGGCAGACCTTCGCCGACCACTGTGACCGGCAGCGGCGGAATGGTCAGGTTTGCAAATTTTCCCGTCACCGGATCAAAACAACTGAACGGAATCGCCGGCGTGTTCGTCGCAGCGTCGCTCTGCGGAATCAGCGTGAAGCTCGTGGCCGGCGGCGGGTCGGCGATGATCTGCCAGTCGCGCGAACGCGGCGCGGCGGGCGGCACGAAGCGCGCCAAATCGCCTTCGCCGTGGAAAACCAGTTTGAGCGACACCGGCTCGCCCACGCGCATCCGGTTCGTGGACAAATGCGGCGGATCGAAGAAGAATTTTCCCATCGTGCCGGTGAAGCCCGGCAACTCGCCCCTGGCCGGCAACGGCCGCACGTTGACGGCCACCGGCTCCGAAACCAGCAAAACATATTTCGCCGGGCCGCCGGGAATCGTCACCTGGCCGCGAATGATGATCGGCCCGCTGAACTCGCGCCCGGCGGTGAAACCCTGCGCGGAAAATTTCAGCGGCCCCGGCGCAATCGGCGTCACCGTCAGTTCGCAAATGAACGCCGGCGTGAGCTGGCCGTTCACGTTGACCACCTCGATGGCTTGGTGCGTCGCCGTTTTGTCGGTCATCAGGCCGTCGCCGTTGAGCTGGATTTCGCGGAGCGCCTCGATGGCATGATCCGGGCCGACCGGCAGCAGCACCCGCACCCGGAACGGCTGGCCGAGAAAAAGATTCGTCGCCGAGGTTTCCAGCACGAGCTGCCGCGCCGGCGGATTGGTGGCATGGTCCGCCACCACGTCGAGACTCGCCGCCGGAATTTCCACCTGCGGCCCGGAAGCATCCACGGTGAAATTCGTGATGGTGAAATGTCCCGCCGCCGGCGGCCGCATTTCGTAAACGAACGACGTGAAGACCCGGAAATTGCTGCCGAGAAACTGCGTGATCTGGCCGCGCGCGGTGGCGTTAAATTTCAATTCCGCCGGCGCGGAAATTTCTTCCGGCCATTGGATCGCGGATTCGGTCGCGCTCACGGTCACGCGATAAAAAGTTTTTTCGCCAACATGAACCGTCGCCGGATCAAATCCCGCCGTGGCTGTCACCGGCGACGAGACATCCACCGGCGGCTGCGCCACCTGAAGCTGCATGAGTCCGCCCGGCGGCAATTGCGGCGGCGCTTGCGCCCGCAGCAGAAACGGCGCGAGCAGCAACGGAAAAAACAATTTGTGAAAAGAGCGGCGCATCTTAAAAATCACCAGATGCGTCCTTTCCGGTCTTTCGGCGCCGCGCCTTCCTTGTCGCTCATCGAAAGGCGGCGGCTGCCGTCGAGCGAAAGACCGTCGAGAATCTGCCCGGCCTGATCCGGCGAAATGGAAATCTGCATCTGGTCGCCCTCGCGCGCGGCATTTTCCTTCTGGCCGGCCAATGAATCCGGCTGCACGCCTTCATCATCCTCTTCGTCATCGCCCGCCGCTCCGGGCGGCGCGTTCGGCGCGGGAATCTGGCCTTTCAACTTGCTCAGCACTTTTCCCAAATCCTGCTTCTGTTTGCCCATCGCGCCCATCATCTGCTGCATCTGGCGCAATTGGTCAATGAGCCTGGCCATGCCGCGCTCGACCAATTCCACGTTGCGCGCCGCGTTCGTGTCGGCGGGATTCATTTCGGCCGCGCCCTTGAAATCATCCGCCGCGCGCTGCCATTTCTGCAAAGTTTTTCCGTAAGTTTCCATCGCCGCCGCCACGGCTTTTTCCGCGTCGCGCAATTCGTGCCGCGCGCCCCGGCCTTCGAGATACGCGGCAATCATCCGGTCCAGATTATTTTCCGCCGGCGCCGATTCCGCCGCGCCAACCGCGTGCTGGCCCGCCGCCAGCGCCGCGCTGCCGCGCGCCGAAACCTTTTGCGCGTCCGGCCCTTTTTTCAACAGCTCGGCGCCGTCGTCAAACCGCGTGTGCCCGAGATTGTAAAGCGCCGGCGGCTGCACGCGGTCGTCCTGCGCGGCGAGCGCGGACTGGAACATTTTTTCCGCGTCGGCGAATTTTTTTCCCGCGAGCAGCTTCGTGCCGGCATTGAAAAATTCCCGCGCGGTCGCCGGGGCAACGGCGTTCGTCCCGTCCGCCGCCAGCGCGCGACCGCCCATCGCCAGCGCGAGCGGCAACACGAACTTTTTTAATGTCGCAAAATATTTCATGCCGTGGCCGGAAAGTTTTTTCGCCGCGTGCCGAGGAGCGATTCGGCAACCAGCAACATGAGCATCGCGCCGACCAACCAGTGGAAACGATCCACGCCATTTTTTGCAGACTGCCGCAAGCCGCTCGCGCGATCCAGCGAGTGGATCGCCGAACGGACTTTCGTCAAACCGTCGCCCAAGGTGCCGAGCGGATAATAACTGCCGCCGGTGATCTCGGCGATTTTTCGGAGCGTGGTTTCGTCAAGCTGGCTGTGAACGATTTCGCCTTTCGCGTCGCGCACCAGTTCCGGCTGCCCGGCGGCGTTGACGGTTTGAATTTCTTTTCCCGCCGGCGTGCCGACGCCGATGGTGAACACCACCACGCCGTTCGTCGCCAGATTTTTCGCGATGGCGATGCCGGATTTTTCCAGGTCTTCGCCGTCGGTCACGAGCACGACCATTTTGCGCCGCGCATTTTTATCCATCGCGCGGAACGCCTCGTTCAACGCGCGGCCAATGTCCGTGCCGGGAATGGGAATCGTTTTTTCGTCCACGGACAAAAGCGTTTCCTCGAACGCGTCGGCATCAAACGTCAGCGGACATTGGATGAACGCGCTGCCGGCGAACGCGACCAAGCCGACGCGACCGTGGCTTTGCTTGCGCACGAAATCCAGCATCGCAAATTTCGCGCGCTGCAGCCGGCTCGGCAAAACGTCGCTGGTCGTCATGCTCAACGAGCAGTCCAGCACGAACACCACGTCTTCGCCGAGCCACGCCTTGTCCGTCGCGACGCTGCCCCATTGCGGGCGCGCCAACGCGAGGCCGGCCATGGCCAAGGCCGCGAGCAGCAGAAAGTTTTTGAACCGCCGCCGCGCCGGGCTGTGCGACGCCGTGAGCTGTTCGACAAAATGCGGCGACGCCATCCGCGCGAGCTGCTCGCGGCGCGCGTTCGCTGCGTGCCGATACAGCAGCGCCAGCAAAACCGGCGCAACCGCCGCCAGCCACAGCCAGCGCGGTTCGGCGAAATGAAAGTCGGCAAAGTTTATCATGGCACGCGGCGAAATCTCGTGTTCGCCAAAATCAATTCGACCGACAGCAATCCGAGCGCGGCGAGCAGCGGCCATTCAAACAACGGCTCGTAAGTGGCAAACCGCCGCAATTTCACCTCGGATTTTTCCAGCCGGTCAATCTGGTTGTAAATGTTTTGCAGCTCCCGCTGGTTTTTGGCGCGGTAAAAATGGCCGCCGGACAAGTCGGCCATTTTGCCGAGCACGGCATAATTCGCCGGCTGGAGCAGCAGCGTGGGAATGACATTGCCGTTCGCGTCGAGCCGGAATTGTCCGGTGGCCGGATCGAACGCCGGCAAATTGCAGGGCTGCTCGATGCCGATGCCGATGGCGTAAATCTTTGCGCCGAGCGCGGCGGCGAGCTGCGCGGCGGGCAGCGGATCAATTTTGCCCAAGTTGTTGTCGCCGTCCGTCAGCAAAATCATCACGCGGCTCTTGCTGTTCGGCACCGCCTTGAGCCGCTTGGCCGCGACCGCGACAGCGTCGCCGATGGCCGTGCCCAAATCCTGAATGATGCCGATGTGCAGCCGCGACAGATTTTCAATGAGCCAGTCGTGATTCAGCGTCAGCGGACTCGCCAAATACGGCAGGCCGGAAAAGGCGATCAGCCCGATGCGGTCGTTTGGGCGCTCGGCGATGAAATCTTTCAGCACGCCGGACGCGATGGCGTAGCGCGAGAGTTTTTCCGCCGGCTTGCCCATGTCAATCGCCATCATGGACCACGAAACATCGAGCACCAGCATGATGTCAATGCCCGGCGTCTCGGTCTCGACGTGATAATTTGCCAGGCGCGGTCCGGCCAGCGCGACGAGGCCGAGCGCGACGGCCAGCAGGCGCAGAAAAAATAAAAATCGTCCCACCGCCGAACGCGCCTTGGCTCCGGCTTCGCGCGCGATGTCCGCGCTGGAAAATGTCAGCGCGGACAACCGGCCGGTTTTGCCGCGCAGCAGCGCATAAACCGGCAGCAGGCCGAGCAGCGCCAGCAGCCACGGAAATTGGAATTCAAATTCGCCGTTCATTTCGTGGCGGAAGTCTGTGTCGCCAGCGCGGACCGGCGTGTTTCAATTGTCGCAATCAATTCCAGCGCGCGGCTGACGGCGTTGAGCGGCGCGGCTGGATTTGCCGGGGAAAATTTCCGCACATCGCATTCACGGAGAAAACTGGAAAGGGCCGAGGCCAGTTCCGAACCCAATTGCGGATGCCGCTCGAGGGCGGAACAAAATTCCGCAGTCGTCAGCCCGGTGTCGGGCAGATTGAATGTTTCGCCGGCGTAGCGGCGCAGAATCTGTGACGCGCCGCTCAAAACATTTCCGTCCTCGGGCTGGTTTTGCAATCTGGCCAACGACTGGCGGGCCTGAACTTCCGACGGCAAAACCATCGGCGTTTCCGGCCGCAGCCAGACGCGTAAAAACAGAAACGCGACCGCGAGCAACGCAAAACCGGCGACGATGATGGTGGACTGATGTTGCTCCCAGAACGTCGTCGGCAGCTCGCCGTAAGCGGGCACAAGCGCGGGCAAGGCGTTGGTGTTCGCCTGCCCAAAAACGTGCGGAACCACCAACCACGCCAGGCAGAAAGCAAAAATTGAGCTGCGGACCTCGAAGGTCCAGCGCCGCCGGACGGCGGCGCGCGGAAGCTTTCGGTGTTCGGCGTTCGAGGTTCGAGGTTCGAGGTTCATTTCCAAATCATCCGCGCCGGCGACCCCGGCGGATTTCAAAAAAACGCTGCAGCACCGGCGCGAACGGTTCAGTGGTCTTGAGCCGCAGCGTGTCCACGCCGGCGCGATTGAATGCGCGGTCCAACTCGCCCAGGCGCGCGACATTGGTTTGGGCGAATTTTTCGCGCACGGCGGCGCGGGCCGAATCCAATTCCAGCAGCTCGCCGGTTTCCGCGTCTTCCACGGTCAGCAGCCCGGCGTCCGGCAGCTCGCTTTCGCGCGGGTCGTGCAGATGCAGGCAGACAACATCGTGCCGCGTGTTCGTGAGGCCGAGTTCGGCGATGACATCGCGTTGCGTAGTGGCACCGGCGTCTCGCCTGTGGGTTTCAATTTGCGTTAAGGGCTTTTCAAAACTCACAGGCGAGACGCCGGTGCCACCACTGCCGCTGTGCAAAAAATCGGTGAGCAAAAACACAATCGCGCGGCGGTGGAGAACGTGATTCAAAAAGCCGAGCGCGCCGGAAATGTCCGTGCCGCGTTTGCGCGGCTGGAACATCAGCATTTCCCGCACGAGTCGTAAAATGTGCCGCCGGCCTTTGCGCGGCGGGACGAACAATTCCACTTCGTCAGTGAACAGCAGCAACGCGACCTTGTCGCCGTTCTTCGCAGCGGACATGGCGAGCGTTGCCGCTATTTCACAGGCGAACTCGCGCTTGGTGCGATTGGCCGAGCCGAAGCTGGACGACGCGGACACGTCCACGGCGAGGACGGCGGTGAGTTCGCGTTCCTCGCGGAAGCGTTTCACGAACGGGCGACCGAGGCGATGCGTGACGTTCCAGTCAATGCCGCGCACGTCGTCGCCGGGCATGTATTCGCGCAGCTCCTCGAAGTCCATGCCGCGCCCCTTGAAGCCGCTCAAATACGCGCCGCCCATCGTGTCGTTCACGAGGCGGTTCGTGCGGACTTCGACGCGGCGGACGGATTCAAGCAGTTCGGTGACGGTCATGCGTTGTTTTGAAAACTTAAATTATCGGCTTAACGTGCTTTTTTCTTTTCATCAACAACTTTAGCAATGTCAGCGATATATTGATCCATCTCTTTAACGGCTTGTTCTTGAGCTTCGCGGACAATCTTTTTGTAATTTTCTTCGTCCGCTTTCAAATCGAAATCCAATTCCTTCCTGAGTGCAATGCTCACTTCAATCAGTTTTTCCGCAAAGGATAACGTTCGCTTAAAAACAAGTGAACTAAGGGCAAACTGGCCTGTTGCGGTTCTGGCATTTAATTCCGAATGCTGTTGTTTCGTCTGCTGTATTCGAGACTCCAATTCTTGAAAGGCTGTTGCCAAACCGGAAATTTCTGGATGATTTGCATTTGCTGTCTGAAGCTGACCAATGCGAGTCACCAAGTTTTGCTGTTGGGCGATGTCGTTCTCAACAGATTTGTGCAAAAACTCAATTTTCTTCTGATCTATTAGCAGCGGAAACCGAAGCTGATTCAATTCAAGATTTATGCGAGAGAAAACATTGCTTGCTTCTATTACTTTGATAAGAGCTTCCATTCCTGCAACAAGATGGACTTTGCTCAAGGCAGCACCATAGTTGTGAACTATTGCCTCATGCGTGGCGAACGGCAAATTGAGGTCGCCAAACTTGGCAATATAGCGAGCAGCGTTTGCCATTTCTGAAGCTGCTTCGAGATAAACATCTCGTCGCAGCGTCATTTCTCTATCTCGATTTTTTTGTTCAGCTTCGTGTTGGAGTTGTATTTTCAACCGTTCCGTTTGCTGTCGATTTGACTTTTGGTTCACTACTAACGCAATAACTGCCGCCATTATTGCACCGAGCAGAGTGCCAAGTAATCCAACAATTGCCACGAACAGTGCGACTGGAATTTTCGAACCGAACACCGAAATTATGTTCGCAGCGTCATTCATATTCTATTTCCCCTCTTTGAATTCTTCACGGCACCGGCACCGCGTTAAAAACTTTCTTGATGATCGCGTCCGTCGTCACGGCCTGCGCCTCGGCTTCGTAGGTCAGGATGATGCGGTGACGCAGCACGTCGGGGCCGATGCTTTTCACGTCCTCGGGAATCACATAGTCGCGGCCTTGCAGCAACGCCCACGCCTTGGCGGCGAGCGTCAGATTGATGGTCGCGCGCGGCGAGGCGCCGAACTGGATGAAATGTTTCACGTCCAATTTGAAATCCTGCGGCTTGCGCGTGGCGAAAACGATTTTGACGATGTAATCGCGGATTTTGTCGTCCACATGAATTTGATCCACGAGCTTGCGCGTCTGCAAAATTTCTTCGAGCGAGACGACGGGTTTCACCGGCTGCTCCGGACTGGTGAACGCCATGCGATCCAAAATTTTTCTTTCTTCCGCCTCATTCGGATAATCAAGAATCACCTTGAACATGAAGCGGTCCACCTGCGCCTCGGGCAGCGGATAGGTGCCTTCCTGGTCAATCGGATTTTCCGTGGCGAGCACGAGGAACGGCGACGGCAGCTTCATTGTTTCGCCGCCGAGCGTGACTTGGCGTTCTTGCATCGCTTCGAGCAGCGCGGACTGGACTTTCGCCGGTGCGCGATTGATTTCGTCGGCCAAAACAAAGTTGGCGAAGATCGGCCCGCGCGTAACGTGATATTTGGAATCCTGTGGATTGTAAATCAACGTGCCGAGAATATCCGCCGGCAGCAAATCGGGCGTGAACTGGATGCGGTGAAACTGCGCCTGCACCGCCGCCGCGAGTGTGCGGACGGAAAGTGTTTTCGCCAAACCCGGCACGCCTTCGAGCAAAACGTGGCCGTTGGCGAGCAAGCCGACGAGCAGCCGGTCCACAAGCTGTTCCTGGCCGACGATGACGTGAGCGATTTCCTCGCGCAGTTTTTGAATCCAGGCGGAAGTCTGCGCGACTTGGTCTTTTAACGTGTTGCTCATGGCCGGTGAATTTAATGTGCGCCGCCGGGCGACTCAAGCGCGGGCTGGCTCCAGTTTCCGGCAAAAAGTCTCGCGCCGCCGGGGCCGCTTGCCTACGCTCCGGTGCGTGAATTCTAATTCCGCGCATGAAGCCAGCTTGTCCGGCAAGTCCGACGCCGAGTTTGAACTGCCGCTGGCCGGCTTCACCGGCACGCCGGAGGAAAAGGACCGCCAGTGGTTCGAGCAATGTTATCGCGGTGATTCGCAGCGCCAGCTCACCCTCCGCGCCGTCGTCATGGGCGGCATTCTGGGAATGTTCACGGCGGTTTCCAATCTTTACACCACGCTGAAAATCGGCTGGAGCTTCGGCGTGTCCATAACCGCGTGCGTCATTTCGTTCGTCGTGTGGAATTCCATCTGCAAAATTCTCGGCGGGCGCGTCACGCGGATGAGCGTGCTGGAAAACAACTGCATGCAGTCCACCGCCACCGCCGCCGGTTCCTCGACCGGCGCGACGCTCGCGACTGCGCTTGGCGCGCTGCTGCTCATCACCGGCGTGCATCAGCCGTGGCCGGTGGCGACGGCGTTTGTGCTGCTCACCGCCGCGCTCGGCGTGTTCCTCGCGATTCCGATGAAGCGGCAGATGATCAACCACGAGCAACTGCGTTTTCCCTCCGGCATCGCCACGGCGGAAACGCTGCGCAGCCTTTATTCCAAAAGCGGCGAGTCATTGAAACAAGCTTACTCGCTGATCATCGCGCTCGGCGCGGGCGCGGTCATCGGCATGCTGCACACTTACAGTCAGTTGGTGGATGAACTCAAAGACAAAATCCATTTCGTTCCCAAGATTGCGCACGCGTTGGAAAAAATTCATCCCGGCTTTTGCGCGTGGCTGGAAAATGTTTGCCGCAAAAGTTCCGCCGCGTTGGAGAAACTTTCCGGCTGGCTCTACCTGCCGGACACCTGGGATTTCACCGGCTTCCTGAATCCGCTGGCGCGCGGGCAAATGCAGGGACTCGCGTTCGAGCCAAGCGTGCTGCTCGTCGGCGCGGGCATGATCACCGGCTTGCGCGTGTCGCTCTCGATGTTTGGCGGCTCGGTGCTGCTGTATTATTTCATCGCGCCGTGGCTCGTGGCGCATGACGCGGCCAGCGCGGCGGTGACGGGCTTCATGCCGTCGTTTCACTACGCGGACAACGGCGATTTCAATCCCGTCCGCTGGGCGCTGTGGGGCGGCACGGCGGTGATGGTTTTTTCCAGCCTCGTGCAGGTGGCGTTGAACTGGCGCAGCGTGGTCCGCGCGTTCGTGATTTTCAAAAAAGAGGAACGCGACGCCATCCACGACGCCGCCGAAGCCGTGGAGGTTCCGAACTCCTGGCTGTTCATCGGCCTCGTCCCGATCACCCTCGGCCTCGTCGTCGTGCTCTATTTCGCGTTTCACGTCGCCGTGTGGCTGGGGCTGTTGTCCGTGGCGTTTTCGTTCGTCGTGTCGCTCGTGTGCTGCCGCGCGACGGGCGAGACGGACACCGCGCCGATTGGCGCGATGGGCAAAGTCACGCAGCTCCTTTACGCCGTGCTGCCCGGCGCGAAAGGCATTGCCGCAATAAATCTAATGGCCGCCGGCACGACCGCCGCCGCCGCCGGCGCCGCCGCCGATTTGCTGACCGATTTGAAAAGCGGCTACCTGCTCGGCGCGAATCCGCGCCGCCAGTTCCTCGCGCAATTTTACGGCGTGTTTTTCGGCGTCATCGCCGTGGTGCCGGCATGGTATCTGATGGTGCCGGACAAAAAAGCGCTCGAAGCCTTCAATCCGCCCGCCACGAACATGTGGCGCGCCGTGGCCGACCTGCTCACGCAAGGCGTCAACCATTTGCCGTCCACCGCGCTGCCGGCCATCGTCATCGGCTCGCTGGTGGGCATGGCGCTGCCGCTGCTGGAATTTCTCTGGCCGAAATTAAAACCGTTTCTACCGTCCGCGATGGGCCTGGGCCTCGCGTGGGTGGTGCCGTTTCAAAATGCCTTTTCGTTCCTCATCGGCGCGGTGATTGTGAGCGTGTGGCAGAAATGGAACCGGAAGAACTCCGACGCGTATGCCATCCCGATTGCATCGGGCCTGGTCGCCGGCGAATCGCTGGTGGCGGCGTTCATCGCCATCGCCTGCACGCTCGTCGGGATTCTGGCGGTGAAGTGAACGCGCATTTCCCCCGCCTCGACTTCGCGGGAAAGTTTGCTAGATTGCTGGCGTGAGTTTTGTCTCTGAATTCAATTCGCTGCCGCTGGACGCGCTCGTCAAAAAATCGCTCGCCACCGGCACCGCCGCCGCGCGCGAGGCCGTGGCAAAAAACAAATTTTCCCTCGCCGATTTCGCCGCGCTGATTTCGCCCGCCGGCTCGGAAATTCTCGAAACGCTCGGCCAGCGCGCGCATTTGATGACGCAGCAGCGGTTTGGCAAAGTCATCCGGCTCTTCGCGCCGCTCTACCTTTCCAACGAGTGCATCAACAACTGCTCCTACTGCGGCTTCTCGCGCGACAACCCGATTTTGCGCGTCACGCTCTCGCTCGACGAAGTGCGGCAGGAAGCGCAGGCGCTCAAGGATCAGGGCTTCCGCAACATTTTGCTCGTCGCGGGCGAACATCCGAAATTTGTTTCCAACGGCTACATACGCGACTGCATCGCCGCGCTGCACGCCGACTGGCCGAGCGTTTCGCTCGAAATTGGGCCGATGGAAGTGGAAGATTATCGTCCGCTCGTCGCCGCCGGCGCGGATGGGCTCGTCGTTTATCAGGAAACTTACGACCGCAAAGTTTATGCGGAAATGCACACCGCCGGGCCGAAACGGAATTTCGACTGGCGGCTCGAAACGCCCGAACGCGCCTACGCCGCCGGTTTTCGCCGGCTCGGCATCAGCCCGCTTTACGGTTTGGCCGACTGGCGGTTTGAGGCGCTGGCGGCGGCGGCGCACGCGGATTATCTTTTGCGCAATTGCTGGAAGGCCGCGCTGACGATTTCCACCGTGCGGATGCGGCCGTGCGCGGGCGAGTTTGAGCCGCTCACGCACATCAGCGACCGCGAGCTGGCGCAACTGATTTGCGCCATCCGCCTGATGTTTCCCGATGTCGGCATCGTGCTTTCGACCCGCGAAAATCCGAAGCTGCGCGACGGCCTGATTCCGCTGGGCGTGACAATGATGAGCGCCGGCGCGCGCACCGAGCCGGGCGGCTACACCGGCGCGGGCCGGGAGAAAATCCATCATACCGAGCGCGGCATCATCAAGGAGCTGGCGTCCGGCGCGAGCGAATGGGCGCCGCAGACGAACCAGGCGACGAACGCGACCGGGCAGTTTCAAATTGCCGACGAGCGCACGCCCGGCGAAGTGGCGGAACGCATCCGCAAGCTCGGCTACGAGCCGGTCTGGAAAGACTGGGACGCGGCGCTGACGCTGTGAACCTCCGGGCCGCGAAACTTTTTTTTCACCGCCGTTTCGCCAGCGTCACGCCAAAATAAAATCCTGCTTGACGCCCGCCGGGATTTTTAGAAAATTTTGGTCCGCGCTTCATGAGGGATTGGGAAACAGTCAGATGTTTCATTGCCAGCCATCGTGCGAAAGGTTCGCACCCTGACCGGGGAATTTTTTTACCCAAGCCCCGCCGACTTCCGGGCGCAGCGCATTTTTCCGGACGGCTCCCCCAATTACGAAGCATCGCCCCCCATTCGCCAACGGCCGCCCCCATTTTCCCGGCGGCTCTCCCCGTTTCCCGGAAGGCTCCCCCTATTTTACGAGCGGCTCCCCCCATTTTCCGGATGGTTCCCCCCGTTTTCCCGACCGCTCCCCCCATTTTCCGGGAAGCCGCCCCCAATTTCCAGACGACTCCCCCCAATTTTTCGCCCGCCAGTCCCATTTTTAATGGCCTGTTCCCCAGCCAGTTACGGTTGATTTGCCAGTTTTCAACCCCCTTGAACTATGAGAATCGCGTATTGGGATTCCGGCGACCCGGAAATGCACTTCGACAATCCGAATCTGATTTGGTCGAACCACTCCTATCTGCTCGAACCGGGCGACCCCGGTTATGTGCCACCTTCTCCGCCGACAACACCAACCACTAATAAACACATGAATACTCCGCATTGCCCCGTCTCCATCATCAGCTACAACGGCAACCTCATCGTCGTCGCCGCGCAGAAATACCCCAACGTCGCCGCCCGGTTGCCCGCCGGTTATCTCACCGAGACGACCACCGCCCTCGGCAAACTGCCCGCCGACACCACCGGCCAGAAAATTGCCAAGGGCGAAACCGGCAACCTCACCGCCGCCCAGCAGGCCAATCTCGATTTGCTGTTGCACTGCATGGGCCAGGCGCGCAAGACCGCCAAGCTCGCCTTTCCAGGCCAGACCATGAAACTGCATCAGGAATTTCAAATCGGCATACACGATTCGCACAACCTGCCGGACGTGCTGGCGCGGGCCGACATCATTCTGGCTTCCGTCCAAATCCCCGCGAACCTGGCCGCGCTGAAACTCCGGGGGTGGACGGATGCCGAAACGCAGACTTTCACCACCGTGCGCGGCACGTTTCCCGCCAGCAGCGCCGTCCAACAAGCCGGCCAGAGCGACGCCAAAAAGGCCACCGGCGTGAAGAACACCGACGCCGCCATTGCCTACGATCACCTCCTGACCATCCAAAACGCCGCCGATTTGGAACTGCCGGCCACCGACCCGGCCAACGCCCCCGCCCGCGCCGAATTCAAACTGGGCCTCTTCCCGCCGGATCATCACTCCCCGGCGTCAACGCCGACGCCGACGCCCGCCGCGCCACCGGCGAAATAATTTGACCGGAAAAAGCCATGAAATGGAAAACTCTTACCTTTCCCGGCCAATCGTGATAAATTGCCAGCATGAAAACGGAAACCGTTGAAATTCCCGCCGCCGTTCTCTCGTCCGTCGAAACCCTCGACGAGCTTCAGGACTGGCTCACCGCGCAGCATCCCGGCATCATCGCCGAACTGCGCACGGCGCGGCGGGAGGACGTGGCTGGCAAATTCAAACCCTGGAAACCCCGCCACCAGCCGTGTCCTACCAAGTCGAAATAAACCATTTTTCTTCCAACCACAGACGGGCTAAAATATGAACATGAAGAAATTCACGGCCATCGTGCATCGCGGCGAACCGGATGAAGGCGGTTTTTGGGCAACGTGCCTGGAAGTTCCCGGCGCGAATGGTCAGGCCGAGACCAAGGAGGAATGTCTGGACAACCTCAAGGAAGCCATTCAACTCCTGGTCGAAATCGAGCGCGCCGAAGTGTTCCGGCTTGATCCGCAGGCGGAGACGGCCGAACTGGTGCTGGCATGAAACGGCGGGCGTTGCTCGGCCATTTGCAGGAACATGGCTGCGTGCCGTTCCGCGAAGGCGGCAGCCATTCCATCTGGAGCAACCCGCAGACCGGGCGCAAGGAAGCCATTCCCCGCCACAACGAAATCAAAAAGTTTCTGGCGCGTTCCATCTGCCGCAACCTGTCCGTGCCCGTGCCGCCGGGGAACTGACCGCTGAATAAAAGATGGTAATTTAGCCTTGCATCACCAGCCACAGAGGTTCAGTTTTTCAACATCATCAGGGACAAATATGACAATATCTGAATTAAAGCGGACAGCAAATTTCGTAAAACAAACGGTGATTGACCCCGGGGTTCCGGCAATCTTCCAAAGGCTAATACAAGTTCTTCAACAAAACGCCCAACAGAACGGCCAACAACAGCAACCCATCACCACACAGAAGGCTGCTCTTATTGCTGCGATTAAAGCAATCCGCATCCAAACGCTCACTCTAAATGAACGACGTTTGCTCAAGACATTCATCGAAACGGATTTGATGGGAGATAATGGCGTTGAACGCATCAATCAAATTTTTGTTGACCACAACCTCGATCCAATGGGAGCTGTTAATGCGTTTAACAGCATGAAGGCGCAATATGATAAGCTCATAGCCGCCGCAACAGAGACAATCAAAGTTCTCAGTTCAATAGACGTGGCTATTGTCGAAACGGACATTGAAAAAGGCCACGCGGTTTTGCAAATCACGTTTAAGGAGAAGGCATCAATAGCAAACGTAACCGATTGGCGTGAGTATTCTGATCAATGGTGGCAAATCGTTCGTTCGTTTGGTCTGTTGACTGATACGACAACTGACCAAGCAAAAATTTTATCATTTCAGCAAGGGTCAGTCATCGTTGAGGTCTCAGCTACTTACCTCGTCGTTAAGGCGGTGGGTTTTGTGGCTGACAAGGTGTTGAGCGTAATTGAGCGGATGCTTGAACTGCGGAAAAAAATTCTGGAGATAAAACAGCTAGACCTAACCAATAAACAAATCGAACGTGATTTGGAAAAGGAAGCTGCGGCATTTCAGGAAAACAAGTCCAACCAAATTGCTCAACAAGTGATAGCGGAAATTAACAAGGCAAAAGCCACGGATGGGGAAGTGGCGACTGCCATCAAAATGGCTGTCGAAAAATTGTTCACTTTCTTGGATAAGGGCGGGACGGTAGATTGTCGGCTTCAGCAGATAGAAGACGAACCCGCCGAAGCAAAACAACTTCGTGAGGCTTATGGAAAAATCCGGACACTAGAAACCCGCGTTGCGGAGTTGAAACTTCTTTCAAACGGAGAAAACAAGGACGCCTAGTCGAAAAGGGTTCAGTCTCAAGTATTGAATCATTCTGCCGCGCTGCTCTGGCAACCGAAGCGGCTGCGTTCTTCTCCAATCGAGCCAGATTTCATTCTGCATTCATAATTCTACCGTCGCCTCTCGGCACGGGCAGTTCATCAAAGATTTTCTGGCTGCCCGTTTCGCCGGTTTTTTCCCCGGCCCCGGCTTCGCCTTTTCAGCGCCAGCGGCGCGGCATATTTGTAGCCACGCCATCGCCATAGAAATTTCAGCCCCGGCGTGGCGGCATCAGTCCTTGCGGCCGGCCAGCCCTTGCGGGCAGCCACCAGGATGCCGCTCCTGGACGGAGCTGGAACATTTGTGGATTCCGGTTGCTACAAATATGCCAGCCCTACGGGCTTTGCTTCGCCGGCTTTCATTCTTCATTCATAATTCATAATTCTGCCTTCGCCTCCCGGCCCCGGCTTCGCGCTTGCGGCGGGCGGCGGGCGGTGTCATCTTTTGAACCATGAGCGACAAACAACTGGTTCTGGATTCGATTGAGCGTTTGCCCGCAGACGCCAGCCTGGATGCCATCGCCGAGCGTGTGGAGTTTCTGGCGGCCATCCGCAAAGGCCTCGGCCAAATCGAACGCGGCGAAACCATTCCGCACGAGGAAGTCAAACGGCAACTGGCGACATGGCTTTCAAAATAATCTGGTCGGAGCAGGCGCGGGACGATTTGCAGGCCATCGTGCTTTTCATCGCCCAGGACAATCCGTCTGTCGCTGAATCTTTCGGGTATCAACTGATGTCCAAGGTGGACGTGCTCGCGCAGTTTCCCCAGATTGGCCGGGTGGTGCCGGAAGAAAACAACGAGACGATCCGCGAAATAATTTTTCGCCCTTACCGCATCATTTACAAAGTTCTGGCGGAAAAACAAATTGTCGGCATTGCCCGTGTCTGGCATGGCGCGCGTGGCGAGCCGGAAATTCCGGGCCAGTTGAATTTCTAACTGCCCGCCATTTCTGGTCGCAAAGAATTTTATTTCTTCATGCTGCCTTCGTTTTCACGGCCCGGGCAGAGCATCAATAGATTTTCCCGCCGCGCAAAATCTTTTGCCAAATGAAGCGAGAGTGCGGATAGTGTGGCTTCATGCGCCGGCTGGCTTTCATTTTATTTTTGTTCGCGGCGGCTTTTAATTTGTCCGCCGAGCCGACGAATTATTTCTGCGTGGTCTGCGGCAAGGGGCCGTTGACCGGTCGCATCTGGATGTCCAAGTGGGGCGCGGTCTGCGATGATTGTTACAAGCTGGAAAACCGCTGCTCGCTCTGCGGTTTGCCCATCGGCAAAGACTTCGTCCAGACCGGCGACGGCCGGTTCATCTGCAAGTTCGACAAGCCGGACGCCGTGCTGGACGCGGCGGAGGCGCGGGAAGTTTTCACCGACGCGCGCCGCGAGCTGGTCGGGCTGTTCGGCAGCGGCTTCGCGCTGAATTTTCCCGACGTGACGGTGAATTTGTTCGACGTGGATTACTGGTCGGAGAAAGGCCGCGGCGACGGCCTGCACAAGTTCGGCTTTTCGCACACGCGCCGGAGCAGCGGCGGCCAGTGCAGGCACGAAGTGGTGCTGTTGAGCGGCCGGCTACGCACCGAGCTGGCGGCGACGGCGGCGCACGAATACACGCATTTGTGGATCAATGAAAATTGTCCGCCAGGCCGCAAGCTGGACGCGGACACGGTGGAAGGCATCTGCGAATTGTCGGCTTACAAGCTGATGGAAGCGCGTTCGCTGCCGGAGCAGCAGCAGCGGATTCTCGACAATCCCTACACGCACGGCGAAATCAAAAAGCTGGTCGCGCTCGAAAAGGAAAACGGCATCGCCTATATTTTGAACTGGGTGAAAAACGGCGCGACGGAAAATTTTGAAACAGCCGCGCCGGCCGCGCCGGCGAAAAAGCCCGCGCTGGGGTTCACGAATGTCCCGCCGCCGCTGCCGGAGACGCTCAAGTTGAGCGGGCTGCTGCTGGACGGCCAGAGCCGCCGCGCCATCATCAGCGGCGCGCTGTTCGCGGCGGGTGAAACGAGAAATGTGCCGCTGCAAAGCCGGGTCGTGCGCGTGCGCTGCCGCGAAATCCGCCGGAACGAAGTGGTGCTGGAGGTGGATGGCCTGGCCGGCCCGGTGACGCTGATAATCGGCGAGGAAAAATTTGTGCCATGAACGAAGTCATTGCCAACGGAAAAAACATCGCGGCGAAACTGCCGTGTTCAATCGAGGAATTTTTAGTCGCGCAGAAATTATTGCCGCGCAGCGTCGTGGTGGAACACAACGGCGAGGCGGTCGCGCCGTCGGAATTTTCAACGCGGCAGCTCAAGGCAGGCGACCGGCTGGAGATTGTGAAAATTGTCGCGGGCGGGTGAAGTTGGCAGTTGGAAGATGGCAGATCGAAGTTGGGGATGACTTGTCAACGCGCGGTTTCTTTCGTCTAATTTCCCGCTATGAATTGGAGATTTCAATGGGTCTATCGGCTCGGCCTCGCCGCGCTGTTGGCGCTCGCTTGCTGGTCCGTCTGGGCCGCCGCGCAGCCGACTAACGCGCCGGTGGCCAGCGCCGTCGTGACGACCAACACCGTGGCAGCGGGCGGCGAACTGACGATCACCAACCGGTTTCACGCGCTGACGTTCGGGCTGGATCAGGAGGATTTTCTGTGCGAACACACCGTGCTGGATCAGCCGCTGTGGAAATACCTGGCGTCGCTGATTTACGTCGTGCTGGCGTTTGGGGTGGCCTGGCTGCTGGATTTTGCCGTGAACGGCTGGCTCAAGCGGCTGGCGGCCAAGACCGAAACGAAATACGACGACCTGCTGCTCAAGCTGCTGCACGGGCCGGAGAAGGTGGTGGCGTTCGTGGTATTGCTGAACATCGGGCTGGGTGTGTTTGACTGGCCGACGCGGGCGCAGTTAATTTTGTCGCGCGGCCTCATCGTGGTGGTGGCGTGTTCGGTGACGTATGTGGCGCTCAAGGTAATTGATCTACTGCTCGGCGTGTGGCGCGAAAAAATTGTTTCCCTGCAGGACAGGGCATTTGCGGAACAGCTTTTTCCGCTGCTGCGCAAGGTGGCGAAAGCGGCCATCGTCATTGCGGCGGCGGTGCTGACGGCGGACAATCTCGACATCAAGATCACCAGTTTGCTGGCCGGCCTGTCCGTAGGCGGCCTCGCGCTGGGTCTGGCGGCGCAGGACACGGTGGCGAATTTGTTCGGCGCGGTGGCGATCTTTTTGGACAAGCCGTTTTACATTGGCGACCTCATCAAGGTCGAGGGCGTGGAAGGCGCGGTGGAATCCATCGGCCTGCGCAGCACCCGCATCCGCAATTCCGACGGCCATCACGTCACCGTGCCCAACAAACTGATGGGCAACGCCATCATCACCAACGTCACACGCCGCCCGACCATCCGCACGGAAATGAACCTCGGCCTGACTTATGACACGCCGATGGAGAAAGTAAAACGCGCCACGATCATTCTCGATGAAATTTTCCGCGCCAATCCGAAGACCGCCGACCTCATCATCAGTTTCAACAAGTTTGGCGACTCGGCGTTGAACCTGCTGGTGGTCCACGTCTGGAGCGGGACGGACGCGAAGGCGCATTTTGCGGCGATGCAGGAGTTGAATTTGCAGATCAAGCAGCGGTTTGACGCGGAGAAAATCGAGTTCGCGTTCCCGACCCAGACGGTTTATCTCAAAACCGACGCCGGAAAATGATTTGCCGGCGCGGCGCGGGTGCGGCTAAATTTACCGATGGATTCCAACACGAGCTTGATCTCACCTGACGGCAAACTCCTCGGCGTGCCGTGGGAAACTTTTTGGACGGCCGTCGGCTGGCTGGCCAATGCCACCTTCTCTTCCCGCTTTTTGGTTCAATGGTATGCCACAGAAAAGAAAAAACAGGTGGTGGTGCCGCAAATGTTCTGGTGGTTGAGCCTGCTCGGCTCGCTGCTGTTTTTGACGTATGCGATTTTTTACGACAAACACAATGTCATCATCTTCGCCTACGCGTTCACCTGGATTCCTTACTCGCGAAATCTCATCATTCACCGGCGCAACAAGGCCGCGCTGGCACTGTGCGCCGGCTGCGGGCAAAAAAATCCGCCGCAGGCGAACTTTTGTCCGAACTGCGGCGTGAAAGCGGGTTGAAAAAATTATTTCTTCGGCGCGGCGGGCGCGGTCAGGTTCGGCTGGGTGGCGGCGGGAATGATGCCGTATTTGGCGAGCACGGGCCGGATTTCCGGATGCGCCATGCTGTAGGCGCCAAGCTGGTTGACGAACGACGCCACGGCCGGCTGGCCTTTGTTGAAGCTGTTGATGAGCTGCTGGGAGGCGTTCAAATCCTTGCCCAGAATGCTGGCCTGGCGGTAAAGATAAACCGTCACGGTGCCGCTGACGACGATGAGCGCCACGAGCAGCGTGAAAACCTGGTTGCGCAGCGAGGTGATTTCAGAGTTGGAATCCATGTTCATGTTACTTGAGGGTGGTGAGCTGGCTTTGCAGGGTTTGCTGGAGGCGGGTGATTTCGGGACTTTTGGCCTGCGCGTTGTAGTTGTTCACGTCGGCCAGCAGCGACTGGACCATCATCATCCGGCTGTTGACCTGCATGGCGACCGGCGTGACGCCGCGCAACTGGCTGGTGCGCTGCATCGCGAGGATGGCGAACACCACGCCGAGAATCACCAGCGCGGCGAGCACAAAATTCAAGACGGTTGTGGTCAGGTCAGATTTCATAAGCGCAGGAAATTTAACCAATCACCACGGAATGTCCACTGCGTTTTTCGACGGCAAAGGGTTGATTTTTCCGGCGGCGCTGGCAGGATGACGGCTCGATTTTTATTGCGCCGTGGCGAGAGAAGAGCACATCGAATTGTCCGGAACCGTGAAGCAGGTGCTGGCCGGCACCATGTTTCGCGTGGAACTGCCCAACGGCCACGAGGTGCTCGCCCACATCTCCGGCAAGATGCGCAAGAATTTCATCCGCATCGCCGTCGGCGACAAGGTCAACGTCGAGATGTCGCCCTACGATTTGAACAAGGCGCGCATCACCTACCGGCAGGCGTGAAAATGATGCGTGATGCGTGAAACGTGATTGCAATTTCACGCATCACGCATCAGGCTTCATACTTCACGCACATGAAAATCCATTACTTCGGCGCCGCCCGCACCACCACCGGCTCGATGTATCTGCTGGCGGTCAACGGCAAAAAAATCCTGCTCGAATGTGGCTTGTTCCAGGGCCACCGCGAAGAATCCATCAACCGCAACTGCTGTTTCCCGTTCGACCCGAAGCAAATTGACGCCGTCGTCCTGAGCCACGCGCACATGGACCACGCGGGCAATTTGCCGAATCTTGTCAAACAGGGTTACACCGGCAACATCCATTGCACCTTTGCCACCCGCGACCTCTGCGCGATCATGCTTGTGGATTCCGCGCACATCCAGATGGACGACGCGGAGTTCGTCTCCAAGCAGCGCGCCAAAAAACATCTGCCGCCGGTCGCGCCGCTCTACACCATCGCCGACGCGGAAAAGACGCTGCACCAGTTTGTCGCCGTCAGCTACGAACGCCCGTTCCACGTCGTGGACGGCGTGACCGTGACCTTCCGCGACGCCGGGCACATTCTCGGTTCCGCGCAGGTGATTTTCGACATCCAGGAAAACGGGGAAAAATTCCGCTACCTCTTCAGCGGCGATGTCGGGCGCGGCGGCGATGAAATTCTCCGCGACCCGGTGCCCGTCGAAAATGTGGACTATCTCCAGATCGAATCCACCTACGGCGGCCGCGAACACGCCATCCGCACCGACGCCGATGCGACCGTCGGCCAGCTCGTCAGCGAAACGCTCCAGCAGAACGGCCAGGTCATCATCCCCGCGTTTTCCGTCGGGCGCACGCAGCAGATTGTTTATGTGCTGAACCAGCTCACGCTCGCCGGCAAGCTGCCGCGCGTGCCGATTTTTGTGGACAGTCCGTTGAGCGTGAACGCCACGGAAATTTACCGGCTGCACCCGGAATGTTTCAACGACACCATCAATCAATTCCTGCACGAAAAGGCGAATCCCTTCGGCATGGCCAACCTGACTTACCTCCGCGAAGCCGAGCAGTCCAAGAAACTCAACGACCTGAAAGAACCGGCCATCATCATCAGCGCCTCCGGCATGTGCGAAGCCGGGCGCGTCCGGCATCATTTGAAAAACCACATCGGCGATCCGAAAAGCCTCGTGCTGTTTATCGGTTTTTGCGCCGAAGGCACGCTCGGCGCGCTCATCACGGCGGGAAAAAATCCCGTCAACATTTTCGGCGAACCTGTGACTGTTCGCGCGAAAATCATTTCGCTCGACACCTATTCCGGCCACGCCGACAAAAATGAGCTGCGGCGCTACGTTGAAAAAATTTCCGGCAACCTCAAAAAAATCGTCTGCATCCACGGCGAGGAATCGCAATGCCTCGCCCACGCCGAAACCCTGCGCGCGCTGAAACCCAAGGCGCAGGTCATCGTGCCGGAATACAAACAGGTCGTGGAGATTTGACCTGCCCGGCCCGCGCACCTGGTTCCGGCTGGGAATGAAAATGGCGCGAGCCGCTGGGTCAATCCGGCTTAATTTATAAAGCAATCGGACTAATAGACCTTTTTTTGGATTTCAGACTTTCAAATCCGGCCAAAAACCGGAATCTTGTGGGTGCATGAATTCCACGTTTCAAATTGTCGTCTGCGGCAGCATTGTTCCCGATCCGCTGCAAACGCTTGAACCCGTCGCCTCGCCTGCCGGGCCGGCGTTGAAAAATGAAATGATGCTGCCCGCCGTCCTCGATCCGTGGGCGGGCCACGCGCTTTACGAAGCCGCGAATCTGGCGAAGAACCAGCCCGGCAGCAAAGTCTGGCTCATCAGCCTCGGCCCGAAGGCCAAGCTCCAGCAGGTGATGATGACCGTCGCGCAAAAAGTGCCGTTTGAACTCGTCGCGCTCGACGGTTCGGCCAGCGGCTTCACCGATGCGACCGAGACGGCGGCGGCGCTCGCCGACGCCATTGCCGCGATTCCGGGCCTCGACAAATCCAAGCTGCTGGTGTTCGGCGGCTGGGAATCCGCCTCGCGCGGCGCGGGCGCGACGATGCAAATCGTCGGCGAACGCCTCGGCATCGTGGACCAGTTTCAAGGCGTGGATCAGCTCACGGTGAACGCCGACGGTTCGCTGGAAATTCTGGAGCGCATCGAAGGCGGCAAGCATCAGGTTTCAAAATGCGCGGGCGCGCCGGCGTTGCTCGGCTGGGCCACCGGGAATTTGTCGGAGCCGAAAAATAATCCGCAGGTCGGCATGGTCAACATGCGCACGGTGATGCCGGCGCTGCAAAAAGCCAAGCCCACGAAGCTGGCCGGCGAAGGCTTGAGCTTTGCCAGCGTAGCGCTGCCGAAACAATTGCGCGAAACCCAGATTGTGAAAGACAAATCTCCGGAAGGCATCGCGAAAGAAATTGTGGAATGGATTAAGAAATGAGTGAACCGTTGAATTGTTAAATCGTTACATCGTGAAATAAAAATATGGAAACCATTCTTGTTCTCGCCCACACGGAAAATGACGGTTCGCTCGCCAAGTCAGCGCGCGAAGCCTTGCACGCGGCGGCGACGCTGCACAAATCTCTCGCCGACTCAAAGCTCCTCGTGGGTTTGATCGGTGAAAATATTCAAGCGGCGGCGAACTCCATCGCGGCCAGCCCGGTGACAAAATATTTCGGCGTGACCGGCGCGGAGTTTTGCCAATCGCGCTACGCCACGGATGCGGCGGCGGCGGAAGCTGTTTTCAAGGCGGCACAGGCGACGGTGGTCGTGGCTCCGGCGACTTCGCGGTGGGCACGCGTTTTGCCCGGCGTCGCGCAACGGCTTGGCGGACGAGCGGACACGCACGTCACCGGCGTGGCGGTAGCCGATGGAAAAATTTCCGTGAGCCGCTGGTATTACCGCCAGCGCATGGAAGGCGTGCTGACGCGGACGCCGCGTCCGTGGATTCTTGGGATTGATCCCGGCAGTCAGACTGCGTGCGACTGCGGCGCGGGCACGGCGACGGTGGAAATGGTTCCGGTAAATCTCACCGATGCGAACAAGCGCACTACGGTCGTTGGCATTCGAGAACCGAAGGCCGACGCGCAGACGATTCGGCCTGACGCGCAGTTGTTGTTTGTCACCGGCGCGGGCTGGACGAAAAAACAAGCCGACGGCCAGACGCATTTGCCGGAGGCTGAAAAATTGATTCTCGGTTTCTTGAAAGCTTCGCGCGCCTCGCTGGGCAGCAGCAAATCGCTGGTGGATTTGGGCGGTGAAGGCCAGGCGGTGCTGCCGTTTTTGTCGCACCTCAACCAGGTTGGTCAGACCGGTGCGACGCCGCGTCATGCGAAAGGTTTGAGCACCTGTTGTCACGGCGAGGAGCCGCACACGGTCGGCTGGCGGTTCATCGGCGAACGCCGCGCCATCAGCCTGGACCCGAATTGCGGCTGGGCGCGCGGCAAGGCGGATGTGCTTTATGTGGCGGACGCGTTTGCGGTGATTTCAAAAGTGAACGCGTTGCTGGCTGCCGGCGGTTAAGGATTTCATCCTGGCAGCATCACTTTGACGCGATGGTTGGAACCAAAGCCCACTCTGGAAACGAATCTCATACGTTACCGCAAAATGGGGATGAGCTGCGTCGAGGCCAAGATCCACGGCAAGAAACTCAAGGAGTCGTTGGCGACCGACAAGCTCCCCGATGCACGGCAGCGGTTGTCTAACGGGCATTTTGCTTCCGCCCCAACACCCATAGACCGATGCCAGCGAGCATGGCGAGATCGCAAAACAGCGTCGGCGCGAAAATCGGTGCATCATGAACGATGCGAAGAAACAGATTTTCACCGACGTTGTTCCAGTCGGCCAGGGCGTGGAACGTGAAACCAAATGCTCCCACCGCAACTTGCAGCAGCATGACCCAGCCACACACCCGTAGGAACGGACGATCCACTTTCAATGCCAGCGGCATGATTAAAAAGCCCACGGCCACCGCACTGCTGATGACGGGAATCCATTCGGTGCGGTGAAAAAATCCATTCTGCGCGTGGTCAGTGACGGTAAAGATGAAATTGCCCGCAAAACCGCCCAGCGCAAAAAAGATCACCCATTGCGCCCATTCGGTTTCTTGGTCGGCAACCATGCGGTTCATAATCAGCAACGAGCCGAGGCCGGTGTAGGCGAGCGGCGCGGCGAACGGCGCGGCATAGACCAGACTGGCCAAAGTCCATTGCTGGAAAAACTGGCTTTGCAAATGCAGCACCAGTCCGGTGATGCCGACGAGCACCGCCGTGCCGCCGACGATAAATCCGAGCCAGCGCCAAAGCGCCGGTCGTCCCGTGGCCAAAGCCCAGAGCGCAGGCAGTAATAACATTGGCGCAGCGAGCGAGAAAATCAGCGGCGTGTATTCCGCCCGCGAATGAAAGGCGTTGACGCTGTGCGCGAGAAAGATGTCGGGCGCGAGTCCGCCCAGATTGAACAGCACGAATACTTCAATCCAGGTGCGCGGCCGGCGCAGCCAGTTATTTTCCATTGTCCTTGCGGAGTTGGGCGGCTTGTTCCTTGAGTTCGACGGTGTGCTGGAGAATCGGATAATTGCCGTGCCATTGCACATAGTCGGCTCCGCCCATGAAGGCAGCGTGTTTCGCCGTGCGACCGTAGTAATTGCCAGAGGTCGAAGTAGGTGAATTGAATCGTCTGGCTGAAGGCGTTCGTCGAAATCAGGCCGTCAGCCTTGAGTGAATCCATGATGGACTTGGCGGCGAGAACTTTTTCATTCGTCGCGTCCACCACAGCGGCACCTTCCTTGTAGATGCGATCCACCAACGGCGGCGTGTGGCATTGCAGGCAGATGTCCTTCATCTTGGCCTGTGCGCGTTCGGCGTTCGGACGCGGCGTGGTAACTTCAGCAAACAGATTATACGAAAGTCGTTCGGACGGATCGTGCGTGACGCCACGACCATTTAGTCCGCTCATGTGACAGGTTGCGCTAGTAGGAATAAACATATCCTTCGTCGTCAGACTGTCGGACGGTGCTTTCAGATTCAGCAAATTCTGCTGTGCGGCGAACATGATGCCGTGCTTGGATTGCGTATAAATTTCAATCTGCGAATGGTCCGGCCCGAGATGGCATTGGCCGCAGGTGCTGGGCAACCGCGCGACTTCTACGGACGAAGTGTGCCGCGTGTGGCAGAGCGTGCAGTTGCCGATGCTGCCGTCGGCGTTCGGCTTGCCAATCGCGTGACAGGTGATGCAACCGCTCTTCGTCGAGGACGAGCCTTCGAGATTTGTCAGCGGATGCGGCGGGCGTTTCATCGAACCGGGATGCAGTTTTTCCATCTGCTCAATCATCTCCGGCGAGAAATCCTTGTTGCCCATGACCGCCACCCACGACGGCGCGGCGTGGCGACTGCGGGCAAACTGCTCATAAACCGCCAGGTGACAAGCCCGGCAATTGGCAGATGTGATGCCGTTATTGATTACAAAGCCATTGTGGTTCGTGCCGGTTTGGTCGGCTAAAACCTGATGGCAGTCGAGGCAGGTCACGCCTTTCTGCGCGTGCTTGCTTATCTCATATTCGTGGATGATGGAATACTGGTTGTTGCGGTGACATTCAGCGCACTTGCCGCTGGCCTTCACAAAATCTGCGCTCGGCTGCTCGACAACGACGCGGGGACGTTGCGCATTGATGAGAAAAGCTGACACGACCAGAGCCGTGCCGATGACGAGAGCGATGAAGATGTGACGAAAGTTCATGGCGTCACGATGCCCGATGCCCGCCGCTTGCGCCTTGACGCAGGTCAAGAAAAGTAAAAAATCCGGGCCAGCATCTAACCGCCAAAACCTTGACCTCGGTCAAAGCGGATTGCCGCCGCGTAAGCTAGTGTGTGGGCAAATGAGTGAACAACCTGTCATTGATTCCGGCGCGGCAAAAGTCATATCGCTGGCCGAGGAAACGAAGTTTGCACCCAACGGCATTGTGAGCCGGACCTTGTTGCGCACTGCGAATTCCCGCGTGGTGCTGTTCGGGTTTGCCGAAGGACAGGAACTGACCGAGCACACCTCCACGCAGCACGCAGTCGTCCAGATTTTATCCGGCGAATGTGAGTTCTCCATCGCCGGCCAGCCGCATCCTTTGAAGGCCGGCGATCTGCTCTATATGCCGCCGAACCTGCCGCACGCGGCCAAGGCGACGACGCAATTTTCCATGCTGCTCACGCTGACCAAGCCGGAGTTGCCGGCTCCAGCCTCAACCTTTAACCTTAAAAAATCATGACCACTGAAAACCACATCGGCGCGGACAGAGTGATGGACGTGCGTGAACTCGACTGTTCCATCAAACATCCGCTCCTCGTCAAATCGTTCATCGAATTGCCGGCCGGCGAGCACTTCATCATTCGCAACGGCCATGAACCGGCACGGTTGCGCGACCAGTTCGCCGCGCAATGGCCGGGGACGTTCACCTAGGAAAAATTGCCCGCCGAACCCGGCGAGTTTCGCATCAAAATAACGAAACTTAAACCGCTGGGCGAACCGGCGGTGCCCGTGGCGACCAGTTGCGAAGGGCATTGAGAAATTCAAGTCGCAGGTGCCTTGCGGAAGCTGTCCAACCAGTGCCGCAAGCTCATCAGTGGATGCTTCCACAACATGCGCGGCCCGGCATAACGCATGATGACACGAACTTGCTCGCGGCGTTCACGCTGGTAGCAATGCACTGGACACTTGGCGCACGTCGGTTTTTCCAAGCCAAACCGGCAGCGTTCCAGCCGCACACCGGCATAGTCCAAAAACTGCCGACATTCCGCACATAGACCGCCGGCCGGGTGATGCTGGTCGTGGCAATAAATCCGAACCATGGTCGTCATCGTCTGCCATTCGCGAGCCAGTCGTGCGCTGGCCAGACTATTTTTTATTTTGACTGCTGGCGTAATCGCCATTGGTGCCACCGCCGATTCTACGGACGTTTTCATGCCGACATCTTCGCACTGTTGCGGTCGCCAAGGTTTGATGCAGGTCAAAGATTTGAAGTTTTTCAGATTTCAAGAAAAGTCCGATTGATTGACTTGGGTCAAATCATTCTTGCCGTAGCCGTGGCAGTTTATTCGCGTAATGGCAGATGATTTTATGAGCCACGAACTTGAAAAACCAAATGTCCCGCCACCAAAACCGGCCACGGTGGTCTATGCCTGCTCCGGTTGTTCGGACGCCGGCGAACTGGCCGATCACATCGCACGTCAACTCGCACGCGACGGCGCGGCGGAGATGTCCTGTCTTGCCGGGATCGGTGGTCACGTCAAAAACCTGGTGGCCAAAGCGGAAAAGGCGGAACGCATTCTGGTGATTGACGGCTGCCCGCTGAATTGCGCCGCCCACACGCTCCGGCTGGTGGGCTTTCAGAATTTTGAGCACCTTGAATTGCATAAAATCGGCATTCGCAAAGGCTCCTGCCCGGTGACCGAAGATTTGGTTTCGTCTGGCGTCAGGGCTGCCGGCAAAATACTTTCACCTCAATTATCAAATGATGCCGCCCATTAACCGTTTCAAACGCTTTGACGTGCGCGACCTGATCCAGCGTAGCGTCGAGCCGTTTCCCGAAATTCATAAACGCGTGAACGCACTCAAGCCGGATGAAGGTTTGATTGTCATTGCCCCGTTCCTGCCCTCGCCGCTGATTGAGAAACTTGCGGGTGAAGGGTTTTCTTCCAAGGTCGAGCGCGGGAACGGCGCAGATTGGATGGTTTACTTTTGGCGCACGGCTGCTTGAATCTAGCCATGACGAAGCTGGAAGACCTGAAAAAATTCGCCATCACCAATTCGTTGCGAAGCTGTCAGCTTTTCACTGGACTGGCACTGGAGGAATTGAACGCCATCGCCAATTTCACGACGGTCAAGTCGCTGGAACGCGGGTATTACCTTTTTCACGAGGGCGATCCGGCCCATGGTTTCTACATCGTGCAGCGCGGGGCGGTGAATGTTCATCGGGTGACCGCCGCCGGCAAGGAGCAGGTCATCCACATTTTTCGCACGGGCGATTCCTTCGCCGAAGCGGCACTGGCTACGGCGACCGGCTATCCCGCCGACGCGCGGGCATTGGAAACCACACAGGTTTTGCTGGTGCAGAAGGACGGCTTTCTCGCGCTGCTCAAACGTCAGCCGCAACTCGCGCTGCGAATGCTCGGCTCGATGAGCAGCCATCTGCGCGTGCTCGTGGGACAAATTGAAGACCTCACGGTGAAGGACGTTGAAACCCGGCTGGCCAACTGGCTGGTGAAGCGCTGCCCGAATCCAGCAAGCGAAGCGGCCGTTAGAATCGAACTGCCGATGACCAAGCGCGTGCTGGCGGCGGAACTCGGCACGGTCAGCGAAACATTTTCGCGGACGCTGGCCAAGTTTCGCGAACAAAAACTGATTGCCGTCAAAGGCAAAACGGTCACGGTGCTGTCACCGGAAAAGCTTAGTGCGTTGTTGCGGCGAAATCTTGGCGAGTAAAAAACCAGCGATGCTGGGAGTGAAGCAAACGGAATCTGGCCGCCGGGCTAATTCTGCCATCGCTTGCCAGACCGCCAGGGCAGCGCTGAATAGAGCCGAGTTTTCGGATTTCAGTTTTGCTGAGGGAAGCTGATCCCCAAATGAAGGGTCAACGAGTTCACCCGGACCAAAGTTGCGGAGGTTCCGAGCCGGCACCCGCCCGCTGGAACGGCGCGTTTTCCCGTGCGGCTTGACGGCAGGCGGGCAACATGGCAATCTTTCTTTAGGTGCCAATTTAGCTCAGTTGGTAGAGCAGGTCATTCGTAATGATCAGGTCGTCGGTTCAAGTCCGACAATTGGCTCCACTCCCTTAAAACTCCCATGAACGCTCGCAAAAACTGGCGGGTTCAAACATCCTCAACCCGGCGGATTGCATGAAACTTGCCGGGACCATACTCCTCACCGCGCTCATCTTTTGGCTGGTGCAGATCATCCTGTTCCTCCTGCTGTTGGCGACCTTTTTTGTTCATCTATTTCTGTCGTTGCTCGTTTGCTTCGGGGTGGTGATTCCCGATTCAACGGGCCAAGCCTTTATTTCAAAGCTCCTGAAGGCCCTGCTTTTTCCCTTTAATCAGATTGTGCCGGTCGGCAACCACAGCCCGTTCACGACGCTTTTATTAATCGGGCTGGACAGTCTGGTATGGGGAATGGTGCTTGGCTCGGCGGTTTATCTCGCCGGCAGATTGCTGCGAAAAAAGACGATTGAAGGCTGAATATCTGCGGCGGTCAGGTTCAGTCGTCAGCCGGCTTTCCGAAACAGCTTGTCACGGTCGCCCGGCGGGAGCATTTTGCCCACAACTCCGTCCAACCTGTGGTTTTGAATTAACATCACTATCAACCAAAAATGAAAACACTCGCCACCTTCCTCGGTCTCGGCGCGGCGGCCACGCTCACGGCGCTGGCCCAGCCGTCGCTCACCATCTACAACCAGAATTTCGCCGTCGTGCGCGAAATCGTCCCGCTCGACCTCAAAGCCGGCGTCAACGATGTCCGCTATTCCGGCGCGACCGCGCACGTCGAACCGGACTCGGTGATTCTGCGCGACCCGGCGGGCAAATGCGCGCTGCAAATCCTGGAGCAGAATTACCGCAACGACCCGGTGTCGCAGGAACTCCTGCTGTCGCTGTTCGAGGGCCAGACGATTGATTTTGAAATCATGCGCGCCAAGGACGGCCAGCAAGTCCCGGAAATGGTGCCGGGAAAAATCATCCGCAGCGGCTATGTGCCACACGGCGCGGCGGCGTATTCGCGCTACGGGCAGCAGTATTATCAGTCGCAGATGCTCTTTGCTTCGCCCCAGGGCGCGGGCACGCCGATCATCGAGATGGGCGGCAAAATCCGTTTCGGCCTGCCGGGCCAGCCGATTTTCCCCAGCCTCGGCGACGACACGGTGCTCAAACCGACGTTGAACTGGCAGCTCAACGCGGACCAGGCCGGCAAGCTTGATGCGGAAGTCGGCTACGTCTCCGGCGGTTTCACCTGGCAGGCGGATTACAATCTCGTCGCGCCGGAAAAAGGCGACACGGTGGATTTGATCGGCTGGGTGACAATGGACAACCAGAGCGGCAAAACTTTTGAGAACGCGAAAATCAAACTGATGGCCGGCGACGTGAATAAAATCCAGCCGCAGGGTTACTCTGTGAGTATGGATTCAATGAATAGTTTCGGGGGCGGTTTTGGCGGCGGCGCTCCGGTGGTGACGGAAAAGAGCTTTGACGAATTTCATCTTTACACGCTCGCCCGCAGCACGACCTTGCGCGACCGCGAGACGAAGCAGGTTGAATTTGTCCGCGCCGCCAACATTCTGGCACCGACGGTTTACATTTATGACGGCGCGAAAATCGGCCAGCAGTATCGCGGCTGGAATTACGACAACATCCGCAACAACCGTGAATACGGCACGCAGTCCAATCCCAAAGTCTGGGTCATGCGCGAGTTCGTCAATTCCGAGAGCAACCATCTCGGCATGCCGCTGCCCAAGGGCAAGCTGCGCTTTTACCGCCGCAATGACGACGGCCAGCTTGAGTTCACCGGCGAGGACACGATTGACCACACGCCGCGCGACGAGCGCGTCCGCGTGATGACCGGCAACGCCTTCGATCTCACCGGCGAGCGCAAGCGCACGAATTACAAGCAGGATTCCGGCGACAAGTGGGTGGATGAATCCTTCGAGATCAAGCTGCGCAACCACAAGAAGGAGCCGGTGGAAATCCGCGTCGTCGAACATCTTTACCGCTGGACGAACTGGGACATCACCGAGAAATCCAACGCATTCCTCAAGACCGACTCGCAGACCATCGAGTTCCGCGTGCAGGCGCAGCCGGACGAGGAAAAAACCATCACCTACACCGTGCATTATTCCTGGTGACAATTTGCGTAGCAGCCGAGGTGACGAGGCTCAAAATAAAAAAAACAAAATTGGACGACTATTCAAAATGTAATTCCAATTCAAAGCGGCCATCTCATTAGCACCGGGCTTCAGCCCGGTGATTCGTGGCGGCCTGGTGGTTCAGCCGCTTCAGCGGCTTTCGGCTGGCGGCAAAGTCGTTGAAACGGCTGGCGCGCACGCGGCGATTCAACACCGGGCTGAAGCCCGGTGCTAATGAAAAAATGTTTTGAAAACACGACCTGGAGACTCCGCACGTCGTCTCCTACAGTTTTGAAAGAACCTCAACCGGCATTTGAATTATGCGAATAAAAATTCTGGCGGCGGCAGCCTGCGCGGTGTGCCTGCGAATTTCCGCGCAGGTGGATATTTATGAAACCGGAACGTGGCCGGACATCCGCGTCGCCGCGCAGGAAACCAACGGCACGATTCACGCCGCCGGGGTCGGCGATGCCTGGCGCGCGTGGAACTGGAACGAAAACTGGCAGCCGAGCTACAATAATTCGCCGTGGAACGCCTGGGGTTCCAGCGACACCGGCGGCGCAATTCCGGTGAGCATGGACACGGCCGGGGACGGCTCGGCCATCTCGCTTTGGGAAAACAAACCGGATGGAAATGTGCTCGTCCTGCTGCAAAGCGGCAATTACGGCGGCACCGCCCGACTGGCCGGCATTCGTGGCCCGGCGGCGCTGGTTCGAGTCCTGATGGATTCGCAGGCGAATTTCTGGGTCACCGAGGCCGGCGTGAACATCTGCAAAGCATCAAACCGCAAAAATAATTATCATCGCGAAACTCCGCCGCTCGTTCACGCCATCACGCTGGGCGAACTCTGGCCCGGCGGCAACGCCACCAACCGCCTGCCCGTTTCGATGGCCGAGGACGTGCGCGGCCGGATTTGGTTCTGGTCGAACTGCCTGCTTGGCGATGATTCGCGCGGCGCGATTCGCGGCGTTTTGCTTCACGACAATGGCGTCATCACCAACTATGCAACGCTGGCCGGCGTGCCCGCTGGACGCATTTCCGTCATCGCGCCGCTGCACGGCAGCAATGTCTGGCTCGCCGTGCGCGACGCGGGAATTTTTTCCGTGAACCCCGACACGCTCGCCGGCACGCGCGTGGATGCGCCGGAGAAAAGCGCCTTTCTCGTCGTGCAGCAGATTTTTTCCGTCGGCGAAGATCGTTACGTCATCAGCGGCGCGCCGTGGGAATTCAATTCACACGGCCTGCGCAGCACACTCTGGCGCTGGCGCGGCGGCCAGTGGAAAAAGCTGGTTGACGGTCTCGACATCTTCGGCTCGGCGGAACAGCTCGCCGACCGTCGCTGGCTGGTGACGAAAGAAGGCTTGTGGTTCAGCGCGTTCGGCCTGGGCGGCTGGTTCGTGCCGCTCGACGACGGACCGGCGCAGGTTATCAACTGGCAGAAAAATTCCCCGCTCGACACCATCCACCGCTGGTTCCAGCTCAAGGACGGGCGGATGCTCGGCCTGCAATTCGGCTGCGGCGGCATCATCGCCGACGCGGCGCTGCTCGCGCAAAAACCCGCCGTGCCGCCTACCGCTAGGATCGTGCCGATGACGTTTTTTTTACCGACCACCTCGCCGCTGCTGCACACGACCGATGGAAAAGTTTTTGCCGTGCTGTGCGGCGACGAGGCCGCGCTCAACGAGTGGGACGGCCAGCAGTGGCAGCGGCATCCGTTTCCCGACAAGGTGCAACCATGGGGCAGTTGCAAAATCACCGGCGATTCCCAGGGTCGCGTGTGGTTGCTGGACGCGCTTTACAATCCCGATCCCGCGCTGGTGGCGACGTATGTTTTTGATCCGGCAAAAAATCGTTTTCAAAGATTTTCCAATCTGCGCACGGCGCTACAGGCCCAACTCGCGGCCTCGCCGGATTTTCGCCTCGGCAACGGCGAGCCGGGCTTGCCGGAATTTTCGCGCGACGGCCGCATCTGCTACGACAGCAGCGACCGCTGGCAGGTCAATTATTTCGACGGCCACCAATGGCGCACCTGGCACAAGAACACTGGCATAATGACCGGCGAATATTTGCACACCGGCCCGGATCATCCACCGTTCTTCGCACCGGACGGAAAATTGTCCATCGTTTTGAACGAGCACGTCTGGCAGTTTGACGATTTGACCGGCTGGAAAAAAATCGATGTTAAACCGGACGCCGCCCGCCCGGCGACTGCGCCGAAAGAAAATTCCGTCGCCCCGCCGTTTGCGCCAACCGCCGATTCCATCGTGGCCGACGAACATGGAATTTTCTGGGTGGTCGCGGGTCGGCAATTATTTCGCACCGGCCACGGCCTGCACGTCGCAGTTTTTGCGCCGAATGAGCCGCAGCCGTTCGCCGACGGCCGCAAGCTCATCGGCGTTCTCACCGACAAATTCGGCAGCACCTTTTTGCACACGAGCGTCCAGGGCCGCGATGAATTTGTGCTCGTGCCGGCGCGCGGCCCGCTGCCGCACACGACGGCGAAGCTGCTGGAAAATAGCGACGACGGCGTGACGCTGCAACTGGCCGCGAACATTCCGTCGCCCCGTTTCAGTTGGCGCGTGGATGACGCGCCGTGGAGCAATGCCGACTCGAACCAGACGTTGCGACTCGAAGAACTTTCCGCCGGAAAACATCGCGTGCAAATCGTCGCGCTGGATGCGCAACTGCAAACCGACCCGGTGCCGGTCGAGATTGCGTTTGAAAGCCATGCTGTCCCCGGACAGCAAATCCAGAAATGGATTGCGCAGCTTGGCGACAAGGACTTTTCCCGGCGTGAGGCGGCGGTGAAGAATTTGTCCCGTCAGACCGCAGTTGCCCTGCCAGCCTTGCGCCAGGCGCGCGACCGCGAAACCGATCCCGACCGCCGCTGGTGGCTGGATGCCGCCATCCAGCAATGCGAGTGAGTTTCAGTTTGGATGCTCTCGTCAAGCCCGACGAGGAACGCATCGTGACCTACACGGGGCATTATTCGTGGTGACAAACTGGCAGGGCGACGCTGCTGCGCCGCCCGGTTCAGATGCTTTGATTTGAAAAAAACCGCGCGACCGCACGGCATTGCCAAATTCAGGCAACCGCCGCTTCGGACAGCACCGGCGTTTCCTCCGCCTTGTGGAACTTGACGCTCACGATCTTGCTGATGCCATGCTCCTGCATGGTCACGCCGTAGAGCACGTCGGCCATGCCGATGGTGCGTTTGTTGTGCGTGATGATGATGAACTGCGAGTGCGCGATGAACCGCTCCAGCAACTTGACGAAGCGCACGACGTTCGACTCGTCCAACGGCGCGTCCAACTCATCCAGCACGCAGAACGGACTGGGCTTGACCTGATAGATGGAGAACAGCAGCGCCACGGCCACCATCGTCTGTTCGCCGCCGGACAACAGGGAGATGCTCTGCAACTGTTTGCCGGGAGGGCGGGCGACGATTTCAATGCCGGATTCCAAAACGTCGTTTTCGTCGGACAAAATCAGGTCCGCTTTGCCGCCGCCGAAGACGTCCACGAACATCGCGCGGAAATTGTCACGGATCTTCTCGAACGTCTCGATGAACATCTGGCGCGTCTGGGTGTTGATGCGGTTGATGACTTCGAGCAATTGAATTTTCGCATGGACCAGGTCGTCGTGCTGCGTCGTCAGGAACTGATGGCGCTGCTCGGTTTCCTCGTATTCCTCGATGGCGACGAGATTGACCGGGCCCATTTCATCAATCTTCTGCTGCAAGGCTTCCACCTGCTGC
>Ga0182030_10001676_pt1 | contig 46098 bp, 33 predicted proteins | sample 812S3MmetaG_FD_121299 | JGI IMG/M metagenome (GOLD analysis project Ga0182030, IMG submission 121299) | Permafrost microbial communities from Stordalen Mire, Sweden - 812S3M metaG (Illumina Assembly) | ecosystem: Environmental > Terrestrial > Soil > Wetlands > Permafrost | place: Sweden...
ATTTCATGAACGTCGTAGGATTTGCGCGCGTCGGCGGGGACGACGCCGTAGATTTCCTGTGGATCGTAAAGCGGTTCGACCGGCGCCTGGAGCGCCAGGCTCGGGCGTTTTGTGCGATTGAGATCGCCGACAATGCGCCTTGCGATTTGCAGCGCATGGGCGTCGTTCAACGCGTAATGATCGGCGACGCCGGAAACGCGGGCGTGAACCTCGGCGCCGCCGAGATCCTCGGCCGAGACGACTTCGCCGGTCGCCGCCCTGACCAGAGGAGGACCGGCCAAAAAGATCGTGCCTTGCCCGGCGACGATGATCGCTTCGTCGCTCATCGCCGGCACATAAGCGCCCCCCGCCGTGCAGCTTCCCATCACCACCGCAATCTGCGGGACGCCCTCCGCCGACATTCTCGCCTGATTGAAGAAGATGCGGCCGAAATGATCGCGATCGGGAAAGACTTCGTCCTGGTTCGGCAGATTGGCGCCGCCGCTGTCGACGAGATAGAGGCAGGGCAGGTTGTTTTCCCGCGCGATCTTCTGCGCGCGCAGGTGTTTTTTCACGGTAAGGGGGTAATAAGTGCCGCCCTTGACCGTCGCATCATTGGCGATGACGACGCATTCCTGGCCGGCGACGCGCCCGAGGCCCGTGATAATTCCAGCCGCCGGAATGGCTTCCGAATAGGCCTCATAGGCGGCGAATTGCGAGAACTCCAGAAAGGGCGCGCCCGGATCGAGGAGGGCGGCGATGCGCGCGCGGGGGAGTAGTTTTCCGCGCATGACGTGGCGTTCGCGGGCCTTCGCGCCGCCGCCCTGCTTGATGTCGGCGACCTTGCCGTTCAAATCCTCGACAAGAGCCTGCATCGCAGCTCTATTGGCGGCAAACTCAGGCCCGCGCGGCTCGAGGAGGGATTTGAGGATCGTCATGCGCGGCTCAATTCCCCTCGAACAATTCTCGCCCGATCAACATGCGCCTGATTTCGCTTGTGCCCGCGCCGATCTCGTAAAGCTTGGCGTCGCGCAGCAGCCGGCCGGTCGGATAGTCGTTGACATAGCCGTTTCCGCCGAGAAGCTGGATCGCGTCGAGCGCCGCCTTGGTCGCGTTTTCCGCCGCAAACAGAAGCGCGCCGGCTGCGTCCTTGCGCACGGGGACGCCGCGGTCGCAGGCGCGGGCCACGGCGTAGACATAGGCCCGGCTGGCGGAAAGCCGCGCATACATATCGGCGAGCTTGCCCTGGACCAGCTCGAATTCGCCGATCGGCCGTCCGAATTGCTTGCGGTCATGCGTGTAGGGCAGGCAAATGTCGAGGCAGGCCTGCATGATGCCAAGCGGACCGGCGGCGAGCACCGCGCGCTCGTAGTCAAGGCCTGACATCAGCACGCCGACGCCTTCATTGACGTTGCCGAGCACATTGTCTTCCGGAACCTCGCAATCCTCGAAAACCAATTCTGAGGTCGGAGATCCACGCATGCCGAGCTTGTCGAGCTTTTGCGCCGGGCGAAACCCCTTGAACCCTTTCTCGATCACGAAGGCCGTGACGCCATGCGCGCCGGCCGCCGGATCGGTCTTGGCGTAGACCACGAGCGTCGAGGCGCAATGGCCGTTGGTGATCCATAATTTGGCGCCGTTCAACACAAAGCGGTCGCCCTTCTTGTCGGCGCGCAGGCGCATAGAGAGAACGTCGGAGCCGGCGTTCGCCTCGGACATGGCCAAGGCCCCGACATGCTCGCCGCTGAGCAGCTTCGGCAGATAGCACCGTTTCTGCGCATCGGTCCCGTTGCGGCGGATCTGATTGACGCAGAGATTGGAATGCGCGCCATAGGAGAGGCCGACAGAGGCGGAGGCCCGGCTGATCTCCTCCATGGCGAGGCAATGCGCGAGATAGCCGAGGCCCGCGCCGCCATAGTCCTCCTCGACCGTGATCCCATGCAGGCCGAGCGCCCCTATATCCGGCCAGAGGTCCTGCGGAAAAACATCGGTCCGGTCGATCTCGGCCGCGCGGGGGGCGATGTTTTCCGAGGCGAATGCGGACACCATGTCGCGCAGCATGTCGAGATCTTGCCCAAGCGCGAAATCGAGACCGGGATTTTGCATCATGACGTTCCTTGGGCGCTTCGTGTGAAGCTACGCTCTTGATGCCTAACTGGCGATGCTCGCCTCTGGTTGCGAGACTTCTTCGCAAAAGTTTGCTGTGCTTGGCTCAGCCATGCGATAGAGCGCAAGAGAGGCTCAGCCCGTCAAAAGTCAATTGTTCGCGAAGTCATCCCTATGTCCGTTGCACCCTCGGCCGTCGACCTTTGCCGCGCGCTTGTCCAATGTCCTTCCGTGACGCCGCAGGATGGCGGTTCGCTCGGCGTGCTCGAAGCCGCGCTGAAACAGGTAGGCTTCGCCACGCATAGGGTGATTTTTTCGGAAGCCGGCACGCCCGATATCGACAATCTCTACGCCCGCATAGGCTCCAGCGCGCCCTTTCTGGCTTTTGCCGGCCATACCGACGTCGTCCCCGTCGGCGAGGCAGCCAAATGGCGCTTCGATCCTTTTTCGGCCGAACTCGCCGATGGCGCCGTCTGGGGGCGCGGCGTCGCCGACATGAAAGGCGCGGTCGCCGCCTTCGCCGCCGCCGCCTGCGCCTTTGTTGCACAACATGGAACGCAAAAGGGCTCGATCGGCTTCCTCATTACGGGCGACGAGGAAGGCCCCGCCGTCAATGGCACGGCGAAGCTCTTGCGCTGGGCCTATGACCGGGGCGAGCGTTTCGACCATTGCATCCTCGGCGAGCCGACCAATCCGCAAGCTCTTGGCGACATGATCAAGATCGGCCGGCGCGGCTCGCTCAATGGCGCGATCGTCGTCCATGGGCGCCAGGGCCATGTCGGCTATCCGGCGCGGGCGAATAACCCCATTCCGCATCTGCTGCGCCTGCTGAACGGATTGATCGCCGCGCCGCTCGACCAGGGCACAGCGCATTTCGAGCCTTCGAATATCGAAATCGTCTCGGTCGATGTCGGCAATCCGGCCTGGAACGTCATTCCGGCTGAGGCGCGGGCGCGGTTCAACATCCGCTTCAACGATCTCTGGACGCCGGAGACGCTGCAAGCCGAGCTGCGCGCCAGGCTGGAGGCGGCCGGGCAGGGCGCGGACTATTCGCTCAGCTTCGAACCTTGCAATGCGCTGGCTTTTCTGACGAGGCCCGACTCGTTCACCGATGTCGTCGCCGGCGTGATCGAGAAGAAAACCGGGTGCAAGCCGGTGCTTTCAACCTCGGGCGGCACGTCCGACGCCCGCTTCATCCGCGCCTATTGCCCGGTTCTCGAATTCGGCCTTGTCGGCGCGACCATGCACATGGTGGACGAACGTGCGGCGGTTGCGGATATTGAAGCGCTAACGGAGATTTATGCGGCGATTTTGGAAGAGTATTTTCGCTAGCCTCACGGCAGAATCGCAAACGCCCGCGCGGGAAAGCCCAGGCCGTCCTTGACCTTCGGCCACGTCACCACGATTAGCGCGCCTTCAGCCGGAACCTTGTCGAGATTGGCCATGACCTCGATCTGATAATGGCCGCTCGTCAGGATATAGGTTTCGGTCTCCATCTTGTCCGTTGTGTCGGCGTCCATCGATTCATGGCCGATGGCGGTAATCCCTCGTTGCTCGACCAGAAATTTCACCGCCTCAAGCGACCAGCCCGGAAAGGGCGTCCGCTTAAAGCGCTCGGAATTCGCGTCCCAATCCTTCGACAGGTCGGTCCTGAGCGCTGCGAAGGCGCCCTTCGGCACAGGGCCGTGCTTTTGCTCCCAGGCGAGGAGATCGGCCAGTGAAAAAGCATGGTTCGGGTCGGCGGCCAGATAGGGCGTGTCGTCGAGCACGACGAGCGGAAGGATCATCTCCTTGAGCGGAATCTGATCCATTGTGATCCCATCCTTGGCGAAATGCGCCGGCGGATCGACATGGGTGCCATATTGCCCGACCATTTCGTAAAAGGTCGCGCGAAAGCCGTCCTTCTCGATCGTATAAGGCGCGCGCGTCTCGGGATCGACTGCGGCGCTGAACCGCGCCTGGCCGAAGCCGGACCAAACCGGCGTCTCCGGGCCGAATGAATGGGTGAGATCGACGAATTGCTTCAAAGCGATCGTTTGATAGGCTTGCGCGAGCGATTGATCGGCCCGCGCCCGCGCGCATGAGATGGTCGCAATGAGGCAAAGCGCGAGAAGCCTTGGCGCCGCCGCGCTCATTCGGCGTTGATCTGCCTGGGCAACATCCGATGCAAGACGCCGTCGCGCCGCACGCCGACGTGCCAGGCCGTGGCCAGGATATGCAGACCAATCAGCGCGTAAAGAGGCCATTGCAGCCAGACATGCGCGGTTTCGGCGAGTTTCGACAGATCCTTATTTTGAGGAATGATGACCGGCAGGTCGAACAAATCGAAGAAGCTGATCGGATGGCCGTCCGCCTGCGAGTCGATGAAGCCGCTGATCGGCAGCCCCATAAGGACGACATATAAAAGAACATGGCTGATCTTGGCGATAACGGCCTCCCAACGCGCGAAGCGGGCCGGGAGCGGCGGGGCGGGGTTTGCGGCGCGCCAGAGAATCCGAAAAGCCACGATCGCGAAGATCGTCACCCCGAGCGCCTTGTGTATCGTGTAGAGGACAGGACGCGACGGATTGTCGCGCGCCGCCTCCACCATGACCCAGGCGATGATCACGGCGGCGAAGATCAGGAGCGCGGTGATCCAGTGCGCCCATTGCGCGACGAGGCCATATTGGGCTGCCTTGGCGCCGCTGTTGGCGCGCGAGGGAAATTCGGGTCTTTCGAGCATGGGCGAATGTTCCTTCGGGTTTCGGAATTTGGGCCTCGCGGAGGCGCAGGCCGCCAACCGGGCTGTTGGCGCGCCGACCTCTTAGATATGATCCGACTCCGATTGTGCGAGCCCTCGGCATGAGGGCTTTGGTTCAGGTCTTTTTGAAGACGCGGCTCCCGTCCGCGCAGACGAGCGCCCGTTGTCCGAAGCGCTTACTCCGCCCGAAAATGCTTCGAAAGCTTCAAGCCCTGGCCCTGGTAGTTCGATGAGTCGCTCGCGCCATAGAGGACTTGGGGCGGCTCGGCCATTTTCTCGAAGACGAGCCGGCCGATCACCTGCCCGTCCTCCAGGATGAAGGGAACCTCGTAGCTGCGGACTTCGAGGACGGCGCGCGCGCTCGGACGATTGTCGGGCGCGGCGCCGAAGCCCGGGTCGAAAAACCCGGCGTAATGAACGCGGAATTCTCCCATGGCGGGATCGATCGGAACCATCTCGGCTGCAAGATCAGAGGGAATATGCAGCCGTTCGCTTGAAGCGAGAATATAGAACACATCCGGGTCGAGGATCAGCCTTTTGTCCAATCGCGCCCCCACCGGCTCCCAATAATCGCTCAAGTTATAGGCGCCGACTTCGTCTATATCGAGAATATCGGTATATTTCTGGGCTCTATAGCCCACGACGTTTCCAGGCGTTTCGGCGCTCAAGCCGACGCGTAGGACAAGGCCGTTGCGCCGCAACTCTAAATCGCCGTCGACCAGCGGAATTTTTTCGTGACGCGTTCGTAATTCCTTTTCGTCGACGCCAAAATCGGTTCGCTCCAATTGCTGCGAATGCAACCGCCGGAAACGGATTTGATTGAGCTTCGAACCTTTGCGGACCCGGACGCTGAAGCTGCGCGGCGAAACCTCGGCGTAAAGCGGCCCTTCATAGGCGCGCGCCACGCGGTCGAACACCTCGCTGTTATCGGTAATCAGGCGGGTAAAAATATCGAGGCGCCCGGTCGAACTTTTGGGATTCGCCACAGCGGAAAAGCTCTCGAGCAGATTCAAATGCTCGAGCAAGGGGATCACATAGACACAGCCACGCTCCAGAATGGCGCCTTTGCCTTCGAGGCTGATCACATCCGTCTGGAGGTCTTGGAGCTGGTCCGAAACCTTGCGCCCCATGCCAGGCAGGAAGCTCGCCCTCACGCGATAGGCGCGCGCGCCAAGGCGAAGGTCGAGGCTTGCGGGCTGGAACTGTCGTTCTTCAATCTTTTCCAGGCCAAGGATCATCTTTCGCCGGATCATCAGTTCGATCTTTTCGCGCGGAAGCAGGCCGAACTGGCTCCCGAAATCGCTCGCGCCGAAAAGCAACGGCTCCGCGTCCTGGCCATGGTCCGATTTGGCGAAAAGGGATGGCATAGCGAAGCGCATGATCTCGTCGGGCGGCTGGAGAGGCGGATCCTGCTAAGCTCTAAGGCGAAATCGCGCCTTTGTCGCTTGAGATGTTGGGGATAGGCGCGTAATCAACGCAAAATGGCCACGAGTAGCGAAATCGGATCATGGCGCTCGGTTTCGCGTCGAAGTTTTGACCGAGCATGATCATTCCCAAGAACCGGCTTCCGCTTCCGCCGATCATGCTCCAGAAGGAGACGAAATGACCGGTTCCGGGCAGAAACGCGATCCCAAAACCCTGCGTCCGGCGACGCAGCTCGTCCATGGCGGGTCGCTCCGCTCGGAGTTCGGCGAGACCTCCGAGGCGATCTTTCTCACTCAGGGCTTTGTCTACCCCTCGATGGAGACCGCCGAGGCGCGGATGAAAGGGGACGAGCCGGGCTACGTCTATTCGCGTTTTTCCAATCCCACCGTCGCCATGTTCGAGGAGCGGATGGCTCTGTTCGAGGGCGCGGAGGCGGCGCGCGCGACGGCGAGCGGCATGGCGGCGGTCACGGCGTCGCTTTTCGCCCAGGTCAAGGCCGGCGATCATGTCGTGGCCGCCCGCGCCCTTTTCGGCGCCTGCCTCTATGTGGTCGAGGACTTGCTGCCGCGCTTCGGGGTCGCCTCGACCCTTGTCGACGGCGCCGATCTCGCCCAATGGCGGGCGGCGATCCGGCCCGAGACCAAGGTCTTGTTTCTCGAAAGCCCGACCAATCCCTGTCTCGAAGTCTACGACATCGCCGCGATCGCCGCGATCGCGCATCAGAATAGCGCCCGGCTCGTCGTCGACAATGTGTTCGCGAGCCCCATTCTGCAAAAGCCCCTGGCGCTCGGGGCCGATATCGTCGTCTATTCGGCGACGAAACATATCGACGGGCAGGGCCGCTGTCTCGGCGGGGTCATTCTCGGCAGCCGCGAATTGATCGAAACCGATATTCACGCTTTCCTGCGTCAGACCGGACCCGTGCTGTCGCCCTTCAACGCCTGGGTTCTTTTGAAATCGCTAGAGACCTTGCCGCTGCGCGTCCGCCAGCAGATGGAAAACGCTGGGCGCATTGCGGATTTCCTCAGCGGCCACCGCCACATATTGAGCGTGCGATATCCCGGCCGCCCCGATCATCCCCAAGCCGACATCATCAAAAGACAGATGGCTGGCGGGGGAACGCTTGTCGCCTTGGAGCTTTCCGGCGGCAAGGCGGCCGCCTTCGCCTTCGCCAATCGGCTGTCGCTCATCAAGATTTCGAACAATCTCGGCGACGCGAAAAGCCTGATCACCCATCCCGCCACGACGACCCATCAGAGATTGACGCCGGAGGCGCGGGCTGCGCTCGGAGTGAACGAAGGGCTCTTGCGCCTATCGGTCGGGCTCGAGGACGCTGACGATCTCATCGAGGATCTGGAGGCGGCGCTCTCAAGCCTCGACCAGCAAGGCCTCGCGGCGGAATAATTTTTGCTTTATGGCGTAAAGCCAAAGCCCGATCGTTGGACGCGTTTTCTCCTGACCGCGGCTGTGCTAAATTATCTTTCGCGCCGGGCTTCGTCCGGCTTTCATCACGTCAGATCAAGCCTCAGAATAAGCCAATGTACAGCGCTGTCACGCATGACATTCAAATCACCGTCTTGCCGGAATTCGTGCCGGAGCGGTCCGACGCCGACGAGGCGACGTTTTTCTGGGCCTATACGGTCGAAATCGCCAACCAGAGCGATATGACGGTGCAGCTCACCGCGCGCCATTGGAAGATCACTGACGGGAATGGCAAGCTCGAAGAAGTGCAAGGCGCCGGCGTCGTCGGCGAGCAGCCGATTTTGAAGCCCGGTGAAACCTTTCGCTACACCTCGGGGTCGAATTTGACGACGCCGTCCGGCATCATGACCGGAACCTATCGCATGGTGAACGAAAAGGGCGATGTGTTCGAGGCGGAGATCCCGGTTTTCTCGCTGGATTCGCCCTACGCCCGCCGCGTTCTCAACTGACTAGGCGGCGCGTCGGGACATGCTCAGGCGCGGTTTCGCCGGGCTGGAAATGGGAGCGGGCGGCTCATGTCCCTTACAGGCAATGGTTCGGATAGGGGTCTCGCCGCGACGCTCGACTTGCTCGAACGCCTGATCGGGTTCGACACGGAAAGCTCGAAATCCAATCTGGAGCTGGTCGCCGCCGTCGAGGACTATCTGAATGGCCTCGGCGTCGACTATGTGAAAATTCCCAATAGCATCGGCGACAAGGCTGCGCTTTTCGCGACGATCGGTCCCAAGACGGATGGCGGCGTCGTCCTGTCCGGCCATACCGATGTCGTTCCCGTCGAGGGGCAGGCTTGGACCAGCGATCCTTTCAAGCTGCGCCGCGAGGGCGCCCGCGTCTATGGCCGCGGCGCCTGCGACATGAAGGGCTTCGACGCCATCTGCCTTGCGATGATTCCGGAGTTTCAGAAGGCTGGTCTCTCGCGCCCGATCCATATCCTTCTGAGCTATGACGAGGAAACAACCTGTCGCGGTCCGCTCGATGCGATTGCGCGTTTCGGCGCCGATCTGCCGCGCCCGGGCGCCGTTCTCGTCGGGGAGCCCACGCTGATGCAAGTCGCCGATGCGCACAAGGCCATCGCGACCTATCGCACGACCGTTCATGGCCATGAGGCGCATTCGTCGAAGCCGCATCTTGGCGCAAACGCCATCGAAACGGCCTGCGATCTCGTCACCGAACTTTATCGCTTCGCCGCCGAACTCGTCGCGGAAGGGGATCCGTCCGGCCGGTTCGATCCGCCTTTTTCAACGATCCAAGTCGGAACGATCCATGGCGGGACGGCGCGCAACATCCTCGCCAAGCAGTGCGTCTTCCATTGGGAGTTTCGCAGCCTGCCGGGCGTCAGCCAAGATCTGGCGCTGCGTCGGCTGGAGGATTACGCTGAGCGGATCGCGAGCCCGAAACTCACCCGCTTCGCCAAGAACGCCTTTATTGAGACGGTCACTGAGGTCGAGGTTCCGGGCCTGAGGCCAGAAAGCGGGTCATTGGCCGAGACCCTGGCCTTGAAGCTCGCCCGCTCGAACCAGACGATCACCGTGCCTTTCGCGACGGAAGGCGGCCAGTTTCAATTGGCCGAGGTGCCGACAATCGTCTGCGGACCCGGCTCGATCGATCAAGCGCATCAGCCGGACGAATATATTGATATTGCGCAGATTGAGGCCGGGCTCGCTTTCATGCGCAGGCTCGCGGCGGAGTTGAGCTGAGATTTTTCTGGGGAGGGCGCGGTTGGGCGCTCAGGGCTCCAGCACGGAATCCCAATAGAGATAATCCATCCAGCTTTCGTGCAAATAATTTGGAGGAAATAGCCGGCCGTTGTGGTGGAGGTCGTTGACCGTTGGCTGATACGGCGCGCGCGCCGGCCACATATGCGCTTCCCCCGGGAGCCTGTCGCCTTTGTGCAGATTGCAGGTCGAACAGGCGGCGACGACATTTTCCCAGGTCGTCGTCCCCCCCTTTGAACGCGGGATCACATGATCGAAGGTCAGATCCTGGCGCGCGCCGCAATATTGGCAGATGAAACGATCGCGCAGGAAGACGTTGAATCGGGTGAAAGCGGGATGGCGGGACGGCTTGATATAGGTCTTGAGTGAAACCACCGAGGGCAGGCGCATCTCGAAGCTCGGGCTTCGGACCGTCTTATCATAGTTGGAGACGATATTGACCCGATCGAGAAACACGGCCTTGATCGCGTCCTGCCAGGACCAAAGCGACAAAGGGTAGTAGCTCAATGGCCTGAAGTCGGCGTTGAGCACCAGCGCCGGACAAGCCTCCGGCGAAACAGTGGGGTGGAAATGAACCGTCAAGACCGGCCCTCGCCCTGTATCGGCTCCCCCATTAGCCGCTAGGCTCTAACTCGTCAATGCTATTCGGGTTTGGATCGCCGCCGATGCGCCGGCGCCGCATCGTCCCAAGGCTCAATGCTAGAGCAAAAGAAAGGCGGATTGGCGCAAAAGCAGCCAATTACCGCGTTGGAATCGGTGTTCCGCTGCGATAATCGTAAAATCCGCGTTGAGTCTTGCGCCCGAGCCAGCCGGCCTCGACATATTTCACGAGCAAGGGGCAGGGGCGATATTTCGAATCGGCCAGCCCTTCATGCAAAACCTGCATGACCGAAAGCACGGTGTCGAGACCGATGAAATCGGCGAGCTGCAAGGGCCCCATCGGATGATTCGCGCCGAGCCGCATCGCCGTGTCGATCGCTTCTACCGAGCCGACGCCCTCATAGAGCGTATAGATCGCCTCGTTGATCATCGGCAGGAGAATGCGATTGACGATGAAGGCGGGGAAATCCTCCGAGACCGTATAGGTCTTGCCGAGCCGGGAGATCAGCGTCTTCGCTGCTTCGAAGGTCGTATTTTCGGTGACGATGCCGCGGATCAGCTCGACAAGCTGCATGCGCGGCACAGGATTCATGAAGTGAATCCCGATGAAGCGCTCTGGTCGGTCCGTCACTGAAGCGAGGCGCGTGATCGAAATCGACGAAGTATTTGAGGCCAGCATGGTTTCCGGCTTCAGCGAAGGGCAGAGCTTGGCGAAAATCCTGCGCTTTAGCTCCTCATTCTCGGAAGCGGCTTCGATAACGAGGTCGCGGTCGGCGAAGGCGTCATAGTCAAGGGCCGGCTTGATCCGGCCAAGGGCCGCATCGCGCGCCGCCGACTCGATCTGCTGGCGCTCGACTTGGCGCGCAAGGTGCGATGCGATGACGCCCAGGCCCGCATTGACTCGTTCCTCGGAAATATCGTTGAGAGAGACGTCGATCCCGGCAAGGGCGCAGACTTCAGCGATGCCCGTGCCCATTTGTCCGGCGCCGATTACTCCGATTTTGTTGATGTCCATTTTATTCGTCCGTGACGGAAATCAGGCGCGAGGCCAAACCAGCTTCTCATATAAGAAGCAGGTGCGGCTTTCTATTTTCTTCTGCTCGACGCGCAGTGTGCTTGGGCCAAAGAGCACCGCTCGGAAATAGCCGACCTGACTTCTAGACCAAAGAAGAAACTAATTCTACTCACGTGGAAATACTCTCGTTTTTGCGTGGGCTCTGGCGCGCCGAGCAATTTTTTTTTCGAAGGCGCTCCGGTCGAGCAAGCCGAGCAAGCGGGAACCGCTCGTCTGGATGATTTGATCCGTTGGCCCGTTGAACTTGCGAAACCTCACGCTCCAGCAGCTCGCGCCGCGAACTAAAAGTGGAACAGCTGCGACGAAATCCGCTGGGGCGGAAGCGCGAAGCCTGTCCGCGCAACCGCACTCGGCTTTAGCGGCCGAGCTTGGCCAGCTCTTCGTTCAGCGCCGGCAGGACCGCAAACAGATCGCCGACGAGACCATAATCCGCGATCTGGAATATCGGCGCCTCCTCGTCCTTGTTGATGGCGACAATAACCTTTGAATCCTTCATTCCAGCAAGATGTTGTATCGCGCCGGAAATCCCGACGGCGATATAGAGATCCGGCGCGACGATCTTGCCGGTCTGGCCGACTTGCCAGTCATTCGGCGCATAGCCAGCATCAACCGCGGCCCGCGATGCGCCCATCGCCGCGCCAAGCCGATCGGCGACGGGCTCGATCAGGGCGGTGAAATTCTCTGCGTTCTGCATGCCGCGGCCTCCGGAGATGATAATCTTAGCCGAGGCCAGCTCGGGCCGGTCGGATTGGCCGAGGATCTCGTCCTTGAAGCTTGAAACATCTGGCCCGGCGACGGCGGCGATCGTCTCGATCGGCGCCGCGGCGCCTTCGCCGGTCGCCTGAAACGCCGCGGTACGCACCGTGATCACCTTTTTGGCGTCGCTCGACTGGACGGTCTGGATTGCGTTTCCGGCATAGATCGGACGCTCGAATATGTCCGGCGCGATGACCTTAATGATTTCAGAAATCTGCATCACGTCGAGAAGCGCCGCCACACGCGGCATCACATTCTTCGCTGTCGACGTCGAGGCTGAAAGAATCGCGGAATAGGGGCCCGCCAATTGGACAATGAGGGCCGCCAAAGGCTCAGCCAATTGATGCGCATAGGCCGCATCGTCAGCGAGCAGGACTTTTTCGACGCCCTCAAGCTTGGCGACCGCCTCGGCCGCGGCTTGGACGTCCTGGCCGGCGACAAGGACGTACACCGGCTCGCCGAGCGCTCTCGCGGCCGTCAAAGCCTTGGCGGTCGCCTCGTTGAGCTTGCCATTCTGAGTTTCGGCGAGCAGCAAGACGGTCATCAGATCACTCCGGCTTCATTCTTGAGCCGGGCGACGAGTTCGGCAGCCGAGCCGACCTTGACGCCGGCCTTGCGCGAGGGCGGTTCGACGGTTTTGAGAATTTTGAGCCGCGGCGAGATATCGACCCCGAAATCAGCGGGAGTCTTTTCCTCGATCGTTTTCTTTTTCGCTTTCATGATGTTGGGCAACGACGCGTAACGCGGCTCGTTGAGGCGCAAATCAGTGGTCACGACCGCCGGCAGCTTGAGGGTGACGGTCTGCAATCCGCCATCGACCTCGCGCGTCACGTCAACCGTGCCTTTGTTAACCTCTCCTTCGCCAACCTCTCCCGCGCCGATCACCACCTTTGACGCGAAAGTGCCCTGGCTCCAGCCGAGAAGCGCCGCGAGCATCTGGCCGGTCTGGTTGCAATCATCATCGATCGCCTGTTTGCCGAGGATGATCAGCCCCGGCCCCTCGGCCTCAGCGACGCCCTTCAAGATCTTGGCGACGGCGAGCGGTTCGACCGGCTGCTCCGCTTTGACCAAAACGCCATTGTCGGCGCCCATGGAAAGCGCGCTTCTAATTGTCTCGACGGCTTGCGCTGGCCCGATCGAGACCACGATCACTTCCGACGCGTTGCCGGCTTCCCTGAGGCGAAGCGCTTCCTCGACGGCGATTTCGTCGAAAGGGTTCATCGACATTTTGACATTGGCGAGGTCGACGCCCGAGCCGTCGGACTTTACTCTGATTTTGACATTGTAATCGACGACCCGCTTGACGGGCACGAGAATTTTCATGGAAAAAACTCTTGGAAGCTCTGCTTCCGGCTGGGCGCTCGCGCTAGGTAATAGCGTGGGGGAGCCAAGTCAATAAAGCTACGCTTCGCTGCGGCGATCTGCGTCAAGCAAAGCCGGACCCAGATGAATTGGCCGCTTCGAAGCTCTGAAGCGGTGCCATAATAAATTGATTTTATTAAATTTTCAACTTGTATGCAGCCCCTTTCGGGCGCCCCTTCATTGCCCTCAGGCGGTCGCATAGCGCGCCTGCGGATCGCCACGAAAACTATAGGCCCCTATATGGGTAAGCCTGCCTTTGGTGTCGAGCCAGATTTTCCCGCCAATATCGCGCCATTTTTGGCAGAAGCCGAAATCCTCGCTGACGTAAGCATTGGTTTCCTTGTCGATCATGCAATCGAAGAGCGCATAATTCGCCTCGGTCTTGGCGTTGGAATAAGCATGGACGTTTTTGTAGCGGCTTTCGGGATAGGATTGAATCATGCGCTCGATCGTCTGGCGCTTGAGCATCATGAAGCCGCCGCCGCAATAGACGCCGGTGGCGAAACGTCCGTCTCTTTCGAGTTCGTTGCCGGTGCAAAGCGAGCCGACATAGAGCAACGGCGCCGCTTCGAACGTTTCGCCCGCGGTCGCGGCGCGTCTCAGTGCGGCGTTGCTCCAATCAATGACCTTGAGGGGATAGATCCCGGCGACGAAATCCTGATCGAAGGAGAGCATCTCATAGACCTGCTCCGCCTCGAAACTGATGTCTGCGTCGATGAACAGGAGATGCGTCGCCATGGGCGTGTTCAGAAATTGGGCGACAAGCGTGTTACGGCTTCGGGTGATGAGCGAATCATGTCCAAGGAGGGCGAGCGCCGCATCGAACCCTTTCTGGCTTGCAAACTGAATGAGGCCGAGGATCGATTGCATATAGTGCTGCGAGACGAGGCCGCCGAAACAGGGCGTGGCGATAAAAACCATTGGTCGTGTTGCCGTATGCGTCATGAGTTTCCTTGTCGGATTAATTCTTCATTTTTCCTGCGCGAAAGCGGGCCGACGGCGGTCGCCAAACTGATATTAGGCCCCGGTTGGCGCCGTCCGCCCTCGTCGAGAGTCATCTATTTCAATTCGGGTTTTTACAGATCGAAGCCTGCGCGAAGCCTGCCTGGTTCCTGGACGGGCCTAAGCTTGGCGCTTGTCGGCCCGCCGCGGCGCGCGTTAATCCTAATAAGAGGTGAACCAGCGCCGGAGGCGAATTGGCGCTAATATGCCCGCATCGCCGCTGGAAAGCCTGACCTGGCAAAACCGGCGTCCTCGGAAAAATAGAGGCGCGTCATGTCGCAAATGTCGTTTTTAAGGGATGATAGGACGGTTTCGTTCGGCGAAAGGCTGGCGGCGTCCGAACAGTTCCTGGTTTTGTTCAAGGAAGGCATGGATCTCGTCGGCGAGGCTGCCGCCTATCTGGACGGCGACGGCCGCGAGGAGGCGAGAGCTTTGCCCCGCGGCGCCGCGCTCGGCTATGCAGTCGAGAGCATGCGCTTGACGACGCGGCTGATGCAAATCGCGTCTTGGCTTCTTCTCCAACGCGCCGTCAATGAAGGCGAATTGACCCGCGCCGAGGCCTCGGCGGAAAAGCGGCGGATTCGCTTGACCAAATTGGACCCGCTCTCCAACGACGACGTGCTCGTCCGGTTGCCGGTCCGTCTCCGCGAACTCGTCGACATGTCGCGGCGCCTTCAGGCGCGCATCATCCATCTTGACGGTCTGCTCTATCAATCGCGCGAGGCGCGCGCCAAAGAGGCTTTGGCGCCGAGCCCGGTCGGAAGCCAGATCGAGTTGCTGCGGGCGGCGTTCGGAGCGAGACAGATGAGCTCAGCCGCGATGTGAGGGACGCGCGCATCTCGCGATTTTTAGCCCGCGCCAGCGCCGAGCGGGGCCTCGAGGAAGCGGCGCAGCGTCTTAAAGCGCGGGCGAGTTAGAGCCTTAGGCCGCTGTTAAGAGGGGCCGGCCCCCTACGGGCGGGCCAGTGCTCCCCAACCAAGAGGCCCGACATCGGCCAACTTGCCTCGGAGCCTATTTCTTGCCGAAGGAGAGATTGCCGAAGCGCGAGTTGAAGCGCGATAGCCGGCCGCCGCGGTCGAGCAATTGCTGCGATCCGCCGGTCCAGGCCGGATGCGTCTTGGGGTCGATGTCGAGATTGAGCGTGTCCCCCTCATTGCCATAGGTCGAGCGGGTCAGGAACTCCGTCCCGTCGGTCATGACGACCTTGATCAAATGATATTGGGGATGGATGTCGGGTTTCATCGGCGAAAATCCTTTAAAGAATTCCGTGTGGGGCAGGGCTTAGCGGCGCCCACGGGCCCTCAGCTTGTCGCTCGTGACGGGAGTCGCCGCCCTATATCCCAGCCAATGCAAGGTTACAAGGCCCACGGCTCGCGGCGTCGCGCGCCATTGGTCTTGACTGCGCGTAGGATCATTTCGCATTCGCTTCTGCGCTCCACGGATAGAGCCGGGGGATTGCAATCGTCAAAACGGTCGAGAGGACCAGCGCCGCCACAGATCCCGCCAGAAATAGCGTCCAGGTCGTCGGCTGCATGGCTCCGAGCGCAATGATCAGGAAGAGCATCGGCAGATCGAGGAAATGCGTGAACGTCGGCAAAATCTCGCCGCGCGCTTGGCGAAGCTCGGGCGTGATGCTTCCGGCGGCAAGCGCGGTTCGGGTGAGCCGGCGCAGTCGCATGAAGTAAAGGCGGGTCACCGTATTGCCTTCGATGAATTCAAAGGCGAACAAACCGGCCATCCCGGCGAGCCACGGGAGCTGAAGAAAATTCCAGCCACCGTAGAAACTTACGATCATCCAGGCGCCTGATGCGAGGAGCAGCAGGGCGCCGGGCGCGACAATGCCGTCATAGAAAACCGCGATGTAGAGAACCGCCTCTGCAAAAGGCGCGAGATCGCGCCGCTGGCGCGAGCGTAGATCGGTCATCCATACGCCGATAAGCCCGGCGCCGATCAGGACCGCGCCGAGGATATGGAGGAATTTCAACAGGCTGTACTCCATGGCTCCTCCAATGCTTTGCCGTGTCGGCTCTGGGCTTCGCCCGATCTAAGCCTTCGCCGCCGCCTAGCCTTCCTCTCCTTCGAGCTTGACGCGGAGCGCGCGCAAAACCGCCAAAGCCTCCGAAAGCATTTCCGGAGACAGATCCTCGGTCAGAGCCTCCGCCCATGGCGCTTGCTTCGCCATCGCGGCGGCGAACGCCGCTTGCCCTTTCTCGGTCATCATCACGAGCCGCGCGCGCTCGTGATGGGGGTTCCTCGCAAAGCGCACGAGGCCGTCTTTTTCGAGTTCCCTGGCAAGCCGTTGGACCGCCTGGCGAGACAAGCCCATGTTGCGAGCGATAGAGGCAACCGGAAGCGGAACGGCGTAACGGTCCATGGCGCCTAGGACTTGCCAGCGCGCGCTCGTCAGCTCGAGAGGCCGAACCAGCTCGTCTCCAGCTTCGATAAGGCGCCCGTTCAGCCGGAACGTCTCCAGAATTAAGTCCGTGACGACGGCGGCCGCCTGCCGGAGCTTTTCGTTGGTTTTCATAATTAATATTGTCATTATGACAATATATTGTCAATATGCAAGCGCCGGGTCGCGCCGCCATCGGGACGATGAGATCTGGTTCGGAGCGCGCCGCCTCCGCCTAGCGTGCGGACAAATCTTTACTCGCGCCGCGCGAACGTGTACCCCGTCCGCGTAATGGACCCCGGCGCCGCCATTACGGTTGCGCCGGGATTTTATTTTTGGCGCCGCCGGATGAAGCGGCGAAGTTTTGAAGAGGGCAAAACGCGGCAATGGCGAATGTGGTCGTGGTCGGCGCCCAGTGGGGCGACGAAGGCAAAGGCAAGATCGTCGATTGGCTGTCGCTCGAGGCTGATATCGTGGTGCGCTTTCAGGGCGGCCATAACGCTGGCCATACGCTTGTCATCGGCAATCAGGTCTATAAGCTCGCGCTCCTGCCCTCCGGCATCGTGCGCCCCGGCAAGCTCTCAGTCATCGGCAACGGCGTGGTGGTTGATCCGCATCATCTTGTCGAAGAAATCGCCAAGCTTGAAGCGCAAGGCGTCAAGATCTCGCCGGACAATCTCAAGATCGCCGAGAATGTCACCCTGATCCTGGCGCTCCACCGCGAGCTCGACGCCCATCGCGAATCCTCAAGCGTCGAAGCCCTGAAGATCGGAACGACGCGGCGCGGCATCGGCCCCGCCTATGAGGACAAGGTCGGGCGCCGCGCCATCCGGCTCATGGACCTCGCCGAGCCGGATTCTCTCGATCAGAAGATCGCCCGCCTCCTCGCTCATCATGATCCGCTGCGGCGCGGCCTCGGGCTCGCGCCAGTCGGCGCGCAGGCGATCCGCGACGAGCTGGACAGCGTCGCGCCGAAAGTCCTCCCCTACATGGACGCGGCCTGGGAGCGGCTTGAGGCTGCGCGGCGCGGCGGCAAGCGCATTCTCTTCGAGGGCGCGCAAGGCGCGCTTCTCGATGTCGATCACGGCACCTATCCTTTCGTGACCTCGTCGAACACGGTCGCCGCGCAGGCCGCGACTGGCTCCGGCCTCGGCCCCAAGGCGATTGGTTATGTGCTCGGCATCGCCAAGGCCTATACGACGCGGGTGGGCGGCGGTCCTTTTCCGACCGAGCTCACCGATTCCATTGGAGAGCGGATTGGCGATCGCGGCCATGAATTCGGGACCAATACGGGCCGCCGCAGGCGCTGCGGCTGGTTCGACGCCGTCCTCGTGCGCCAGACCGTGAAGACCTCCGGCATAGATGGAATAGCCCTTACCAAGCTCGACATTCTCGACGGTTTCGAGGAGATCAAGGTCTGCGTCGGCTATTGGCTTGACGGTCAGAAGATCGACAGACTGCCGGCGAGCCAAGCCGCCCAGGCGCGGGTCGCGCCGATCTATGAAACCATCGAGGGCTGGAAAGGTGCGACGGTCGGCGCGCGCTCCTGGGCCGAGCTTCCGGCGCAGGCGATCAAATATGTCCGGCGGATCGAGGAGCTGATCGAGGCGCCGGTCGCGCTTCTCTCGACCAGCCCCGAACGGGCCGACACAATCCTCGTTCACAATCCTTTCCGGGATTGAGCCAAAGAATCGTTCGCTAAAGCTCGGCTTGCCCGCGGTTCGCCTTTCGCGCCCGTCCGGTCTTGAGCGGCTGGTATTGACGGATTGCTTGCGGAATGCTCTGAACGCGTTATGGCTGACTATTACCCGCTGCTCGCCAAGGCCGTTGCGGGCCTGTCGAATTCGACGCCGGAAACGCGCCGCGCCATTTACGAGCGCGCCCGCACCGCGCTGATCGGCCAATTGCGTCGCATGGACCCGCCGGTCCCGGAATCTGATTTGGATCGCGAGGCAGAGGCCCTTGAGGCGGCGGTCGCGCGGCTCGAAACCGAATTGACGCCGGCTGCGGAGCCAGCGGTCGACGCTATTCCGCGCGATCCTACGGCGATCGTGGGTCTCGCGGGCGCGAAATCACCATCGGAAGCGCCCAACGCCCCGCCGCTCCGAGAATCGCCCGGCCCCGATGCGCCGGCGCCCACGCCGGTTGCGCCGTCGGACGAGCAAACGCCGCGCCCTTCGCTTTTCAAAGTGCGGCGCGAGCAGCCTCGTTCAACCCCGTCAAGCTCCAACGGCGGCGGCGAATCCAATCTCGGTTCGAGAGGCTTGAGGCTCCCGCTCGGTTCGGCCGCATCGCGATCGAAGTCCATCCGCAATGGAGCGCCGGCGCTGGACGCCGCTCCGGAGCCGTCCGCGACGGCGGATCCAAGCAAGACGCTCGGCTCCCAACAATCTGGCGCGGGAGAGCCTGTCGCTCACGAATCAATCATCCAGGATCCTGTCTTCAAGGAACCTGTCGCCCAGGAACCGCTCGCCAAAGATCATCTCGCCCTCGGAGCGGCGGGCGAGCCGAGCGCGGAGACGCCTCAACCGGCGGCGAAAACCCGGTCCGACGCGCAGCGGCCCTTCGCGCCGCAGCCGGTGCGAGAGGCCGCTGCGCCCAAGCGCCTTTGGATCGTCGGCGCCATCGTCGGCCTTGTTGTCTTTCTTGTCGCAATCGCTGCCTTCGAGCTGCGTGACCGGCCGGAAGATCTCGCTGGCTTGAAGCCGGCTACGCCGTCAACGCCGGCTGACGCGGGCGCAAACGGCAAGATCGTCGATCGCATCGGCGCCGGCGGCGCAACGTCCGACGCGCCGCCGTCTGCCGGGACAGCCGCCAACATCGCTGGTCGGAAGGAGACCGCCAACGCCACGGCGGACCCGTTCAATGCTCCCGTCGCGCGCCGCGCCGCCCTGCTCGTCGAGGCGCCCGAAGAGCAATCCAAGGTGAAGACATTTCTTGGCTCGGTCGTATGGCGGGTCGATAATGTGAGCAATGGACCGGGCGAGCCGCTAACCACGGCGGTTCGGGCCGATGTCGAGATTCCCGAGGAGAAGCTGCAGGCGGCGATGACGTTTCAAAAGAATTTCGACGCCACATTGCCCGCCTCTCACACCTTGAAGCTCAATTTCGTCGTCGCGCCGGGCAGTCCATTGGCCGATATTCAGCAGATCAGCGTTCCGCAAATGCGCCGCGCTGACGCCTCGACTGGGGACGCCTTGAGCGGCGTTCCGGTTCCGATCACGCAAAATTCCTTTCTCGTCGGATTGAGCCGAGGCAACGCCGAGGCGAACAATCTCGATCTGTTACGAACCCGCGAATGGATCGATGTCCCGATCCTTCTCACCAATGGCCGCATCGCCAAGCTGACCTTCGAGAAAGGTCCCTCCGGCCAGCGCGCGCTGGATGATGCGCTGGCGTCCTGGCAGGCGCAGTAAGGCGCCGCCGATCCGGCCCCCCATATATCCGTCCAAGAGCCAATTGATTATTCCAGCCGCACCAGCACGCTGTCGGTTGCGCCCTTCGCGTCCATGACCGAGACGCGGGCAAAGCCGGCGCCGTCCGGCGTCCAGCTCGATTGCCGGCGCAGGTTCGGTTCGCCGACGGGCGCGCCATTGACCATCCATGTCAGAGGCGGCGCGCCGCCTTCGGCCTTTAGAGCGAGGCTCGCATCGCTCGGAGAGCCGTTGCGTCCGCGCCGCGTCAACCCCAAATCGACGCGCGCTCCGTCCGGCGGGAAAGCGATTCGCAATTGCGGCGTCGCCGCTGCGGCGAAAGTCTTCGGCGCGTCCTTGCGCAAATGCCGCAAAGGCGGCGGCAGCGATGCGGTCCGGCTGACGAGAATATCGGGGGGCGCGGCCGGGAATTCATGTTCGCCGCCGAGCCTTGCGAAGGCGTCGAAAAGAATCGGCGCCGCGGCTTGGCGGCCGATGAGTCCCGGCACGGCCCCATTGTCGGGACGGCCGACCCAGACCGCGATCGTATGGGTTTTGTCGAAGCCCACTGCGAAAGCGTCGCGATAGCCGTAAGAAGTTCCTGTCTTGAAGGCGATGCGGCCGGCCGGCGCGTTCAAGGGCGGCGGGGCGCCGCGCAGAATATCGGCGACGTACCAGCTTGCGACAGGCTCGCTGATGCGGCGCGGCTCATTTCGCCGGGTCGCGCCGTTGGCTACCGTTTCAATGAGGGTGGGGACGCCGCCGCCGCGCGCGAGCCCGGCATAGAGCATGGCGAGGTCGCGCAGCTTTATGCCGACTCCGCCTAAGCCGACGGCAAGGCCGGGCGCGGCTTCATTCGAAAGCGCGATCTCGGCGCCGGCGTTGCGCAATCGTGCGATGAAACGCGCCGGACCGATCTCGGCCAAAAGCTCGATGGCGGGCAGGTTCAATGACAATTGCAGCGCGCGCCGCGCCGTCACCGCGCCTTGAAAGTTGAGATCGAAATTCTCCGGCGCATAGGCGCCGTAGCGCCTCGGGCGATCGTCCAGAATGGTTTCAGGATGGGCGATGCCATTCTCGAAGGCGAGCGCATAGATGAAAGGCTTCAATGTTGAGCCGGGCGAGCGGATCGCCTCGGTCATGTCGATCGAGCCGGCGCGCTCTTGTGAGAAATAGTCGGCCGCGCCGACATGGGCGAGGATCTCGCCGCTCCGATTGTCGATGACGAGGATCGCGGCGGAGAGCTTTGGGCTGAGGCGCGCCGCGCTTTCTTGCGCCAAGGCTTCGAGCGAGGCTTGCAGCCTGGCGTCGAGCGTCAGGCGATGGATGCGCTGCCGCGGCGCGCGCCGGATCGCCGCTTCGCTCGCATGCGCGGCCAGAAATGGAAATGGCTTGCGCGCGGTCGGAACCGGTTCGCGCTTGGCGGCGTCGCGCTCGGCGGCGGTGATGAGCCCGCGCGCAAAAACCCGGTCGAGGACGGAATCGCGGGCCTCGCGCGCGGCGATGGGATAGCGGTCCGGCCGCCGCGTTTCCGGCGATTGCGGCAAGGCGACAAGGAGTGCGGCCTCGGCGATGGATAGCCGCTTCGGCTCATGGCCGAAATACGAGAGGCTCGCCGCTCGCGCGCCTTCGATATTGCCGCCATAAGGCGCGAGCGCGAGATAAAGATCGACGACGCCAGCCTTGCCGATCAGTTCCTCGATCTCGATGGCGCGGACGATCTGGGCGAGCTTCGCCACTGCTGATTTTTCCGCGCGAGGTTCGAGGAGGCGAGCGACCTGCATCGTCAGGGTCGAGCCGCCCGAGACGATGCGGCCATGGCTCGCGAGCTGCAGCGCGGCGCGGTTGAGCGCGAGAAAATCGACGCCTTTATGCGCGGCGAAGCGGTGGTCTTCATAGGCGATCAGCATGGCGAGGAAACGCGGATCGACGTCGCCCGCGACGATCGGAAGCCGCCAGCGTCCGTCCGTCGTTGTGAAGGCCCGAAGCAGCCGGCCTTCGCGATCGGTGACGATGTTTGACCCTTGGATTGCGGCAGCGAGATCGAGCCGACCGAGCGACCGGACGTATTGAAGCCAGGCCCCCGGAATGATGAGGCCGAGGATCGCCAGCGCGAGGGCCAGGAACGCGAACCGTGGATCTGGCTTCATGTGAAGCCTTTCATTTGGGCTCCGCGATGTCGATCGCGCCAAACGCCGTCCGGCCGAACCGCTCCGGGCGATACATGTCCTCGATCGTGGCCGGCGGCAGGACATAATGGCCGGGCGTAACGGCGCGCACGATATAGGCCAGGCTGAAGACCGCTTTGTCCTGGCCGTCGCGTGCGAAGGCCGCCACGAAACGATCGTCGCGGTATTCGGTGTGGATGGGCTCAACGGATTTCTTGAGCCAGGCGAGCGCCTCGGTTGAACCGCCTTCGAAGAGCTCGGGATTGTCGATCTCAAGCCCCGCCGGCAAATGATCGACGAGGAGAAGCCGCGCAAAGGCGGCTTCATATTCGGTGACTTTCAAGGCGACGACGAAGCGATCGTTCTGCTTGATCGCGGCGGGATCGACCTTGTCGCCCGCCAATGTGTAATATGCGCGTTCGATCTGATAGCCTTGTTGCGCGGCGGCCTCCTTGGTCAGAGGATTGCCGGACGTCGTCACCGTGATGCGGGCCGGCGCCTGACCAGTATCGGCGATCGCAACGCTCCCCTTATCCAGTGCGGCGGCGCGCCAGGTTCTGTAGAAGGCGCCGTGGTGCGGGACGCCGCCGATCGACAAGTCGGTAGTTACAGCCTCATTGGCGAGCGCTTCGGCGGCGAGAACCATGAAGGCGTTTTCCTGCGTGTTCGTCATAGCCGTCTTGGCGCGGGCGTCCTCGACGATTTTCGACGCGCGGAAAATTTCCGCCGTCGGCATGGCGGTCTCGACGGCGAGCGCGAGAAGGCCCGCGCCGTCGCGCAGGCGCGAGCCGTAATCTGCGCTGGAGTAAAGCGGGTTGCCGATCGTGCTCAGGCGTTCGGTCGCCTTGGAAAAGACCGCCGACGCGCGGCCGCGATCGCCGAGCAGCGCAAGCGCGGCGGCGAGCTGGGCGCGGGCCAGCGGGCTTTCGAACTGATCGATCTTGGTGTCGGCCAGATAGCGCAGATCGCCCATGACGGGACGGCCGTTGCGGGCCAGAACATAAGCGGCGTAGGCGATCGAGGCGCCTTGGCCTGCTGCGACATCATTCGCATTGGCGACGAGATTGCGTAGCCGTTCGAGCGCGGAATCGAACCTTCTTTGCGGCACGTTGAAATTGTTTTCGCGCGCGCGGGTGAGGAAATCGGTGACGAAGGCGTGCAGCCACATGTCGTCGGCGTTGTCCGCCGACCACAAGCCGAAGGCGCCGCTCGAATCCTGACGCGCGAGCACCCGCTCGATCGCGTCGCGAATGCGCGCGTCGGCATCGGGGTCGATCCCGAGCTGCTCGGCTTTCGCGAGTCTGTTGACATAGAGAAGCGGCAAGGCGCGGCTGACGATCTGCTCGGTACAGCCGTAAGGATAGCGATCGAGCGCCTGCAGAAGGGCAGGGACGTCAATGCCGGCAAGCGAAGAAACGGCGACGGAAACCGCTCCAGTTCCCGGTATAAAATCGGTGACGAGGTCATTCGAGATCGTGAGGCTCGTCGTCGGCGCGAGCGTGCGCACCGTCCGGCGATAAAGCTCCGACGTTCCCGGCAAGACGTTGAACGCGACGGTCTGCGGCCCGTTGAAGTCCGGCCCGGTCAGCTTGAGGTCGATCTCGGCGCGGCCGAGCCCGGTGGCGGAGATAGGGATCGTCACCGATTTGCGGGCGCCGGCGTCAAGCCTAATTTTTCGGCGCGGGGCGTCGGCCGATGTGGAAATGCCGCCGCGCAGATCGAGGTCGAGAAAATAATCTCCCGGCCGCCCTTCGACATTGTCGATTTGCACATGGATTTGCGAGCGGTCGCCGAGGGAGAGAAACCGCGGCGCGGTCGCCAGCGCGACGACGGGATCGCGAACGATCACTTCGGCGTTCGCGCTGCCGACCTTGGTCTTGGTCCAGGCCGTCGCCATGACGCGCAAGGTTCCGTTGAAGGCGGGGAGATCGAAGGTGACATTCGCCTTGCCGTCGGGGCCGACCTTGACGACGCCGGAAAAACGCGCGAGCGGCTCCTGCGTCGGACGCTCGGAGCCCAGATCCGCGCCGGCATCGCCGCCGGAATGGATCGCGCCGCGCGTCCCCTGCATGCCGTCGATCAACAGGCCGTAGAGATCGCGGATCTCGGCGCCGAGCTGGCGCTGGCCGAAGAAATAGTCGCGCGGATCGGGCTGCTCATAGTGGGTCAGACTGAGAATGCCGACGTCGACCGCCGCGAGGGTGAGTCTCGCCTCCTCGCCGGGGCTCAAACCCGTGATTTCAACGGGAATCGTCAAAGGCCCGCGCGGCCGCGCCTTCGCCGGCGGATCGAGCTTGACGTCGATCTTGTGGGCGCCGGCGTCAATGGAGAACCAGGCGAGGCCGATGGCGCGTCCGGGCATCCGATTGGCCGCCTTGTCGAGCGGGCGATGGGCGAGCGCCACGACATAGGCGCCCGCGCCCCAATCGGCCGAGACCGGAATAGCCTTTACCGTATCGCCCTGGGCGAGATCGAAGGTCCTCACATCGCGCACGGCGTCGCTGACGATTGCGATCGTCGCCGCGCCGGCGAAGCGGGAGGCGATGCGCAGGCGCAAATCTTCCCCCGGCTTATAATTCGTCTTGTCGATCGAGACGTCGAGAAGATCCGGCGTCTGCGCGCTCGCTTCGCCCGACGAGCCGCTTTCGAAGCTGAGGCTCGTGGGGGCGTCCGAGCCATTGTCGCTTACGAGATCGAGCCGGTATTGGCCAAAGCCAACCAGCGCGGAGATCTTGGCGGGAGCGTTGATGCTGAGGTCGATCGTTCCGTTGGCGACGCGCTTCGACGATTTCACCTGTTCGAAATTCCACCGGCCGTCGGACCGATACCATTGGTAGTCATTGCTGATCCGATACAAGGACCAGGCGACGCCTTTGCGCGCGACGCGGGCGCCATTGGAGTCGATCGCGATCACGTCGAATGTCGCAGCCGCGCCCTCGCTCAAATTGGCGAAATTCTTCTTTACGCCGATCAGCCCGCCTTTCGGCAGGATCGGCAGGACAAGCGAGCGTTCGACCGCGCGGCCGCCAGGCTCGCCGGCGCGCAAAATGATCTTGGCTTCGAGCGGACGCGGCGCGTCAACTTCGGGAATGGGCGCGAGCACCGTCGCCGCGCCTTTGGCGTCCGTAGTGACGCTCTCTTCGAGATCGTTGCTGATCTTTTCGAAATCTTCGTCCTGCAGTCCTGCGACATAGCCCTTGAGAGCGGGCAGGCTCGCTTCCTCGGCTGGACGGATTTCGACGCTGCCGGTGATCTCCAGATTTGCTCCAGGCGCGCCATAAAGATAGCGAGCTGCGGCCGCGATCTCGACGGGCTGGCCGGCGCGCACAGCGGCGGCGGCGCTTTTAAGCGAAAAGTCGAGGCGTTCGGGAATGTAATCCTCGACGAGGAAGCTTGTTCGTCCGATAGGCTCGGCCTTCGGATCGGCGAAGGCCTCGACGCGCCATGTCCCCGTGGGAACGCCTGCCAGCAAGGGCAAGTCAAGCGCCCGCCCGCCGTCGCCTTGGTCCTCGACCTGGACCCGCCTGTATTCGACGCCGTCGGGCCGTTTGACGACAAGCGTGAGCGGCAAGGCGAGATGCGCGGCGCCCTTCCCATCGCGCAGGAGCGCGGTGATGAAAACGGTCTCGCCCGAGCGATAGACGCCACGTTCGGCGAAGACGAGGGCGTCGAGCGCCGCCGGCGCGTCGCGTCCTTTGACTCCCCTGTCGGTGAGGTCGAAAGCCGTTTGCTGCAGATCGAGGAATCCGTAATCGCCTTTGCCGTCTTCGGCGACGAGAATGCCTGGGGCCTGTCCGCCGGCGCCGCGCGAAAGGCCCGGATCGAAATGAATGTGTCCTGCGCCGTCCGTGCTTGTTTCGGAAAGGATCTCATTGTCGCGCGCGATCAGGCGCACCTTGAGTCCAGGCAGCGGCGCGGCGCTCGCAAGCGAGCAGATGAAAACATGGATTCCATCCTTCGCGCTGAAGGCGGTGAGGCCCAGATCCGAGACGATAAACCATTGTGTGGCGACCGCGCCGCCGCTGTCGTCATCGTCGCCGCCGAGCGATTGGCCGTCGGCAGGTTTCGCGGCCATCACATAGACGCCGGGCTCGAGCCGACCGACCGCCTCGATCACGGGGAAGGCGGTGGTGACGTCGCGATTGAGCTCGGGGCTGACGTCGAGCGTCCCCGACCAGATCTTGGCGCCGTCGGTCTCGATATATTGCTTGATCCGGTAGGATGAGAGCTGCGCGAGAAAATCCTCGGAGCGGACCGTCGGCAAGAGGTTTCGATCGCCGATCCGCACAATGTCCACGGCGATCTTTTGCGTATTGACGGAGACGACCGGAATGCCTTCCTGCCCGACGCGGGGCAACACATAATTCTTGCCGGTGAAATGAACCTGGGGCGAACGATCGCGGACATAGATTTCATAATCGGCCGGCCGCAAAAGCGCTTCGCCGACCGAAGACGGCAGGCCCTGGCGCAAGACGATCTTGTAAGTCTCGCCATGCTTCAAGCCTTCAACGCAAAGCTGCTGATCTTCAGTGGAGATCGCGCCATTCGCGGCGCCGGAGACTGCGACGAAGGGCGAGAAATCCACCCTGCCGCGGGCTAGGGGTTCCGAGAATTGGAAGCAGACCCGGGGCGACGCCGACTCGTTATCGACCTTGTAGTCGAGAATGCGAAACCCGTATTTTTCGCGTTCGTCCTGATAGGTCTTACGCACTGCGGCGACATCGGCGAGATCAAGGCTCGCGCGATAGGCGTTGAGCGACAGGCGCCACATCTCCCGCTTGGCGTAGATTTCCCCGAGCCAAGCCAGGGCCGCGGCCTGGTCGGGCTTAGCGGCCGCGCGTTCATAGGCGATATAGGCCGCAGTCGTCCCGTTCTGCTGGAGAGTGTAGCTTTCGCCGCTCGCGATCGTGCGGGAATCTTCCGAGGCTGGGATCGCAGCTCGTGAATAGGCGAGCCAAGCGCCGGCGTCCTTTGGATTGGCCGCGATAATGGCGGCGAGGGGAGCGAGCGCGTCCTTGAAATTTCCCCGTGAGATCGCCTGTTGCGCGTCCTTGCGCAATTGAGCGAGAGGCCGCTGGGCGGAGCCGCCCGCATCCTTGCCGATCTGCTCCTCCAGCCGGATCGCGGCGCTCGCAAGATCCTCGTTCGTGAAGCTCTTTTGCGCCTGCGCCGGAGCGGCGAAGAAGCTCAGCGCCAGACCCAACGCCAAAAGGATCGCTCTCATCGCTTTCTCCCGTCGGCGCCGGATCTGGCGACGCAACCATTTGAAAGTAGTTAAATTAACTTTGACAATGCTGTGTTTTCGTCAAGATAATTTGACGCTGGTCAAGCGTAGCTTCAAATTCGAAGAGCGCGGCGCATCCTCGTCGAAAAAGCCGATCAGTTTTTCAAAAATATCCTCTACCGTGCATCGAAGGCTTCGATCTCGGCGCTGGCCTGTCCGGCCAAAGTTCGAAGCTCGGCGTCGGCAAGTGGTCCGGCTAGGGCGTATCTGGCTCCCATTTGCCGCCAATCGATCGTGCCCGACGGAAAATGCCCGACCTGGTGAAAGCCGGACGCTCCGGCGTCAGCCGCCCTTTCGACGCAGAGCGCGAGAGCGACGTCCGTCGGCTTTGTGTAGAAAAAGCAGAACATGCGATCGGTTTCGCTCGGCAAGACGCGAAGACCGGCGAGCCGCAGGCCTGCGCCCGAGAGATTTGGCAGGACGAGCGCGGTCTGATGCTGTCCGCCGGTCGCTTTATCCGCTATGGCGGCGGTAGGTCGCGCGGTTGTGGGCGAGGGTTGGGGCGCGTAGGATTGCAGGGCTGAGACAGTCCTGCCGACGAAAATAGCGTCCGATTCCGCGGGGGCGGGCATATGGTCGCTCCGCGCCATCTGCGCGGTATCCGGCGCATTGATGCGATCGGCGAGGAGCGTCGCGCCGATCGTCGCGATAATCCCGCTCGCGAAGGCCAAGACGAGAAGACACGCTTGCCTATTGCGCTGCGACGCGTTCGCGGCAGCGCCGGCCTCGGCTTTTCCTCCTGCGGCGAAACGCTCCTGCCCCGACAAGAGTTTGCACGGGAATCGGCTTCGGTTTTCCGGCGGCGCGAATGACAGGAATGAAGGGACATGCTCGGCTTCGACGCGCGCGAATGCGGCGCGGATTGTTTCATTTTGGCGCCGCCATGATTCGACTCGCGCGGCGTCGGCGGGCGAAGCGGATAGGAAGCGGAGAATGGCGTCGCGTCGCCCCGGCTCGACCTCGCCATCGACAAAGCCATGCAGCTCTTCATCGCTGACGGGAGGCAAAGAGCCGGTCAAGCCTGTGACTTTCTATTTCACGAGCCGCAAATGAGCCGGGCGCAGCTTGGCCTTATTCGGCGGCGTTTCGATCGACAGAATATCGCCGAGCGCCGCGCGGGCGCGCGACAGCCGGGCAAGCAAAATGGGCCGAGAAATCTTCAAGACCCGCGCCGCCTGCGCATAGCTCAATCCCTCGAGGACGACGAGCAACAGCGCCTCCCTTTCCTCAAGCTTCAATCCGCCGAGCGCGCTGGAGAGCCTGTCGCGGGGGGAGCAAAGGTTCGGCATTTTTTCCGCAGGCCGCGGTCCGCCGGCGTAAAAGCTGCCCTTTTCGACCGCGGCGCTCGCTCCGACCTTCGCCGTGCGGAGCGCTTCGCGGTGCATTTCCGTGATGAAAGAGTAAAGATAAATGTTGAGGTCAGCCCGTCGGCCGGGAATGCCGCTCTCGAGCGCGCGCCGCAAGGTCGCATGGACGAGGTCGTCGGCAATTTCGCTCGGTCCGGGATGGCCGGTGACGAGGGCTCGCGCATAGCGGCGAAGCCGCGGCGCGTTCAAGTTCAGATCGTCTCGCAAATTCACCGTCGCGCTCCTCATCAGCGCCTTTACCGGCCTTTTGGTGCGGCCGCCCCCCTGAAATTGGTAATATTAGAGTGCGGCGACCCTTCTGCCTATGGCGGAAACAAAATTTCGCAGCCGCTCACGATCCTTTTTTCCAGGGCACTTCTAACCCTGGCTACCTTGCGTTAAAGACGCGCACCCCTTAAACGCGGCTGATGCAGCGGCCGTTCCCATCGAACGCATCCCTATTCTCTGGTCCGGATCGAGAATGACGCAACCGGAAATCATGACGCCTGGACTGAAGACATCTGGAATCCTCACCGGAAAGCGCGGCCTGGTGATGGGGCTCGCCAATAACCGGTCCATCGCCTGGGGCATCGCCAAGGCGGCTCATGAGGCGGGCGCGGAGCTCGCCTTCACCTATCAGGGCGAATCGCTCGAAAAGCGGGTTCGGCCCCTGGCGCAGGAGCTTGGCGGCAAAGTTCTCGGTCATTGCGATGTGACCGACGCCGCAAGCCTCGACGCCGCGTTTGCCGAGATCGAGCGCATCTGGGGAAATCTCGACTTCGTCGTTCATTGCGTCGCCTTTTCCGACAAGGACCAACTGACCGGCCGCTATGTCGACACGACGGCGGAGAATTTCAGCAATTCGCTGTTGATTTCCTGCTACTCGTTCACGGCCGTCGCGCAGAGGGCCGAAAAGCTGATGCCTGACGGCGGGGCCATGCTGACCTTGACCTATTATGGCGCCGAAAAATGGATGCCGCATTATAACGTCATGGGCGTCGCGAAGGCCGCGCTCGAGGCGAGCGTGCGCTATCTCGCCGCTGATCTCGGCGCGCGGAACATCAGGATCAACGCCATTTCGGCCGGACCGATCAAGACGCTGGCGGCTTCGGGGATCGGCGATTTCCGTTATATTCTCAAATGGAACGAATATAACGCGCCGCTGCGCCGCTCGGTGACGATCGAGGAAGTCGGCGAGAGCGCCGCCTTTCTGCTTTCGCCCATGTCGCGCGGGGTCACCGGCGAAATCCTCCATGTCGACGCCGGCTATCACGTGGTCGGCATGAAAAACCCGGCCGCGCCGGATATAGCGGTTCTCGGCAAGGACTAGATCCTTGCCGCGAAGGCGTGCGCCGTCTCGGATTCAAATATTTGCTGGAAGCGGACGCGTGGCCCTGCGCAGGGTTGCGCTCGCGCTTTTTTCAGGGATGGCGCGTTGAGGGCCGGGGACGTTCATTGCCCGTTCAGTCGGGAATCGAAACAATAGGCGGGCTAGGAACTGTCATACGTCAATTGCCCGCGCCCAGAATGTAGATTAAGCGCGCGCTTGAGCCGATTTTGTTGCGAAAACGCGGCAGTTCCGAACTTTCGAGCCCATTCGCCTCATTATCGACCTCTCAATGATTTCAAATAAATCGGAGCGACTGTAAGGACGAGCCTAATGGCGGGTTCGCATTTTGTTTTTGGGAAAAGGAGCCCAATGGCCGCCCCAGTTTCCCGGCGCGCCCTTGCAGGATTTCCAAGCGCGACCATGTGTGTCGGAGTGTTAAGAAATCCTGGTTAGCGTGTAAATTCGGCGGATGATGCTGATTATCCTGTGAATTTTGTTCCGTGACGGCAAATGAGGCGGTCCAGATTTATCGAATGGACAAGAGACATCTGTCTCGGCTCGCGCGCCGAGCATTTCGGCGAAGGGCCGGAGACAGCTGGTGCGTCGAATCACGGACATCAAATCGAAATTCTGAAATTTTTTTGTATGGCCGCAATATAGATAAGCTCTAGCTCGCTTTATAAACGGAATTGAATATGCAGCATCGTTTGGCGACCGCCAAAGCTTTACCGGCGATTGACGAGGGCTCCGCCTCGACCGCCGCTTCAGGCGCGGTCTTGCGCGGCCCGGCGCGGCCGGACTTGATCTGCGACGAATTGCTGTGCGAACTTTTCGCGGCGACCGTCGCCGCGCGGCCTTCAGCGATCGCCATGGTGACGCAGGAGGGGAAGCTTACCTATGCGGAAGTTGACGCGAAGGCCGAGGCTCTCGCCCGCGGCCTGATCCGCAAGGGGCTTGGTCCCGGCCGGGTCGCCGGCCTCTGGATGGCGCGAGGCCATGAACTTCTGATCGCTCAGATCGCCATCGCGAAGACGGGCGGCGCTTGGCTTCCGTTCGACGCCGACGCGCCGGTCGAACGCATCTCCGTCTGTCTCGGCGATGCTGAAGCCCTCGGCGTCGTGACCTCCGCCGCATTGGCGCCGAAGCTCACGGGTATGGCCCCATGTCCGGCCTGGACCGCGCAAGACCTCATTGACGCAGCGGATGACAGCCGAGTCGACGCGCGGGCTCTTGGCGCGCGGCCGGAGGACCCAGCCTATCTCATCTACACCTCGGGCTCGACCGGAACGCCGAAGGGGATCGTGATTTCCGGGCGCAATATTTGCCACTATCTGCGCGCCGCCAACGAAATCTTTGAAGTTCGCGCAAGCGACGTCGTTTTCCAGGGCGCATCGGTCGCCTTTGATCTATCCATGGAGGAGATCTGGCTGCCCTATCTCGCCGGCGCGACGCTTTTTGTCGCGACTCCAGAGATCATGGGCGAGGCCGAGAAGCTTCCCGACGTCCTCGAAGCCAATCGGGTGACGGTGCTCGACACTGTGCCGACGCTGCTCGCGCTCCTGCCGCGCGACGTCTCGACCTTACGGCTCATCATCCTCGGGGGCGAAGCCTGCCCGCCGGCGATCGCCAATCGCTGGTGCAAGCTGGGGCGCAGGATTTTCAATTCCTACGGGCCGACCGAGACGACCGTCGTTGCAACGGTCGGCGAAGTGCGTCCCGGCGCCCCGGTCACGATCGGGCGGCCGATTGCGAATTATTCCTGCTACGTCGCCGATGAGCATCAGGCCCTCGTCGGGGCGAATGTCGAAGGCGAGCTTCTCATTGGCGGCCCTGGCGTGGCGAAAGGCTATATGGGCCGCGACCAGCTCACCGCCGAGAAGTTCATCGCCAATCCTTTCTTGGCCGGGGTCTCCCCTGAGGATGCGCCCGATCCGATTCTGTACCGGTCCGGCGACGCGGTGACGATGGATTCCAATGGCGATCTCGTCTTTCATGGCCGCATCGACGATCAGGTCAAGATCCGCGGCTTTCGCGTCGAGCTTGGTGAGATCGAGGCGAAACTCACCGATTTGCCGAGCGTCTCGCAGGCGGCCGTGGTCCTGCGCAATGACGATGGGATCGAGCAACTTGTCGGATTCGTCGTCCCCGCGTCGGGCGCCGCGATCGAACCGCGCGAATTGCGCAGCGCTCTTCGCGCGAGCCTGCCGCCCTATATGGTCCCGGCCCGGTTCGAGCTGATGGAGAGCCTGCCCCAGCTCTCCTCCGGCAAGGTCGACCGCAAAAGCCTGAAGCTTGTCGCTTTGACCGCGAGCGACGCAAGCGAGGCCCAGGAAGAGCCGCGAAGCGAAACCGAAGCGAAACTTCTTGCGGCGGCGAAACGCGTGCTTCCGCCGCAGAACATCCCTCTCGATGCGGATTTCTTCACGGATCTCGGCGGTCATTCCCTGCTCGCCGCGCGGTTCATTTCGCTTGTCCGCGAGACGCCGGCTTTGGCGCGCGTCACCTTGCAGGATGTCTATACGGCGCGTTCGATTCAGGCGCTGGCCGAGCTTCTTGATCGCAAATGGGGACATGGCGCGACCGTGGAAGACTTGTCTTTCGCGCCGCCGCCCTTGCTGCGCCGCTTTCTTTGCGGCCTCGCCCAGGCCGTGGCGTTGCCGTTCATTCTCGCGCTGGTCACCGCGCAATGGCTCGGCGTGTTCGTGAGCTACATGCTTCTGACCGGCGCGGACGCCAGCTTCGGAGAGGAGGTCGCCTCGCTCATCGGCGTCTATATGTGCATCAATATCGCGACGGTGGCCATCGTCATCGCCGCGAAATGGCTGGTGATCGGGCGCACCAAGCCTGGCCGTTATCCCTTATGGGGCGTGTATTACTTCCGCTGGTGGCTGGTGAAACGGTTCCTCGGCCTCGTCCATATCAAATGGTTCCAGGGCTCGCCGTTCATCAGGCTCTATCTCGCCGCGCTCGGCGCGAAGATCGGGAAAGACGCGATCATCGGCGAGATCGAGCCGGGCGCTGTCGATCTCATCACCATCGGCGCCGGCGCCAGCATCGGGTCCATTGGGAATTTCGCCAATGCGCGCGTGGAGGGGAACGAACTCGTCATTGGCTTGATAGAGATCGGCGCGCACGCCTATATCGGGTCGTCCTGCGTGCTTGAGGATAATGTCGTCATCGGCGAGGGCGCCGAACTCGGCGACCTTACCTCGATCAGCTCGGGCGGGCGCGTCGGCGCCTGGGAGTCTTGGGACGGTTCGCCGGGGCGCAAGATCGGCAAGGTCGACCGCGCCGAATTGGATGCGCCTTCGGTCGCCTCAAAGGGCCGTCGGTTCGTCATGACGGTAATATATGCGGCGCTGCTGTTGGCGATCCCGCCGCTCGGCCTGCTGCCGATCTTTCCGGCGTTCTGGGTGTTTGACCGGATCGACGATTTGATCGGCGTCGCCGATATCGATCGCACGCTCTACATGGCGTCAATTCCGGTCATGGCTTGGCCTACGGCTTTCGTGATGGTTCTCGTCACCGTCGGCTTCATCGCCGCTTGCCGTTGGGTGATACTGCCGCGGGTGCGCGCTGGGACCTATTCCGTCCATTCCTGGTTCTATTTGCGCAAATGGGCGGTCGCGCTCGCAACCGAAATCACGCTGGAGACGCTGTCGTCCCTCTATGCGACGGTCTATATGCGCGCGTGGTATCGGTTGATGGGGGCGAAGATCGGCAAGGACGCGGAAATCTCGACCAATCTGTCCGGCCGTTACGATCTCGTCGAGATTGGCGAGAAATGCTTCATCGCCGATGAGGTCATCCTCGGCGACGAGGAAATCCGCAATGGCTGGATGTATCTTAAGGGCGTCAAGACCGGTCCGCGCGTCTTCGTCGGCAATAGCGCCGTGGTGCCGACCGGCGCCGAAATACCCGCCAATGCGCTGATTGGCATCAAGTCCAAGCCGCCGGCCAATCATTTGATGAGCGAGGGCGACACCTGGTTCGGCTCGCCGCCGATCAAGCTGCCAGTCCGGCAGACATTCGACGTCGGCGGCGCGAACTGGACCTATGAGGCGCCGCGCTGGAAGAAAATCGCTCGCGCCTGTTTCGAGGCGGTGACAATTTCGCTGCCGACCATGCTTTTCATCACGTTTGGAACCTGGGCCGTGGAATGGTTTGCGGGGAGCGTCCTCGAAGGAAGATACCTAGAGATGCTCGCGCTCTTCACGGTCTCCTCGGTCGCCATTTGCCTTGGCCTGACGGTCGTGGTCATCGGCCTGAAATGGCTCACCATGGGACGTTACGAACCGTTGGTAAGGCCGATGTGGTCCTGGTGGGCGATGCGGACGGAGGCGGTCGCGGTCATCTATTGGGGAATGGCCGGCAAGGTGCTGCTGGATCACTTGCGCGGCACCCCGTTCCTGCCTTGGCTCATGCGTTTGTTCGGAACGAAATTCGGGCGCGGCGTCTATATGAACATGACCGACATCACCGAATTCGACTGTGTAAGCGTCGGCGATTTCGCCGCCCTCAACGAACTCTGCGCTCTTCAGACGCATCTTTATGAGGATCGCGTCATGAAGGTCGGGAGAGTCAATGTCGGCAAGGGGGTGACCGTTGGCGCCGGCTCCACGGTCCTCTACGATACTCTTGTCGCCGATTATGCGCGGCTCGGACCTTTGACGCTGGTGATGAAGGGCGAGCACATCCCGGCGAACTCAGAATGGGTCGGCGCGCCCGCGGAGCCGAAGCTCGCTCCGCCGGAAATCGCTGAAAAGGCGGCCGCCTAGAGCGTGTCTTTGGAAAGTTGATCGGCTTTTTCCACCGCATCGATCTTGGCTCGCAATCTGGCGAAGACAGCCCGAAACATGGACGGCGTCAAAACGCCGGTGTTGGTGTTGTAGCGCGAGCAATGATAGCTATCGAAGAGCGTCACGGCTCCGGCTTCGGGCAAAATATGTTCGGCGCCATGCGCGAATGGGAACGCGGACAGTTTCTGGCCGAAAGCGCGCACAATCGAATCGTGGGCGATCCGGCCGAGCGCGAGGATCGCGCAAAGATCGGGTAAGCCCTCGATCGTCGCGGCGAGAAAGGGACGGCACGCGTTGATTTCTTGCGGCGTCGGCTTGTTTTGGGGGGGCACGCACCGCACCGCATTGGTGATGGCGGAGCCGGCGAGCCGAAGGCCGTCGTCCGCGCAGGCGCGATAGGCGCCTTGGGCGAAACCGAAGTCGAGCAGCGTTTCGTAAAGAAGGTCGCCGGCGAAGTCGCCGGTAAACGGTCGCCCGGTGCGATTGGCCCCGCGTAGCCCGGGCGCCAGACCTACGATGAGGAGACGGGCGTTCGAGGCCGCGAAATTCGGCACCGGCGCGTTATGCCAGTCTGGCTCCTCGGCGCGCCCGGAAGCCCGATAAGCCGCCAAGCGCGGACAGATCGGGCAGTCCGAGTCGGGCTCGGATCTTTTTCCCTTCGGCTCGGCAGTCGCCGCGACGGCTTTCCGGCTCACTCCAACCGATCGTCGACCAGTTCCGGATCAAAATTGCCGGTCTGCGTTGCGGCGCGTCGATCCTGCCCTCTTTGGGGCCGCTCGGACCGTTCGGCGGCGTCGCGGCCGATTTTCGAAGCGAGATGGACGATGTCAATGAATTCATCCGCCTGCCGCCGCAATTCATCCGCCACCATGGCCGGCTGTGTGGCGTTGGTGGAGACGACGGACACGCGGACGCCCTTGCGTTGGACTGCTTCGACAAGGGAGCGGAAATCGCCATCGCCGGAAAAAAGCACGATATGGTCAAGATGCTCGGCCATCTCCATGGCGTCGACGGCGAGTTCAATGTCCATGTTTCCTTTGACCTTGCGGCGGCCGAGGGAATCCACGAATTCTTTGGTAGGCTTCGTTACGACCGAGTAGCCATTATAGTCGAGCCAGTCGACGAGGGGACGAATCGAAGAATATTCCTGATCCTCCACCAGCGCGGTATAATAAAATGCGCGAATTAACTTTCCTCTCGATTGGAACTCTTTGAGGAGCCTTTTATAGTCGATATCGAAGCCGAGAGATTTCGCGGTCGCGTATAAATTGGCGCCATCGATGAAAAGCGCAATTCGCTCTTGGTCAGCCATAAACGTATCTCTTTAGCATGCTCGTTTGTTGCTCTTGCTTGTTTTTATTGTACTTCTTGGCCAGGAGCGAGAACAAAAAACTCCATGGTCATTGCGATGTTTGCACGAGCGCGCCAATTCCGGCGATAGTTCCTTAACTACGGATAGCCCCCTATTAAGTCATCCTCCCCATGCGTGTCCTGACGAAAAAACTCGAACACGAACATGGAGCGAACCGGAACCATCCATATAGGATGGCGCATTGGCGTCCGTTTCTCGCGCTAGCTGCATAAAAGCATCACCGCAATTAAATATAAGACCAAGCATAAAATGCAAATGTGGCCTTCGTGCGTCTCTGTGTCAGAGGCGCGGCTTCCCGTCAAGCTACAGCATCAAAGGAAAGATTTACGATCGAAAGCCGCGTCAACCATAGCCCTTGCCGGCTGTAAGCCGCCCTCCTGGGGTTTTATCTTGCCAGCGCAAGCTCTTCGAGGCTAAATCAAAATAATCCAAAAGAGTCTCACTAACAAGGAGCGAGCGCAGAATGGCCCGCGTCACCGTCGAAGACTGTGTAGACAAGGTTGAAAATCGTTTCGAGCTGGTCCTGATCGCGGCCCATCGCGCCCGCATGATAGCGGCGGGCAGTCAGATCACGGTCGATCGCGACAATGACAAGAACCCTGTAGTTTCTCTCCGGGAGATCGCAGAATCGACTCTGGCGCCGGAGGATCTCAAAGAGGACTTTATCCAGTCGTTGCAGAAACATGTCGAAGTGGATGAGCCGGAAGCCGAAGCGGTGCCGGCCTTGGCCGCCGTGTCGGAAGAGGCGCGGCCTGACGCTCTAGGAGATATTCAATTCGATCGCATGACCGAGGAGGATCTCCTGCGCGGGCTCGAAGGGCTGGTGCCGCCTGCCGAAACGGAAGATGACGGGGACTGAGCCCGACGTCAGTTTTGCCAGCGACGCGCATGGCGCTCGGATTCTGCCGTGCCTTTATGGTCGCGGATCGGGACTGGCGGACGCCGCGCGGAGATTCGTGGGCTTGTGCGCGTAGCGCGCATCGTCGAAAGACCGACTCGCTTCAGCGACCAATTTGAGTATTGGCGGCGCCGCGAGCGTCAATTTTGTTAAAGCCGGCGGCGTAAACGGCGGCCGGTCCGCTGTTGCGTTTCGAACTGCGGGTCGATCCAAGCCATGATGCGACAATATGAACTCGTCGATCGCGTGCGGCGCTATAATCCGCAAGCCGACGAAGTTTCGCTCAATCGCGCCTATGTCTACGCCATGAAGGCGCATGGCGCGCAAAAGCGCGCCTCCGGCGACCCCTATTTTTCACATCCGCTCGAAGTCGCCGCGATCCTCACTGACATGAAGCTTGACGATGCGACGATCGTCGCGGCGGTGCTGCACGATACGATCGAGGACACGGATTCGACCCGGGAGGAAATCGACCGGCTCTTCGGCAGCGACATCGGTCGCCTCGTCGATGGGCTGACCAAGCTAAAGAAGCTTGACCTCGTTTCGAAACGTGCGGCGCAGGCGGAGAATTTTCGCAAGCTTCTTCTCGCCGTCGCCGAAGACGTGCGCGTGCTTCTCGTTAAGCTCGCTGACCGCCTGCACAATATGCGCACGCTCCACTTCATGACGCCGGACAAGCGGGCGCGAATCGCCGAGGAGACGCTCGATATTTATGCGCCTCTCGCCGGGCGCATGGGCATGCAGAGAATGCGCGACGAGCTCGAGGATTTGGCCTTCCGCCATCTCATGCCGGACGCCTATGCGATGATCGCGGCGAGACTCGAGGAGTTGCACAAGAAAAACGGGAAGATCATCGTCAAGATCGAGAAGGAGCTCGCCGACGAGCTCGCCGCCCGCGGCATAGACGCGAAGGTCGAAGGGCGCCAGAAACAGCCTTATTCGGTATGGCGCAAGATGGAGCGGAAATCGATCGCCTTCGAGCAGCTTTCCGACATCTTCGGCTTTCGCGTCATCGTCTCGAGCGTGGAGGATTGCTATCGCGTCATCGGCGTCGTGCATACCAAGTGGGCGGTGGTCCCAGGGCGCTTCAAAGATTATATCTCAACGCCGAAGCAGAACGACTATCAATCAATCCATACGACCGTAGTTGGTCCCGGTCGGCAGCGGGCGGAGCTTCAGGTCCGGACCGCGGCGATGGAGGATATCGCCCGCAACGGCATTGCGGCCCATGCGCTCTATAAGGATGGGCGCGTCGCCGACCGTGAGACTTTGACGAACGAGAGCCGCGCCTATCAATGGCTGCGTCGGACGATCTCGCTGCTTGCGGAGGGCGATACGCCTGAGGAGTTTCTCGAACATACCAAGCTCGAACTGTTCCACGACCAGGTGTTCTGCTTCACTCCGAAAGGCCGTTTGATCGCCTTGCCGCGCGGCGCGACGCCGATCGATTTCGCTTACGCCGTGCACACCGATGTTGGCAATTCCGCGGTCGGGGCCAAGATCAACGGCCGCCATGCGCCGCTGCTCTCCGAACTGCAGAATGGCGATGAGGTCGAGATCGCGCGCGCCGAAGGCCAGATCCCTCCGGCTGTGTGGGAAACCCTGGTCATCACCGGCAAGGCGCGCTCGGCGATCAGGCGCGCGTCGCGCGACGCCGTGCGGGCGCAATACGCCGGCCTCGGCCGACAGATCGTGACCCGCGCCTTCGAGCGGGCTGGCAAGCCCTATACCGAAGACAAGCTGAAAAGCGTTTTGTCCCGCCTCGCCCGCGCCAACGTCGAGGATGTGCTCGCCGCCGTCGGTCGCGGCGAAATGTTTTCCGGCGATGTCGTCAAAGCGGTCTATCCCGAATTCATGGAGGAGCGAAAGACGATCGCGCCGCGCCCGCGTGGCGAGGCCGGCTGGTTCGGCCTGAAAAAGGCGGCGAGCCTGGTGTTCAAGTTTCCCGGCGAAACAATCGACGAGCAGAATCGGAAGTCGATTCCCATTCGCGGTCTTCAGGGCGATTTGCCGGTGCGCTTTGCCCCAAACGGAGGCGCGGTTCCAGGCGATCGCATCGTCGGCATTCTGACGCCGGGCGAAGGCATCACGATCTATCCGATTCAATCCCCCGATCTGACAGCTTTCGACGAGCAGCCCGAACGTTGGCTCGACGTGCGCTGGGACATCGAGGACGGAAGGCAGGATTTCTTTCCGGCGCGCATCGTCATAACCGCCATCAACGAGCCCGGCACTTTGGGCGCGATCGCGACGGTGATCGGCGATCATGCCGCCAATATCGACAATATTGTCATCAATCCGCTTTCAGCGGATTTTCGCGAGATGATCATTGACGTCGAGGTCAATGACCTGAAGCATTTGAACGCCGTCATTTCACATTTGCGGGCGCGGCCCGTGGTCAGCAAAGTCGAGCGGGTGAACGGATAGAAACGGCGCGCGCATCATCCGCTAAGCTGGAAAAGAGCGCGCGCCGCATATGCGGTGTTTGACTATTGCACCTCGAGAATAAACGCATGATCGCTCATCGTCAGAGGAACGGAGCTGACATTGGCGAAGGTTTTTATCGGCGTCGTTCCAACGGTTGGGTCATAGACCTTCACTGACGAATGCGTTGAACCGAAACTCACCGTGACATTGTTCGATCCGCTCGCTTGTTCTCCCCACACCGCCAGCTCGAAGAGGCCATCGGATTTTTGCATGAGCATGTCATGCACGGTCGCAGGCTCATTTGGAATGGAATAACTAAGCTGGCCCGATGTAAAGGAGCTTGTGTTGTCGGTCAAAATCGTCGTCAGATTGTGTAGGTAGTTCGCGGATTTTCGGGGCGTCGTATAATTGGCGTAGAATCCGTCCTTGCCGTCCGTAAAATCCATTATCTCATATATGTAGGTGTATTTCCAACCTTGCTTGTATTGGTCCAGATAGATGTTGAGGAATATCTTCCCTTGCCTGTCGTCTCCCGTTGGCGTGCCGTCCGTCCACCAGCCTGTTTCTGTGGTGACCTTTGGTAGCGTTGCAATGGCGCTCTGTGAATATCCATTATAGTCCTTCGCCCAAGTGACGCCATATTCGTTGAAAATGTCGTCATAGCACAAAACGCCGTAGGGAACCGACGCGTTGAACGCCTGATTATCATGATATCCGGAACAATTGCTGTCCGCGTAATTGTGGTTATTGGCGTAATCCGCATAGACTGTGCCGGTAGGCATCGACGCGCCGGCGCCATTTGGAATTGTCAGATATTGCATTCCGACGTTGCTAGTCTCAGCGCCGACTTCGCTGACATCGAAGACGGGATAAGTTTTGAGAACCGGATCAGCCTTTACGGCGCTATAAAAATCGCGCTGCATTTTCGCCATCGGCGCCCATGGTCCAGCGTTGATGCAGCAGGATTGTCCTTGATACGTGCCGCCAAAATTGTTCGGCTCATTCGCCCCTTCCAAAGCGGCCAAGGCGCCGGCGCTCGCCAGAGTCCGGGCGTTTGCGAGAACGGTCGAAATGGTCGCATCCGTCGGGCCGCTGCCGAGCCCTATATCGAAGAGCACTCCCGTTTGATTGTGGAGAGTGACCAATGGCGCTGTCGCTCCGCCGGCTCTCAATGTCCGCAAGCCGAGATATTGGATCATCGGGAGCGTCTTGGTGGGATCGGCGCCTTGATCGAACTTTGTATTGGCGCCGAGCGAACTCAGGAAATCGTTGACCTTGACGGCGGCTATGTTGGGGCCAGACCCGGTTGTGTTGAGCGTCGCATAAAACGACCAATGGTAGGAATCTCCGCCGCTTGGCGACGGAAATGTTGCGGGCATTTGACCATAAGAAAAACCTACATTGACCTCACGAATGCCTGCAGTCTGACCCTTCACGAAGTGTAGGCTGTTGTAATTCGGCAAATAGGCTAGCCAATAGGTTCCAGCCGGTAGGCTTACAGGCGTCACGACGTTGGCTGTGTTCCATCCGGCGACTGGCGTGATTTCGGCGGTCTCGGCTTTTTTGACCCCGGGGCCGCCATTGGCGCCTGTTGAATCATAGATGCCGAGGCGAAGCTTGCCTGCCGCCTGCGAGACATAGAATGAAAGGCTTTCTATGGTCGCGGCTTGAGCCAATGGCGCATTTTGCGCAATCAACAAGTTTGCGTTGTTATAATCATCACTGGCGAGAACAGTCGTTTCGCCGATGGTGACTGTAGCCGCATTTGCTTGAAGCGCCCCCGCAGCAATTAAAATGCCGGCCAGCGCAGGCATTATTTTTCTCATCATAGGAGATTTTCCTTAGCAGATTTTCTTTTTGTTGACTTCGATTGTGGCCCAGACTGAGGCTTGACCAGAGTGAAGTGTATTGATCTGTCATGTGTCAGCTTAAGGTCGGTATTGCGGCGGCGGCGGGGGATTGATTGGGCAAACCTGTTTTTCCCAAGGCGGGTTCCACAGGGGGGAGCTGTTCGAGTGGGAGATCAGCGCCCCGCATGGAGTCGCGCCGAGCGCGCGGCGCAAATCTGACATAATGCAATTCCGACATAACAAGGCGGCGAAGCGCTTTTGGGCTTCCGGTCAAGGCGAAAGCGCTTTAAGCAAGTCGGAAAGCTGCGCTGGCGAAGCCGAGATCGGCGGAGCCAATGCCTAAAGCGGCTGAGTTTTCGCCGCGTCCAAACTTATCGTTTCCATCGCCATGCCGCGTGACGCCTCGATTGGGCTGCGCGCCGGTTGCGGCCTAATTCGGGATCGCGGCGGCGAAGAGCCGCTGCGCTTGAACAATGTCGGCGTCCTCTTTTGCGCAGGTCTTGCGCTTCGTCTGGCGGTATTGGAGCCTGAGTCCGCGCAAGTTTGCGGCGCTCGTCGTATTGCGCATCGTCTCGTCGCTGGTTGATGTGGCCACGCCCTTTGCGGCGGGCGGTTTCGTTGACGTCGTGGCTACGCGCGAAGATCGCGACCCTGCGCGCGGGATCGAGGCGCTCGCTTGGCTTCTGGCTCTGGTTCTGGCGTTTCAATGTTTGCGAAGCGCAATCGAATTCATCGTCATTCAGTTCACCGGCGCGGCGATGAAGCAGCTCGTTGGCGACGCTTTCGCGAGCGTGCAGCGATTTTCCGCCGATTGGCACGCCAATTCATTTGCGGGGGCGACCGTCCGCAAGATCACGCGCGGCATGTGGGCCTTCGATTCGCTGACCGACGCGATGGTTTTTCAATTCGCGCCGGCGTTCATCATAGTCCTGACCATCAGCTCGATTTTTCTTGTGCGCTGGCCCATGCTTGGCGTTCTGGTGACTCTTTCCATTCTTGCCTATCTCGCAGTCAGCATCGGTCTTTCCGTCGCCTGGGTTGCCCCGGCGAGCAGCGCGGCGCAAGCTTATGATTCGCGCATGAGCGCGGTTCTCGCCGATTGCTTCACCGCCAATCAGGTCGTCAAAGCTTTCGCAGCCGAGACGCGGGAGGAGGCCAGCTTCGCGCGTCTGACCGAGGCTTGGAAGGCGCGGACACTGGTTTCCTGGAACAGGGGCGCCTGGACTGGCCTGGCGCAATCCGGCGTCCTGCTCGCGATGCAAGCCGTGATGCTTGGCGCGGGCCTGTGGCTTTGGGCGAGAGGAGCCGCGGGCGCCGGCGATATGGCGAGCCTCGTCTCGGTTCAGCTGTTGGTGCGCGGCTATCTGCGCGACATCGGCCAGCACGTTCGCAACGCGCAGCGCGCGATCAATGAAATGGAGGATGTCGCAGTCTTTTGCGAGACCGAGCCGCATGTTGATGATCTGCCTGGCGCCAAGGCGCTGGTCGTGACGCATGGACGCATTGTCTTCGACGATGTCACGTTCGGCTATGCCGGAGCGGCGGAGCCGCTCTACGATCGTTTCTCTCTCGAAATCGGAGCCGGCGAAAAAATCGGTCTGGTCGGCGTATCGGGCGCGGGAAAGTCGACTTTCATCAAGCTGTTGCAGCGCCTTTACGATCTCGACGGCGGACGGATTCTCATCGACGGCCAGGATATAGCCAAGGTCAGCCAGGCGAGCTTGCGCCGGGCGATCGGCCTAGTGCCGCAAGATCCGGCGCTGTTTCATCGCTCGATCGCGGACAATATCGCCTATGGCCGGCCCGATGCGACGCAGGCGGCGATCGAAAAGGCCGCGGCGCTAGCGCATGCCGATATTTTCGTCGACCGCTTGCCGAATGGCTATCGGACGCTGGTCGGCGAGCGCGGCGTCAAGCTTTCCGGCGGCGAGCGGCAGCGGGTGGCGATCGCCCGCGCAATTCTCGCTGCGACGCCGATCCTCGTCCTTGATGAAGCAACGTCGAGCCTCGACTCCCTCTCCGAGGCGCTGATCCGCGACGCGATCGACCATCTCTCGGCGGGGCGCACGACGATCGTGGTCGCGCACCGGCTTTCGACGGTCCAGCGCCTCGATCGGATTCTTGTTTTCGAGGCGGGACGCGTCGTGGAGGAGGGCGCGCACAAGGACCTCGTCGTCAAGCCGGGAGGCGTATATCGTCGCCTATTCGAGACGCAAAACGCGCCTGCGTTCTCGGATGCATCGGAAACCAAGCAGCAAATTCATGGGCTCGCATGTTGATGCCGCCCGCTTTCATGATAATCGAGCGTTGAAGAGGCGGTTCGGCGAGCCGTCCCGCGGCTGCTCCTGCAAGCCAGATCGAATACGCATCAAGAGTAATCTTCCATGCCGCACCCGCCTCGCCTTCGCTTTGGCGTCAATGTCGATCATGTCGCGACTCTGCGCAATGCGCGCGGCGGCGCCGTACCCGATCCGCTGCGCGCGGCGCTCCTTGCGATCGAAGCGGGGGCAGATGGAATTACCGCTCATCTGCGCGAGGACCGCCGCCATATCCGCGACGACGATATGGCGCATATCAAGGCCGCGATCTCGAAGCCGCTCAATTTCGAAATGGCGGCGACCGACCAGATGCTTGACATCGCCCTTAAGATTAAGCCGCATGCGGTCTGCCTCGTGCCCGAGAAGCGGACGGAGCGCACGACCGAAGGCGGCCTCGACGTCATCGGCGGTCACGATCATTTGAAGCCCTTCGCCTCCGAATTGGGTCGCGCCGGAATCAGGGTCTCGCTTTTCATCGAGCCTGCGGTCGAAGCGATCGATGCGGCGGCGGAGATCGGCGCGCCGGTCGTCGAACTGCATACCGGGGCCTGGTGCAATGCGGCGATCGATGGCGACGCGGAGCGCGCGGGGCGCGAATTCGCTCGGATTAAGGTCGCGGCCGCCCATGCGGAAAAACGCGGGATCGAATGTCACGCCGGCCATGGGCTCGATTTAGAGACCGCGGAAATTATCGCCGCCCTGCCGCAGATTGTCGAACTCAATATAGGACATATCTTGATCAGCGAGGCGGTCTTCATCGGGCTCGGCGCGGCCGTGGCGAAAATGCGAGTGGCGATGGACGCCGGACGCGCGAGGGCCCCGGCGACGTGAGGGCGCGGCTGGGCGATCGGCTTGATATGCTGCGACGTGGATTGAACGAATGATCATCGGCTTTGGCAATGACCTTTGCGATATTCGCCGCATAGAGGACTCGCTCGCCCGCTTCGGCGAGCGCTTCGTCAATCGGTGCTTCACCGACGTCGAGCGCAGCAAATCAGACGGCCGGGCAGGGCGGGCCGCATCTTATGCGAAGCGATTCGCAGCCAAGGAGGCTTGCGCCAAAGCGCTTGGCACAGGGCTTCGCTTCGGCGTCGCCTGGCGCGACATGGGGGTGGTCAATCTGCCTTCCGGCAAACCGACCTTGTGCTTGACTGGAGGAGCCGCGGCGCGGCTCGAGAAATTGACGCCGCGAGGCTATCGGGCGATCATTCACCTGACCCTCACCGATGAATATCCGCTGGCGCAGGCTCAGGTTATCATCGAGGCGGTCGAAGACGTCGCTGCGATCTTTCAAGCGCCAGGCTGCGAGGCGTTGGAGGCATAGATCGTTCGCCGGCGAGGCGGGGGCCGGCGTAGTAGGAGAGAGGTCAAGCCAGCCTTCCTAATTCAAAGCATTGTGACGCGACCTTTGGGGGCACGGGCGTCGTCCTTGCGCCTGCCCTGTACCCGCGTGTCGCCGCATGGTAATGAGCGAGTCCGCCGGTCTGGCGGTTGCGCTTGAGGCCAGAATCCCGGACCATTTCCACGATGAATCGAATCGTGGAACGTCTCTAACCTTTCATTTTGCCGCATTTGCAGGCGAGCCGGCATCGGCTTCGATTGAAAATGCTCTAGAGAGAAGATTACGATGTCAGAGCCAGTGCGGTTGAATGAAAAGAGCGCCGATGCGAAGCATCGCGCCAAGGAAGGCGGCAAGGGCGAGACGCTAAAGGTCATCGTTCAGGCGCTGCTTATTGCGCTTGTTGTTCGCACGTTCCTGTTTCAGCCGTTTAACATACCATCCGGCTCGATGATACCGACGCTGCTGATCGGCGACTATCTCTTCGTCTCCAAATACGCTTATGGCTATTCGAGGCATTCGTTTCCGTTCAGCCCGGACCTGTTTTCCGGCCGAATACTGGCTTCGCCGCCAAAACGCGGCGATGTGGTGGTCTTCAAGCTGCCGCGCGATGGGCAGACGGACTATATCAAGCGCGTGATCGGCCTGCCCGGGGACAGAATCCAGATGAAGGAGGGCCGTCTCTACATCAACGGCGAGATCGTGCCGCGCCAGCCGATCGCCAAGGCCCATACGGAGGATTTCTACGGCCGCGAAACCGACGTCCCCACCTATGAGGAGACGCTGCCCGGCGGCGTGAAGCACACGATCATCGAAATTCAAGGCGATACAGGGTTTAATGACAATACTCAGGTGTTCGAAGTGCCGCCCGACGACTATTTCATGATGGGCGACAATCGCGACAACTCCACCGATAGCCG
>Ga0182030_10001679_pt1 | contig 46007 bp, 49 predicted proteins | sample 812S3MmetaG_FD_121299 | JGI IMG/M metagenome (GOLD analysis project Ga0182030, IMG submission 121299) | Permafrost microbial communities from Stordalen Mire, Sweden - 812S3M metaG (Illumina Assembly) | ecosystem: Environmental > Terrestrial > Soil > Wetlands > Permafrost | place: Sweden...
CAAAGCCACCGCGCCGAGGAACAGGAAGCCGATGTTGAAACTGAAGTGATGCACGATGGACCCGGCAATGGTCTGGCTCAATGCAGCGCCAATGCCGACCGCCGTGCTGATCGCACCTAGGGTGAGGTTGAAGCGACCCGTACCGTGCGTGAGGTCCGCGATGACCAGCACCGAGACGACGCCGAAGAGTCCGGCCCCGACACCGTCCAGGATCTGGATTGCCACCAGCGCGAGCGTGTGGTGTGTGAGCGTGTAGAGCACCGCCCGGACGGGGAGCGCCCCGAATGCGATAAGCAGCAGGGGCTTGCGACCCCATGAACCGGCTGTGCGTCCCGACCAGCTGGCGAGCAGCGTGATGACGACCTGCGTGGTCACGACGCAGGCCGACATGAACATCATCGAGCTTCGGCCCTGACCCTTGGCCAGCATCTCGCCCAATAAGGGCAGCATCGCGGCATTGGCAAAGTGAAACATCACGGCGCAAATCAGAAAAATGACCAGCGGTCGGTCCTGCAACAGGGCATTGACACCGACCGGCGCTCCATCCTGGCTCTGCTGCGTCGCGCCGCGGGCAGCTTCGTAGTCAATCTCACGCGGAGCAATGCCACGCAGGGCGAGTAGGGTTGGCAGGGTGCAGACCGCCACGAAGAAGAAGATGCTGCGATTGGACAGCAGGTAACCCAGCAGGCCCATTGAGACGGCCGCGACGACGTTACCCGCGGAGTTGAATGTCTGATTGCGTCCCTGGCGGGTATCAAATGCGTGTTGTCCCACGATCCCCAGTGACACCGCGCAGATCGCGGGGCCAAAGATGCTCGACATGCCGCCAATCAACACCTGCGCGGACATCACCGGCCAGAAGGTCGGGGCAAATGCAATCAGCAGCGCCCCTGCGGCCAGCGCGCCGACTCCAAGCCCAATCAGCGCGCGTTTCGCATGCAGGCGGCCCACCAGGGCACCCGCCGGGGTCTGGGTCAGGATTCCAGCGATGCCGGCAATCGTCAGCGCAATCCCTACGCGCTGCTCGTTCCAGCCGTAGCCGGCCAGGTAGATCGCAAGGAACGGTCCGACCCCGGTCGGTACGTCCGCCAAAAAGAAGTTCAGCCAATCCAGGCTTTGCAGCGGTCGCCTCGAGGAGGGTCGTGGTCGAGCCTGAGCGCGAAAAATGTCCCGCTGCGGAGCTTCTGCACACTCACTCATGCAAGCTGGACTCTCGAGGATTCGATCAAGGTATTGGAACGCGGACTTACCCCGATACCTCTATCACGCATCGTGCATCGGCCAGTGTAGGCGGATGCCGGTACCTACTATTGGACCAGCGCCCGCAAGGCAGGATCGGTCAGCGCCTTCACAAGACGGTTCGCTCCGCTGGAATACAACGCTTCCGGGCACAATCACCTGCCAATCCGGTCCACCGAGACTACTTTTGGCTTGAATGCCGAGCTGGTACCGGGTGTGATCTTGTTTCTAACCGGAGCGCAACCTGCTCTGCGCTCCTGCGACTTAGAATGAATAAGGATGAGAGGTCTATTAGCCTTGCGACCACCGCTCAGATCGATCGACGCGGCCGGTTGCGACTTTAACGAATGTCAGAAAGTTATCTTGCCCTGCACTTGCTTCTGAGCGGCGACCCGCTGCTCTGGGACATCGTCCGCCTGTCGGTCCTGGTCAGCCTGAGTGCAACACTGTTGGCGCTTCTGATCGGACTGCCACTCGGCGCCCTCATCGCTCTGAACCGATTTCCGGGTCGAGAGCCCGCCATCATCGTGCTCAATGCTTTGATGGGACTGCCGCCCGTCGTCGTCGGCTTAGGCGTGTACCTTGCCCTTTCGCGCTCCGGGCCGCTCGGCGCCTGGGGGCTACTCTTCACCCCGCTCGCGATGGTCATTGCCCAGACGGTCTTGGTCACGCCAATCATTGCGGCGCTGACGCGTCAGACTATTGAGGATCTATGGACAGAGTATCGCGAAGAGTTCGCCGCAATGAACGTCGGGGTCTGCCGTCGCGTGGTGGCTCTGATCTGGGATGCCAGGTTTTCCCTGGTCACGGCGATGCTTGCGGGATTTGGCAGAGCCGCCGCGGAGGTCGGCGCGATCATCATCGTAGGCGGCAACATCCGAGGCTTCACTCGTACCATGACGACATCGATTGCCTTGGAAACATCAAAGGGCAATCTGCCCCTGGCGATGGGACTGGGACTGGTACTTGTCTCGATTATCGTGCTGATAAATGCTTTGGCGTGGGGTGTGCGCCGCGCCAGCGAGCGATTTGCGGGATGAATGCCCCGGTCGTCATTTCGCAGCTGCCCGTTGTTCTTGAGGATGTTCAAGTTCGAGTTGGCGCGACCGTCATTCTCGATAGGATTTCCCTGCGTCTAACTGCGGGCGCTCCGACTGCCTTGATCGGGCCGAATGGTTCCGGGAAAAGCACGGTGCTGCGAACCGCCATGGGGCTCGTTGCCCCCTCAAGTGGGCGCATCAGTTGGGGCGGTTCGGTAGCCTCAGGCTCAACACATCGAGCGCTCCTCTTCCAGCGCCCCGCAATGCTTCGACGCAGCGCGGTCGGTAATATTCACTTCGCGCTGGCGAGCGCAGGCATCCCGCGGCGGCAGCGCCGATCGCGCGCCACTGAGTTGCTGCGTCTTGTCGGCCTGGAGGCTGTCGCAGACCGGCCCGCGCGGCGCCTGTCCGGCGGTGAACAACAAAGACTCGCCCTGGCACGAGCACTGGCGCAAGACCCTGAGGTGCTCTTTCTTGATGAGCCCACGGCAAGCCTTGATCCGGAAGGGACCAAAGCCATCGAAGAGATCGTCCGCGCTCTGGCCTTGCGCGGCATCAAGATCGTGTTAGCGACGCACGATCTTGCCGAGGCGAGGCGACTGGCCGGCGACATTGTCCTATTACACCGCGGCTCGGTCGTTGAAACAGGGCCGGCGGAGGCGTTCTTTGCTGGTCCGTCGACGCCCGAGGCGCGACGGTTCCTGGCCGGTGAACTCTTGGTTTAGTCAATGGAGGCAATGTGAAAACACGGCGGTCGCTTGTGCGCAAACTTGCGGGGCTTTGCGCGCTGACCCTTGCGGTGTATGCAATGCCGCTGAGCGCATCCTCGGACGATGCGTCAATTGTGGTTGCTTCCACCACATCCACCCAGGACTCAGGCCTTTTCGATTACCTCCTGCCGATTGTCAATGCTAAAACCGGCATCACGGTCAAAGTGATCGCACAAGGCAGCGGACAGGCACTGGACACCGGCCGGCGTGGGGACGCCGATGTTGTGTTCGTCCACGCCAAAGCGGCTGAGCTGCAATTCGTTGCGGATGGCGAAAGCCTCAAGCGATACCCGGTGATGTACAACGACTTCGTACTGATCGGGCCCAAGGAAGATCCCGCTGGCATCCAGGGGATAGCGGATATCGGCAAGGCACTGCAGAAGATCAAAGATCGGCAGGCACCATTTGTTTCGCGCGGCGATCGCTCCGGCACTCATCTGGCCGAACTGGAACTGTGGAAGGATGCGGGCATCGAGATCGAGCAGCAGAAGGGTGGTTGGTATAAGTCGATCGGCCAGGGCATGGGCGCTGCGCTTAACTTTGCTGCGGCCTCTGGGTCGTACGTGCTCTCGGATCGAGCCACTTGGATACACTTCAGCAACAAAGACGGACTTCGGATTGTTGTGCAGGGCGATAAACGGCTGTTCAACCAGTACGGGGTGATGCTGGTCAATCCGGCAAAGCATCCCAATGTGAAAAGCGTGCTAGGGCAACGCTTCATTGACTATCTGGTTTCCCCGGCAGGTCAGCGTGACATTGGCCTTTACCGGGTGGATGGACAGCAGCTGTTCCATCCGAACGCGACTGACCCGGGTGCATGAGGGCCCCTGTCCAGTGTGAGAACGCCCCACGCATAAAAAAAGCCCCGCCGAGCGGGGCTTGAAGTGGGTCCTCACCGACCGGGTCAATCGCTGTCAGCTCCGGCCAAGTGCGCAAAATATTGAATCCGCATCGGATCCATCAGCGCGCTTCGCGTCGCGTCGACACAGGCTGCAATTCACCACGGTTTGGCGATGGAGCTAACCAACTCCGGTCTGTCAAATGCAGACTGCGTGTCAATTCACGCTTCCCGCCCATGGTCTTCGCACAACTGGCGAAGGCCCTCCGTGCCCGTGTTAATCGCCCGAGTTTCTCTCTTGTCCTCTCTATCGATCTGTTCGCTCTACGCATCACCCAAGGTTAGGAACTGTTGCCACCGAAGGGCCCAATCCCGTATTTGAGTTGCTAAGAACAACTAAAACAGACGCTTATCCAAACTTTCCGACACAGTCCACTGTGTAATGGTAGCGACTTTTTATAGCTTATGCATGTTGCAGTTCTACGACATGGTCGGATTTCTGACGTTAGCTTGATCGTGGCAGTCGGACTCGGAACCGGGCGCCCCGGCCGTCGGGCAGATTTTCGGCCTCGGCGCTGCCGCCGTGAAACTCGGCAATCAGCCGCACGATGTACAGGCCGAGGCCGAAGTGGGGTCGGCTGTCACTACCGGAGCGGGACTGCCACAGGGATTCGAACAGGTAGCTGTGACTGTGTGCGGTGACGGCGGCGTCGGCCAGGGTGGGATCGGCCAGGATTGGATCGGCCAGGGGCGGCCCGGGGTTGTCGACTTCGATGGTGGCCTCGCTGGCATCGGCCCGCAGTCGCAGGGTGATACGGGCCTGCTCGGGGCTGAAGTCCACGGCGTTATCGATGAGCTTGTCGAGCATCTGGACGATGAGGTCCGGTGCGCCGGTGAGCAGTACCGGCTCGGCGGGCAGGTCGGACGCGAACTGTCGCTCGGGAAAGCCGGTGCGATAGGCGCCCGTGGCGCTGTCCATGAGCGCACGCAGGTCGAACCGGGAGCGTTCGGCGCTCTGAATGGCCTCTTCGACCCGGGTCGCGGCGCCCATGGCCAGGAGGATCGCGTTCAACCGTTCACTGCCCTCACGGGCCCGGTTCAGGTAGGTGCGGGCAGCCGGCGTCACCGGCTCGGACTCCAGATTATCCAGCGAGGAGCGCACGATCGTCAGCGGGGTACGGATCTCATGCGCCAGCTTGCCGGCCAGCGTGCGCAGGTATCCGGTGTACTCATTGAGCCGGCCCAGCAGCATGGAGAAACTGCGCGCGACATCGCCCAGCTCATCCGTCGCTTCGGTGTCCGGGAAGGTGGTCACCAGACCCTCGCGGGTCAGGGCCGTTTCGCTGGCACGCCGCAGGCGCGCCAGTCGCCATGCCAGCCACGCGGCGAACGCGAACATCACGCTGATGGCCAGCGCACTGGTCACGAGCGTGAAATCGAGCAGCTGGGTGAGCGCCTTGTCGCGCAGGGTCAGCGAGTGCTCGGCGGTTTCGACGATCTGCACGGTGCCGAGCAACTGGTGACGGTCCAATGCCGTAATCGCAGCCTGCGACTCCTCGACCCTGCGCTCATCGCGGCGCTCGAGCAGCCGGCGGTACAGCTGGGGCAACAGGCCGCGCTCGGCCCCGGATACGGTGGCCACCGCCAGGGCATCGACCTGGGCGAGCACCGCCCGGTCGGTCCCGATCACGGTCAGTCGCAGGCCCGGCTGAACGAACTGCGCCAGATAGTTGCTCAGTTCGGGTGCCGGAATCAGCAAGCGCCCCTGCGGCGCCAGGCTGTCATGGTCCAAAGTGCCGAAGCTCACCGCCTCGCCGCCGCGCCGCCGGCGTTCGTCCACCAGCACACCCAGGCGCGCACCGAGCATGGACAGTGGAATCCGCAATTCGATGCGATAGCCGCCGTCCATGGGCTGCCAGCCGCCGATGATGCGCGGCTCATCGACCGCCACCTGGCGTCCGAGTTCCTGGGTCTCGATCCGGCGCGCGCGCACGGGGCCGGCTTCGGAAGTCGCGAACAGATATTCATGCTGCGCGCCGCTCGCATCGGTAAAGGCAACCCAGATACGGTCGCCGAAGCCCGCCGGATCGAGCACATCGAGCCCGGGTGCATCCCACACCGGGTGGGCGTCGCGAACCTCAATCAGCAGGTACGCCATGCGTTCATGAACTCCCGCCAGCAGCGACAGCTGGCGCGGACCGTCGGTGAAGGTGCGGCGGAAGGGCGAGTTGCGCGGCCACTCATCGGCATCGCCGTCCAGGAAGGGTGCGGCCAGCAGCGGCACGGCCTGCAGGTCCTTCGGTCCGGGCAGCGCCGGTCCGAGATCCGGCGTCAGGCGATACAGCAGATCGGCGCGCCCCTGAAGCGAGGTCGCGATGGTCTGGGCAATGGCCAGCAGTGATTGCTGTTCGCCCTCGCGCAGCGCGGCTTCCATCTGCCGGGCGTACTCATAGCCTTCAAACGGCAGCACCAGCGTGAACAGGCCGAGCAGCAGCAGTTTCAGGCGCAGCGACATGCTTCGCGCCGGTCACTCGACCCAGCGATAGCCCATGCCGTACACGGTCTGGATGGCATCGAACTTCGGATCCAGGGCCTGGAACTTGCGGCGGATGCGCTTCACATGCGAGGTGATGGTGTTGTCATCGAGCACGACATTGGCGGCATCCATCAGTTGCTGGCGATTGCGGACATGGCCCGGATGGCGCGCGAGCGCGTGCACGATCCAAAATTCGGTCAGCGACAGCAGCACGACTTCACCCTCCCACTGGATCTGCATGCGTTCGCTGTCCACCAGCAATGGGCCGCGCTGCACCGTCTGACCGGTGGCCGTCGGTTTACGCAGCGCCTCGATGCGCCGGAACAGCGCATTCACGCGCGCGATCAGATGCGGAATGCTCAGGTCCTTGGTCAGGAAATCATCGGCGCCCAGCCGCAGTCCCGATACCGCATCCAGCTCACTGTCGCGCGCGGTGAGGAAAATGATCGGCAGTTCGGCCGACATCGCACGCAGCGCACGGCACAGTTCAAATCCGCCCTCGGGTTCATCCTCAAGCGAGATATCGATGACGGCCAGATCCGGCAGTCGCGCGGCGCAGGCGGCCATGGCTTGTTTGCGGTTCCCATACGTGCGCACCGCGTAGCCCTCGCGCGTGAATGCCGCGGCGTAGTTGTCGCGAATGGCCGGTTCGTCTTCGATGATGGCGATGAGCTTCATGGCCACAGCGTACTGCAACCGGGTCGCAGGCGGCAGGGGCCCGCCGCCGATCGCCACGATCTGCCACGATTTGCCCGTCCCCTGCCCGGATCGGGACCCCGGCGCGGCCAGCATTGCGGCGCTCAATGACCTTCAAGGCCCGCAAGCCTTTGCAAAGGGGTGAAGCATATGTCCGCACACACTGAAGTTCGTAGCTGGCTGCCGCAGGTGTTCAATTGGCTGGCCGTGGTGGTGCTGCTGTCGCTGGGTGTACTGGTCTGAGCCGATTCGCCGGTCGGTTGCGGAACTATTGTCCGCGCGCGCAGGTCCACCCGGTCTCGCGGACAATCTCGATTCCGGATGCCCCTTGCGCCGCACAAAACAGGCACACGATCGCATTGGCAATCGCGCCCGGCGCGAGGCGCCATTTTCCTCACTCTTTTGGCGGTGCATCTGCTCGGGGTCCTCTACTTTGCGAGACTGCGCGGGCCCGATCGCGAAAGCTCCGATGAGGGGATCGCAACGACCGCGTTCTTCCCAGAGGACCCAGCGCAGCGCCACGCCATCCACGTGACGAAATTGCCGCCGCGCTCGTCGCTTGCGCCGACTCGTACCGACAGATTGCCGCAACGATCATTGCTGCCAGAGACGCCGGCACAATCACAGTTGGAGACTAAAGCACCGGTCGCGATTGATTGGGCGAAGGAGGCTGAACGCGTTGCGGCCGATCCGCGCCTGATCGTAGGCGCAGCGCCCGCGCCCGCCGCGCGCGAGCCATTTGCGTGGGACTATGCGCACACCCATCGCCTCGAGTCGCTCCCCGATGGAGGACTCCTCGTCAATCTAAGCGATCGCTGTTCGATAGTTATCAAGTTTCCGATGCTTCTCGGGGGTTGCAGGATTGGCAAGATTGAAAGCCGCGGGGATCTGTTCGCTCACATGTATGACCGGTAGCTGCCATGGACCGCAGTCAGCGAATTGCAGCTCGTGGACGTGCAGCAATTCCTACAATCCGCTTGGAGTCAGGGGGCAATTTCGCGCACCATCTGCCGCGCGATCTGACTGCGCTGCAGCGTCGATGTCTGTACGGTCGCATACAGGGATTTGAGGAAGGTCCGATCCCACTCGGTCATGCCCTCGGGCGCGGCGCGTGCAGCCCCGTCGAACAGCTTCAGGATGGTCGGGGTATCACCCAGATGAGAGTCGGGTTTCAGCTTCGCAAACCCGGCCATCGCGACGTAGTCGGCGAGCTGTCCGAGCTTCACGCCGTGCAGTCGCTTCTGATCGACAATGACGAAGACCCGTGAGAGCCACCACAGGTTGTTGAATGACAGATGGGTACCTCCTGTGGTTCCGCGCCCGCACAGCATCACCCGTCCTGGGTTGGCGTCATAGTGCGGGGGCCAACACTTCGGATCCAGTGGCATGCACGTGAGTTGTTCTATTTCTGTAGACGGGCAGTAGGTAAGATCTTGGCCCCAGGCATCCTTCTCGGCGGCGTTGTACCAGACCCTCACGGCATGAGGCGTCTTGATGAACTCATCAACCACACTCGCTGGCGGCTCGCTGTGCAACGATGGGTTGTAGCCGAACGTAAAGGTTCGATTGCGCTTCTCCATCCCTTTGAGAAGATCCTCCGGTTGGCTGGTCACCAGAATGTAGAGATTCGGGCGGCACTGCTCCGCGCCCAACGGAATTGCGGCTACGTGCGCGATCTGCGAGAGGCGCTCCAGGATGAACTCACCCTCCTGGCGGGGAAGGCCCGACACCAGTGGGCAAACGGGTGGCACCTGCCATCGAGCGAGTCCTTCATCGCCGTTCTCTCTGGCGGCGATCTGGTTGACGAACTGGGAAACCCTTTTCTCCAACTCAATGCGGCTCGCTGTGACTGTAATTTCAGGAACCCTGTTCGCCGCCGCCGCCGGCGCGCTCGAGGAGGTGGTTTCGGCCGCCGTCGATCCATCCGCATTTGCCAGCATCGCCAGTGTGGTGGCGACGGCCAAGACTCGTAGCGCCATGTAACGCCCTTTCGGTCTGATCACGGGAAGATCTTAAAACGCGCTAAGCCCGGTGAGCGCTCGCCCCACGGCAAGCTGGTGAATGGTTTGCGTGCCCTCGTACGTGACCACGCTTTCCAGGTTCAGCATGTGACGGATGGGTGAGAACTCGGCGCTGATGCCCGCGGCGCCCAACAGATCGCGGCAATCCCGGGCGATATCCAGCGCCATGCGCACATTGTTCCACTTGGCCAGGCACACCTGCGCGGGGAGCAGTTCGCCGGCGTCCTTCAGACGACCCAGCTGCAGCGCAAGCAACTGTGCCGTGGTGATGCGCCGGGCCATCTCGGCGAGGCGGATCTGCACACTTTGGGTGGCGGCGAGCGGCCGGCCGAACAGTTCACGCGACTGGGTGTATTCAAGCACGGTGCTCAGGCAGTCCTGCGCGGCGCCGATGACTCCCCAGACGATGCCGTAGCGCGCCTCGTTGAGACAGGACAGCGGTGCCCGCAGCCCCTCGGCCAGCGGCAGCAAGGCATCCGCGGGGACGAGAACATCGGTGAGAAACAAAGCGGCCGTGTCCGAGGCGCGCAGCGACATCTTGTTCCCGATCTCGCTGACTTCGAAGCCTGGCAGCCGCGTATCGACCAGGAAGCCGCGCAGACCCTCATCGGTCCCGGCCCAGATGATGGCGAGGTCGGCGATGCTGCCGTTGGTGATCCAGATCTTCGCGCCGTTCAACACCCACTCATCGCCCTGGCGGTGCGCGTGGGTGCGCAGGTTGGCCGGATCCGAACCACCGTGCGCCTCGGTCAGCCCGAAGCAACCGATCAGTTCGCCGCGCGCCATGCGCGGCAGATAGTGCAGCCGCTGCGCATCACTGCCGAAGGCATGGATGGCGTGCATGCACAGCGAGGATTGCACGGATACAAAGCTGCGCAGCGCCGAATCGCCGCGCTCCAGCTCCTGGCAGATCAACCCATAGCTGATGGCATTGAGGCCCGCGCAGTCATAGCCGTGAATGCCGGCACCGAGTACGCCCAGGTTGGCGAGTCCCGGAATCAGTTCCCGCGCAAAGCGATGCTGTTCGAAGCAAGCGCGGATCAGCGGTTTGACTTCGCTGGCGACGAAGCGCGCAACGCTGTCCTGCACAAGCCGTTCCTCATCGCTCAAGCCGGCACGCACGGCGAACAGATCCAGTGGGTCCAATGCGTCCTGCGTCATGCGCGCAGCCTAGTCGCCGGACGCGAAACGCGCCAGTTCTGTAGAATCCCCGCGCAATGAAAATCCCCGAGATCATCATCGTTGAGGTCCTGCATCAACCCGGCAGCCTTGCCAAGGTGCTGCAGGTCATTGCCGAGGAAGGGCTGGTGCTGGAGCATCTCACCGCCTTGCGCCGCGAGCAGGGGCGCACCTTGTGGGAAATCACCCTCGACATGGACGAGGATGCGAACCGGTCGCTGTACGAGCGCATCGACCAGTTGCCGACCGCGCGCTTCGTGGGCAAGTCCGACCGGGTGTTCAACCGCCATCGCGGTGGCAAGATCCGCACGGTCTCGCGAGTGACCATCAACACCCCGCAAATATTGCGGGATGTGTACACCCCGGGCGTGGCGCGCGTGTGCCTGGCCATCAAGGCGGATCCGCGCAAGATCCACGACTACACCGCCATCGACAACACGGTGGCCATCATCACCAATGGCACCGCGGTCCTGGGGCTGGGCGACATCGGTGCGGTGGCGGGCCTGCCGGTCATGGAAGGCAAGGCCGCCCTGTTCGCGGAGCTGGTGGAGATCAGCGGCGTGCCGATACTGCTGAAGACGCGCGACGCGGACAGCGTCGTGGCGAATATCATGGCCATCGAGCAATCCTTCGGCGCCATCCAGCTGGAGGATTTCGCGGCTCCGGAGTGTTTCGAGATTGAAGAACGCCTGCGCGCGCTGCTCGACAAACCGGTGCTGCACGATGATCAGCATGGCACGGCGGTAGTGACGCTCGCCGCGCTGATGACCGCAACGCGGCGCCTGGGACGCAGCCTGCGGGTGAGCACCGTTGGCCAGATCGGCCTGGGGGCCGCGGGTACCGGCATTGTCCGGCTGCTGCGCGCCTATGGGGTGGGCAAGGTGTTCGGAGCGGATCGCAACCCCAAGGCAGTAGCGCGTATCGAGTCGCTGGGCGCCGAAGGCGCCACCCTCGCGCAGATCATGGCGCGCTGCGATATCGTGATCGCGACCACCGGGGTCAAGGATCTGATTCCGGCGGCCAGCGTGCGACCCGGCCAGATCATTCTCGCGCTGTCGAATCCCGAAAGTGAGATCGACCCGCTCGAAGCGATGGAGCGTGGCGCGGCCTTCGCGGCCGACGGCAAGGGCATCAACAACGTACTGGCTTTTCCCGGACTGTTTCGCGGCGCGCTCGCGGCACATGCCACGCGGTTCACGGATGCCATGCTGATGGCGGCGGCCGATGCGATCTCGCAATTGGCGGGGGAGGATCTGGTGCCCAATCCGCTGGACAAGACGGTGCACGAAAAGGTGGCGGCCGCAGTCATGAGCGCGGCCCTGCAACCGCTCGCGCTGGGAGAGGCGGGGACGCCGGAAGGTTAAGTCAGGCGGCCGGCGCCATCAGGCCCTTGAGTTTGCCCATCGCCTGGGTTTCGATCTGACGGATGCGCTCCGCGGAGACCTGGTAGCGATCGGCCAGTTCATGCAGCGTGGACTTGCCTTCGCCGGTCCAGCGGCTGACGAGGATGTCACGGCTGCGCGCATCCAGCTTGCCCAGTGCCGATTGCAGGTTCGCGTTCGTCACGCTCTCCCATTCTTCGGCTTCGACCGCTTCGGCCGGATCGGCGGCCGGCGCGGGCAGGTAGGAGGCCGGGCTGTAGGTCGCGTCCTCATCGTCCCCGTCCGGAGTCGGATCGAATGACATGTCGCGCGCGGACAGGCGCTGCTCCATCTCGGTGACTTCCGCGGTGGTGACGCCGAGGTCCTTGGCCACCGCCACGGTCTCCTCATTGGTCAGCCACGACAAGTTCTTCTTCATGCGGCGCAGGTTGAAGAACAACTTGCGCTGTGCCTTGGTGGTGGCCACCTTGACCAGGCGCCAGTTGCGCAGCACGTATTCATGGATCTCGGCGCGCACCCAATGCACGGCGAATGACACCAGGCGCACGTTGACCGCGGGGTCAAAGCGCTTCACGGCCTTCATCAGGCCGACATTGCCTTCCTGGATCAGATCGCCCATGGGCAGGCCATAACCGGTGTAGCCGCGAGCGATGTGGACCACGAAGCGCAGGTGCGAGAGCACGAGCTTGCGCGCCGCGTCCAGATCGTCTTCCGAACGGTAGCGCACAGCCAGGTCGTGCTCTTCCTCGCGCGATAGCACGGGTATGCGGCTGACGCGGTCGATGTACGCGTCGAGGCTCCCGAGCGGCCCCGCCAGAGCGAGGTCGGACTGAGGAGCGACCAGTGCGGTTGCGATAGTCATCTAGGCTCCCTACGGTTCAAAACTTCAGTTGAGGCGAATGTTAGCACTCAAGGTATTGGAGTGCTAAGACCTTCGCGAGTTCAACTTTACTCTGGCCGTTATAACTAATAAAAACAAGTACTTGAAAGGCCTATGCCCGCGGTTCGATGCCGCGCAGATGCCGGGCCGCGGCCAGCCACGCGCCGAGCCAGCCAAGCCCAAGCCCTGCGGCGAGCACCACCCCGACCTGGGCCAGCGCGGGCCCACTCAACGTGTAGCTGCTGCCATAGAGTTGCGCCAGGTCCGCCATCGGTTTTCGCAGCACCAGGACCGCAGTTTCGACCATTCCCCAAGCCAGCACCGCTCCGCCAAACCCATAGAGCATGCCGGTGTACAGGAAGGGCCTGCGGATGAAGCCGGTCGACCCGCCCACCAGCCGAACCACTTCAATCTCGGGACGACGCCCCTGGATTTCAAGCCGGATGGTATTGCCGATGACCCCGAGCACGCCGGCCCCGAGGAACAGGGCGCCGATGCCGAGCACCCGCCGCAACAGGTCCAGGATGGCATTGAAGCGCAGCACCCACTGCGCGTCGATCTGGACCAGATCGACCTCCGGCCAGGCCGACAGGTAGCGCTTCAGCCCGTCGAGGTCGCCCGGGGTGCTGGCCGCGGCGGCGGGGCGCACGTGCAGCACATGCGGCAAGGGATTGGCGCCCAGGGCCTGAAGCGCCGTGCCAAACCCGGAGTACTGCTGGAACTCCTTCAGGCCCGCATCGCTGCTGATCACCTCCACCGCGGCGACTCCGGCCCGCGAGCGCGCACTTTGCGCCAGCTGCTGCACCCGCCCGAGCGCCACCCCGGGCTTGAAATACGCCGACACATCGACCGCACCGGTGAAGCCGCCCGCGGCGCTCATGGCGTTGGAGACGAACAGGCCCAAGGCCAGCGGCAGTGCCAGCGCCAGAGCGATGACGAGCACCGTCAGGGCGGTGGCGAAGGGGGCCCGCGCCAGGCGTCCGACGGAACCGACCAGCGACTGGGCATGATGCGTCAGGTAGCCGGCCATTCAGCGGCTCGCCGTCATGCTGGGGAGCGGGGTCTCCGCGCGACCCTGGACCTGGCCATCATCCAGCACGATGGTGCGTTGTCCGAACTCATGCACGACATGCAGATCATGGGTCGCAATGATCACGGTCACACCGACATCCTGGAAGCGCTTGAACAGTTTCATCACTTCAACCGACAGATCCGGGTCCAGGTTCCCCGTGGGTTCATTGGCGATCAGCACGGCCGGCTTGACGACCACGGCGCGTGCGATCCCCACGCGCTGCTGCTCTCCGACCGACAGTTCATTGGGCAGCATGCGCTCCTTGCCCAGCAGCCCTACCTGATCGAGCGCCGCGCGCACGCGCTTGCCGGTCTCCGCCACGCTGGTGCCGGCTACGACCAGCGGCAGCGCCACGTTGTCGAACACCGGACGATCATCGAGCAGTCGATGTTCCTGGAACACCACGCCGAGCGTGCGCCGATAGGCCGGCAAGTGCCGTGACTTCATCGCGCCAAGGTTTTGGCCATTGACGAGGACGGTGCCGCGGGTCGGACGTTCGAGCATGGCGATGAGCTTGAGTACGGTGCTCTTGCCCGCGCCGGAACGTCCCGTCAGGAACACCATCTCGCCGCGATCGATGCTGAAGGTCGCGGCACGCAGCGCCTCACGCCCGTTGGGATAACGCTTGGTGACGCGCTCGAAGAGGATCATGCGCCGGCGACGGCGGGGCCGTCGGGGCTCGCGCCGACCCCTTCGACCAGGGCGGCGGCAAAAGCCTGCGCGTCGAATTCGCCGAAATCTGCGGCCTGCTCGCCGATGCCGATGAAACGGATGGGCAGTTTGAGCTTGCGGGCGATGGCCAGCACGATGCCGCCCTTCGCCGTGCCATCGAGCTTCGTCAGCACCAATCCCGTGACGCCGATCGCCTGATGAAACTGCACGGCCTGCGTCAGCGCGTTCTGTCCCTGATTGGCATCGAGCACCAGCAGCACCTCGTGCGGTGCGCTCGGATCGACCCGCTGCAGCACCCGGCGCACCTTCTTCAGCTCCTCCATCAGATGTGTCTGGCTTTGCAGCCGGCCAGCGGTATCGGCGATCAGTACATTCATGCCGCGTGAGCGCGCGGATTGCGCGGCATCGAACACCACGGCGGCAGGATCCGCGCCCGCCTGCTGCGCGACGACGGAGCAGCCGGTACGCGCACCCCAGATCTGCAGCTGCTCGATGGCCGCGGCACGAAAGGTATCACCCGCCGCGAGCATCACGCTGTGACCGGACTCGGACAGGCGCTGCGCGAGCTTGCCGATGGTGGTGGTCTTGCCGGAGCCGTTCACACCCACGACCAGGATCACATAGGGTTGATGGGCGGCATCGATCACCAAGGGCTGCGCGCAGGGGGTGAGAATCTGCGTCACGGACTGACGCAAGGCGGCGATCAGGGCCTCGACATCGGCGAGTTCCTGGCGCGCCACACGCCGCTGCAGATCATCCAGAATGTACTGCGTCGCCTCCACGCCGACATCGGCGGTGAGCAATCGCGTCTCCAGCTCCTCGAGGATTTCCGCATCGATCTTGCGGCCCCGGAACAGGGTCGCCAAACCATCCGTCAGCCAGGAGCTGCCGCGGTTGAGTTTCTTGCGCAGGCGCTGGAGGAATCCGCCGGACTCCTCGCTGGCCGCTTTGTCACGTCGGAAAAGCATGGCGCTATTGTATGATGAACCGTGACTGGTAAGGCCGATAAGCGCTCCTCCGCGCCGCGCATCACGCGTGGCAGCCACACACGCATGCTGCGGATCATCGGCGGCACCTGGCGCGGCCGCACCTGGCGCTTCCCCGAAGGTGATATCCGCCCGACACCCGACCGGGTGCGCGAAACTCTGTTCAATTGGCTGGCGCCGACGATTGCCGGGGCACGCTGCCTGGATCTGTTCGCGGGCAGCGGCGCATTGGGCCTGGAAGCGCTGTCGCGCGGCGCGGCCCGCGCGGTGTTCGTGGAACAGGCCACCGCACCGGCACGGGAGCTGCGGCGGACCCTGGCGCTGTGGGGTGGCGAGCAGGCCGCGGCGGCCCAGATCCATGTCACCGACGCGAACAGCTTCCTGGCCGGCAAGCCCGAACTCTTTGATGTGGTATTCCTGGACCCGCCGTTCGCGGCCGGGTTGCTGGGCCAGATCACCGCGCGCCTCGCAACGGGCCAGTGGCTGGCGCCCACGGCGCTGATTTATGCCGAATGTCCGGCGCGCGCGAGCCTGCCGGCGCTGCCCGAGGGCTGGAGCGCGGCCAAGAGCGGGCGCGCCGGCGAGGTCGGGTATCATCTGCTGCGGAGAACGCCTTGATCAATCGACACGCCCTGTACCCGGGAACCTTTGATCCGATCACCAACGGGCACGCGGACCTGGTGCGCCGTGCCTGCGGCCTGTTCGATCGGGTGGTGGTGGCCATCGCCACGAACGCCGGCAAGGCGCCGTTGTTCACGCAGGATAAACGGGTGGAACTGGCGCGCGAGGTGCTCGCCGATCTGGCCAACGTCGAAGTGGTCGGCTACTCGGAACTTACCGTGGAGTTCGCGCGCCGGCATAAGCTGTCGGTGATCATCCGCGGCCTGCGCGCCGTGTCGGATTTTGAATTCGAATTCCAGCTGGCCAACATGAACCGCCACCTGTGCCGCGACATCGAGACCGTGTTCCTGACTCCCCAGGAACAGTTCACGTTCATTTCTTCTTCTTTGGTGCGCGAGATCGCGGTGCTGGGGGGCGACGTACACGAGTTCGTGCATCCGCTCGTGTACGCGGAGCTGAAGAAGCTGCGCCGCGTTTGAGTTTGCGCAGCGGCCGCTTCGCCGCCTTGGCGCGCTTGCGGCGCTTGCGCGGCGGCCGCGGCAATTTCACAAGTTCCGCTGGCTGCGGCAGCTGCCCCGCCCGGTGCAGATCCACGGCGCGCCACAGGTACCAGGCCGCGGCGCTGCGATGGGGCGCCCAGCGCTCGCCGAACATGGCCAGCACTTTCGGCGGCGGCATCTGCTTCAGGCCGTAGGCGAGCTGAAAACCCTGGCGCACGCCGAAGTCATCGACGGGCAGGACATCGGGCCGGCGCAGCTGGAACATCAGCAGCATTTCGACGGTCCAGCGGCCGATGCCGCGCACCGCTGTGAGTCGCTCGATGATTTCCAGATCGTTCAGGGCATGCAGGTGCTCGCGCAGCGGCACGATGCCGCTGAGCGTCTTGGCCGCAAGATCGCGCAAGGCGGCGATTTTCGAGAATGAGAAGCCTGCGGCGCGCAGCGCGGCATCCTCCAGGGTGAGCAGGGCTTCGGGGGCGGGGAATATCCCTTGTCCACAGGTCGCCACGAAGCGGTTGAGTATCGACTGCGCCGCCTTGCCGTTCAGCTGCTGATGCGCGATGGCGCGCGCCAGGGTTTCGAAGGGCGAATGCTCCTCACGCGTTTGGATCGCGAACGGACCGGCGGCGGCAATGAGCCGCTTCATCACCGGATCGACAGCGCCCAGATGCTCGATGATGGCCGCAGACACGCGCTTACCTCTGGCAGGTGGGGCAGTAGTACGTGGAACGCTGCCCCTGGGTGAAGCTGCGGATCATGGTACCGCAGTTGCGACACGGTTCGCCGGCGCGCTCATACACATAAAGCTTCTGCCGGAAGTAGCCCGGGTTGCCATCCGGATCCACATAGTCACGCAGGGTGGTGCCGCCGACACGAATGGCTTGGCGCAGCACCTTGCGGATGGCTTTGACGAGGCGCGCGGTTTCATCGCGAGTGAGACTGCCGCCGTGACGGCGCGGGCGGATGCCGGACTGGAACAGCACTTCGCTGGCGTAGATGTTCCCGACCCCGGTGACCACCTGACCATTCATGATCAGCTGTTTCACCGACACCTTGCGCTGCCTTGAGATGCGCCACAGGTAGTCCGTATCAAAGCCGGAAGCGAAGGGTTCGGGTGCCAGCTTCGCCAGCAGCGGATGCGCCTGCGGATCGCCGAGCACGTAAATGACGCTGCCGAAACGGCGCGGATCATTGAAGCGCATCGTGTGACCCGAGGTGAGGGCCAGGTCGATGTGGTCGTGCGCATCGACGGGCAGGTCGCTGGGCACGATGCGCAGACTGCCGGACATGCCCAAATGCCACAGCACCGTGCCATGTGTGAGGCGCAGCAGCAGGTACTTGGCGCGCCGGTCGACGGACTCGACCCGCTGGCCGGCGAGGGCTTGCGGCAGCCGCGCATCCACGGGCCAGCGCAGGCGATGGTCATGGATCGTCAGCCGCAGGATGGTCTGACCGGTCAGATGTGGTTCAAGGCCGCGGCGGGTGGTCTCGACTTCAGGTAGCTCGGGCATGCCGCATCAAGATTAACCGCCGGGACGCGCCGCGCCTATCTTTCGCGCCTCGAGCCACTGCCACCACAGCAGCGGCGGCAGGCCACACAGCACCTCGCGCAGGCGCTTGACCGCCGAGACGGCCAGCGCCAGTTCGGTGCTGACCCCCAGGGCATGGCCGAACAGCACCAGCGCGGCCTCCTGGACGCCAAGCCCCGCGGGGACGATGAAGGCAAGGTGCCGCACCGCCTGGGTGAGCCCCTCGAGCATGACGGCCGCTGCTGCGCTGACCGGATGACCGAACAGTCGCAGCGCCCACCAGATCTCAAGCGAAGCGGAGATCAGCGCCAGGAGTTGCAGCGCGCCGGCCATCAGCAGCGTGCGTATGCGCCCCAGGCAGGCGCGCAGATCCGCATCCAGTGAGGAAGCCGCCTCGGCCCCCGTCAGGCCCACCAGGGGACTGAGCAGGCGCTGCATCCGCTGAAATACGGAGCCGTAGCGCAGCAGCAGCAATGAACCGAGCGGGATCGGCAGACTCAGCGCCAGTACCGCCAGCACCTGCCAGTGATCGGCGGCGGCACCCAGCACCAGCAGGATCACCGTCGCCAGGGCTCCGAACAGGTAAAGCGCAATCAGGGTGAGAAGGATTTCGACAATGACCGTGGCACTGACGGGCACCGTTGCCAGGCCACGCCACCGGATCAGCCGCACGCCCACCACGCTGCCGCCCACGCTGGCCACGGGCAGCAGGCGATCCACCGCTTCGCGTACCGTCGTCACCCACAGCACATAACCGAATCGCGCCCGCCCATCCGGATCAATCGGCCGCAGCATCGCTCGCCAGCCAATGGCGTACAGCACGAAGAAAATCAGCCGATAGGGAATGAGCCACAGCAGCGCGGCGCCGGCCAGCTTCCAGATGCCCAGGATCGCGGGCACATCGGCGTGCAGGACCAGGATCGTCAGCAGCGCGAGCCCCAGCAGGCCGGCGATATAGACGGCAGCTCTCAAACGTTGCTCGAATTACGCAACGCGGCGCATCACGCCTGTTGAGTCCACGTCGAACTCGTGTCCACGCCAGCTGATCCGCCGCGAGAAGAAGCTCTGGCACCAGATCCAGCAGGTCAGCAGGTCCCGTACGGGGATCAGTAGTACGTCCTCGAGCAGCGGCCGGCCACGGCGCAGGCGGCGCAGGAAATGCACACCAACCCTTGCCAGGACCGTTACGCCAAACAACACCCACGGGAGCGGATGCCAGGGTGCGGCGGTCGTCAACAGCACACCAATGACCGCCAAAGTCAGGCTGAAGGTGAGGAAAATCATCCGGAAACTCATCGGCCGCACGATGTGCAGCGTGCGCATCCAGCGTATTTCGTGGCGGGTCAGCGCCACCAGATCGGGTTCGTGGTGCTCGGCCTGAATCTCATACGGCGACAGCATGATGCGCAGGCCCTGCGCACGAATCAGTTGGCCGAGCTGATAGTCGTCGGCAAGATGGTCGACGAGCTCGCTCAGTCCGCCAATGGCATCCAGGGTGGAGCGTCGCAGACACAGCGTCTGGCCGGAGGCATAGCCTTGGTGGCCAAACAGCCACGCCAGCATGACGGAGGGAAAATACCACTCATTGACATACATCGCGCCCAGGCGTGACCAGACACGGGGTGTGGGAGAGTCGTGTGAGAGGCAGGTCACGAGGCCGACACCCGGATCGCCCAGCGGCGCAGTGACCGCCGCGAGGTAATCGCGCTTGACGGAGATGTCGCTGTCCGCGATCAGCAGAATCGGATGCCGGGCCATGGCCAGCATATTGATGAGATTGCTGCTTTTGTTGTTGTGGCCGTGCCGCTGGGTGTTGACCACGACATCGATGGCCAGATCCGGAAACTCCCCGGTCAGGCGCGCGACGGTGCCCAGCGCCGGGTCGGCCGCATCGAGGGTGCCGAAGACGATCTGGTACTGGGCATAATCCTGCACACAGAACGACCGCAGGTGCTCATAAAGTCCCGGCTCCTCACCGCATAGCGGTTTCAGAACCGTCACGGGCGGCTGCGCCGTCAGAACGTAATGGAACCGGGCAACATAGCGTCGCCAGGCCACGACGGCGGTGAGTGCCACGACTGAATAGCCGGCCGCTACCCCTAAGCTGGCATAGCCAACCGACGCGGCGATCAACTGGGCCGCATGCATGGGTGCCTCGAGTCGTCAGTTACGCCGCGCGCATCTCACGCCTGATGCGCCCGCAGGAAGCGGAAGAACTCCACGCCTTCACGCAGCCGGCGCTTCATCATCTCCCAGCTGCCGAGCATCTCCCGAACGATTTCCCAGATCTTGCCGGGACGGAAGTAGAAGCGCTTGTAGAACACTTCCATGCTATGGAAGATCTGTTCCTTCGACAGATGCGGATAGCTGATCGCGGCCAGCTGCACACCGTGGTCATTGACCAGGTTCACTGCATCATTTTCCTGTAGCCAGCCATTCTCCACGGCCTGCCGGTACAGCGTGGTTCCCGGATAGGGCGCGGCGAGTGAGACCTGGATGGTGTGCGGATTGATCTCTTTGGCGAAGTTGATGGTCTTCTCGATGGTTTCGGTGGTTTCACCCGGAAGCCCGAGAATGAAGGTGCCATGGATCAGGATGCCGAGCTTGCGGCAGTCCTCGGTGAAGCGCCGCGCGATATCGGTACGCAGTCCTTTCTTGATGTTCAGCAGGATCTGGTCATCGCCGGATTCATAGCCGACCAGCAGCAGGCGCAGACCATTCTCCTTCATCACCTTCAAGGTCTTGTAGGGAACATTGGCCTTGGCATTGCAGCTCCAGGTCATGCCCAGCTCACCCATGCCGCGCGCGATCGCCTCGACGCGAGCCAAGGCGGAACTGTCCGTGAAGGTGTCATCATCAAACATGATTTCCTTCACTTCGGGCATGTTCTCCTTGATCCAGCGCACTTCGGCGATGACGTTTTCGGCGGAGCGCACCCGGTAGCGGTGCCCGCCCACGGTCTGCGGCCACAGGCAGAATGTGCATTTCGAACGACAGCCGCGCCCGGTGTAGAAGCTCACGTACGGATGCTTCAGGTAGCCGATGAAATAATTGCGGATAGTCAGATCCCGCTTGTAGACCGGGGCGACAAACGGCAGATCGTCCATGTTCTCGATGATCGCGCGCGGCAGGTTGTGCACGATGCGACCGGTCGCGTCCCGGTAGGACAAGCCCCTGATGTTCTCGATGGGCGCGCCGGCGGCGACTTCCTGGCAGGTGTAGTCGAATTCTTCGCGGCACACGAAGTCGATGGCCGTGGTTGCTTTCAGGGAGCCTTCGGGATCGACCATGGGCTTGGCGCCCACCAGGCCGATGCGAATGTGCGGATTGTCTTCCTTGAGCAGCTCCGCGAAGCGCGCGTCGGTGGGGAAAGAGGGGGTACTGGTATGCATTATGACCAGCTCGAAATCACGCGCGATCTGGCGGGTCTGCTCAACCGTCAGCTCGTCCGCAGGAGCATCCAGCACGCGTGAGTCGGGGACCAGTGCCGCGGGCTGCGCCAGCCATGTGGGGAACCAGAAAGATTTGATCTCGCGCTTGGCCTGGTAGCGCGAGCCGGCGCCGCCGTCAAAGCCCTCAAACGAAGGCGCCTGCAAAAACAGCGTTTTGAGCGATCGAGCGGGCTGGGGCTGGGCAGTCATTGGGTCTTCCATTCGCAACACCGTATCGGATGGCGCGGTCTTGTTTAAAGGTGAAGTCACTGGGGGTAAGTGTACTTTACACCGCAAAAGTCGGGCCGTGTAACGGCCCCCGCTTCTGACAGCGGAAGGTGAAGTGTTACCCTTGGCGCATTGCAGTGCAATCGAAACCCTCTATTTAGGCAGGCGCATGCGACTTCATCCGACCGGAAAGTTCGATAATCACCCGGCCGAGTATCGGCATATCCGGGTGCGCCCCCTCGGTGCCGCCATGGGCGCCGAAATCTGTAACCTGCAGGCGGCGGAAGCTACCGAGGCCCAGTTCGAGGAAATCCGCCACGCCCTGTTCCGTCACAAGATGATATATTTTCGCGGCCAGCGGCTCACGCACGAGTCCCAGGAGGCCTTCAGCCTGCGTTTCGGACCCTTCGCCGAGGACGCCTACACACAAGGCGTGCCGGGCCACCGGAATGTACATCCGCTGATCAAGGAGGCCGACGATCCCTCCAAGATGGTGTTCGGCGAGGGCTGGCATACCGACTCACCGTTCCTGCCGGAACCACCGGCCATCACCGTGCTGCGTTCGGTGCAGATTCCACCCTTCGGGGGCGATACCACCTGGGCGAATTCGGCGCTTGCCTACATCAATCTGAGCGATACCTACCGCCGCCTGATTGCGGACCTGAAGGTGCACTTCTCGCTGCGCGATGTGTTGCGGGCGGCCCAGGATGCCGTGCAGGTCGGCGACAGCCCGATCGGTCAGCTCGCCGCGACGCGCGGTGCCGAGAAGCTGTCCGAGAGCCTGCAGCGCAAGATCACTGGAAACTATCACCCCATGGTGCGCACCCATCCGGTCACGGGGGAGAAGGCGCTGTACGTCGATCCATCCTATGGGATTGGCATCGAGGGCATGTATGCGGAGGAGTCGGCGCCCATCCTCAAATACCTGACGGACCATCTCACCCAGCCGGCGTTTGCCTGCCGTCTGCGCTGGGAGACCAACATGCTCGCGTTATGGGACAACCGCCTGTGCGTGCATCAGGCCTACAACGACTACCAGGGATATCGGCGTGAGTTGTACCGGACGACGGTGCGCGGCGAGAAGCCGGCTTAAGTCAGGTCAGGTTCGGGCCGGCTTGATGTTCGCGTTGAGACTGAAGAGGTTGGTCGGATCGTACTGCGTCTTCAACTTCACCAGGCGCGGATAGTTCTCGCCGTAGGTAGCGCGTACGCGTCGCTCGATCACCTCGGAGTCGCCGTTGATGTAGTAGCCCCTGGTGAAGGGCTCCAACCCGTTCCACACGTCGCGGTACGCCTTCTGAACCGCCTCGGGCTGCGCGCGACCTTGCCAGGAGTCGCCGAGGAGCAGACCGTACGCGGCACCGCGGTTCCAGTAGGCCGTCGCACCGGGACGGATACGCCCGACGGCGCCACCGAACTGCCCGAGGCTGGCGAAGCATTCCATGCTGGTGGGAACGGCGCCAAAACGCCGGACCAGCTCACCGAACAGGGCGTCCGTCGGCTGGCCGTGCACGTAACCATGTCGCTCGTAACTGGCGGGTGCCTGCGGAACCGCCAGGGGCGCATTGGCCGGAACGCCTTGCGCCGCAAGGTAGCTCTGCGCGCTCATCCGTTCGCGCAGCGTCTTGCCGAGCTTCTTCAAGGGCGCCAGCAGCCGTTCACCCTCCTTCGGATCGCCGGCATGGAATCCGGACCAGGTGACCTGGCGTCCGCGCTCGTCATTGGACAGTTCAACGCCCAGCGTCATGTCATCGGGCATGCCCGCCGCAAGATCGGTAACCGCCCGCAGCACGTCCTGCGCCCGTTCGTACGGGTAGGATCCGTTCGCCGCCAGCACGTCATGTGCGAGGGGATGCAGGCGGTACTCGAAGGCCGTCACCACCCCGAAGTTGCCGCCGCCGCCGCGGATGGCCCAGAACAGGTCGGGGTTGTCCTGCTCGCTCAGGTGCCGCAGCTGGCCATCCGCCGTCACGATCTGCGCGGCGACCACGTTGTCGATGGCCAGACCGAAGGGCCGCATCAACCGGCCGATGCCGCCACCGAGGGTCAGGCCGGCAATGCCGGTATCGGTGGCGGTGCCTAAAGTCGTCGCGAGCCCCGCGGCCTGGGTCTTGCGATCGACCTCTCCCAGCAGCACGCCGCCCTGGGCCTTGATGCGCTGCGCCCGCACGTCGATCTGCACGTCCCGCATCAGTGACAGGTTGATCATCAATCCGCCATCGCATGCCGTGGCCTGTTCGGACTGGCAGTGACCGCCGGCCCTCACGGCGGTCAGCAGGTCATGGGAGCGGGCAAACTGGACGGCCTTGATGACATCGTCCGCGTTGGCGGCCATGACGATGAGTCCCGGATGGCGGTCAAAGGCCGAATCCCAGTAGCGGCGCGCCACGTCGTACCCCTCATCCGGGGGCAGCACCAGCTTGCCCTTGAGGCTGGCGCGCAGATCCTTCAGGTCCGCTTGGTTAAGCGAAACGGATTTGCCCGAACCGCTGATCGCTGGCAGGCTCCCCGGAATGAGGCCGGGGGATCCGCCCTGCGCCCACAGGCGGCGCGCCGGAATGAGCAGGCCGCCGGCGGCCGCGAACGTGGAATGGACAAAGGAGCGCCTGCCAATCTTCATTCACGAACTCCCGGCTGTTGCCGCGCGTTAATTGGAATCGAATGGGTCAGGTTCGGGCCGCGCTGATTGCGCTATCGTAAACGGGTCCGAAGCGATCAGCGAATCGGCAGCGACACCCACGCAAATGGCCGCCATGCATTTGGCGTGAAGCTGGGAACTTCCTGCTCGGACGGGTAGTCTGCGCTGCAGTAGGCATAGGAGTTCGCGCCATGCGCAGCGCCATCGTATCAGCCGTGGCAGGTCTGCTGGGTGCCACCGCCTGGGCAAGTGTGTCCTTTGGGCAAGCATGGTCCGTCGCGCCACCGGCATCGCCGCCGACGCGGGTGTGGGTCCATCTGAATGGGCCCGCTGACCTGGAGCAGCTGCGCTCGACCAATCTGAATCACTATCGGCGCGCCCAGCCGATCCTCGCGGCAGCGAACGAGATCTGCCAGCCCGGCCCGACACATGCCTACCCGACCCGCTTCGAGGGCGACTATCTCAACTGTGAGAGCATGATCTGGCTGACCAGTTATCCGCCGCAGAAGCGCCTGGTCTTCCACCTGGATGATGTCGGCTATATCGCGCTGGTCAGCGTGACAGTCGGCGGCGCCAAAGTGGAGAAGCTTGCCGCCAAAGCGGCAACGGCCAAATGACCGCGCTCGCCGCGCCGGGCCAGAACGCAAAAGGCCCGGTCGATGCCGGGCCTTTCAAGAACTCACGGAGCTTCTCGAGCTCTTACTTGATCTTGGTCTCTTTGTACGGCACGTGTTTGCGCACGACCGGGTCGAACTTCTTCACTTCCAGCTTATCCGGATGCAGACGCTTGTTCTTGGTCGTGACATAGAAGTGACCGGAGCCGGCCGACGACAACAATTTGATTTTCTCGCGCATGATTCGCTCTCCGAAAGTGCTGTGGCGAAGACTCTAGATCTTCTGGCCCTGCCCGCGCAGCTGGGCCACGATCACGTCGATGCCCTTTTTCTCGATGGTACGCAGTCCATGGGTGGACACGCGCAGCGACACCCAGCGCTTTTCCGACTCAAGCCAGAAACGCTGGCTGTGCAGGTTGGGCAGGAAGCGGCGACGAGTCCTGTTATTCGCGTGCGAGACGCGATTGCCCGAGGCGGGGCCCTTGCCGGTGACTTCGCAGACGCGCGACATAAACTTAACCTTTGCGATCAATTAGTTACGGATTGCCGGATCAGCCGGACAGTCCGCTGGGGCCGAGCTTTATACCAGCCGGAAAGGCTTCCCGCAAGGCGCGGGATCGCGTTGCGCAGGCGTGCCGTGTGCGCCGCCGGCGGTGACGCCTAAGGTTTCACTTCCCGAATGCCTATTGTATTTACACACTCTATCGTTGTATTTATACAATGTGGTCCGCATGAGGGTCACTGGCTGAACCATGGTGTGTAATCGCCTTGCCGTGCTGCGGGCGGATCGCGGGGTGTCTCGCAAGGAACTCGCCGCCGCAGTCGGCGTGAATTTTCAAACCATCGGCTACCTGGAGCGAGGGGAATACAACCCGAGCGTCGAATTGGCGCTGAAATTGAGTGAGTACTTCGGATTGCCGCTGGAGATGATCTTCTCACTCAAGCCACTCCCGGCTATCAGCATCGAATTGCTACGTGCCAAATTGAGGAAAAAGGCCTAGGAGATCGCGATGTATCTTCCTTACTCTCGCGGCCGCAATTCCACCAATCGCGAGTGCCGGGTCGCGAGCATCCTGTCGATCGTGGGTTTCATCGCGTTTGCCTGGGCAGCCCTGTATCCGCCGAGCAGTTTTCTGCCATTCCTTGGAGAACTGTCACTTATCCTTTTTCTGAGCTGGCTGGGTTTAGCGACGTTGTTGCGAGCAAGACCTTACCAAGGGCTGCTTTGGCCGCACACCACGGCTCGTCTCGGTTCGAAAGCCGAGCATCCGCCCCTGGGTGAACGCGACACGCTGGTTCGCTACCGCACGTTTCTGACGTCCTATCAAATTCTCTCGGTCCTGATCGGGGTAATCGTGATAGCCCCGGGACTTCTGGGTTCCAGCATCAATGGATTGACTTCGCGGTATCACGGAACACTCGAGCTCGGACTCCTGACTCTATCCTTGCTGATGTTTCTGACCTGGATGCTGCCGCATTGGGTCGTCCCATGGCTCGAATCGACGGCCAACTTTGACGCCGAGGCGGACCTTGTCCCGACTGCAAGCCCGAGGAGTACCTCTGAGCGGCCGACCACGGCGGCGAACTCGAATCGGATTCGCGCTGTGTGGAAAGTCTCCCCCTGGGTCGTCTGGATTCTGATCTTCCTGCTTAAGTCACGGCTCTTCGGCGCATATGTTCCCCGGGGGCTGCGCGCGCTGTTTCATTGAAAAACAAGCTCAGGTGCGGCATTGCCCGACCCGGTTTGCGACGTACAATGTGGCGAGCCTCCATGCGGGGCCAAGACAGGTGACCGCCAATGGACATGAACGAGGCTGAGGGCTTCTTCCCGGAACGTGAGGTCCTGCGCGCGAGGCGGCGACGGGCTATCGTTGATGATGCTGTGGACCCGTCCGAAGCCCGTACCCGGCGTGCGGGAACCTGGATGACGCTGTGGGTCGCGGTGTTCTTGCCGATTCTCGTCAACGCCATCGTCTTTGGCTGGAACGGGCACATCACCCCCCGGGCGTTGGAAGTCCTCATGTATGCCCTGTCGTTCGTCCTCGCCGGCTGCGGTGCCTGCGTGGCGGTGGGCATATGGAACAGCTTCAAGACGAGGGCTTCGGGATGAGCCCGGCCGCGCGGCGGGCCGTTTACAGCAGGCCCCTTTCCGCGAAGGACATACAGCGCCCATCACCGATCACCAGGTGATCCAACACCCGGATATCTACCAGCGCCAGGGCATCCCGCAGCCGGGAGGTGATGAGCTCATCGGCGTGGCTGGGCTCGGCAACGCCGGACGGGTGGTTGTGGGCGAGGATCACGGCAGCTGCGTTTCGCGCCAGGGCGGCTTTGACGACCTCCCGCGGATGCACGCTCGCCCCATCGATCGTGCCACGGAACAGTTCCTCGAATGCGATCAGCTGGTGCCGGGTATTCAGGTGCAGGCAACAGAAGACCTCGTACGGTCGATCCCGCAGCTGCGCCAGCAGGAAACCCCGCGCCGCATCCGGGCAGTCCAGGCCCGGACCGGCCTTGAGGGTCTCACGATAGTGCCGGCGCGCCAGTTCGAGGGCCGCCTGCAGCATGCAGTACCGGGCCGGTCCCAGGCCAGGTCCGGCCAGCGCCTGCTCACGATTGGCGCATAGCAATTCGCGCAGCGACCCGAAGCGCGCGAGCAGCTGCTGCGCGAGATCCACGGCATTGCCGCGACGATTGCCGGTGCCAAAGAATACCGCCAGCAGTTCGGCATTGGAGAGGATCTGGGCGCCGTGCTCCATGAGCTTTTCCCGCGGCCGTTCGCAGGCCGGCCAGTTCAGGATCGACATTCGGGCAGTGTCCGGGTCGTACCCCGCGTCGTGCCAGCGACTAATCGGGCCTGACTGCCCTCATTTGCGCGCTCAGCCCCGGCAGCTCGGCGATTTCGTGCCTGCATAGACCGAGGACAAATCACCTCAGTCGATATCGTCATTTGCGCGCTGTCTTGGTGGACCCGATAATGGCCGCAACGAGGTTCCATGCACGGCAAACATATCCTGCTCGGCGTCACTGGCGGCATTGCGGCCTACAAGAGTGCGGACCTCGTCCGCCGCCTGCGCGAGCGCGGTGCCGAGGTCCAGGTGGTCATGACGGATGGCGCGCGGGAGTTCGTTACCCCGATGACCTTCCAGGCGCTCTCGGGGCGGCCGGTGCGCACGGACCTGTGGGACCCGGGCGCCGAAGCGGCGATGGGCCACATCGAACTGGCCCGCTGGGCCGACCTGGTGCTGATCGCTCCGGCGACCGCCGATTTTCTGGCGCGGTTGGCCGGCGGGCGCGCCGATGACCTGCTGGCGACGACCTGTCTGGCGACCGGCGCGCCGATTGCCCTGGCGCCGGCCATGAATCAGCAAATGTGGGCGAACCCGGCGACCCAAGCCAATGTGGCCGTGCTCAAAGAGCGCGGGGTCCATGTTTTCGGCCCCGGCACGGGCGACCAGGCCTGCGGGGAAGTGGGTGCGGGACGGATGCTCGAACCGACCGAGCTTGCGGCACTCGCGGATTCGACCCTGGTGCCCAGCGGCGTGTTGAGTGGCCGGCGGGTGCTGATCACCGCGGGCCCGACGCGTGAACCCATCGATCCGGTCCGCTTCATCAGCAATCGCAGCTCCGGCAAAATGGGTTTCGCGGTCGCGCAGGCGGCCCGCGAGGCGGGCGCCGAAGTCGTGATGATCTGTGGCCCGGTGGCCCTGGCCTCTCCGGCGGGAGTCCGGCGCGTCGATGTGGAGAGTGCCGCGGACATGCTCGCGGCGGTGCAGGCTGAAGTACGGCCCGATGATATCTTCATCTCCACGGCGGCCGTGGCCGACTATCGTCCGGCGCAGGCCGCGACCCAGAAGATCAAGAAGACCGAGGAAAGCCTGGCGCTGCAGATGGCGCGCACCACGGACATCATCGGCACACTGGCCGCGGGTCAGCAGCGGCCGGCTTTCGTAGTCGGCTTCGCGGCCGAGACCGATACGGTGGAGCAGAATGCGCGCACGAAGATGCTGCGCAAGAACCTCGACATGATCGCCGCGAATGAAGTCGGTCATGACAAGGCGTTCGACTGCGCCGATAACGAACTCATCGTACTGTGGCGCAATGGCCGCAAGCTCCTGCCGCGTAGCGCCAAGACGCAACTGGCGCGCGAACTCGTCGAGCTCATCGCCACGGTCATTGCCGAGCGCCGCACCGAGGCCAGCCGCGCCGCGCCCCTGTCGGCGAACGCCACGAAGGCCTGATGACATGGATACGTTGACGCGCCGGCACCCATTGAAGGTGCGCATTCTGGATGCCCGGGTCGGCACGCAGTTGCCGTTGCCGGTGTACGCGACCGATGGTTCGGCGGGCATGGACCTGCGCGCCTGCATCGATGCGCCGGTGACGCTCGCGCCGGGGCAGACCCAATTGCTTGCCACCGGGCTTGCCATCCACATTGATGACCCGGGACTTGCCGCGCTGATCCTGCCGCGCTCCGGACTGGGCCACAAGCACGGCATCGTGCTGGGCAATCTCGTCGGGCTGATCGACTCGGATTACCAGGGGCAGCTGATGGTATCGATGTGGAACCGCGGGCACAGCGCCTTCGTCATCGAGCCTGGCGAACGCATCGCGCAGCTGGTCGTGGTCCCGGTGGTGCAAGTGGAGCTTGAGGTGGTCAACGATTTCGCGACCAGCGCCCGCGGCGGGGGCGGCTTCGGACATTCCGGTCGCGGCTGATCAGCGCACCACGGCGGCCTGGGCGGCGCGCAATTCCTTGTAACGGTCGATATCGGATTGGAACTGCGCCTGGGTCTTGGCTTCCTGGTCCAGGGTGGTGTTCAAGGCGGCTTTTTGCGCACGAATGTCATTGAGCGTATGAACCATCTGTTCGGCCAGATCGTCCGGCATGCGGCGGGCATCGGGGCGGGTGCTGTAGGGCTTGAAGTTCTGCGCGCGTGTCTGCAGCGCCGTCAGGCGCTCGCCCAATGAGGCGACGTATTGCTCGGCGGCGACCTGCTGGCCCTTGATCTGCAGTAGTCGCTCATCACGCAGCTGTTCGATGTCCTTCACGGAGGTGTAAGTGGCCATCAGGAAGCTGTCGCGCTGCTTCTGCCGGGCTGCCTGCTCTTCGGCATCGGCGGCGGCGGCCAGTTCGGCGGCGCTCTTGCTGCCCTCCTTGTGGCCAATCGGCACACCCTGCTTGTTCAGCAGGGTGCTCTCTTTCTGCGCGTACTGCGGCGGGATGCTGTCCCCGTAATGTACGACACCCTGATCGTCCACCCATTTGTACGCCGCCGGGGGCTCAGCCCAGCAGGTGGCGCCCCAGGCGCACACACACGTCAGGGCAAGAGCGAGCTTGGCGGCATGGGCAGTTGTGGACATGGTGTTAGTTGGTCGGAGCCTGGTCTTGCCGCGCATCATGTCCCTGTCGCATCCGACGCTGCAAGTGTCACGAGACCCCAAACTGTGCGCGATAGGCCTTCAATGCCGTGAGCTGCTGCGCAGAAACGCGCGCACGGCCATCGGGAGGGTTCTCCAAGGCGCCGAGAAGCTGCCCAAGTGTGAGGATGCTCACACAGCGGACCCCGTGCACCGCGTAGATTTCCTGTACAGCGGAACGGTCCCCCTGGCCCCGTTCCTGCCGGTCCAGGGCCAGCAGTATGGCTGCGGGCGTCGCTCCGGCCTTGTGGATCAGGTCAATGGCCTCACGCTTGGCGGCGCCATCCGAAATCACATCATCGACGATCACTACCCGGCCCTTGAGCGCGCTGCCGACAATATTGCCACCCTCACCATGATCCTTGGCCTCCTTGCGGTTGAACGCGTACGGCACATTCCGGCCGTGGTGGTCGGCCAGGGCGATGACGGTGGCGGTGGCCAGCGGAATGCCCTTATAGGCCGGACCGAACAGCATGTCGTACTCAAGTCCGGAACTCGCCAGCGCGGCGGCATAGCAGCGCCCCAGGGCGGCGGCAGAGGCGCCATCGCTGAACAGTCCGGCATTGAAGAAGTACGGACTCTCGCGCCCCGACTTCAGCGTGAAGCGGCCAAAGCGCAGCGCTTCGCGCGCCATCGCGAGATCGATGAATTCGAGTTGATAGTTGTGCATGATCGCTATTTCGCGCCGGCCCGGTGCTGATTGCTTGACTGGAGCAGTAGATTATTACATCGATTCCCAACCCCCGATGGTCGCAGGCGGCGCGGATCTATCTTCAGCCTCGAGTCGTGTCGATGCTGTTTCTGGGGTTTGGCGCCGGCCTGCCGTACTACCTGGTCTATAACACGCTCTCGGCGTGGCTGCGCCAGGAGCACATCGTCCGCGGCACCATCAGCATGCTGGCATGGGTCGGGCTGATCATCACGCTGAAGTTCCTGTGGGCGCCGATCGTCGACCGGGTGCCGCTACCGGGGTTGGGCCACCTGCTCGGGCGCAGGCGCAGTTGGATGTTCGTGGCGCAGATCGGCGTGGTGCTGGCGCTGGTGAATCTCTCGACGGCGCACCCGGCCGCGAATCTCATGCAGGTCGCATTGGGCGCGCTGTTCCTGGCGTTCTGTTCGGCGACCCAGGACATCGCGCTGGATGCCTGGCGCATCGAGTCCGCGCCGGATAAGGAGCAGGGCGCGATGGCAGCCGCCTACCAGCTGGGATACCGGGTTGCGATCATCAGCAGCACCTTCGGGGCGTTACAGATTGCCCAGCTGGCCGGCTGGCACGCCAGTTACGCGACCATGGCGGCGCTGGGACTGGTTGGCGTGATCACGACCCTGCTGGTGCGCGAGCCGCCCCCCCGGGTGGCGCCGGTCGGCGAACACCAGGAACAGCGCGTGTACGACTGGCTGGCGAGCCGCACGCACTGGTCGCCGTTCGCGCGCACGGTGGGCGCGGGGTTTGTGGGCGCCGTGGTGTGCCCGCTGACGGATTTCCTGGGGCGCTTTTCGGTGCGGATCGCGGCGTTGCTGCTGTTGCTGATCGGCAGCTACCGTCTGACCGACTTCACCATGGGCGTCATGGCGAACCCCTTCTACATCGATCATGGCTACAGCCTGGGTCAGATCGCGACGGTGGTGAAATTCGTCGGCATCGCGCTGTCGATGCTCGGGGTCGTGCTGTCGGGCGTGGTGATTGCCCGCTTCGGCATCGTGCGCGCCCTGGTGCTGGGCAGCCTCATGGTGATGTCGTCGAACCTGGCATTCTCGTGGCTTGCCACCACTCCCGGGCCGACGGTTCTGGGTTTGGGGTTTGCGAACGGTCTGGATGCCATGGCATTGGCGCTGCACGGCACGGCCCTGATCGCCTTTCTGTCCGCGCTGACCAGCGCCCGTTATACGGCAACGCAGTACGCCTTGTTTTCATCGATGTACGCGTTGCCGGGCAAGCTGCTGGAGGGCACCTCAGGATTCGTGGTCGATGCCATCGGCTACCCGCATTTCTTCCTGTACACCGCCAGCCTCAGCATCCCGAGCCTGCTCCTTATCTATCTGCTGTCACGCCCGGCACACCGTCACGCACTGCCGTGAAGCATCAGGTGGTGTCGAACAGATCGATGTCGTCCAGCGAGCCGGCCCGTAAATCGCCTTTGTCGCCGGGGCGATCGAACCGGGAATGGCCTTCGTCGGCCTCGACATCGGCCGAGTCGCTCCAGTCCTCGCCCGGATCGGCAGCCTCGAGCAAATGCTCATCGCACCAGACCGCCCAATCCTCGCGGTCCAGCTCCTCAAGGGTGCCGTCAGCGTACTGCACTTCAATGGTGCCATCATCATCGTCCAGGGCAACGATCTCGAACGGCTCACCGCCATTCAATCGATACCAGGCCCCGACGCCCGGACTCGGAATCGCCATCGTAAACCTCCCTACGAAGATTCAGATATGCTCGTGCATCAACTCGCGGATTCATGTTGCGCCTGATTCACAGGGCTTTCAAGAATAACGCGCCGCATCGGACAAGCTCGCGCTGCAGGATGATTGCCCGTCAGGCAGGTGCGCCCAGTGATTTTGATCGATCAAGTCATCAAGTTCTTCATCGTGTTCTTCGTAGTGGTGGAGCCGCTGTCGATTGCGCCGGTGTTCGTCAGTCTCACGGCCGACGCGGCGCCGGAATTCCAGCGCCGGATGGCATTCAAATCGGTGTCCATCGCGGCGATTATCCTGTTGGCGTTTTCATTGATCGGCACGCCGTTCCTGTCGGCGATGGGCATCAGCATCCAGGCCTTTCGCATTTTCGGCGGTCTGCTGCTGTTCCTGATCGCCCTGGAAATGGTGTTCGCCCGCGAATCCGGTACCCGCACCTCAAGTGATGAGAAGGCGGAGAGCCAGCTGCGTGCCGACGTCTCGGTATTTCCGCTGGCATTCCCCCTGATCTCGGGACCGGGCGCGCTGGTCACGATCCTGTTGTGGTTCGGCCCGCTGCCGATCACGGCCCATCCGCTGCAGTTTGCGGCACTGGCGGCGTGCGTGGCGGTGGTGCTGCTGCTCACCCTGCTCGTGATGCTGGTCGCCGTGCCGTTGATGCGCACGCTGGGTGTCACCGGAACCAACGTGATCAACCGTCTTTTCGGCGTGATCCTCGGCGCGCTGGCCGTGCAGTTCGTACTCGATGGGATTCGTGCGAGCTTCTATTAGTGAGGCAGATCGCCTGCGCGTCGCCGGCGGAACGCCAGATCCCACACGCCGTGCCCGAGGCGCTCGCCGCGCTGCTCGAAGCGGGTCGGCTGCCGCGAATCGGGCCGTGGCACATAGCCGCCGTCGCGCGCGGTGTTCTCCAGCAGTGCACAGCCGCCCAGTACCTCGAGCATCGCGCTGGCGTAGGGCTCCCAGTCCGTCGCGGCACGCAGCAGCCCACCGGGCTTCAGGCGCGCTGCCAGCAGCGCGACGAACGCCGTATTGAGCAACCGGCGCTTGTGGTGACGTTTCTTGTGCCACGGGTCGGGGAACAGCACCAGCACTTCGTCAAGGCATGCCTCGGGTAACTGCTGAGCGACGACTTCCACGGCATCGTGGTTGCTGATGCGGACATTGCGCAAACCGAGACGCTCGATATCCAGCAGCACCCGTCCGACACCGGGGCGATGCACTTCGATCCCGAGGAAGTCCACATCGGGCTGTGCACTCGCCATGTGAATGAGATTGGCGCCGTTGCCAAAGCCGATCTCGACCACGCAGGCCGCAACGCGGCCAAACAGCGCGGCAAGGTCGCAGGGCAGCGCGGTGTATTCGAGCCCGAATTGCGGCCACAGTCTATCGAGCGCACGCTGCTGGCCATCGGTCATGCGACCGGCGCGCAGCACGAACGAGCGCACGCCGCGCGGATGGGTCTGGGCAGTCATCGCGGCGCGAAGGAGGCGGTCTGCACGCTAAGTTGTGCGTCCGCGCCGCAGCGCAGTTCGGCGCGGGTGTGCAGGAACACCGGCCGCTGCCCCTGACCATGGCCCGCTTCGATACCGGCCAGCACCGGAATCGCCAAAGTCTGCGCAAAGCGCTCGAGGACCGCCGGGCCGAGATTGCTGCCGGCGCTCTCGGCGCCGCCGAGGAAGGTGCCGAGCACGATGGCCTTGAGATTGCGCAGCACCCCGCTCTGGCGCAGGTGTTCGAGCATCCGGTCGATGCGATAGCCGCGCTCCCCGACATCTTCGAGGAACAGAATGCCGGAAGGACGCCGCTGCAGGGCGGTACCCAGGGTGCTTTGCAGGACGGTGAGGTTGCCGCCGGTCAATCTGCTGACAATGCGCTGCCGACGCCGGGCCGCCGCATTGAGCGGCGCGAGGTTCGCAAAGAGGCTGTGGCGCACGCCACCGAACAGGACCGCGTCCAGTTCGCGACGGTCTTCCTCGCGCACATTGGTGCCGCCGAGCCGGTCCAGAAAAGGGCCGTGCAGCGAGGGCCAGCCCCAGAAGAGATTCAGGAGCTGATGCAGGGTCGTGACATCGCTATAGCCGATCACAAGCTTTGGATGAACGGGCGGCTTGAGCGCCTGCAGCCGCTGGATGATGCGCAGCGCCCCATAGCCGCCCCGCACGCCCCACACGGCGCGCGAGTCACGCGCGTAGAGCGCCTTGCGCAGCTGTGCGAAACGCCGCGCATCGGTATTGGCACACAGCAGGTCGTCGCCGAATAGATCGGGCGGCACGCGCGGTACGAGCCCCTGGCGTTTCAGGAACTGCAGGCCGTTTTCGAGCTGTTCGGGCGTGCAGCGGAACCCCGGAGCGACGACATCGACGATATCTCCGGGGGCGAGTAACGGGTGCGGCATAGCTTCGACTTGGATTGAAAAGCCTTGGAGCACACAGTCTACCCGGCCCGTTCTTCTATGGCAGAATCGACGCTGTTTTCGCGGGGCCGTTCGAGCGAACGGCATGGCAAGAGAGTGATGGCTCAAGGCCTGGTGATCGGATTGCTCCTCGTCATGGCGGCTGTCGCCGGTGCCGTATGCGTGTGGCTGTTCATCCGTGGACTGTCCCGCCCCGCGACTGCCCCCCAGGTTTCCGCGCCACCAGCGATCGGGAGCGCGGTGGCGCGGGTCGTGCCGGCGGCTGCCGCGGCTGCGCCACCGCCCGTGCCCGTCACGCGGCCCACCGGACCGCTCGAGACACAGGTTCTCAGCGGTGAGCAGACCTTCCACAACATGTACGAACTGGCCTTCGGTGCGCTTGCGCATCACAAGCCACCGCAGGAGGAGCTGCGCGTCGTGGCGGAGAATGCCGATGAGGTATTCGAAAGGCTGGCCACCGATCCGAAGTACGCGATGCGCCGCCCGATGATGCTGCCGCAGCTGCTGCGGGCGGTGCATGACAAGAAAAGCACCCAGCACCAGCTGGCCAATATATTCGCGCGCGATCCGGCGCTGGCCGGCAATTTGCTGAAAGTCGCCAACAGCCCCGTGTACCGCGTGAGCGAGGATCCAGTTGAAAGCCTGGATCGGGCCGTGGCCATGTTGGGCACCGACGGTCTGCACTCGCTGATCGCGACGGTGCTGGTGCAGCCGGTATTCAAACTGGCGGCCACCGACTACCCGCGCTTTCCGGAAATCGTATGGGAGCATACGTTTCGCTCGGCCAGTGCGGCCGAGAGTCATGCCTCGCAGGTTGAAAATGGTGATCCATTCGCCGCCCAGCTGCTGGCGCTCACCATGGGCCTGGGCACCATCGTGGTCTACCGCCTCGTCGTTGACCGCTGCCATCTCCTGCTGGATGGGCGATCGCCGCATCCGGCGGTGATCATCGCGCTGATCGATTCGCAATGTGCCAACGTCGCGAAGCGCGTGGCGGCGAGTTGGGAGTTGTCGGAACGGGTCCTGACGGCGCTCGAAGAGCAACGGCCGCGTCGGCGCAAGGACGACCCGACGCAGCCCCTGTCACCCCTGGGGCGTTCGTTGGCTTTCGGTCGCAAACTGGCGGCGCTGGCCGTCCTGCATGAGCACGGCCTGATTTCGGAAGATACGGTGCGTGCCTCGATGGCCCTGGAGGGTCCCCTGGCGGAGCAGTTCGACAGTATCTGGATCAAGCTAATCGGCCACGAGGAGCGTGCGAAGGGGTGAGGGCGGCGCACCAAAGGTGGGCCGCACGAGAATAGCCTGAGCTGGAGCTGGACAGGGAGATGTTAAGGTTGCTTAACCATAATGGAAGTCCTTGATTTCTCATGAGTCTCCGCCAGACCTACAATGTCATCGCCAACTGCGCCATTGCGTTGAATAGCTCATGGGGCGGTACCATTAAGCCCTCAGTGACAACGAATGATGCGGAACACATTCGATCCGCGACGGAGCAAATCATGAACGCCAGGGTAAGTGCCAATGCTCGAACCAAGGCCGGTCGGATTCTGAAAGTGGTCGGAATCGCAGCGGCCTTGATGGTCGGCGCCTCTTCCGTGAACGCAGAGTCCCATGGTGGTGGGGGCGGCGGTGCTCACTTCAGCGGCGGTGGCCACTTCAGCGCACCGCATTTCAGCGGCGGCAGCCGCGGCTTCGCTGGGGGCCAGCACTACGCACCGGGTATTCACGCCGGCGCGGGCTTCGGCTATGGCCGTGGTTATGGCGTACGCGGTGGCGTAGGGTTCGGCTATCGCGGCGGCTGGGGTGGCGGCTACTGGCATGGCGCGTTCTGGCCGGGTGCCTACTACGGCTGGTCGTACCCGCTGTTTCTGGGCTTTTTGCCGGCGCTGTATTCGACCTACTGGTGGGGCGGCGTGCCGTACTACTACGTGAACAACGTGTACTACAACTACGATGCAGCCGATAACGGCTACGTCGCGGTAGATCCGCCGCCGGTGTCGAGCGGTGGTTACTCGGATGATGTGAACGCGGCCGCGGCCGCCGGGCCGCCGGGCGGCAATTCGGCGGACAACACTCCGCCGGATGTGGCAGCCCCGGGAGCGGGTGCGGGTCTTATCATCTACCCGCGTAACGGCCAGAGCGAGCAGCAGCAGGCGACGGACAAGTTCCAGTGCCACGACTGGGCGAAGGGGCAGACGGGGTTTGATCCCACCAGTCAGGCCTCCTCCGGCGCCTCGATCAGCGCCCGCTCGTCCTACGCCCGGGCCATGTCTGCCTGTCTGGACGCACGCGGGTACACGGTCCGCTAGTGCACTCTTGACCCTCAAGGGAGGGTGATCCCCGGATCACCCTCCCTGATTCATTCCCGGTTCGCTTCCCCGCCTGATTGGCTAACCCGCCAAGCTTGTTTTCGCTACACTTCCCGATAATGACCCGGCTCTTGGGAGCACGGGCACGCGGCTGCGATGGCGGCGCAAAACAAGATATTGCGGGGGGAGGCTCTATGCGTAATCAGCGATTTACCGTTGGCAGTCTTGCATCACTCATAGTTTGGGGTTCGGCTTTGGTGGCCGTCGCGCAGGCGGCCGATGCGCCGCCACCGCAAATCCCGACCTGCGACAAGAAGATCGGCACGCTGGCGGTCACCGAACCGGAGAACAACTGGTGGACGCAGTACCAGCTTGATTCGCCGGAGGCGCTCATCAAGGTATTCGTGTCCCAGTCAAACTGCTTCACGCTCCTGGACCGGGGCAAGGGTCTCGCTGCGGCTAAGGCCGAGCGCGCCTTGTCGGCCAACGGTGAGACGCGCGGCGGTTCAAACATTGGCAAGGGCCAGATGAAGGCCGCCGACTACGTACTGGTGCCAGACCTGGTCACGAAGAATGGCAATTCGGGAGGCACCAACATCGGGGGTGCACTGGGCGGCTTTCTGCATGGCATGGCCGGCGCCGTCGTCGGTGGCATCAGTCTCAAGAGCAAGACGGCCGATGTGGTGCTGACGCTGACCGATGTCCGTTCGACGGAACAGGTCGCCCTCGAGCAGGGTCATTCGAAAAAGACCGATCTGGGCTGGGGCGCGGGCGGCGGTTCTTTCTTTGGCGCCTTCGCGGCCGCGGGAGCGAGCAGCTACGCGAACACGGAGATCGGCCAGGTCATTACGATGGCCTACCTGGATGCCTTCTCCAAGCTGGTCACGCAGGTGAGGGGCATGGACCTGAATGCCAAGGCGGACAATGTTTCCCAGTCCGTGACCATGTCGAAGCCCGGCAAGATGTATGAGGCATCGAACCTCAAGGCCAAAGTGGTGCGCGATCTGGAACCGGGCATGACGCTATATCCGAGCGGCGACAAGGATGGCATCTGGTGGAAAGTGACCGACGAGCTGGGTAATGAGGGTTGGGTGCCCTCGACGCTTTTCCAGCTGGCCAAGTAGCGCCAAGCGCTAGCTGACCTCATAGAACCACAGCATCACGGCGTCCGGACACCGGGCGCCGCTGCACACAAATATGCGGCGATTCAGCCACTCGTACCGGCCGGCCGGGGCTGACAGCCGCGGGGTTGCGCGGAAATAGTAGTCGGCAGGATCGACGGATTCGCCAGCGCCGAGGCGGTGCATCACGGCCTCAGGGCCGTGGCGCATTCCGCGGTTGTTGACCTGGATGATGACGCCATCATCCGTGCGCAGCAGATATTGCGCTTCAACGATCATCACGCCGTCCTGGCGCAAATACTGCCAATCGGCTCCGCCGGGCACGAGCGTGCCGCGCAGCCGCGGGCCCGCGAACGTCCCACCGGCAATTGGCACCACGCGCCGTGCGCCCTCGGGAACATCGCCCACGACAATCGGAGCCTCGAGAGTTGCGCGCACTTCAAGCAGCAGATTCAGCTCGGGCTTCATGGGAGACTATTATAGGCGCCTCAGCATTGCAGGAGGCGCCGCCGCCCCCGTAGAATCACACCCCCGCGCGGGTGTAGTTCAATGGTAGAACTGCAGCTTCCCAAGCTGCTAACGTGGGTTCGATTCCCATCACCCGCTCCAGTCTCAGTCGGCCTTCAGCTGACGAGCCGCCGCTTCAGCAGTGTCCTCCGGCCGTGTGTTGAAGGCGATCGTTGCAGCGGGCGCTGCTTTGTGAACCGCATTGATCACCCTCTCGAAGAGCGCCAGGCTTTTCGGCGGGAGCCTGAGACCACCGCCGATCACCACACAGTCGTAGTCCGCGCTGAGCAGTTGCTTCTCGATCATGGGTCCAGCCGTTTCATCGGGCATGACCATGCAGCTATCGCCCTGCCAGCCCCGTTCCTGGATCTTAATGATGGCTACGGCAATGCCGGCGTTGATCTTGTCCGCATTGAAGCCCGGTGGCAGGGCGGGATCCGAAAAGTCTACAGTTTCCGGCTTCTGGCCAACGAACAATATGCGGGTCATGTGTTTTTCTCCAGGTGATAGGCCGTGGTCATGCGGCCAACTCCTCAAAATATGCGCGCAGCGTGCGCGGACTTCGACCGAGGATGGCCCTCAATGTCAGCGCACTGCCGCGCAGTCCGATCCGCTCGTAATGATCGAACATCGGACGTAAACCTCGTGCCGCCTCGCCGAGGCTGTCGGAGTCGATGCGCTTAGGTGCAACCTTTCGGCCAAGCACTTCGCCGATCATGGCCGCCACCTCGTGCCGATCGAGCCAACCCTCGGCGCAAAGTTCGAACGTGCCATAAAGCAGTCGATCCTCCATCAATGCGATTGCCGCCACCTCGGCGACGTCGCGGAAGTCGACGCGACTGAAGCGCGTGTCGTTTGACCATGGCTCCGCAATCACTCCGGAATCGATGATGCCCTTCCACGCGCCGGCGTAGTTCTGAAACAGCACGGTCGGGTGCAGGAAGGTGTATTCGAGGTGTGAGTCCAGCACGGCTTCTTCGACCGGCGCTTTCAGCGCGTGATTGGGCAGGCCGCTCAGCACCGGATGGATCACCGAGGAGAACACGAACCGGCGGACGCCGGCCTTGATCGACGCTGCGACGAATGCCTTGCCCACTTCCGCCTCGTTGGGCAGTCCGACGGGTGCGACATAGAACACGCGGTCCACGCCTGCGAGCGCTGCGGCGACGTCTGCCGGGTCGGCCAGGTCACCTACCACGACTTCCGCGGCGCCCCGCGCTTGCGCCCGACCGACATCGTCGGGAACGTGAACAAAACCACGGACCTTGGCCCCGCGTCGTGCCAGTTCCGGGATCACTAGGCCAGCAAATTTCCCGCTCGCACCTACGGATAAGATTGTCTCACTCATCGGTTTAGTACCCTCATTTGCGCGCTCGCCGTCGCGGCACTTGGATCTTAGCCTCCAAAATGACCGTGGATTGTTGCCCGCCTAGGACAGACTGTGCAGCAAAATGCGACAATAGGCCGTGCTTGACCTCAACTCACTGCGGATCTTCCAGAAGGTCGCGTCGCTGAACAGCTTCACGGCGGCCGCGCGTGCGCTCGGTCTGCCGAAATCGAATGTCAGCCGGTCGGTCGCCCGGCTTGAGGAGGTGCTCGGCACAAGACTGTTCCAGCGAACGACCCGGGATGTCGTGCTCACGCTCACTGGGGCGGCACTCCTGGATCGAAGCAGCACCATCATTGCCAATCTCAGTGAAGCATTGGACTACGTTGGCAGTCTGGGCGGGCAACCGCGCGGAATTCTGAAAATCAGCGCCGGAGTGGGTTTCGGAGTCAATGTCCTGGCCGAGCAGCTGCCCGAGTTTCTGCGCCGTTATCCCGATATCGGCATTGCGCTTGATCTTGAGAGCCGTCCCGCCGATCTCGTTGGCGAGGCGGTTGACATCGCAGTTCGCCTCGGCCCATTGCCGGATTCCGGGCTTGTCGCGGTGAGGCTTGGTGAAATGCGACGCTATTTGTGCGCTGCCCCGGCGTACCTGCGGCGGCGCGGATTGCCGAAGACCATCGAGGACATCGCGCGGCACGAGACGATCGAGATGCCGGGCCCGGACGGTCGGGCGCGACCTTGGAACTTTTCGCGTGGCGGCGAGACGATTAAACTCGACGTGGCGCCACGCATTTCAGTCAACGAGGCACTGACGATCCATCGGCTGGTCCTCAACGGGGCCGGGATCGGAATATTGTCGGGCTATATCTGCGCGCCTGAGATCGCGGCCGACCGCTTGGTCCGGCTGTTTTCGGACTGGTCCGCACCGGCGGTCGAGGTAAACCTTGTCTTCCCCAGCCGACGCGAACTAGCGCCCGCCGTGCGCGCTTTTGTTGATTATATGAAGGAGGTCAGCCGGCCCGGCGTGTTGTGGATGAGCGATCCGCTCAGTGAGCAAGCCGTCGCGATGCGACACGGCCTGGAAGCCGGGTACAAGGCGGAATAGTTCTTGTAAGCGGGTGACTGCGTCAGTATTTGCCATGAGAAATCTGAAGCGAGGTTTGAGTTCGATTCCCAGTGGCGGTCGCAAGCTCATTGCCGGAGTCGATCAGCAGGGAACTCTAAAGACGCATCTCCGCGGTGATTGCATCGTAGGGGGCAGAAACGCTGCCGTTCTCACGGCGCAGTAATCCGGACGCGGTCAACGTCTCGACATCCTCATGAACACGTTTGTAATCGCGGCCCAGGCGCTCCGCCAATGCCTTCACAGACGGGGCCGGAGTCTCGTGGACGGCGCGCAGCAGCTCGAGGCGCTTAGGAGATAGCGCGCTCAACATTGCCGCCAGATCGGGAAAGGTCAGATGCCTCTCTCGTACCTTCTCCCCGCGCCCGAGTCGGTGCCATGCGTTCACGAAACGCTCACCCATCTCGTCCAGGGTTCCCACATTGACTTTGACGCGCTTGCTCATCGTTCACCTCGCAGGCGACGCACATCCGCAAAGAAATCTGCCATCAACAGCTCCACCGTCTTGAAGACATACCGCACCTGGTGATCCCCAATGTGTCGGTGGTCGCCCTTGCCTCGCTCATTGTCATGGTCGACGAGACGTTTACCCTTTGCGCCGTGAGATAGACTGTACCTGAGCTTATGGGCACTACCCGCCACGGGGGTCACCACTTCCCATATCTTCATCTCGACGATTGCACCGTCAGTCAGTACTTGCTTGTCATGGAATGCAAGTAGCGCCTTCATATGGCACAGGATGCCATAACAGTGTTATGGCGTCACACGCCATAACCGGTGCGATCACACATATTTGTGGCTTGGCGCGCTTTCAGGTGAGGTTCGAGCGGGACGGTGGGCCGGTGAGTGGCCCGGAGCAGGGAGAAGTGGCATGAATGGCCGCATTGGCTGCCGTTGGCTGGTATGGCAGTGTTTTTCACACGAAAATCACACGCAGCCATCCTCTGCGCCTGCAACGCGATGATTCGGAAGGGTTGGTGGCTCCGGTGCGATATATTCGATTCCCATCACCCGCTCCAATCCCTGCCGTCGCTGGCCAAGGCCAGACAACTTGGTTTCTAGCCTCGTAACAAGGAGGGACGGTGGCCAACACTGGCCGTTGATTCACCCGCAGTCTGGTCCCGTGACGTGAGTTAGTCCCTTCCAGGTATTCGTCAACGGCCGCCGTCAGAACGCGTGTCAGTCCCTCACTATCGCCAGGGAGAACCCGTCATACCCCTTGGACCCCACGGTCTGTAGAGCAGTCGCTTCCAATCGGGGATCATCTCTCATCATGGTCAGGAAGCTTCGAATCCCAATGACGTTTGGGTCGGCCGATGAGGATTCGGTCACTGCTCCGTCCCGCACCACATTGTCACCGATGATGGCCGTGCCGCCGCGCGCTAGCTTCAGTGACCACTCAAGATATGCCGGATTGTTGCGCTTGTCGGCGTCGATGAAGATTACATCGAAAGGATCGGCAGCTTCCTCACATAGCTGCTTGAGGCTATCGAGGGCTGTACCTAGTCGGATCTCGACCACATCTTTGAGGCCGGCGCGCGCGACATTTGCAGTGGCAATCGCAGCACTTGCCGGATTCACTTCAAGCGAAATGAGTCGACCTTTCGCAGGCAGCGCGCGCGCGAGCCAAATCGTGCTGTAGCCCCCTAAGGTTCCAATCTCGAGAATCCGGCGAGCGTTCTTCATCTTGGACAGCAAGTATAGAAACTTGCCTTGATTGGGAGCTACGTTGTGGTTGGGCAAATCTGCCGCTTCACTGTCGCGCAGGGCAGCAGCCAGAGCTTCATCCGGGGCAATCAGCGTGCCGCAGATATAGTTATCGACCGCAGACCAAACATCTTGACTCATCGGAGGTTGCTCTCACATACAGGTACACTGGCTTTAGTCTAGCTCGGTCACTTAGTGGCGGTCGTGAGGTCATTGCCGATGTCTAAGACCTCAGAGACGCATCTCCGCGGTGATAGCGTCGTAGGGCGCAGAAACGCTACCGTTCTCACGATGCAGTAATCCGGACGCAGTCAACGTCGCGACATCCTCGTGAACACGTTTGTAATCGCGGCCAAGGCGCTCCGCCAATGCCTTCACAGACGGTGCTGGCTTTTCATGGACCGCACGCAGCAGCTCGAGGCGCTTAGGAGAAAGCGCGCTCAGCATTCCCGCCAGGTCGGGAAAGGTCAGATGCCTCTCTCGTACCTTCTCCCCACGCCCGAGGCGGTGCCATGCGTTCACGAAACGCTGACCCATCTCGTCCAGGGTTCCCACGTTGACTTTGACGCGCTTGCTCATCGTTCACCTCGCAGGCGGCGCACATCGGCCAAAAAATCCGCCATCAACAGCTCCACCGTCTTGAAGACATCCCGCTCCTGGTGATCCCCAATGTGTCGATGGTCGCCCTTGCCTCGCTCATTGTCATAGCCTACGAGGCGCGTGCCCTTTGCCCCGTAAAACAGACTGTACTTGAGCTTATGGGCACTACCCGCCACGGGGGTCGCGACTTCCCATATCTTCATCTCCACGATTGCGCCATCAGGCAGTACCTGCTTGTCATGGAATGCAAGTAACGCCTTCATATGGCACAGGATGCCATAGTAGAATTATGGCGTCAAACGCCATAACTAATGCGATCACACGTATTTGCTGCTTGGCGCGCTTTAAGCCCGTAGGCGGGCGGAACAATGGACAGGTAGTTTTGGATTGCTGGAACGCGATCTGGCGTTCAAGCGGGCGAGGCCGTTCATCGAGCGCGGTGCGTGGCTGACGCCTGCAGTAGCGGGCACTGTCAAACAATGGCCGCATTGGCTGGCGTTGGCTGGTATGGCGGTGTTTTTCACACGAGAATCACACGCAGCGCCAGTCTCCGCTCGCAACACTATGAATCGTATCGATTAACACGCCGCCCGCGATGTATTCGATTCCCATCACCCGCTCCATAACTCTCCACCACGGCAGCCCACGCAGGCAATCGTCAAGCGTCTTCTACGCAGGCAGTCGTCGAGCGGCTATTGCGGGATGGTGCTCGCAGCGTTCGTGTGCTCTGCGAATGACCGCTGAGCAATGAGATGTCGGGCAGTGTGCGGCCAGAACCCGACGGCTGCCGAAGCCCGAAAGCAGTCTGTCGCGATGCAAGATGGACAACGCATAACTTAGGGTCGTACCTTCCGACCGCAGGGCACCTCGATACGAAACGCCAAAATGAGTGAGCAACTTTGCACCCGCGGCTCAACGAGTCACTCCCAAGCGACAACGGTAGGATAGCTGGCGCCGTCGGTGCCGGACCTCGTCTGGATCCTGTTGGCCGTGATCGAGGCGGACGCTTGGGTGCGGGTGGACGGTGAGCGGGGCGAGGTGAGAGTTACGAGAAAGACATAGTTGGTTGCCGGTGAAGCTGCTTTATACATTGTTCGCAATGCTGCTGTTCCTGACCGGCGCCGAGGCCGCACCGCAGCCCAATCTGCGTTCCATCGACTCGGCGGACTACGCGGATTCACGGCAGTACGGCTTTCTAACTCCGATTCTCAATAAAGTGGAGGTGCTGTCGCTCGCCGAGTCCATTCACATGACGCACGAGTTCCCGCTCATTCGTATTGGGATGGTGCGTTACCTGAATGAAAACCTTGGATTCCATACATTGGCCCTGGAAGGATCGCCCGAGGATCTGTGGGTGACGCAGGACGAGTTCCTGGCGTCGCCGGACAAAGGCGTATCACAGGCGATGGCCGGGATTTTTGGCTTGTGGAATACACCGGAAATGGAGCAGCTCTTTCGATATGAGTCCGCGACCTGGTCCACGTCGCACCCCCTGTATCTGACCGCCTACGATATTCAGCCCGGTACGGGCGACGGCACCCAAGGTCTGCGCGTATTTCAAATGCTGTTGGAGCGGCTCAGAACGTATTCTCCGCCTCCGCCGGACTTTGACGAGGGAAAGTGGCTGCACGCGGTCGGCCTCCTGACGTCCGCGTGCGCGGGCTATCGGCCGTCCGATGAAGCGATGGTTGGCAGCGCTATCGATAGCATTGAGCGATGGATCACCGCGGCTGCCCCGAATGTGGAGAAGCGGTATCTCAATCTTCCACATGCCGCCATGGTGCGCCTGATTCCCACCAATCTGCGTGCATCTCTATCGCTTTGCAAGGTAGTCAACTCCCCAAAGCGAGATTGGCGACTCTACAAGAGGACGCGCGACACACTGGCCGCCCGATTCGTGCTTGCGCTGAAGACATCCGCACCCGGCGGGAAGCTCATGCTCTGGGCTCACGTCTCACACTTGTTCTACGACGACGCGAAGGACAGCACTTCTGTCGGCGAGATTCTGCATTCATTATTGGGACCGAAGCTCTACACACTGGCTACCTTCGCCCTGGGCGGGGGCACCATCATGCTGTTCAATGACACTAATGACGACATCGGATACGCGTTCGTGCGAGGCAATGGAGGGGCACTGAAGAGCGACTTGCTTGTGCATTGTAAGCCCGCCTGCTTTGTCGATATGCGCGAC